>JABAHQ010001015.1_pt2 | contig 52403 bp, 51 predicted proteins | sample 7062091 | NCBI WGS metagenome assembly JABAHQ01 (sample SAMN14534359, study PRJNA622989) | marine sediment metagenome | biome: marine biome [ENVO:00000428]; feature: marine pelagic biome [ENVO:01000023]; material: deep marine sediment [ENVO:00002113] | place: India: Gulf of Kutch | collected...
GTTACCGTTCGACTTGCATGTGTTAGGCATGCCGCCAGCGTTCAATCTGAGCCAGGATCAAACTCTTCAGTTCAACCTCTGTGGTCGCTTTTTGGGCGACCAATCCTTGCTCGATGTGACACTGCTTTCGGAATTCCGAGGCAGCTTACACCGATATGCAGTTGGCAACACCAACAGATCGGCGCAAGCGCCCACACAAATTACCTGATCGGACTTTTAGAGAACCGGAGTCGGGGACTTCGCCCGACCGAGAAGCGAGATTGTATACGGGGCCCAAAGAACCCGTCAATAGCCAGGCTTGCGCCTTTCATTCCGCGAGACACGGTGAGCGCAAACCGGCGCTCGTCATCGGCGAGCGCGCATTATACGCGGCGCGATGGGGCGGTCAACACTGCCGCTTCGTCTCGGGGGCCCTCAACCTGGCCTTCCAACCAAACGGCAATCGAGGGACGTCTCGCGGAACAGCGGGCGAGGTCGAGAAACCTATTAAGTGCTTGTTATTATTATGTTTTGGGCGAATGGCCCAACCCGCTGAGAAATCACATATACCCAAGTATACCCTTGCTTGGCCTTGGAATCCCCACTTGCACATAATAAGACAATCCGCACTATGGAAAGTTCCCGTTCGATGCGGAGGCCCCTCAGGGCCGGCAGGATTGAAAACCGGGACGATGTCCGGCCGGCCGCGCCCTAACCCCTCCGCTGCCCGTCTTGCGCTCGCGCAGCCCAACCATGCCTCTGGGCGGGTCGATTTTCCCAGGGGGACAAATGGCGCCACCCGCTATTTCACCACGGTGACCCGTGCGAAGCGGCGCTTGCCCACCTGGCAGACATGAACGGCCCCGGCGGGGATGGGCAGTGTGGGCTCGGAAACCCGTTCGCCGTCGATCCGGACCGCTCCCTGGCGGACCAGCCGCAGTGCCTCGGAGGTGCTCTTGGTCAGCCCTGCCTCCTTGAGCAGGGCTCCGATCGGGATGGCCCCGTCGGGCGCCCGGACCTCGATCTCCGGCAGGTCCTGCGGCAGCGCACCCTTCTGGAAGCGGGCGATGAACTCATTTTTGGCCTTGAGCGCGGCGCTGCGGCTGTGGAAGCGCCCCACGAGCTCCTCGGCGAGCTGAAACTTGATGTCGCGCGGGTTGGCCCCTTTTTCCACCGCGCCGCGCAGGCCGTCGATCTCGGCCATGGCGCGAAAGCTCAACAGCTCGAAGTAGCGCCACATGAGCTCGTCCGAAATGGACATGAGCTTGCCAAACATCTCGTCCGGCGGCTCATTGATCCCGACGTAGTTGTTCAGTGACTTGGACATCTTCTGCACGCCGTCCAGACCCTCGAGGATGGGCATGGTCATTACCACCTGGGGCGCCTGCCCGTGGGCCTCTTGGAGTTGGCGACCCACCAGGAGATTGAATTTCTGGTCGGTGCCGCCGAGCTCGACGTCCGCCCGAAGGGCGACCGAATCGTAGCCCTGGATCAGGGGGTACAAAAACTCATGGATCGCGATGGCCTTTCCCGATGTGTAGCGCTGGTGAAAATCATCGCGCTCCAACATCCGCGCCACCGTATGCTTGGCGGCGAGCTGGATCAGCTCGGCAGCGCTCATCTCGCTCATCCAGCTGGAGTTGAACATCACCAGCGTCTTCTCGGGGTCGAGGATTTTGAAGATCTGCTGCTCGTAGGTACGGGCGTTGTCGATGACCTCATCGCGCGACAGCGGCGGACGCGTGGCGCTCTTGCCGCTCGGATCGCCGATCATGCCGGTGAAGTCACCGATCAGGAAGATCGCCTCGTGGCCCAGCTCCTGAAACTGGCGCAGCTTGTTGAGCAGCACCGTGTGCCCCAAATGCAGGTCCGGTGCGGTGGGATCGAAGCCCGCCTTGACCCGGAGCGTACGCCCGCTCTGGAGCTTTTTCACGAGATCCCGCTCGACGAGGATCTCCTGCGTCCCGCGCCGGAGCACCTCAAGTGCCTGTTCAGCTGACCTCGACATGTGAACCCCGTCCCAAAACTGCAACACTGATGGCCGGCAGCAGCCCGGGGAGCCGGCGCAAGGGGCGTAGAAGATACTAGATACGGGCAAGAAAATGTATACAGGACGCATCTGGGGACGGCTTCACACGGCAACGCTCCAGCTTTGCCATCCCCTCAACGGCGTTTGACCGAAGTCCTCGAGCGGGCTAAGGTTGTGGAACAATTTACAAGCAATTTCCGCTCGCTAGCGCACCTTTATGAACCGCGACTACAAGTTCCTCGCCCAGCGTCCGCGCAGGATCCAGCGGCGCCTCCCGGCGGCCCATCACCATCTTCTGCTGCTGGTTGTCGCTGCCGTGGTGATGGGCGCCGTGCTCAGCGCCGCGCCGGACGACGCCGCAGCCACCCGCGATGGGCTGTCCGCGTCGGTGCTGAGATTGCCCCCGGCGTTCAACCCCACCGCGACGATCACCGAGGAGCTCAACTTGCCCCGGGCCGCCGGGCGGCGGGCCGAGGTGGCCGGGGATCCACCCGAGGGCGGGCACGGGGACGGCACCTGGCGCGAGATCACTGTGCACCCCGGTGACAGCCTTGCCCTGATCTTTACCCGTCAGGGACTGGGGCCGCGGCAAGTGTTCGAGGTCATGCAAGCGGGCAAGCCGGCGGTCGGCCTCAAGCGCCTGCACCCCGGAGAGACCCTTCGACTCCGCCTGGACGAGCACGGCCAATTGCAGGAGTTGGTACATCAACGGGACGAGTCCCGCGGGCTGCGGGTGCTCTACGACGGCGAAGGCTATCGTGCCGAGCCCATCGCGCGCGAGCTGGAGCTGCGCCTGGCCCATGCCGGGGCCACCATCGATCTGTCGCTGTTTCTTGCCGCCCAGCAGGCCGGATTGTCCGACAACCTGACCATGGAGTTGGCCGCCATTTTCGGGTGGGACATCGATTTCGCCCTGGACATTCGCCGGGGCGACCAGTTCACCGTCCTGTACGAGGAGCTGTACCTGGACGGGCGCAAGGTGCGCGACGGCGGCATAGTGGCCGCGGAGTTCATCAACCGCGGCAAGAGCTATCGGGCGATTCGCTATACTGACGCGGCTGGACACACAGATTACTACACCCCGGAAGGCCTGAGCATGCGCAAGGCCTTCCTGCGCACCCCGGTGAAGTTCTCCCGCATCAGCTCGCGCTTCACGCGGGGCCGGCGCCACCCCATCCTCAATCGTATCCGCGCCCACAAGGGTGTCGACTATGCCGCCCCGCGCGGCACCCCCGTGCGGGCCACCGGCGACGGCAAGGTGATCCACCGCGGGCGCAAGGGCGGATACGGGCGCACCGTAGTGATCAAGCACGGCACTCGCTACAGCACCCTGTACGCCCACCTGTCGGGCTATCACCGCCGCGCGCGTTCGGGCAGGCGCGTCAGCCAGGGCCAAGTCATCGGGTACATCGGCGCCAGCGGCCTGGCCACGGGTCCCCACCTGCATTACGAGTTCCGGATCAACGGGGTTCACCGCAACCCCCTTACCGTCAAGCTGCCGGAGGCCAAGCCGATCAAGAAGCGCTATCGGCAGGATTTCCTCGAGGCCAGCGCCTCGCGCGTCGCCCAATTGGACTTGTTACGGCGCACCCTGCTCGCCCGCAACTGAGCCCGCAGGCGGCGAAACCACGGTGGCGAGACCCGGCCAAGAGTCCCCATGAGCGAGCTGTTCATCGGCCTGATGTCGGGCACCAGCGCGGACGCCGTAGACGCGGTGCTGGTCGACTTCGGCGCCCCTCGGCTGCGCCTGAGAGGCGCGCTCAACCACCCCATCCCACCGGACCTGCGCGCCGAGCTGCTGGATCTGAACCGCCCGGACAGACCGCAGGAGCTGGAGCGCCTGGGGCGCCTGGATGTCGCCATGGGCCGCTTGTTTGCCGAGAGCGCGACCGCGCTGCTGTCTCATTGCGGCGTGGAGCGCGATAGGGTGGCGGCGATCGGCAGTCATGGCCAAACCATCCGGCACTGCCCGGCGGGCGAGGCGCCCTACACTCTGCAGATCGGCGACCCCAACGTCATCGCCGAGCACACCGGCATCACCACGGTCGGCGACTTTCGGCGCCGTGACGTCGCGGCCGGAGGCCAAGGTGCACCGCTGGTGGCGGCATTTCACGAAGTGGTCCTGGCCGCCGATCGGGAGACCCGTGTGGTGGTCAACATCGGGGGCATGGCCAACCTGACCATTCTCCCGGGGGAAAGGATGCGGCCCACCCGGGGATTCGACAGCGGGCCCGGCAACGTTCTTCTCGACCACTGGGCGGGGCGCCACCAGGGGCGCCCGTTCGACGAGCGCGGGGGCTGGGCGCGCGCCGGGGCGGTGCACCCGGACCTGTTGAAGGCCTTGTTGGCCGACCCGTTCTTTTCCAGCTCACCGCCCAAGAGCACGGGCCGGGAGCGATTCAACGGCGAATGGCTGGACCGGGTGGCAGCGCGTTTTCACGCCGTGGCGGTCGATGTACAGGCCACCCTGAGCGAGCTCACCGCCGTCAGCATCGCGGCGGCCGTGTGCGAGCACGCCCCCGATGCGGCCCGGGTGCTGGTGTGCGGCGGAGGCATTCACAATGCCGATCTGATGGCGCGGCTGGAAAGACACCTCGCGCCCATGCCGGTGGAGAGCACCAGCCCGCACGGGGTCGATCCGGACTGGATAGAGGCCATGGCATTCGCCTGGCTCGCCCGTCGGCGCCTCGACGGACTGCCGGGGAACGTTCCCAGCGTGACCGGGGCGAGACATCCTGTGGTCCTGGGTGGCCTCTTCCACGGGCGCTGAGGCGCGGTGGCTGAAACAGCAAAATATTCAGTTGCTTGGATTTTGCGCGCTAAAGTGGTTGCATCCAGCGCCGCCGGCTTGTAAATTACAATCATTCGCATTTGTGAAGGTGGACCTGGGGGAGGAAGTACGGTGCGCAAGCTTATCGGCATGGTCCTCGTAGCGCTGGCGGCGAGCCCGGCGACGGCGGTCTTGGCATCCGAATCCGAGACGCCCGCGAAGTTGCTGCACGTGCTCGACTACGTCGGCGTGGACTATCCGCCTACAGTTGAGGATGGACGCGTCGTGGATGCCACCGAATATGCGGAAATGGTGGAGTTCGCCGAACGGGCCCAACACCTGGTGGCGACCCTGCACCCCACGCCTGACCGGTCCGACCTGGCGGCGGCGGCCCGCCGGCTGCAGGCCATGATCGCGCAGCGAAAGCCCGGCGAGCAGGTGGCCGAGCACACCCTCGCCATGCGCCAGCAGGTCATCCGCGGCTACGGAGTGGCAACGGCGCCGCGACAGCCCCCGGACCTTGCGATGGGCAGAAGTCTGTTCCAGGCCCATTGCACGGGGTGCCACGGCTCGACGGGCCGGGGAGACGGACCGCTGGCCACCGGCCTGCAGCCGGCGCCCACCGATTTCCATGACCTGGCGAGGGCCCGCGCCCGGAGCCTGTATGGGCTGTATAGCGCCATCAGTCTGGGCGTCGAGGGCACGGCCATGAGTCCGTTTTCCCAGCTCAACTCCGAGCAGCGCTGGGCGCTCGCCTTCTACACGGGGTCGCTTGCGTTCGGCGAGGCGCAGCGGGATAGCGGCCAAGCGGCCTGGTCCCGCGACCAAGCCGCAGGCCTCGTGGACGACTTGGCCAGCCTCGTTGACATGACCCCCGCCGACGCCGCCGCCCGCCAGGGCCAGGCGGGACTGGAGGTGCTCGCCTATTTGCGCGCACACCCCGAGGCCCTTGCCGAGGGGCGCCCCGCCCCGCTGCACGTGGCACGCGAGCACCTAAACGCCAGCCTGGGGCACTACCACGCAGGAAACTCGAAGGCCGCCTATGGGGCAGCGCTGAGCGCCTATCTGGAGGGCTTCGAGATGGCCGAGTCGGGCTTGCGAGCCGTCGCGCCGGAGCTTGTGGAGCAGATCGAGCACCAGATGCTGGCTTACCGTAAAGCGGTGCGCCAAGAGGGTGTGGTTTCGGAGGTCGAACGGCGGCACGGCGAGCTGTCGCGGCTGCTCGGGGAGGCGGCGCGCGTGCTCGATGACACCAGCCTCACCCCGGCGGCAGGGTTTGTCGGGGCCTTCGCCATACTGCTGCGCGAGGGGCTGGAGGCCATATTGATCCTCGCCGCCGTGGGCGCGGTGCTGGTGCGGACCGGACGTCGGGACGCCCTGCCCTGGCTGCACGCGGGGTGGATCGCAGCCCTGGCAATGGGCGCGGCCACCTGGGCCTTGTCGTCGTATCTCATCGAGATCAGCGGCGCCGGGCGCGAGCTCACCGAGGGATTCACCGCCCTGCTCGCAGCAGCGGTGCTGCTGTACGTGGGCTTTTGGCTGCACGGCAAGACCCACAGCGACCGGTGGCAGCAGTTCATCCGCGAGCGCATCCAACACGCGCTGCACGGGAGGGGCCTATGGCTACTGGCCCTGATCGCCTTTCTCGCCGTCTACCGCGAGGTGTTCGAAACGGTGCTTTTCTACCAGGCCCTGTGGCTGCAGGCCGGCCCGCAGACCAGCGGCGCCCTGTGGGGTGGGATCGGCGCGGCCGCGGCGGGATTGGCGGTGCTCACCTGGATCATCGTACGTTCCAGCTTGCACCTGCCATTGCACTGGTTCTTCGGAGTCAACGCCGCAATCATGCTGGTCCTGGCGGTAGCCTTCGCGGGCCATGGCATCGCGGGACTACAGGAGGCTGGATGGCTCCCCGCCGACCCGGTGCAGTTTCCCCGTTTGAGCCTGCTGGGCATCTATCCCACGGTCGAAACCCTGTCCGCCCAGCTGGTCTTGGTGGCGCTGGTGGCGGGCGTGCTGATGTTCGAGCGCCGGCGCCGGCCGGCCGAGTGACGTGACGACTAGGCGGGGGCGGAGTCGGAGTCTGCGGAATCTGGCTACAGCGGCTCAGGCGCGCTCCTGGATCGGCATATAGGGGCGCCGGGCCTTCCCCGTATACATCTGGGTGGGCCGGAAGATGCGGTTATCGGCGAGCTGCTCGCGCCAATGTGCCAGCCAGCCCGCCGAGCGCGCCACGGCGAAGATGGAGGTGAACTCGTCGACGGGGAAGCCCATCTCCGTGTAGAGCACGCCCGAATAGAAGTCCACGTTGGCGTACACTCCCTTTTCGGCGAGCCGATCCTCACACACCCGCTCGACCGCCTGGGCGATCTCGAACAGCGGGTTCACATCGCCGCCCCGGGCCTCGATCAGCTTTCCCATAAGACCCTGCAGGATGGTCGCCCGCGGGTCCTTCGTCTTGTACTCGCGATGGCCCATACCCCAGATCACTTGCTTGTCGCCGAGTCGGCGGTCCACGTAGGCCGCCGCCCGCTCCGGTGAGCCGATCTCCTGCAGCATCTCCACCACCTTCTGGTTCGCCCCGCCATGGAGGGGCCCCGAGAGGGTGCCGATAGCGGCTGCGATGACCGCGTAGGGGCTCGCCAGGGTGGAGCCGGTCACGAGAACCGAGAAGGTCGAGGCGTTGATGGTGTGCTCGGCGTGAAGGATCAAACACACGTCGAGGATCCGGGCCAGCAGGGGATCGGGCTCACGACCGTTGAGCATGTAGAGAAAGTTCTCTGCATAAGTGAGATCCTCGCGCGGGGGGATCGGATCATAGCCGTGGCGGATGTGCTCCCACATGGCCACCAGGGTCCCCATCCGGGCGTTGATCTTGACCGTCATGTTGTGGACGTAGTCCGTGTCCTCGCCCCCCGCGGCCCCCGCAAGGCGCCCGTTGCCGGGATAGAACATCCCCAGGCTGGCCACCGCGCTCTGCAACATCTCCATCGGGTGCCCGGTGGCGGGCAGGTATTTCATCATCTCGCGGATCTGGAACTTGACCTTGCGATTGGCGCGCAGCTCATGGTCGAACGCATCCAGCTCGCCCTGGCGCGGCAGCTCGCCATCGAGCAGCAGCAAGGTAGTCTCCTCAAAGGTGCTGTGCCTGGCCAGCTCTTCGATGGGATAGCCGCGGTACGCCAGCAGGCCGCGGGCACCATCGATGTCGGAAATGTTGGACTTGGTGGCGGACACCCCCGCCAGCCCGGGAAGATATTCGCTCATGCAATGATCCCCAGCCGCCGTCGATGGAGGGGCAAGGATAGCAAAATCGAGTGGGGTCGCGCCCGGCGGACACCGGGCGGCCAGCGCCCGCCCCCGAGCGATGCACCCCGAGGGCCGACAGAAGATGGTCCTCAGACGTCGAAGGAGGACCCGCAGCCGCAGGTAGTGGCCGCGTTGGGATTGCGGATCACGAAACGCGCTCCCTGCAAGTCGTCGATGTAGTCGATCTCTGCACCTGCCAGGTACTGGAAGCTCATGGGATCGACCAACAACGTTACGCCGTTCTTTTCGATCTCGGTGTCCCCGTCGTTCAGGCTCTCGTCGAAGGTGAAGCCGTATTGGAAACCCGAGCACCCACCGCCGGTTACAAACACCCGCAGCATCAGGTTGGGGTTCTCTTCCTCCGCGATCAGCTCACGGACCTTGGCAGCGGCGCTGTCGCTGAACTCCAGTGGGCTGGCTGTTTCCACTCCCGCACTGCTCATGTTCGGTTCCCCCGCAACAAAGCTGATACCGTAATTATACTCAAATTACCATTAGTTGACCAAACTGGTCAAGTATTGCCTTCGACGGTCCGTATCTGGGCTCCGGCCGGCTCACTGCTGCCCTGAATCAGCTTTGGCGTGGGAGCCTCCGACTGATGCAATAGGTTGCCGTTGACCTCAGCACCCATGGCCATCTCGATCAGATTGTAGTACACGTTCCCCGTGACCCGGGCCTTAACCGCCAGCTCGACCCGTGCACCGGCATAGACGTCGCCCATCACGGCCCCGTTGAGCACGACATAGGGCACTCGCACCTCGCCTTCGATGCTGCCGTGCTCGCTCAGTGTCAGCACCGAGGAGCTTTCGTCACCGGCGATGACGTTGCCGCGGATCGTCCCGTCGACGTGCAGCCCGCCGCTGAACCGGATATCCCCGTTGATCTCGGTCTCCTGCCCAACGAGCGTATCGACCTGAGCCGTTCGAGTTTTTCTGCTTTTCCCCCACATCGGGCTATCCTCCCCGGCCGGCCATTGCCGGCCACTGAATCTTCTTCTCCACCGAATCGCGCCCACCGCGAGGCCTGGCCCGGGCAAGCGCGGCACTCGGCACGAACCCCTCGGGCAGCCGGAGCTTGCCCTGAAATTTCTTGAAATATTTGATCGAATAGCTCAACTCACCGTCACCTCCGCTGGCCATGTCGGCCAGTGTGAGCTGCTTTGGCTGCCCCTTTTGGGTCCCTTCCACAATCAGCTCCACGCTTCCCCGTGCCCGGCCGCTGCGTGCCTTTGCCCCCTGGATGCGGATCAAGGTCAGGGTGTAGCGGAACGTCCGGTCGCCGCCGACCAGCTCCAGACCGAGATGCTGAATCCGCACCCCGGATCCGGCCTCGGAAGGCGACACGATATTGCGGTAGAACTGCAGCTCCTCGCGCAGCTCCTGGTTCTCCTCTTGGAGCTGCACCAGCGCCCGCCGCACCTCGGCGTTGGCGTGCTGATCCACTTTTTGAGTAGTCTCCAGACGCGCGTTGTCCGAGCGCAGGCTCTCGATCTGTCCGCGCGCATCAGCCAACAGCCCCTCCAGGCGCTCTTTCTCGTGAGCCGCTCCGCGATAGTCGACGTTCACCTGATGCCGACCGTACCGATACAATCCCCACCCGGCGGCCGCCATGGCCGCCACCACCACCGTCACCGCCATCCTGCGCACCCAGGGACGGTGAGGGCGGATCACCAGTTTTGGGCCGTGCGCCTTTTTCACCACTGCGCCCGCTAGTATGCCACCCGGAACGGGACGTTGAGCGTACGAATATCACAAAATACGCAGCAGGCCGGGTTGCGCGAAAATCCGTTCACAACGCGGCCTCAGGGGATGGGGCCGACCGCTACGAGCCCAGCGGTCTCGTCCAGGCCAAACATCAGGTTCATATTCTGAATGGCCTGCCCGGCCGCCCCCTTGACAAGGTTGTCGATCACCGAGAGCACGACCACGGTATCGGCGCCTTGCGGCCGATGTTGAGCGATCCGGCATACGTTCGCCCCCCGCACGCTGCGCGTCTCGGGATGCGAGCCGGCGGGCAGCACATCAACGAACGGCTCGTCCACGTAGCGGTCCTCGAACGCCGACTGAAGGTCGACGTCCGGCTCGCGCAGCCGGGCGTACAGGGTCGCGTGTATGCCGCGGATCATCGGCACCAGATGGGGCACGAAGGTGAGCGCCACGGGCATTCCCACCGCCGCCTCCAACCCCTGTCGGATCTCCGGCAAATGCCGGTGTCCCGGCGTCGCATACGCCTTGAAGCTCTCGCTCACCTCGCACAGGGCCGTGCCAAGGCTCGCCCTGCGCCCCGCCCCGCTCACCCCCGACTTGGCGTCGGCCACCAGTGCCTCGCATTCCACCAGCCTGCGCTCCACCAGGGGCAGCAGGCCCAGCAGCACTGCCGTCGGGTAGCAACCCGGATTGGCCACCAGGCGCGCGTTGCGAATGAGCTCGCGATTGAGCTCGGGGAGCCCGTAGGCCGCATCGTCCAACAGCTCAGGGCAGGCGTGGGGCACGTCGTACCAGCGCTGCCACTGGGCAGGGTCCTTGAGCCGAAAATCAGCCGCCAGATCGATCACCTTGACCCCCGCATCGAGCAACTGAGGAGCCATACCCATAGCCGTGCCGTTGGGCGTAGCGAAAAACACCACATCGCACGCCGATAAGGCGGTGGTATCCGGCTCCGTGAATTGCAGGGCGCACTGCCCGCGCAGGCTGGGAAACAGGGCGGCAACGTCACGCCCCCGCTCGGTGCGCGAGGTCACCGCGGTCAGCTCGACGTCGGAGTGAAAGCTCAGCAGCCGGAGCAACTCAGCGCCCGTGTACCCCGTGCCGCCTACCACACCTGCCTTGATCATAAGATGTCAGTGTGCCGCGCTGCGAGCCCAAACCACAGTCATGATACCGGCATGCCCGGGCAAAGAAAACGCAAGCGAATCCGCGCCGCGGTCCGCCGGGAAAACAAAAAGCGGCCCGGTGGCCGCTCAATACGAGGTGGTGGAGTGACTTGTTATTGTTGTTGTTCCCATTGCTCTTTGGTTGTTATCAAGCTCCTCCCGGAGCACACCACCCGTTAACGGATACAAATTGTAGGGTAATCTAGCCGAGGCCCGTGTCGCGGGTCAAGCCTTCGGTTCACGCGCGGCCGGGCAGGGCGCCGAGTCGAGCGGCCTCGCGGGGCATGGATACGCGGTGCCGCTAGGCGCCGCGGCAAGGGCACGCTACCATGTACGCGCTGTATTGACCCAAGGGCATCGGCAACATGCACACGAAGGACGGAATCACTGCAGCACTGGCCCTCGCGATCCTGGGTGTGCTCGGGTTGGTGTGGCTGTCGCCCGCCGGCGGCAAACAGGCGCCCGAGCTCACCATGACCACCACCGAGAGCCGGGACATCCGCCTGGCCGATCTGCGCGGCCGGCCGGTGCTCGTGACCTTTTGGGCCACCACATGCGCGTCCTGCGTCAAGGAGATTCCCCACCTCATCGACCTCTACCGGGAGCTCGGCCCCAAGGGGCTGGAGATCATTGGCGTGTCCATGTACTACGACCCCCCCACCCAGGTCGTGGAGATGATCAAGCGCCGGGACATTCCCTATCCCATCGTGGCCGACGTACAAAAAATGGTCCTGCGCGCCTTTGCGCTCGAGCGGGCCATCACTCCGACCACGTTCCTGATCGCGCCGGACGGGCGCATCGTCCTGCAAAAGACGGGACTGCTGGACATGGAGCGCCTGCGCGCCCAGATCCGCAACATGCTGGAGCGGGCCTGAGCGTTTCGACATGCACAACGCCATCACGCCATCAACGTGGCTCCTGGCCTTTCACGTGATCTTCATGGTCACCTGGTTCGCCGGGCTGTTCTACCTGCCCAGACTGTTCGTTTACCACGCGATGTCGTCGGACAGGGTGAGCATCGAGCGCTTCAAGGTGATGGAGCGCAAGCTCTACTACGGCATCACCACGCCGGGCGGCGTGGTCACCGTGGCCCTCGGGCTGTGGATGCTCGTAGAGCAGTGGGCCGTTTATCGCACTCTGGGCTGGATGCACATCAAGCTCGCGCTGGTCGCCCTGTTGATCGTCTACCATATCTACTGCGGAAAGCTCCTGGCGGACTTTCGGCGGGACCGCAACCGCCACAGTCACGTCTTCTATCGCTGGTTCAACGAGCTTCCAGTGATCTTCTTGATCGCCGTCGTCCTGCTGGTGGTGCTGAAACCCTTCCAATGAGGCAGACTCCGCGCCGCACGGAGCCCCGGGGACGATACCGCCGGTGCTAGCCCGCCGCACCGGCCTATGCGCCCCTCCATGCCAGGCTGCCGAGCCCGGCCTGCTCCAGGGCGTGGTTGACCATGGCCCGAATGGCGTGGGGGTTCTCCATCTCCAGGGCACGGGCCAACAGGCCTCGTGCACGACGACGCGTCAGGCTGCGGATGACCCATTTGATCTTCGGCAGGCTGGCGGCGGTCATGGACAGCTCGTCGATACCCATGCCCAGCAACAGCACCGCGGCCGCCGGGTCTCCCGCCATCCCGCCGCACACGCTGACCGGGCGCTCGAAGCCGTGCGCCACATCGACCACATGTGTGATGGCACGCAGCACCGCCGGGTGCAGCGTGTTGTACAGTTTGGCAACTCGGGCATTGTTGCGGTCCACGGCCAGGAGATACTGGGTCAGATCGTTGGTGCCGATGGAGAAGAAATCCACCCGCTGGGCCAGCGCCTGGGTCTGATAGACCGCCGACGGGACCTCCACCATTACGCCGATACGGGGCCACTTGACGGAAACCCCCTCCTCCAATAGCTCGTCGTAGGCCTGGTGCAGCAACTGCAGCGATTCGTCCACCTCCGAGACGTCGCTCACCATGGGCAGCAGCACCTGGAGGTTGTCCAACCCGCTGGCCGCGCCCAGCATGGCCCGCATCTGGGTGATGAAGATCTCCGGATGGTCCAGCGTGATGCGGATTCCCCGCCAGCCGAGAAAGGGGTTGTCCTCGGTCACCGGGAAATACGACAGGGCCTTGTCACCCCCCACGTCCAACGTGCGCAGGGTCACCGGCCGCGGCGCGAAGGCCTTCAGCACCTGACGATAGATGTCCCGCTGCTCCTCCTCCCCGGGAAAGCGCTCGCGGATGATGAACGGGAACTCGGTGCGATACAGCCCGATCCCCTCGGCCCCGCTCTCCAGGGACGGCGTGATATCGGCCAACAGCCCGGTATTGACGTGCAGCGGCACGCGCACCCCGTCTGGGGTCTCGGCGGGCAGCTCACGCAGGGCCTTGAGCTCCTCCGTCAGGCGCGATTCCTCGCGCAGCAGCCGGACGTACTCCTTGCGCACCACGGGGGGAGGCTGCACATAGACTCGCCCGAGGTAGCCGTCGGCGATCACCTCGCGACCGTCCATCCGCGTCACGGTGATGTCGGTGGCGCCCATCACCGCGGGGACGCCCATGGCACGGGCCAGGATGGCCACATGGGAGGAGCTGGTGCCGCGCGCCGAGATCACGCCGGCGATGTTCTCGGGCGGAACCTCGGCCAACTGCGTCGCCCCGATCTCCTCGCCCACCAGCACGGTGCGGCGCGGGTAGCTGCGGGGAGAGCCGTTACCCTGTTGGAGCTGCATGAGGATGCGACGCCCCACCTCGCGGATGTCCTCGGCACGCTCGCGCAGGTAGTCGTCGTCCATCTCCTCGAACTTGCGGGCGTGGGCGCGAATCACATCGCGCAGTGCCCCCTGCGCCCAGCTACCGGCCCGGATGCGCTCCAGGGTCTCATTGGCCAGGCTGTCGCTGTTGAGCAGCAGGGCATAGGCGTCGAACAAGGCGCGGTCCTCGGCCGGCAGGACCTCTGCCAACCGCTCGCGCATCTGGTGCACCTCCTCGCGGGCCGCGTACACCGCAGTCTCGAACATGGCGATCTCGCCGTCGATGTCGGTGACGCGCCGCTCGGGGACCGCGGCCAGGTCGGCCGGGGCGTACACCACCACGGCCGTGCCCACGGCGACACCCGGTGCGCCGGGCACGCCGGAGATGAACCGCTCCTTCGCCGAGTGCCGAATCTTGGAGACGCTGCGCCCCCCGCTGACCTCGGCATGGGCGATCGCCCCGGCGAGCTGGGCGGCCAGCGTGATCAGGAAGGCGACCTTCTCTTCGCTGAAACGTTGGGCCTCCCGGCGCTGCACCACCAGCACGCCGAGCACCTTGCGCTGATGGATGATCGGCACGCCGAGAAACGCCTGGTACTCCTCCTCGCCGGACTTGGGGAAGAACTTGAACCTGGGGTGATTGCGCGCGCTGGAGATATTTACCGGTTCGGCGCGCTCGGCCGCCAGCCCGACCAGTCCTTCGCTGAGCCCCAACCGTACCGTGCCCACCGACCGGGGGCGCAGACCCTCGGTGACCATCAGCACGTGACGCTGCTTTTCGAAGTCGGTGAGGTACACCGAGGCGACATCGACCGCCATGGACTGCTTGACGTGGCGCACGATGATCGCCAACACCTCGTCCAGGTCGCCCGCGGCGTTGACCTCCTGAACGATGCGGCGCAATACTTTCAGCATCACGGGACCCTCACGCCCGGTGCGGCCAATGGCGGCACCGGGCCGTCGGAAAATGCAGCAGGTGAGTCAAGCCACGGCGGTGGCGCGGGCTCGCCTCAGGGACGCCCGTCCTCGCGCGCCTGTCCGGGCAGGCAAGTGGACGTGGCGCGCGGGAACAGTAGGGGCTTTAGCTCCGTGAGCGCCTGCCGATACACCTTGCGCTTGAAGGAAATCACCTCGCGCAGCGGATGCCAGTAGTCCACCCAGCGCCAGCGATCGAACTCCGGGCGATCCGTGCGATCGAGGCACACCTCGGAATCCCCGGACACCAGCCGCAGCAGGTACCAGACCTGCTTTTGTCCGATACACACGGGCTTGCAGCTACGCCGCACGAGGTTGGGTGGCAGGCGATAGCGCAGCCACCCTTTCGTATAGCCCATGACCACCACGTGCTCGGGGGCGAGGCCGACCTCCTCGGTAAGCTCGCGAAACAGCGCGTCCTCGGGTGTTTCCTGCTCCTGGATTCCTCCCTGGGGAAACTGCCAGGCGTCCTGACCAACGCGGCGGGCCCAGAATACCCGGCCCTCCCGGTTGCTCAGAATAATTCCAACATTGGCTCGATAGCCCTCCGAATCAATCACTTGGTGTCTCGCGGACCGTGGCCAATCTGGGCGGTATTGTTCCACAAACGCACGCGAGGCGGCAAATCAGTATTTCGGAAATCCCCGAAATACTTCAGCCGGCGCCCGGACCCTAGCGTTGTGCACCGACTCGGTTTTCATTAGGCTCTTTCGCCTCATACGCGCCGGCCCCGAGAAACGCCCCATGAGCCTCGCTATCTTCGATCTGGACCATACCCTGCTGAGCGGCGATAGCGACTACCTATGGACCCGTTTCCTGATAGAGCAGCGGATCGTCCACGGCGAGCAGTACGAGCGCGAGAACGAGCGCTACTACCGCCAGTACGTGGCGGGCACCCTGGACATCTTGGAGTTCCTGCGTTTCCAGCTGCGCCCCTTGGCCGAGCACAATCCGCAGGACCTGCGGCGCTGGCGCGAGCAGTTTCTGCGTACCCGCATCGAGCCCATCATATTGCCGGCCGGCCGCGCGCTGCTGGACGAGCACCGCGCCCGCGGCGATACGCTGGTCATCGTCACCGCCACCAACCGTTTCATCACCGCTCCTATTGCCGAGCGTCTCGGCGTCGAGCACCTCCTGGCAACCGAGCCGGAGACGGTGGATGGGCGCTTTACCGGTGAGGTAGCCGGCGTCCCTTGCTACCGCGAGGGCAAGGTGACCCGCCTGCGCCAGTGGCTCGACGAGCATGCCATGGGGCTGGAGCAGAGCTGGTTTTACAGCGACTCCCACAACGACCTCCCCCTGCTCGAGCAGGTAACCAACCCGGTGGCCGTGGACCCGGATGCGCAGCTCGCAGCCGTCGCCCGCGACCGCCGCTGGCGGGTGATCAGCTTGCGGGGCTAGCCCGCATTTTTCACCGGGCGGCCAACGGCTACGGCGCAACGTACTGAAACGCAAGAGGAATAAGGCGCAGTGAAGAGCAATCGAGCAACGACACACTGTTTTCGCCGTTGGCCTATCACGGTTCAGGCTTGTCTTCGCGCTCGTAGGCTTGCTCTTCAGTTTTGTACAGGAAGTACTTATGCCGCGAAGCACAGGGATGTGCGTGAGCGGCCAAGCGGCAGCTACGGCTACCACTTTCCTTCCAGAGCGGCGCCTACGAACCCGAATCCTGCGCTTGCTCCCGCGATCCCGGTGACGAATGCGGGCTAGGCGATCCACCCCCGTGCGCGGCACCACCCTGATCCTCGTGCTCGCCCTGCTGGCCCTCCTGAGCCTGGGCACGGCGCTCCTCGCCGGCAGCGTGGCCACCGACCCCGCCCAGCTCTGGGCCGTGCTCACCGGGCGGGGAGACGGGCTGCACGTGCGACTGATCCTGGAGCTGCGCCTGCCCCGTGCCGCGGCGGCGTTCACCACCGGCGGTTTGCTGGCATTGGCGGGGAGCCTCATGCAGGTCCTGCTGCGCAATCCCCTGGCCGACCCCTATGTGCTCGGCGTCTCGGGCGGAGCGGCCGCAGGCGCCCTGGCCACCATGCTCGCCGGCCTGGGTGCGGTCTGGGTATCGGGGGCGGCCTTCGCGGGGGCGCTGCTCTCCACGGTGCTGGTGTTCGGTCTTGCCCACGGGACTGGGAGCTGGGCACCGAGCCGCCTGCTCCTCACCGGTGTGGTGGTGGCCGCGGGCTGGGGGGCACTGATCTCCTTTCTCCTGGCGGTGAGCCCCAGCGAGGGCGTACACGGAATGTTGTTCTGGCTCATGGGCGACCTGAGCCACTCCAGCGCCTGGCTGCCCGGCGCCGCGCTACTGGCCGGCGTGCTGCCCCTGTGCCTGGCGGCGGCGCGTAGTCTCAACCTGCTGGCCCAGGGGGAGCTGCAGGCCGGAGCGCTGGGGGTATCGGTGGGACCGCTGCGCCTTCTCGTCTACGCCCTTGCCTCCCTGCTGACCGCGGCGGCCGTGACCCTGGCGGGCACCGTGGGCTTTGTCGGCCTGGTGGTTCCCCACATCATCCGGCTGCTGAGCGGGTCGAGCCATATGGTGCTGCTGCCGGCCGCGGTGCTGGGCGGGGGCACGCTGCTGGTGGTCGCCGATACCCTGGCACGCACCCTGTTTGCCCCGACCCAGCTGCCGGTGGGCGTGCTCACGGCCTTCCTCGGAGTGCCGCTGTTCCTCTATCTGCTCCATCGAGAGCGCTAGCCAAACCACCATGGGCCTGATCGCAGAAAAGCTCACCGTTGAGATCGCCGGCAAGCGCGTCTGCCGTTCGTTGGATCTCAGCGTGGGATCAGGGCAGTGTTGGGCCCTCCTGGGAGGCAACGGCGCCGGCAAAACCACCCTGCTGTACACGCTGGCCGGGCTGCGTCCGGCCGCCGGAGGCGTGGTGCGTCTGCAGGGCGCACCCCTCGCGGCTCTTTCGCGCCGGGCCGTGGCCCGGCGGCTCGGGATACTGCTGCAGGACAGCCAGGACGCCTTTCCCGCCACGGTTTGGGAAACCGCGCTCATGGGCCGTCACCCGTTCCTGGCCCCCTGGGAGCGCGAGGGCGAGGCGGACCGGGCGCGGGCGCGTCAGGCGCTGCATACCGTCGCCCTGGATGGCCTGGAGCAGCGCCAGGTGCAGACCCTCTCCGGGGGCGAGCGCAGGCGCCTCGCCATCGCCACCATATTGGTCCAGGAGCCCGAGCTGCTCCTACTGGACGAGCCGACCAATCATCTTGATCTGCACCACCAGATCGCCGCCCTCGCCCACGTGGTCGAGCTGGCGACAACTCGAGGCCGAGGGGCACTGATGAGCCTGCACGACGTCAACCTGGCCGCGCGGTTCTGCAGCCACGCTCTGCTGCTGTTCGGAGACGGGAAAACCGCCCAGGGGCCTGCCGAGCAGGTGCTCACCTGCGCTCATCTGGAGCGGCTGTACGGACACACCATGGGCGCCGTCGAGCACCGCGGGCGAATATTCTTTTTCCCGGCATGAAGCGACGCGGCGGGTCCGAGAGGAGACCTCGCAACGAGCGCCTGTTCCGGGCAGTGTCCGGGACGGAGGCGCCATGGGCCCGTAGCCCGCATATCTCACCGGGATCGCGGGAGCAGGCGCCGCTCTGGAAGGAAAGTGGTAGCCGTAGCTGTCACTTGGCCGCTCACACACATCCCTGTGCTTCGCGGCATAAGCACTTCCTGTACAAAACTGAAGAGCAAGCCCGCGGGCGCGAAGACAAGCCTAAACCGTGATAGGCCAACGGCGAGAACAGTGTGTCGTTGCTCGATTGCTCTGCACTGCGCCTTATTCCTCTTGCGTTTCAGTACGTTGCGCCGTAGCCGTTGGCCGCCCGGTGAAAAATGCGGGCTAGGTCTCGGCCCGAGCCTCGAGCCAACACTCCAGTCCCTGGGCATTCAGCCGGATGTCCATCTTCATCAGCTCCAGCACGCGGTCGCGGGGGATGTCGCGGTCGTGATGGCGCGCGGCCTCGACGACCAGCTCGGCGGTCTCCGCGGCCATGCGCCGCACCCGTGCCTCGCCCGCCGGCTCGTCGCTGTGGCGCTCGGCCAGCTCCACGAGCTTCTCGACCTGGGCATGGAGCTGACAGGCCGCCCGCTCCGGCTCGCCCACACACCCGAAATGGGTGAGGAACATACGCCGGGGGCGAAAGCTCATCAATCGATCCAGCGAGCCATGCAGCGCCGGTGGATCGAACTGGACGGGAGTTGTCGTGGGAAACACGAACGCTCCGGCCTCGGTGTCGAGCTCCCGATAGGACAGGCCGAAGGTGTCGCCGACGAAAAAGCCTTCGCTGCGCGCGTCGTAGACACAGTAGTGGTGCCTGGCGTGCCCCGGTGTGTCCAGGAACCGGAGCTCACGGCCGTTGAGCTCCAACCGAAACTCGTCGGGTGCCTCCACAACCCGCTCGCCGGACACGGGAACGATCTCGCCGAAATGGCGCCTCATGCCCTGCTCGCCGTATACGGCACTCGCCCCGGCGATCAGCTTGGCCGGGTCGATCATGTGGCGCGCCCCGCGGGGGTGGACCACCAGCCGCGCATTCGGAAGCGCCTGCATGAGCACGCCGGCCGCCCCGGCGTGATCGAGGTGCACGTGGGTGACCATGACCAGGTCCACCTGCTCGGGCGCAACGTCCAGTGCCCGCAGGGCATCGAGCAATACCGCCGCCGTCGGTGCCACCCCCACGTCGACGAACCCGGCGCGCCCCTTCTCGACGATCAGGTGGCTGGCCGCCAGCCCGGGGCGCTGAAAGCCGGTGTCCACAGTGTAGATCCCGTGGCCCTGGTCGATGATGGCAGGCGGCGTCATAGGCGACATTGTAACGGTTGATCGTCGCGAGTTTTACCCGCGATGCGCACCGAGCCCGGTAGTGGCGCCCCGCACGTCCCGCCGGCTTCCTTGACACCTCCGGGGCGTGTCCCTAGCCTTAACGCACCCTCAGGTGCCCCGCGGTGCAAGCCCGGGGTGAAATGGGAAGTCGGTGACGTTGCCGCTGAACGGCAACGAAGGCCGACGCTGCCCCCGCAACGGTAGGCGAGTTGCGGTCCGATACAGGCCACTGCCCGGGATATGCCCGGTGGGAAGGCGTCGGACCGGCTCGCGCCGCTCGATCGCTCGCGGCAGGCGCGCCCATGCGCGGCACGTCGCCGGATCGATGGCGCAGCGCTCGCGAGCCCGGAGACCGGCCTGGGGAGGCCCCTGGTCTGTGTCGCGGCGGGCGACGCGGGCGGGTAGCGTCCTCCTCGCGCAGACCGGGCCCCTGGACTCATTGCCACCGCCCGGTCTGCCCATGCCAGAAATCGACTCGCTCAGCACTGTCCGGAGCGACCTTCCGGCGCCCCGGGGCGCGGAGTACGGGCGCCGCCACAACCGGCTCGCGCGTTTCGTCCTGCTCGCCGCCGCCCTGCACCTTGTGGCGTTGGGGCTCTGGCGCCTGGATCCGCCGGTGCCGCCGGCAGGCGCAGGCCCGGTCACCGTGGCATTGGAAATCGTCCAAGGGGCCGGCCCTGGCAGCCAGACCCCGGTGCGCCCGGCACCGGTAACCCGGCTCAATTCGACCGCGCCGGAGGCACCCGCCTCCGAATCGGAGGCGAATTCCCCTGCGAAGCAACCCGGGCCCAACCAGTCACCCCGAGCGCCGGCCCCAAGACCAACCGGGCGCACTGTGAAGGCGCCGCCGCCTGCGCCGTCATCGCAACGGCCGCAGGCCCGTCAGGCCGATGCTGCACCCGGCCGCGACTCAGCCAACTCGCCCGCGTTTCTGCGCCCTTTCCTCCCGTCCTCCCGGGAGGCCCCCGGGCGAGCACCACATCTCCAACAGCCCGAGCGAGCCGCCGGAGACCCCGATCCCCTTGACGCCGAGCAGACCCGCGCGCGGCTCGGGCACCGGCTGCGGGCCTCGATCGCCCGCCATTTCCGCTATCCGGCCCTGGCCAGACGCCGGGGCTGGGAGGGGCGCGTGCAGGTCGGACTGCGGGTGGAGCCCGACGGCGAGCTCAGCCGCGTTCACCTAGTGAGCACCTCGGGCCATACCCTTCTCGATCACGACGCCGTGGCGACGATACGGCACATCGCCGGCCTGCCGAATGTCGTGAGCTGGCTGGGGGGGCGGCACTTTGATATGGTCTTGCCGGTACACTACCGACTGGTCAGCGACTAGATCGACCGCTCAATGGGCAATCGCGTCACGAGGGTCTACACGCGCACCGGGGACTCGGGCACCACCGGGCTCGGCGACGGCTCGCGCGTGGACAAGGACAGCCCTCGCATGGAGGCCATCGGCACGGTAGACGAGCTGAACAGTGTGGTGGGTATGGTGCTGGCGTACCGCATCCAAGCCGGCCTGCGCGGGCGCCTCGTCGAGGTGCAACACGACCTCTTCGACCTGGGCGGCGAACTCAGCATGCCCGGCCACTCGACGATCGGCGAGGAGCACGTCATGGCCTTGGAGGCGGCGCTCGATGACCTGAACGCCGAGCTGCCGTATTTGAAAGAGTTCGTCCTCCCGGGCGGGGGCCATGCGGCCGCCACCTGCCATCTGGCCCGCACGGTGTGCCGGCGCGCCGAGCGCTGCGTGGTCAGCCTTGCCCGCATAGAGACGATCAATCCCCGCGCCCAGATCTACCTGAACCGACTTTCGGATCTCCTCTTCGTGATTGCACGTATGTTGGGACGTGCCGAGCGGGATGACGACGTGCTCTGGCGGCGCGAACGCTGATCCGGTCGAAATGAGCGCGCACGGCGCGACGTGCCGCTGGCCCACAATCAGTCTGCACCGTGCACGCCGGGCCCGGCACCGCCGTCCCACAGCCAGGCGGCACCGCGCACGCCGCTGGAGTCCCCGTGTCGGGCGCGCACCAACCGGGTGCCCACGCGATCGGAGAACACGTATTCGCCCCACAGGCGCGGAACGTCTTCGTAAAGTTGCGCGATGTTGGACACGCCCCCGCCGAGCACGATGGCATCGGGATCTAAGATGTTGATCACGCCCGCCAGGGCGCGCGCCATGCGGTCCTCGTAGCCTTCCATGACCGCGCAGGCACTGGGATCGCCGGCCTGGGCCCGCGCGGCGATCTCGGGGGGATCCAACCTTACGCCGACGTGCCGCTGGTAATCCGACGCCAGACCGGGACCCGAGAGAAAGGTCTCGATACAGCCGCGCTTGCCGCAGTAGCATTCGGGGCCTGGGCGCTCGTCGTCCTGCGCCCAGGGCAGCGGGTTGTGGCCCCACTCTCCGGTGATGGCGTTCGGCCCGGCGAGCAGGCGCTTGTCGACTGCGATGCCGCCCCCCGTACCGGTCCCCACGATGACCCCGAATACCACCCGGGCCCCCTCCGCGGCGCCGTCCACCGCTTCGGACAGGCTGAAGCAGTCCGCATCATTGGCCAACCTCACGGGACGCCCCAAGGCGCTGGCCAGGTCTCGATCCAGGGGACGGCCGTTCAGACACCGGGAATTGGAGTTCTTGACCAGGCCGGTTGCCGGCGATATGGCGCCGGGCGCGGCCACACCGATGGGGATGCCCGCTGCAACGCCCAGCCCTTCCACCAGCGCGACCACCGCGGCGATGGTGGCCTCATAGTCGTCTCGCGGCGTGGGAAGGCGCAGGCGCCTTACCACGCCGCGGCGATCGTCCAAGGCGACCGCCTCGATCTTGGTACCGCCGAGGTCGATCCCGGCTAGCATGGGTGCAGGCCCTCCCTGCCGGCGTCAGCGGACCCAGCCGGCAAGGGTCAGCAGCGCGATGGCGATGGCCCACAGCACCAGTGTGCGCAGGACCAGCCCCCGAGCCGCCCCTGCGACGGAAGGCTCCAGGGCGACTCCCTCGTCCTCCTGTTGGGCCAGGTAGCGCTCGAGCCGCAGGGCACCCACACCGGTTTGCCGCAGCACCACCTCGGTGGTCCGCACAAAATCCTCGGGCAGGGTCTGGTAGACATTGCGCCACTCCTGGAGCCCGTCCTCGAAGCTGCCGGCCAGGGCGTAGCCCAGCGCCGTCAGCCGCGCGGGCACCCAGGCGAGGATGCCGTGCAGGCGCAACGCGGCGTCGATGAAGCCCGCCTCCGCGTCCTCGGGCGGAGTGCGATACGCCAGGTACCAGCTCAAGCGGTACAGGAACGCGCCCAGCGGGCCGAGCACGGCAAACCAAAACACGACCGCGAACAGCCGCTCGTTGGCCTGCACCAACACCGCCGCGGTCACTTGGCGGACCTCCGATTCGTCCTCCGCCAAGGAGCGCTCCAGCAGCCCCGCCGCAAGCTCTCTGGCGCGCCCCGTGTCTCCGCCCTCGGCGGCGTCGACAAACGCCTCCACCTGCCGGTCCAAACCCTGGAAGCGCAAGCAGTAGAACAACACGGCGATGCCGAGCAGCAGCGACAGCAGCCCCAACCAGACGCCCGCCAGCGCCGCCTGCACCAGCCCCAACACCAACAGCGGACCCAGCAGGATGGCCAGCACCCCAAGCGGTCCGTCGCGAAACGCCGAGCTGCCGAACCGCCCTCGTGCCCACCCTGCGTAGCGCTCGAACCAGGCGAGGCTGCGCATGGCCTGCAATTGGGTGGCGAACCATTCCAGTGAGAACGCGACAACGAGGGCGATGAGGGTCATTGTTATTGGCTTTCGTGTGGGTGCTCGGATGCGGCGCCGCGCGGCCCCCGAATGGAAGGGCCGCAACCCTGCGCCATCCCTTGAGTGGCCGTCCGGGGCGCCGGTCACCCAGCATGATGCAACAGGCTCGCCAGCAATTTCCAGTCGAACGCGGGGCCCGGGTCGCTCTTGCGGCCCGGCGAGACATCGGCGTGGCCGACCACGCGCGCGGGCGTGACCGCCGGGAAGCATTCCATGATCGCGTGCAGGAGCCTGGCCAAGGTCTCGTATTGGACCGGCTCGTAGGGCAGCGCGTCGGTGCCCTCCACCTCGACGCCGACCGAGTAGTCATTGCACTGCTCCCGGCCTCGGTACGCAGACGGCCCGGCGTGCCAGGCCCGCCGGTGCAGGGGAACGAACTGCACCGCCGTGCCGTCGCGACGCACCAAAAGATGACTCGAAACCCGCAGCCCGTGGATCTCTAGGAAATACGGATGGGCGTGGGGATCGAGCCGGTTGGTGAACAGATGATCGATCCAGGGCCCACCGAACTCGCCCGGGGGCAGACTGATGCCGTGAACCACGACCAGATCGACCGTGCTGCCCGGAGGACGATCGTCACAGTTGGGGGACGGCCGATAGCGCACGCCCTGCAGCAATCCGGAGCGCGGATCCACCTTCACGGGGCCTCCTGTGCGGGCAGCTTCAGCAGCTCTGCAAGGGCGCGCGCGAAATCATTGGACTCCGCCCGGCACTGGAGCTGACCCTGATAGACGCCATCCACGTAGACGAATAAGGCGGGCAGGTGAACCACCTCGAACTCACGAGTCAGGGCCAGGTCGCGGCCGGCGCCCACGGTGAACACAGTCACCGGGTGCATGCGCACCGCGTAATCGCGCAGATGCTGGCGAAAACGTTTGCAGGCGCCTCCGGCCGCGGTCTCGAACACCACCAGGGTAACACCCGGCGTCTGCTCGATGACGTGGTGGAACTCGAACTGCTCCAGGGTTCGGAACTCGGACACGACGCGCAACCTCGTACACCCGATGGACCAACGCCGCCCAGATGGTTGCACAGGCAACCACATCGAGCCGTTGAAGGCGCCGCCGATCGCCGTGCTTGCCCTGCTTTGGGCACTCGCCGCTCTCAGATTGCACCGGCGGTGAGACCGTGGCCGGGCATTGGAGAGCGGCGTATGAGCGTGAGCGGCGCAAGGCCCCCGAGTCTCGCTCGATGCGTGCAATGATTGGGACTACCTTACCCCGGCCCCGTCCCGATCGCCAGCTTGGACAAACGCGCTCTCAGGCGGCCATCTGCCGGGCCATGGCGTCCAGACTGTCGCGCTGCTCCAGCACGCGGGCAAGGGCCTGGCGGGCATTTTCCTCGTGGATCCCCATCGCCGCCAACAGCGTCGTCGGCAGCTGCTCGTTGCGCTCATCACCCAGGCCGGCGCCCTGGAGCAGACGGTTGGCGATCAGGGTGAGCCAGACATAGACACTGTTGGGGCCGTCATATTCCGGGTTGTGGTGCTCGCGGACTACGGATACGAGCTCGTCCGGCATGCCCCAGGCCTCCATGAGCCAGACGCCGAGCTCGGCGTGTGTAACACCCAACAGCCGCCTCTCCAGGGCCGGCACGGGCTCGGCGGGGTGTTTTGCGACGGCATCGTTCAACAGGCGAAACTCATCCGGCCACAGATGGCCGAGGAGCAGAATGCCGAAATTGTGCAACAGGCCGCCCAGATAGGTCACGCCCTGGCGCGGCGGCGCCATTGCGCTGACCTGACCCCCTAGCGCTTGGGTCAGGGCCGCACAATAGGTGGCATGACGCCAATACGCCGCGAGCCCCAGCGGACCGTGGACAGGATTGCGCAGGGCCCTGCCCACAGCGATCCCCAGGGCGATATCGATGACCATGTCGTAGCCTATCACCCGGGCGATCACGTCGCGGATGGAATCGACCTTCCCCCGATACCCGTAGAATGGCGAATTGGCGTAGCGGATGAGCTGCGCCGTAAGACTCGGGTCCTGCTCGATCACCGATGCCAGATCCGAGGCATTCGCATAGGGGTTGGCGCCGACCTGGAGGATCTCTTCGGCGATCCGGGGCATGGCAGGAAGCTTGTCCACGTTTTCGAGGCGCTGTCGTATGCGCACTCGGCGGGCCTCGGCCTCGGAGCGTCCCGGCGGAACAGCGGACGGGCGGGCGAATTCACTGCCATACCAGGCAGGGCCCTGCATACGGCGGAAATCGCGCCCGCTCACCCGGCACAGGACCTGGGGGGTGAGGGCAAAGTAAACGTCGCGGGCCCCGACCAGGGATTCATGCACCAGAGCATCGACCCCGTGGAGCGCCGCCAGTGGCGGGCAGCGACCCGGAAGGCACTTGGGTAGCTCGCGGCGCGCCCGCTCGGCGCCGACGGGCTGGAGCCGCCGTCCCAGCTCGCGGTTGAGGGCCGTCAGGTCCAACGCGTGGGTAGATGGGTATACGGCCATCAGCACACCACGCTCGTCGGCGAGCAGCGCAAGGCGCGCCAACCGGCTTGCGTCCACGCCAAGACCTTCGGCCGCCTCGCGCGCGGTCTTCGCGTCCGGACGCGACAGCACGGCGCAGGCCACTCCATGTTTTTCGAGAAACTCTCTAAAGGTGGCGGGGCCCGGCATGCTGTTCTCCTGCTCCCCCGTTTTTGGCAAACGCCCTCACCGACGGCGCTCTCTCCCGATGGCCCACGGCTGCTCCCATCGCACCCTGCGATCCGGCGCAACCGCGAGGCGGCTCGCGTGCACCCAGAGTATACGGCTACAATAGCCTTCAGATTTGTGACCAAATACACTATTTTTTGGTGCTCGTACCGTAGAATACGCCGCGTGGTGGCGACACCCGAGGGTACCAAGGACTGTGACGTGAAACCGAGGCTACTGTTGAGCATCGTGCTGCTCGCCGCGACCGGCGCGGCGGCCCAGACCACGGGCTATGTCACCGATCAGATCTCGGTCACCCTGCGCACCGGCACGAGCACAAAGCACGAGATCCTGCGCATGGTACCCACCGGCACCCGGCTCACCGTGCTGGAGCAGGATCCCGAGAGCGGCTACTCACGTGTGCAGCTTCCCGATGGTACCGAAGGGTGGATGCTCAACCGCTACGTGGACGACGGACCCACCGCGCGCATCAGGCTGGAGGGCGCCGAACGCCAGCTCACCGAGCTCAAAAAACGCGCCGCACGCCTGCAGGCCCAGATCGTAGAGCTGAGCGAGACCAGGGGGACCGCCGAGCAGCAGCTCGCGAAGCTGCGCGAGAACAACGCATCCCTGGCTCAGGAACTGGCCGAGATCCGCCGTGTATCGTCCGACGCCGTGGAAATCTCCGAGCGAAACCGCCGCCTCAGCCAACGCATCAGCGCGATGGAAACCGACATCCAGGTGCTGCGTCAACAGAACGAGTCGCTGCGCGATCGCAGCAACCGCGACTGGTTCGTCGTGGGCGCCGTCGTGGTGATCGGCAGCATGCTGTTCGGCATCGGCCTTACGCGCATCCGCTGGCGACGCCGCTCGGAGTGGAGTGAACTCTAGAAAAGTCAAAAGTCAGAAGTCGAAAGGCAAAAGTCGAAGCGCAACGGCGTGCTTGTCAGCAGCGAGGTCTGATCTTACTCTTGCTTTCGACTTTTGCCTTTTGATTTTTGAATCGCGGCTACCTCACCGCGTCGCCCTCGCCTCCCTCTCCATCTGCTCCAGGGAGATGTGGCGCACGTCCTTGCCCTTGACCAGATAGATCACGTACTCACCCAGGTTGCGCGCGTGATCGCCGATGCGCTCCAGGGCACGCGCCGCCCACATTACGTCCAGAGACCGGGCGATGGAACGTGGATCTTCCATCATGAAAGTGATCATCTGGCGCATGATCCCCTCGTACTCGTGGTCCACCTTGAGGTCGCGCTGGGCCACCTGCACGGCCGCCTCCACGTCCATACGGGCAAAGGCGTCCAGGGCGCCGTGGACCATGTCACGCGCGTGGTTGCCCAAGCTCAAGATCTCCATGAATTGGTTCTTTGGGCGCTCCATCTCGGCCAGGTGCAGCCCCATGCGCGCCACCTTCTCGGCCTGGTCACCAATGCGCTCCAAGTCCGTGATAGTCTTGATCACGGCGATGAGAAGCCGCAGGTCGCTGGCCGCCGGCTGACGCCGCGCCAACACCTGAATGCACTCCTCGTCCAAGGCCACCTCCATGGCGTTGACCCGATAGTCGCTGGTGATGACCGACTCGGCCAGCTCGACATCGCGCTCGACCAGAGATCTGACGGCGTCGTCGATCTGCTTCTCTACCAGCCCTCCCATGGTGAGCACACGTTTGCGGATATCTTCCAGCTCCGCGTTGTACTGCTGGGAGATGTGGTGTCCAAGGGGACCAAGCGTATTCTTTTCCATATCCGATCCTGTATTTCGTGAAGGTCAGCGTTTACAGCGAACATAACCTCGCAGGCTAGGATCACATCATCCGTAGCGTCCCGTGATGTAGTCCTCGGTCCTTTTCTCCCGCGGGTTTGTGAAAAGGGTATTGGTATTGTCGTACTCGATCAGCTGTCCCATGTACATGAACGCCGTATAGTCCGAGACCCGCGCGGCCTGCTGCATGTTGTGGGTGACGATGACGATGGTGTAGTTGGAGCTGAGCTCGTAGATCAGCTCCTCGATGGTCGCCGTGGCCATAGGGTCGAGCGCGGAGGCCGGCTCGTCCATGAGCACGACCTCGGGCTTGACCGCGATGGCCCGGGCGATGCACAGCCGCTGCTGCTGCCCGCCGGAGAGCGAAGTCCCGGGCTGATCCAGCCGATCCGAGACCTCTTTCCAAAGGCCCGCGCGTCGCAGCGACTGCTCCACCAGGTCATCCATCTCCGCGCGCCTGGACACCATGCCGTGGATGCGCGGGGCGTAGGCGATGTTCTCGTAGATGCTCTTGGGAAATGGGTTGGGCTTTTGGAACACCATACCGATGTGTGAGCGCAGCTGCACCACGTCCACCGACTTCTCATAGATGTCCTGCTCGCCCATGGTGATCGTGCCTTCCACGCGCACCCCGGCCACCAGGTCGTTCATGCGGTTGATGCAGCGCAGCAATGTCGACTTGCCGCAGCCGGACGGCCCGATGAGCGCGGTGACCTTGCGCTCCAGAAAATCCAGGCTCACGTCATACAGCGCCTGGCTCTCCCCATACCACAGGCTGAGGTTGCGCACCTGCACCTTGACCGGGTGGCCTTGCGTCTCCCGCTCCTCGGTCGGCTCCGGCTCGCGCAGTGCGCTCGCGTGCTCGCGGGTCGCCGGCGCCTGTGGTTGTCGATCGTTCGCCATGGGTCTGATGAGCTCCACGTGCTCGCGTTTCTCAGTATGCATGAAGACTCCTCTCGATCGCTACCAGCGACGCTCGAAGCGCCGGCGCAGAAAGATGGCGGCCGCATTGAGACTCAACAACACGGCGAGCAGCACCAGGATGCCGGCGGCGGTACGCTCCACATAGGCGCGCTCCGGCATCCCCGCCCAGGTAAAGATCTGGGCGGGGAGCACCGTGGCCGCATCGGTGAAGCTGCCCGGCGCATCCGGGATGTAGGCCACCATGCCGACGATCAGAAGGGGCGCCGTCTCGCCCATGGCCTGGGCCAAACCGATGATGGTGCCCGTGAGGATGCCGGGAGACGACAGCGGCAGCACGTGATCGCGCACCGTCTGCCACGGCGAGGCGCCCACACCGAAGGCGCCCTCGCGGATGCTGTCCGGCACCGCGCGCAGGGCCGCGCGGGTGCTGATGATGATGATGGGCAGGGTCATCAGCGCCAGGGTGAGCCCGCCGACCAGGGCCGAGGACCTGGGCACCCCGAAGAAGTTGATGAAGATGGCAAGGCCCAGCAGGCCGAACACGATGGAGGGCACCGCCGCCAGGTTGTTGATGTTCACCTCGATGGTCTGGGTGAGGCGGTTGTCGGGCGCGAATTCTTCCAGATAGACCGCGGTCATCACGCCGATCGGAAACGCGAACAACAGGGTCAGGATGAGGACCCGCAGCGAACCGACCACGGCCGATTTGAGCCCGGCGATCTCCGGGAGCTTGGAATCGCCGTTGGTGAAAAATCCCGAATTGAAGGCGAGGCGGGCCTTGCCCTCTTTACGGAGCCGATCGACGACCGCTTTCTGTTTTTTCGAAAGCCGGTGATAGTGCCCCTTCATGTACTGATCGACGTTGTCGTCGGCCACGATCCACTGGGCCCGGGTGCTCCCCATGAGCGCCGGGTCCTTGTCCACGTACCTGGGCAGCAGGCGCAGCCACCCCCGGCTAACCAGGCGGCGCACGTCCTTTTCCACGGCCGCCAGGGGGATCTCTACGGTCTGCTCGTTGTAGGTGACGTCGACCAGCAGCTCGGCCTGTACGAATGCCGAATGGCCCCGTCCGATGACGTCGGCGAAGAAGAGGAACAGAAATGCCACGGCCAGACCCAGGCCGGCGGCACAGTAGACCTTGAATCGGCGCTCGGCGCGATAGCGCTTTCGAAGACGGGCGTGTTTTTGGAGCTGGTGTTGGGCCACGATCGCTCAAGCCTCGTATTGCTGGCGGAACTTGCGCACCATGATCGTGGAGATCAGGTTCAGGAAGAGGGTGACGATGAACAGCACCAGGCCGAGAGCGAAGGCCGAGAGGGTCTCGGGGCTGTTGAACTCTTGATCGCCCACCAGGGCGTCGACGATTCGCACCGTCACCGTGGTCATGTCCTCCAGCGGGTTCCAGCTCAGGTTGGGGCGCAGGCCCGCCGCCATGACCACGATCATGGTCTCGCCCAGAGCGCGGGAGACTCCCAGCAGGAACGCCGAGATGACGCCGGGCAGGGCGGCGGGCAACAGGATGTGCTTGACCGTCTCCGACTTGGTGGCGCCCAGGGCGTAAGAGCCCTCGCGCAGATTCTGGGGCAGCCCATTGATCACGTCATCGGACAGCGAGGAGATGAAGGGGATGATCATCACCCCCATGACCACCCCGGGGGCCAGGGCGTTATTGTAGGAGGCATCCACCCCCAGCGCCGCGGCCGCTTGCACCACCAGCGGCGCAACCGTCACCGCGGCAAAGAAGCCGTAGACCACCGTGGGGATTCCCGCGAGGATCTCGAGCATGGGCTTGGCGGCGGCCCGCACGGACCGGGGCGCGTATTCGGACATGTAGATGGCCGACAGCAGCCCGACGGGCACGGCCACCGCCATGGCGATGGCGGTGATCATGAAGGTCCCGGCGAACAGCGGAATGGAGCCGAACTTGGGCTCGGCCACCTGCTCGCCGGCGCGCCCCGCGCCGCCGATGAACGCGGCGTCCGGGCTCCACTCGGTGCCGGTGATGAACTGCCAGAAGCTCACCAGGCGAAAGAAGTGGATGGACTCGAACAGGATGGAGACGATAATCCCCAGGGTGGTCAGGATGGAGATCAGCGAGGCGGCCAGCAGCAGCCATCGGATCACCCGCTCGGTCACGTCACGGGCCCGCAGCTGCGGGCGGATAGCGCGCACGGCGGCCCACAGCCCCACCGCCGCCGTGGCCAGGGCGCCGGCCAGCACCGTGGTCGGCGGCACTGCCAGCACCCCGGAGAGCTGCAGCAAGGAGGCGATCAGCGCCACCCCCAGGGCGGGCAGCGTGGCCCAAACCAGCGTGTACCAGCCGTATTGGCTGGGCTGGGAGTGCATCGCCACGCCGTTGGCCCGCACACTGGCCGCCTTGCGGCGCCCGAGCACGTAGGCGGCGAGGGCCAGCGGGAACAACCCCCCGAAGAAATACAAAACGATCTGCTCAGTGGTCACGGCTGTCTCGCTGGCGATGCCTCGCGATGCGGCCCGGCGAATGATACCTCGATGGGCCGCAAATGCCACGGGCTGCCCCCGTTTGATTTGGGACAGCCCTGGAGCGAGCGCGGCCACGGGAAATCCGCGCCGGCCACCACAACATCTATTGACCCGCTGCCGTGTGCTGCCTACTCCAGGTCATCGAGCGTGAGGTTCACGCGGCTGGCGACCCGCTCGCGGACCTCGGTTCGGGTCTCGTCCGGCAGCGGGATGAGCCCGATCTCCTTCAGATAACCCATGGGGCCGATCATCTTCTCGCTCATGAACAGGCTGACGTAGTCGTCCATGCCCGCCACCCTGCCCTCGTGAGCCTTTTTGATATAGAAGAACAGGCTGCGCGAGACCGGATATTCGCCCGAGGAAATGGTATCGGGTCCGGGGGCCACGCCGTCAACCACGGCGCCCTGGATCTTGTCCTCGTTCTCCTCCAGGAAGCTGTAGCCGAAGATCCCCAGGGCATGGCGGTTCTGGGCCAACTTTTGCACGATCAGGTTGTCATTCTCGCCGGAGGGCACGAAGGCGCCGTCCTGGCGGATCTTGGAGTACTTGCCCCCGTAGGCATCCGTCTTCTTGGAGGTCGCCTCCATCACCAGCTCCTCGAAGGCATCACGGGTCCCCGAGGTGGTGGGCGGGCCATAGATGAGGATCTCCTCGTCCGGGAGGCTCGGATCGATGTCGCTCCACTTCTTGTACGGGTTCTCGACGAGCTTGCCGCCGACGGGGACCTCGGCGGCCACCGCGAGAAGAATCTGCTTGCGGGTCAGGGCCAGCTCCGGGTTGTCCGCGTGATGGGCCACGACGATGCCGTCGTAGCCGATCATCGCCTCGGTGATGTCGCTGACGCCGTTCTCCCGGCAGCGCTCGTACTCACTGACCTTCATGCGGCGCGAGGCGTTGGTGATGTCGGGGGTATTCATGCCGGTGCCGGTGCAGAACAGCTTCATCCCGCCGCCCGAGCCCGTGGACTCGACCACCGGCGTGGGATGGCCCGTCGTCGCACCGAGCTCCTCGGCGACGTAGCTGGAGAAAGGATAGACCGTGCTCGAGCCCACGATGCGAATCTGGTCGCGCGCCTGGGCGCCGGTGGCGATCCCCAGCGCGGTCAGTGCGGCCGCGAGCAGGCCCGCGCGATGTACACTGGTTGTTGGCATGTTCGATGCTCCCCTCGATCTGGATCTGGTTGCCTTGGTCCCACTCCGGAATCGCGGGCCATTGTCGGGAGGAACGGTGTCAATGATGTGACAACAATGTTACAGATTCATGACATGTGGCGGGCCTCGCCGGCGGGCCTGCGCACGATCAATGAGCTGGGGAAGTCGCAGGTGAACGTGCTGCCCTTCCCGGGGCTGCTGTCGATGCGCAGCTCCGCGCTATGGCGCATGAGCACGTGCTTGACGATGGCCAGGCCCAGCCCCGTGCCCCCGGTCTCGCGGGAGCGGCCCACGTCGACCCGGTAGAAGCGCTCGGTCAGCCGCTCGATATGCTGGGGGGCGATGCCGATGCCGGTGTCGGCCACCGCGAAGTGCGCCCCGTCCTCGTCGGCGTACCAGCGGATGTCGATGCGCCCGCCGTGCGGCGTGTAACGCACGGCGTTATAGATCAGGTTGGAGAAGGCACTGCGCAGCTCGTTGCGGCTGCCCTGCAGCCACAGGTCGGGGTCGGCGTCCAGCGCGATGGTGTGGCTCCCGCTGCTGAGCGCCATGGCGTCCTCGCGCAGCGTCTCGAGCAGCGCGGGCACGTCCACGAGGGCCCTGTCGGCGCCGCCGCGGTCGGTCTCCAGGCGCGAGAGCAGCAGCAGATCGGTAACGATCTGCTGCATGCGCGAGGCCTGTCGATCCATGGCGGTGAGAGAGCGCTGCCAGCGGCGCGTGCACTCGTCGTCAGCATCCTGCAGCGACTCCAGGTAGCCAGAGATCACGGTGAGAGGCGTGCGCAGCTCGTGAGATACGTTGGCGATGAAATCCCGGCGCATCTCCTCCAGGCGGTGCAGCCGCGTCACGTCGCGCACGACCATCAGGCGCTGATTGTTGCCGTAGGGGATGACCCGCGCCGAGAGGACCACATTGGAATCGACGGGGGACGGAAACTCCACCCGGTCCGAGTACTCGCCCCCGGCAAGGTACTCGTAGAAGTCGGGGTGGCGAACCAGGTTGGTCATGGGCTGACCCACGTCCTGGGGGTAGCGCAGGCCCAACAGCCGGGTGGCGGCGTCGTTCCACCATTCGATCAGTCCGTCCTCGCCCAGCACCACTGTGGCATCGGGCATGGCCGCGGTGGACTCGCGAAAGCGGGCCAGGATGGCCCCCAGGCGCTTCTTGCGCTTGCGGCTTTTCTTGCGCAGCCGGTACAGGTGATAGAAGACGTCGCCCCAGACACCGTCGAGCTGCGGGAGGCTGGCCCGCTCGCCGCGCACCCAGCGCTCCAGACGCCTCAGGTTCACCAGCTGCCAGGCCAGGTAGCCGCCCACGGCGAGCAGCACCACGGCGGCCGGATGCCCCGCGATCAGGCCCACCACCAGGGCCACCAGCAGCAGCCCCGTCAAACGCCAAAACTCGACAGTCCAGGGATTGGTCAATGTCTGCCCCGAAGTGCACGCCCTGCGGGTAGCGGGCCGGCGCCGCCATTGTACCTCCGAGGGCGGCCTCGGGGCAGGTGGGCACCTCACGCGGGCCCTGCCCCAAGGGCCCGGCGGGCGGGGCCGACGCGCGGTCAGAGCCGCGCCGAAAAGCGGTAGCCGGCACCCCGCACGGTCTGGATCATCTGGTCATAGTCGCATATCGACAACGCCTTGCGCAGGCGCCGGATGTGGACATCCACCGTGCGCTCCTCGATGTAGACGTTCTGGCCCCATACCCGATCCAGCAGCTGACCGCGGCTATAGACGCGCTCGGGATGCGCCATGAAGAAGTGCAGGAGCCGAAACTCGGTGGGGCCGAGCTCCAGCGGCCGGCCCCGGGCGAGCACGCTGTGGCTGGCCGGGTCCAGGCTCAGGCCGTCCACCTCGATGGCCGACTCCTCGGCCTGCGGCTCCGCGCGGCGCAGCACGGCGTTGATGCGCGCCACCAGCTCGCGGGGCGAGAAAGGCTTGGTGACGTAGTCATCGGCCCCCACCTCCAGGCCCCGGATCTTGTCATTCTCCTCGCTGCGCGCGGTGAGCATGATGATGGGGATACCGGCTGTGACCTCGTCCCTTTTTAAACGACGGGCCAAGTCCACCCCCGAGAGGTCCGGCAGCATCCAGTCCAGGAGAATCAGCGCCGGCGCCCGGTCGGCGATCTGGGTCAGCGCCTCATGGGCATCCGCCGCCTCCACCAATTCGAAGTCGGCCCGCTCCAGGGCAAAACCTACCATCTCCCGGATGGCGGGCTCGTCGTCCACGATCATGATGCGCTTCTTGTTCGGCATGGCCACAGGTCCTGGTTTCTAGCCCGCATTTCCCACCGGGCGGCCAGCCCGGTGGGAAATGCGGGCTAGCTCCTCGTATTGAAAGACGGAACTGTTACACGGGAATGACACGAGTGCGTTTCCAAAGCGGCTCCGGTGGGCGCGGTTGCCGAAATCTTACAGGACCGTGACGGCCAGGTGGGACGGCACCTGCCGTCGCGCCACGGCCACAATTGGCTCAAAGTGCCCCAAGGGGATCCGCGATGACCGTGCACACCACTTGCCGCTCACGGCGCGGGCCGTCGAACTCACACAGGAAGATGTTCTGCCAGCGAGACAGGCCCAGGCGCCCGTCGATGAGGGGGATGGCCTCCGAGGGGCCCACCAGCCCGGCCTTGAGGTGGGCGTCGCCGTTGCCGTCCTGGCAGTCGTGGCGCCACACCCCGCGTGGGATGAGCTTTTGGAGCAAATCGACGACGTCGGCCTGCACGCTCTCGTCCCAGCCTTCCTGGATCATGATGGCCGCCGTGGCCCCCTGGGCATAGACGCCTACTATCCCCTGGCGCACGCCGCTGCGGGCCACGATCTCCTCGACTTGGGCGCTGATGTCCACCAACTGCTCGCGCCGCCCGGTGCTAGTGCGAATGATGTCCTGCATCGCAGCGCCCAACAATCCACCTAGTGAGAGCCCGCCCCTGGCCGCAAGCGGGCCGAGATCAGGCCGTGGAAGGGAGCGCCATCGGCAGAGCGAAAGTGCCATCCGAGGTGGGCCCGGCAGGCCGCGCACAGGGCCACCTGCCATCGATACCCGGGGAACCAGGTGTGCTCCGACGTGGACGGCCCCGAGCCCACACAGCCCGGAGCACGCGCGAAACAACCGATATCAAACGCAAGGCCGGCAGGGTTGCGAAAGCTGTGCTCGTGGGCCCCGCCCATGACGATGCGCTCGCCCTCATGAGTAACCGTCGCCCCGCAGCCGGCGCAGCACAGCCGCCGCCCCCGAGGGCCGTGCTCGGCGTCGGCATCGCGCTCGCCCCGCAGCGGGCCGGCGAGCCCCAGGGCGTCGGCCCGGACCGGCACAGGGATCCCATTGCCCAAGTCCATCATTTGCCGTCTCCGTCCCAAAACCCTCCCGGTCTACCCGCCGCGCCGGGGTTCTGCTGGCGCTCACAAGCCCCTCGCTTGCGGACCCGGGCCCGCCACTCCACAATCCGATCATGCCCCGCCCCGTGCCCCCGGTCATCGACATGATCGCCCAGCTGGTGGCGCTGCCCTCCATGAGCAGCGTAAACCCGGCGTTCGATACCGGCAACCGCCCGGTGGTCGAGTTACTCGCGGCCTGGCTCGAGGGGCTGGGCTTCGCCGTCGAGGTGGTGCCCCTACCCCAACGCCCGGACAAGGCCAACTTGATCGCCACTCTGGGCCGTGGGCCGGGGGGACTGGTGCTCGCGGGCCACACCGACACCGTGCCCTACGACGAGGGGCGCTGGCACCACGATCCCTTTCGGCTGCACGAGGAGGGCAGGCGCCTGTACGGGCTGGGCACCAGCGACATGAAGGCGTTTCTGGCGCTGGCCGTGGAAGCCGTCCGCGGGCTGCGGGCCGAGGCCCTGCGGGCACCTATGATCGTTCTCGCCACCGCCGACGAGGAGAGCTCGATGGCCGGGGCCAGGGAGCTGGTTTGCATGGGCCGCCCGAAGGCACGCTGGGCGGTTATCGGCGAGCCCACGGGGCTGCGGCCCGTGCGCATGCACAAGGGGATCATGATGGAGACCATCCGCGTGCACGGGCGTGCGGGCCACTCCAGCGACCCGGCCCTGGGCGCCAGCGCCCTGGAGGGCATGCACAGGGTGATCGGCGCCCTACTTTCCTGGCGCGGGGAGCTGCAGGCGCGGCACCGCAACGAGCGATTCCGGGTCCCGGTGCCCACACTGAACCTGGGTCGCATCCACGGCGGCGACAATCCCAACCGCATCTGCGGAGAGTGCGTGCTGGACATCGATCTTCGGCCGCTGCCCGGCTTGGACCTCGATGCGCTGCGGGAAGAGATGGGCGAGCGCCTGCAACGGGCCGTCGCCGAATGCGGCATCACCGGCCTGAGGCTGGAGACCGCGCCGCTGTTCCCCGGCCTTCCGGCCTTCGAGACAGCGGCCGATGCGAAAATCGTGCAGGCCGCCGAAGAGCTCACGGGCTGCAGCGCCGAGGCGGTCGCCTTTGGCACCGAGGGACCCTACCTCCAGCAGCTCGGAATGGACGCCGTCGTCCTGGGCCCCGGCGATGTCGCCCAGGCCCATCAGCCCGACGAGTACCTTGCGCTCGATCGCCTGAGCCCCACGGTGCAGCTGCTGCGCGAGCTGATCCGACGGTTTTGTCTCCGGTAACGGGTCCGGAAGGCCGGCATGGATTCTTCTCCCTGTTCCCGACCCCCTGTGCGGGGAGCGTCCATCGCCGCGGCCGCGTGCGTGTCGCGGCGGCCTTGATGGACCGGCCGGTGAAAATTGCGCCGACTCCGGGAGTCGTATTTAATAGATGGACATTCAGTGCATCGATTGCGCCGTGCCCGAGAACAATAACCACACAGACTTCGTTCACTGGTTCCGAAGCTCGTCTCCCTACATCCATGCCCACCGCGGGCGTACGTTCGTTGTAGCGTTCGGTGGAGAGGCCGTGGCCGATGCGCGGTTCGCTGGTCTGGTCCACGACATCGCCACGCTGGCCAGCCTAGGCATCCGGCTGGTGCTGGTGCACGGGGCGCGCCGCCAAATCGAGGAGCGGCTGCGCAGGCGCGGCGCGGTCCTGCGCTATGTCGAGGGCCTGCGGGTAACCGACGACCAGGCCCTGGTGTGCGTCAAGGAGGCCGTGGGCACGGTGCGCGTCGAGATCGAGGCGCGCCTGTCCATGGGGCTCGCCAACACGCCGATGTCGGGGGCTCGCATACGGGTGGCCTCGGGGAACTTCGTAGCGGCCCGCCCGTTGGGGGTGCGCGACGGGGTGGACTACTGCCACACCGGCGAGGTGCGGCGCATCGACTCCGCGGCTCTGCGCCAGCGCCTGGACGCCGGTGACATCGCCCTGCTCTCGCCCCTGGGCTACTCGCCCACCGGGGAGATCTTCAACCTGCACGCCGAGGACGTGGCCACGGCCACGGCCACGGCCCTCAACGCCGACAAGCTGTTGTTCTTGATGGAGGCGCGCGGGGTGCTCGATACCCGGCGGCGCCTCATCCAAGAGCTCACGCCGCGTGAGGCCGAGCAACTGCTCGCACGGCGCAAGCTGCCCGGGGAGACCACCGCTCATCTGCAAAGCGCCGTGCAGGCCTGCCGCCATGGCGTTGACCGGACGCACCTGATCGGGCGCAAGATCGACGGGGCCCTGCTATTGGAGCTCTTTACCCGGGATGGCGTGGGCACCCTGATCACCGCCTCCGCCTATGAAGAGATGCGCCCGGCTGCCATCGACCACGTGGGCGGAATCCTGGAGCTCATCCAGCCGCTCGAGGACGAGGGTATCCTGGTACGCCGCTCCCGCGAGCTGCTCGAGACCGAGATAAGCCACTTCACCGTGGTCGAGCGCGACGGCATGGTGATCGGCTGCGCGGCCCTCTACCCCTTCATCGACGAGGGCGTGGGCGAGCTCGCCTGCCTGGCCGTGCACCCGAACTACCGCGCGCGCGGCTACGGCGACCGGCTGCTCGAGCACATCGAGCGCCAGGCCGCAGGGCTGGGCATCGCCAGATTGTTCGTGCTCACCACCCGCGCCTCGCACTGGTTTCGCGAGCGGGGCTTCGCTGCCACGGACATCCGGCGGCTTCCCGTGCAGCGCCGCGCCCTGTACAACTACCAGCGCAACTCCAAGGCCTTCGCCAAAGGGATCCCGGACCGAGACCGAGCCTAAGTTTCCTTGCCAGACTCCCCCGGACAGACTAGAGTTGGCCGGTATTCCCCGCGATCCGCGCGGCCTGCTCGGGGATCCACATCATGGCCGAAAAACACCATATGCTGGAGATTTATGACGTCGACGGATATGACGGCCCCAATCCGATCACGGTCATCGGGGCGGGCACGGTCCAGGGCCCGGAAAACCGCCAGTACTACGTGCTCGCCCTGAGGAAAGCGGTGCATATCGACGGAAGCTCGGTGAACCAGCTGGCCGTCAGCCCCCACTACGGCGGCGACACCATTCGTCGGGCCACCGACGGAGTATGCACAGTGGGCATCGCCCTGCCCAAGCCCGGGCACGACTTCGAACCCGGCAAGTCTTACGGGTTCTCCGATTTCTGCTTCTGGAAGGTGGGCAAGATCCACCCCAGCAACGGCAACGGCGCCTGAGCCGCCTGCGGCTCAGCGCTTGCGCGCCAGGGTCACCCCGTCGGCGAGCGCCAGCATGGTGATGTCGACGCGCTGGTCCTCGTGGATCTTTTCGTTCAGCGCACGGATCGCGCTTGCCTCGGCGTCGTCGGCCCCGGGGTCGGCCACCCTGCCCGACCAGAGCACGTTGTCGATCAGCATTATCCCACCGAGGCGCAGAAGCCCCAGCACCCGTTCGTAATATGCATCGTAGTTGGTCTTGTCGGCATCGATAAAGGCAAAGTCAAACGCGCCCTGCATCCCTTCAGAGGCCAAGGCATCGAGGGTTTCCAACGCCGGCGCCAGGCGCAGGTCGATCTTGCCCGCCACCCCCGCCTGCGCCCAGTAGCGCCGCGCCACGGCGGTCCACTGCTCGCTCACATCACAGGCCACGAGGCGCCCATCGCTCGGCATGGCCAGGGCCACCCACAGGGCACTGTAGCCCGTGTACACCCCCACCTCCAGCGCGCGGCGCACACCCAGGGCCCGCACGAGGAACCCCATGAACTGGCCCTGCTCGGGGGCGATCTGCATCCGGGCCATGGGGTCGGCCGCGGTCTCCTCCCGCAGCCTCTGCAACAGGGCCGGCTCGCGCAGGGACACCGTCTGCAGATATCGCTGCAAACCCTCGGTAAGCTGCGTGGTCTTGCCAGTCATGGCCGTGCGCCTGAGATGGTCGTAAGACGGCAGGTTGATTTAGCGTATTGCCCGTACAAGAATAGCAAAAAACCGCGTGCGGGCTTTCCGTGCCTCAACGCGATCGCCTGCGCCCCCGATCCATGCGCCCCACGCCCACAACCAGCACCCATTCCGCCGACACGTTGCGCGCAATCCAACTCAGCGACACCCATCTGTACGCCGACGCCGAAGGCAAGCTGCTCGGACTCAATACCTTGAACAGCTTGAAGCAATGCGCGGCCCTTGCCCGCGAGCACCATTGGCCGCCCGATGCGGTGCTCGTCACGGGCGACCTGGTTCACGACGGCTCGGCAGAGGGCTATCGCCGGCTGCGCCGAATCCTGGAGGGGCTGGATGTGCCGGTCTACCCGATCCCCGGCAATCACGACAGCGGGCAAATGGCGCGCGTCTTGACCGGCCGCAATATCATGAACGAACGACATCTGCTCGGCCGGTCCTGGCAGATCGTGCTGCTAGACTCCCGCATCCCCGACAGCGAGGCCGGTGCGCTGACCGAGGATCAACTGCAACACCTGGAGCAGTGTCTNNTTCCGGACCCTGGACCGGCACCGCCAGGTGCGCGCCGTGCTGTGGGGCCACGTGCACCAGGAGTTTCGCGATGAACGCAATGGCGTGGCGCTGATCGCGAGCCCTTCCACCTGCATCCAGTTCAAGCCGCACGCTGTAAAGTTTGCCATCGACGCGCAGCCGCCCGGCTACCGCTGGCTGGAGCTGCACGCCGACGGGCGTTTCGACACCGGGGTGCAGCGCCTGGCAACCCTGCCCGAAGACATCGATATGCAATCCACCGGATACTGACCGAGAGGCGGACGGGGCGTTGCCGTGTGCCCCCTTTTGCTCAGATCTCCACGAGCTCGAAATCTTCCTTACCGGCCCCGCAGTCTGGACAGCCCCATTCCGCCGGGATACCCTCCCACTTGGTGCCGGGCTCGATCCCCTGCTCCGCCAGCCCCTTGGCCTCATCGTAGACAAAACCGCAAACCACGCACACGTAGGTCTTCATAGCCGCTCCCATCCCAGTTCGCGTCGCACGGCAACACTGCGAAACCTGCACGGGCATGACGGCCGGCATCGTCGTGCGAGACCATCGACGGCGGAAGCGAGATTGATGGCTCGCAAGCGATGCGGGCCCGCGCAACGCCGCTGTCGTTGGCGATCCGACGGGTAACGCGACGTGGGCCATGCTTTCAAATTCGGGTCATTTTCCCACGTTCACACGGTCGTGATAACCCGGTGCCCGGTGCTACAATGGCACTGTTCGTCGGTAGCGAACGAGCGCCCTTCGGAAATCCAGCATGAGCCCTCAGCACTCCGTCCCCGCGGTCATGGCCTTCGCCGGACTCGATCCAACCGGCAGTGCAGGGCTGCAGGCCGATATCGAATCCCTGGCCAGCCAGGGCTGTCATGCGGCCCCCGTAGTGACCAGCGTCGCGGTCCAGGACACGCGCGACGTAAAGGACCTCGCCGCCATGGCACCCACCCTGGTGATCGAGCAGGCCAGGGCCGTGTTGGAGGACATGCCGGTGACCGCGTTCAAGATCGGCCTGTTGGGCAGTGTGGCCATTGTCGAAGCGGTGCACAGTATCCTGCACGACTACCCCTCGCTGCCGGTCATCCTCGATCCGGTGCTGGCCTCTGGGACGGGCACCCCGCTGTCCGACGCCGAGATGGTGGACGCCCTGCGCACCCTGCTGCTGCCGATCACCACCGTGCTCACCCCGAACTCCATGGAGGCGCGCACCTTGGCACCGGAGGCCGACAGCACGCCAGCGCACGCCATGGCGCTGCTGGACCGCGGCTGCGAGTTCGTGTTGATCACGGGCGGCCACGAGGACACGCCGGAGGTGGTGAACATTCTGTACGGCAACCGCCGCGAGCTGGAGCGCTTTCACTGGGAGCGTTTGCCCGGACAGTTCCACGGCTCGGGCTGTACCCTGGCCTCCAGCATCGCCGGGCTGCTCGCCCAGGGCATGGAACCGTTCAGCGCCATCCATGAGGCCCAGGAATACACCTGGGAGAGCCTCAAGCACGGCTACCGCGTAGGCATGGGCCAGATGACCCCCAACCGCCTGTTCTGGGCCAAGGGCAGTGCCGAGTAGGCATGGACGAGCGAGGCAGCATGCAAGACGCGCCACGGGCGGCAACGAGGCTGCGGGGGCTCTACGCCATCAGGCACACCGAAAACGCCGACAGTGAGCGTCTGGTGGCGTCGGTGGGCCGGGCCCTGGCCGGGGGCGCCGCGCTGGTCCAGTACCGCGACAAGGGCAGCGACCACGGGCGCCGCCTGCGCGAGGCACGGGCGCTGGTGGCGCTGTGCCGCGAAAAGGGCGTGCCGCTCATCGTCAACGACGACGTGGAGCTGGCCCGCCAGGCCAGCGCCGACGGCGTGCACCTGGGTCGCGACGACGCGGCGCCGGCCAGGGCCCGCGCCGCGCTCGGCGCGGGCGCCCTCATCGGCATCTCCTGCTACGACTCCTTGGAGCGCGCGCTGGAGGCCGCGGCGCAGGGTGCGAACTACGTGGCTTTCGGCAGCTTTTTCCCCTCACCGGTCAAGCCAGCGGCGGTACGGGCCAACCCGGCGCTGCTGCGGCAGGCCCGCGAGCGGCTCGCCATACCGATCGCCGCCATCGGCGGGATCACCCCGGAGAACGGTGCCGGGCTCGTCGGCGCCGGCGCCGACATGCTCGCCGTGATCACGGGCGTGTTCGGCCAGCCGGATATCGCCGCCGCGGCGCGCCGCTATGCCCGCATGTTCCGCTGATCCCGGTGCAAGGACGCGGCAGCTCAAAGTTGATACACTCAGCAGCTTCGCGCCGATCGCAGAAACGAGAAGCCAGCAGAGGTAACGCCATGGCCCATTCCCACGAGCTGTTCACCCAGGCCCAGAGACACATCCCCGGCGGCGTCAACTCGCCGGTACGCGCGTTTCGAGGCGTCGGAGGCGAGCCCTTGTTCTTCAAGCGGGGCGACGGACCGTACCTGTTCTCCGAGAGCGGCCAGCGCTACATCGACTACGTGGGCTCGTGGGGGCCGCTGATCCTCGGGCACGCCCACCCCGAGGTTGTGCAGGCCGTGCAGGAAACCGCGGCGAAGGGGTTGAGCTTCGGCGCGCCCACCGTGCTGGAGACACAGATGGCGGACAAGGTCTGCGAGCTGGTGCCCTCCATGGACATGGTGCGCATGGTCAACTCCGGCACCGAGGCCACCATGAGCGCCATGCGCCTGGCGCGCGGGTTCACCGGCCGCGACAAGGTGGTCAAGTTCGAGGGCTGCTATCACGGCCACGTGGACTCGCTGCTGGTCAAGGCCGGCTCCGGCGCCCTGACCCTGGGGGTACCCACCTCCCCGGGCGTGCCCGTGGCCCTGGCCGAGCACACCATCACCGTGGAGTACAACAACCTGGATCAGGTGCGCGAGGTGTTCTCCCACGTGGGCGGACAGGTGGCCTGCGTCATCGTCGAGCCCGTGGCGGGCAACATGAATTGCGTGCCGCCGGCACCCGGCTTCCTGGAGGGCTTGCGCGCGGTCTGCGACGAATACGCCAGTGCGCTCATCTTCGACGAGGTGATGACCGGCTTTCGGGTCGCCTTGGGCGGCGCCCAGCAGCGCTACGGCATCACCCCCGACCTCACCACCCTGGGCAAGGTCATCGGTGGCGGCATGCCCGTGGGGGCGTTCGGCGGCAGGCGCGAGATCATGGAGCAGATCTCCCCGCTGGGTCCCGTATACCAGGCGGGGACCCTGGCCGGGAACCCGGTGGCCATGGCCGCCGGCTTGAAGACCCTGGAGCTGATCAGCGGCCCCGGCTTCTACGAGCAGCTGGGCGAGCGGACGCGCGCCCTGGCCAACGGCATAGTCGAGCGGGCCCGCGACGCCGGTATCGCCATGACCTGCAACCAGGTGGGCGGCATGTTCGGCCTGTTCTTCACCGAGGCCGAGGCGGTCACCAACTTCGATCAGGCCAACAGCTGCGACCTGGACCGGTTCCGGCTGTTCTTCCACGGCATGCTCGAGCTGGGCATCTACCTGGCGCCGTCCGCATTCGAATCCGCCTTCCTCGCGGCCGCACACGACGACGACGATATCAAGGCCACCATCGAGGCCGCCGACCAGGTGCTGCGCAGCCTCTGACACCGACGCCTTGCGGGGTCCGCGCCTGTGCGCCGGGTACAATGAAACGCGGCGTTCGGGGCCGCGCACTCTGGCACAATAGCCGTCGACTCGAGTAGCGCCGCCCCGGCGCGGCAACCCAATGGACGCGCTAGCCCCAGACACCGTATTGGACCTGGTCGCTACCTGGATCCAGGAGTATCCCACTGGATCGGGGCTCGTCATTTTTACCGTGGCCATGCTGGAATCCCTGGTGGTCGTCGGCGTGGTGGTGCCCGGCGCCCTGTTCATGCTCGCGGTGGGGGCGCTGATTGCCCTGGGGGCGCTGGAGTTCTGGTCCTCGCTGGCCTGGGCCGCGGCCGGGGCCGTGGCCGGGGACGGAGTGAGCTTCTGGGTCGGCTATCGCTACCGGGAGCAACTGCGCGGCCTGCCGCCGTTTCGCAGCTTTCCGAGACTGTTCGCCCGGGGCGAGGCGTTCTTTCAGCGCCACGGCGGCAAGAGCATCGTATTCGGTCGCTTCGTCGGGCCGGTGCGCGCCGTCATCCCCACCGTCGCCGGTATGATGGCAATGCCACCGGCACGCTTCGCCGTCGTCAACGTGCTCTCGGCCCTGGCCTGGGCGCCCGCGTACGTCATCCCCGGCGTGGTCTTCGGCGCCTCCCTGGAGCTGGCCTCGGAGGTGGCGGCGCGCCTCGTCGTCGTGCTGCTGCTTGTAGTGATGGTCCTGCTGCTCACGGCCTGGGTGGTGCGCAGGGTGTTCGGATTTCTCCAACCCCGCACCGGGCGCCTGATCGACGCCACCCTGACGTGGAGCGACAAGCATCCCTGGCTGGGGCCGGTGGCGGCCGCCCTGGTGGACCCGCGCTATCCCGAATCCCGCGCGCTCATCCCATTGGCCGGACTGCTGCTGGCCGGCGGGCTCACCTTCTTCGGTGTGCTGTCGTACGTGCTGGGCAAGGCGGGCAGCACGGGCCTGGACGCAACCGTCCACAACCTCATGCGCAGTCTGCGCACGCCGTGGGCCGACTCGCTCATGGTCGCGGTCACCATGGTCGGCGACGCCGTTGTCTACGTTCCCCTGAGCGCGGCTGTTCTGCTCTGGCTGCTGATCAGGCGCAACACGCCGGCCGCGGTGCACTGGGCCGCGGCCGTGGGCTTCGGCATCGTGCTCACCCAAGTGCTCAAGATCGCCCTGCAGGTCCCCCGCCCCGCCGATCTCTACGCCGGACCCTCCAGCTTCTCCTTCCCTAGCGGCCACGCCACCATGAGCACGGTGATCTACGGATTCGTTGCCGTGCTGCTCTCGCGCGAGCTGCCGCCGAGGCTACGGCGCATCCCCTATGTGGCGGCGGGCGTGATCGTGGCCTCCATCGCCACCTCCCGTATTTACCTGGGCGCCCATTGGTTGTCCGATGTCCTCGGCGGGCTCGCCCTCGGGCTGGCCTGGATCGCCCTGCTCGGCATCGCCTACCGGCGACATCCCTCACCGCATTTGCCCGCCGCAGGCTTTACGGTCGTGACCCTGGTGGCGGCCATGGCGGTGGCGTCGTTGCATATCGGGCTGCACCACGCGCAGGAGCTCGAGCGCTACACGCCGCGGGTCTCCGTGCAGGCCTGGAAGGATGGGACGTGGTGGCGCGGCGAATGGCGGCGCCTGCCCACCTACCGCGATGACCTCGTTGGACACCACGAGCATCCTATGAACGTTCAGTGGGCAGGGCCGCTGAGCAGGCTGGCCGTGCACCTGGGCAGGCGCGGCTGGGAACCGCCCCGCGTGGCCACGGTGAGCAGCGTGCTGCACTGGATGAACCCGCACGCCACTCTGCCCAATCTGCCGGTACTGCCGCATGTCCATGCCGGCCGGCACGAAGCGCTCACACTGGTCCGACCGGGGAGGGCGCCGGATACCCAATGGGTGCTGCGCCTGTGGCCGGCGAACGTGCGCCTGCAGCCCTCCGATCGGGCGCTATGGTTGGGCAGCGTCTCGCAGCAGGAGCTGACCCGCGCCATGGGCCTGCTCCGGTATCCCGTCACCACGGACCGGTTCGATCGACCGCTGGGGGTCCTGCGCGACGACCTCGCGGGGCTGTCCTGGAAACCGGTGAAGCGCGCACGCGAGGCCCTGGCCCGCTGGGATGGGACGGTCCTGCTGGCCCGCGAGCCCGGAGAAGAGTAAGAGCAGGCCTTTTTCCGTCGGGGGCTCGACGGACGGCGGGCTATGGAGCCTGTTCGCCCCAGCGCGCGACCAGCTCGTGGTCGATGTCCAGGTGGTCCAATATCCGCGCCACGATGAAGTCCACCAGGTCTTCCACGCGCTCGGGCCGGTGGTAAAAGCCCGGGTTGGGCGGGAGGATCACCGCGCCCATACGGGCCAGCTTGAGCATGTTCTCCAGGTGGATCTCGGAGAAGGGAGTCTCGCGCGGCACCAAGACCAACGTCCGCCTCTCCTTGAGCACCACGTCGGCCGCACGGTCGATCAGCTGATCGCTGGTCCCGCAGGCGATCGCCGACAGCGTGCCCGTGGTGCACGGGCAGACCACCATGGCCCGAGGGGCACTGGAGCCGCTGGCCACCGGCGCGGTCCATTGGTCGCGCCCGAATACGCGCAGCTGATCCGGCTCTGCTCTGAAACGCTCGGCCAATACGCGCGCCATGTCTGCGGGACGGGCCGGCAGGGACAGGTCCGATTCCATGGCGATGACGACCTGCCCGGGCTGCGAGATCATCAATTGCACCTGCTCCCCGCTGCTGACCAGACATTCCAGCAGGCGCAGGCCGTAGGGTGCGCCCGATGCGCCGGTCATGGCCAGGGTCACGGGACCGGTGTGCCGGCTGCGCGTTGCCAATACCACTAGACTCCTCCGCCCCCCGCCCTAGCCCGCATGATTCATGAAGGGTCCCGGATGACGGCGAGCTTCGCAGCCGGCCCCGCGCCGCCCTGGAGCGAACCCCATAGCCTAGCTACGGGGTGAGCGAAGGGCAAGCGAGGCCGAGCGAGAAGCCGCCGGCGCCGGGACAGGCTGACAACGTGTGGAACGGCCATGCCGCCAGGTGCCATTGTAATCATCGAATCCACTGAACTTTACTCCACCTCGATGCAGCTGTCGGCCGCCTTCGTGAATTATGAGGGCTACTCGACGCGCGGACCGCCGGCGAGATCCTGCGCGCGGTCAGGACCGTCAGATTCCACGGCCCGCGCCAGGGCCTCGATCAGGTGCTGGTGCACGCCCCCGAAGGCGCCGTTGCTCATGATGAGCACGTGGTCACCGGGGCGCGCCTCACCGGCCACGCCATCGACCACCGCGTCGAGATCGTCAAGCATCCGGGCCCGTCCGCCCAGCTCGACGGCGACCGCCTCCAGGTCCCAGCCCAGATCCGGCGGTTGATAGAGCAATACCTGATCGGCGCCGGCAAGCGCCCCCGCCAGGGCCTTCCGGTGCACGCCCATACGCATGGTGTTGGAGCGAGGCTCCAGCAGGGCGATGATACGCTCGCTCCCCACCCGGGCGCGCAGGGCGCCAATCGTGGCCGCAATGGCGGTGGGATGGTGGGCGAAGTCATCGTAGACATGCACCCCCTCCACGACCCCGCGCAGCTCCAGGCGACGTTTGACGCTCTTGAAGCGCGCCAGCGCTCGCCCCGCATCGGCGGGGGCAACGCCCGCGTGCCGCGCGGCGGCGATCGCCGCCAGGGCATTGTAGACGTTGTGTTGCCCGAGCAGGGACCATTCCACGGTGCCCTCGCAACGGCGTCCCTCCCAGACCTGGAAGCGGCTGCCGTCGGGCCCCACCCCCCGGGCCCGCCACCGTGCCCCCTCGGCGGCGCCAAAGCGCTGGACCGGGGTCCAGCAGCCCATCCCCAGCACGGCGTCCAATGAGGTGTCGTCCGCATTCGACACGATCAAGCCATTGCCCGGCACCGTGCGCACCAGGTGGTGAAACTGGCGCTGGATGGACGCGAGGTCGGGGAAGATGTCCGCATGGTCGAACTCCAGGTTGTTCAATACCAAGGTGTGCGGTCGGTAGTGAACGAACTTGGAGCGCTTGTCGAAGAAGGCCGTGTCGTACTCGTCGGCCTCCATCACGAAGAAGGGGGCCGCGCCGAGCCGCGCCGAGACGCCGAAATCCTCCGGCACCCCGCCGATCAGGTAGCCGGGCGCGTGTCCGGCGCAGTCCAATATCCAGGCGAGCATGCTCGCCGTGGTGGTCTTGCCGTGGGTGCCGGCAACGGCCAAAACCGTGCGCCCCGCCAGGATGTGCTCAGCCAGCCATTGCGGCCCGGAAGTATAGGGAATGCCGCGATTGAGCATGTACTCGATCACCGAGTTGCCCCGCGACATGACGTTGCCGACCACCACGCAGTCGGGCGCCGGCTCCAGGCAGGCGGGGTCGTCGCCCGGCATCACCGTGACGCCCTCGGCGGCCAGCAGTGTGCTCATGGGCGGGTAGACACCGGTGTCGGAGCCGCTGACCGTGTGTCCGGCAGCGCGGGCGAGCAGCGCCAGCCCCCCCATAAATGTCCCGCAGATTCCTAAAATGTGAATATGCACAGAGCGTGTTCTTGTGCTAAGCGTACCTGTAGGAATCATAACGGTTGTGCGACCGCGGGCAAACTCGGCAACGGCGCCCGGGGCTCTCTTGACCCCCCGTGGGGCCGTCATTATTGTTAGCGGCAGGCCCGGTAAGCGTCCCCGGGCGACCCGGATTTAGCGGCTAAAGGAAAGGATCCATGGCCTCCAACAACAAGGGCTCCAGCGCCACTACCCTGTCGAAGGAGACGCCCGGACCGGCGGGCTCGTGGAGCCGCTGGCTCACGCGCAGGCTGCTGGACAGCGCCGGGCAGCCACCCGTGCGCCTCGTGCTGTGGGACGGCACGGAGCTGGAAGCGGGCGGCCAGACGCCGGTGGCCACCCTGCGCGTTCACAGCCGCAGCGCGTTGCTGCGCCTCATGGCCCACCCAAATCTGAACTTCGGCGAGCTCTACATGGAGGGCGAGCTGGAAGTGGAGGGCGACCTCGTCACGCTGCTGGAAGGCGTCTTCCGCCACCAGGGCCTGCATGACACCCCCCTGAAGCAGCTCGGGCGAAAGATTTCCGGGCGCCGGCGTGCCAACACCCTGCCCGGGTCGCGCAGAAACATCCACCACCACTACGACATCGGGAACCGATTCTATCAACTGTGGCTGGACGAAGCGGCAATGCAGTATACCTGCGCGTACTTCCCGCGCAGGGAGGCCACCCTGGAGGAGGCGCAGCTGGCCAAGCTCGAGCATGTGTGCCGCAAGCTGCAGCTCAGGCCCGGGCAAACCGTGGTGGAAGCGGGATGCGGCTGGGGCGGGCTGGCGCGCTATATGGCAAAGCACCACGGGGTCCGGGTACGCGCCTACAACATCTCCCACGAGCAGGTGGCCTTCGCGCGCGAGCGCGCTCAGGCCGAGGGACTGTCCGAGCGGGTGGAGTACATCGAGGACGACTATCGCAACATCTCGGGGATCTATGACGCCTTCGTGTCCGTGGGAATGCTGGAGCATGTGGGCCCGGAACATTACAGGCAGCTCAGCGGCGTGATCCACCGCTCACTCAAGGAGCGCGGGCGCGGGCTCATTCACAGCATCGGGCGCAACCGGGCCTACGGCCCCATGAACCCGTGGATCGAAAAGCGCATCTTTCCGGGCGCCCACCCGCCCTCGGTGCGCGAGATGATGGACATCTTCGAGCTGCACAAGTTCTCCGTGCTGGACGTCGAGAACCTGCGCCTGCATTACGCCCAGACATTGCGCCATTGGCTGCAGCGATACGAGGACCATCTGGAGGAGATCCGCGCAATGTTCGACGAAGCATTCGTGCGTGCCTGGCGCCTGTACCTGTCCGGCTCCATCGCCACCTTTGCCAGCGGAAACCTTCAGCTCTTCCAAGTGGTCTTCGCCCGCGGACAGGACAACTCGATTCCCTGGACTCGGGAGCACATCTATCGTTAGACCTCGCCTCCGCCCCCCGTGGCGCTTGACCCGGGCGAACAGCGCGCCCCAGCGCACTGTGCACGAGACCGGGCCGCGATGAGTCACGCGCGCCGGCCAGCTTATTGCACTCTGCCACGCGGGTATTCATGAATCGACGACAGCCACTGCGGCCCAAGTACCGTTTCCCCTGGCGCAGCGGTAACAAGTTCCGGCTCCTGGTAGACGGCGAGCGTTTCTTCGAGGCCATGCTAGGTCGCATCGATTCGGCCGAGCGCTACGTCCTCCTCGAGATGTATCTTTTCGAATCGGGCCGCGTGGCCGATCGATTCATCGCCGCGTTCCTGCGGGCGCGGGGCCGCGGGGTGTCGGTCTATCTGCTCCTGGACGCCTACGGCGCGCAGGGCCTGCGCGGCGCGGATCGGGACCGGTTGGTGGAGGCGGGGGTGGAGCTCGCGCTCTACAACCCGCTGCGATTGGGCAGACTGCGAAGCAACCTGTTTCGCGATCACCGCAAGCTGTTGCTGATCGATGGCGAGGTGGCCTTCACAGGCGGCATGGGGATCGTTGACGCCTTCGCGCCCGGCCCCGGCCCCATGGACCACTGGCACGAGGTGGCCATCGAGATCCGCGGTCCCAACGTGCTCGATTGGCAGTCGCTGTTCGAGGAGACCTGGAGCCGCGCGGGCCTGGACCGGCTGCAGCTCGAGCCGGGACAGGTGCCCCGGCGCGCCGGCGAGCGCTCCGGGCGTGTGGTGGTGAGCCGCGCCACCGCCCAGTCGGAGATCGCCCGTTCTTACGTCAAGCGCATCGGCAACGCCAAGCACCGAGTCTGGCTGGCCACGGCCTATTTCGTCCCCTCTTGGAAGCTGCGCCGGGCCCTGCGCAAAGGCGTTCACCGCGGCGCCGACGTGCGCATCATGCTGCCGGGTCCGCTCACCGACCACCCCTGGGCACGGCACGTGGCACGGCGCTACTACGAGCGCCTGCTGCGCAACGGGATTCGCATCTTCGAGCTTCAGCCGCGTTTCCTGCACGCGAAGATGCTGCTCTGCGACACCTGGGTCAGCGTGGGGTCGAGCAACGTTGACCGCTGGAACCTGGCCTGGAACCTGGAGGCGAACCAGGAGGTTCACGACCGCGGACTGGCCGAACAGGCGGAGGCGGTGTTCGCCGACGACTTCCCCCAGTGCGAGGAAATCGACTACGAGCGCTGGCGCCGCCGGCCCTGGTACAGCCAACTTCGTGAATGGTTTTGGGGCAACGTGGCCGCCCTGCTGCGGTGGTTAAGCCTGCGCCGCGGCCAGCGCCGCCGCTGAGCCCGTTCCCTGAACGGACAGTGCGCCGGCTGCAACTGGCCGGATGCGAGGCTCAGGACCCGAGCAGCCGGCAAACCGCTCGCCCTTGGCCCGAATCCCTAGCTACTCGCCACTAGGAGCCTGTCCGAGTGATCTGCGCGTAGCGAGGCGAGTGGAATTTCGAGGCCAAATTTTCGATCGTTCGAGGAGCATAGCGGGGACTACGTGACGAGAACGAGCGGCGCCTACGAACACGAATCCGGCGCCTGCTCCCGCGATCCCGGTGAGGTATGCGGGCTAGCGCCGCTTCTTCCTGGCGGCAGTCCTCTTCTTCTTGCCCGCCACCTTTTTCCTCTTGGCCGCCGGCTTCTTCTTGCCTACCGGCTTTTTCTTCTTTCCGGGAGCCTTCTTCTTGGCACCCACCTTCTTTTTCCTGGCCGCCGGCTTCTTCTTGGCCGCAGCCTTCTTTTTCTTGGCCGCCGGCTTCTTCTTGGCCGCAGCCTTCTTTTTCTTGGCCGCCTTCTTCTTGGCAGCCTTCTTCTTGGCTATCGCCTTTTTCTTCTTCGCGGCTGGTTTCTTTTTGGCCGCTGCCTTCTTCTTGGCGGCGGCCTTCTTTTTCTTGGCCGGCGCGGGCGCCGCCTCGGCCTGCTCCCCAGCCGGCTGCCCCTCCACAGGGAGCGCCGGCTGCTCTTCCCAGGCCTGACGGAACGTGGCGACCTTCTTCTCTAGATCCTCGAGAGTGACCGCGCTGGGCTCGGCCTCCGCCGCTGCCGCCTGCTGCTCCTTTACCGAGTCCACGACCCGGCTAACGGCCTGAAAGATGTCCCCGATCTCGCCGACCCCTTCCACGGTGCGCAGCTTGCCCTGGTCGGCGTAATAGTCGATCACCGGCGTGGTCTGCAGCTCATAAACGCGCAATCGATTGCCGATCGTTTCCTCGTTGTCGTCCGCCCGGTGGTGCAGATTACCGCCGCAGACGTCGCACTGCCCGTCGATCTTCGGCGGCGAGGTGTAGACGTTGTATACCCGCCCGCACGAGACACAGGTGCGGCGCCCGGTCATGCGCTCCATCAGCACCTCGTGGTCGACATGGATATGCAGCGCCAGCTCCAGGGGCTTGCCCAGCTGGTGAAGCAGCCCGTCCAGTGCCTCGGCCTGGGCGAGGTTGCGAGGAAAACCGTCCAGGATAAACCCGCCGTGGGTGTCGGGCTGGGCCAGGCGCTCGCGGATCATGGCCAGCACCAGCTCATCGGAGACGAGCTGGCCGGCATCCATGGCCGCCTTGGCCTGCCGCCCGAGCGGGGTCTCCGCCTCGACCGCCGCGCGAAGAAGATCACCCGTGGAGATCTGCGGGATACCATACCGATCCACCATCAATTTGGCCTGGGTGCCCTTTCCGGACCCCGGCGCACCGAGTAATACGATCCTCATGGCCCTAATCTCACTCCCCTGTTTTTGTTAAGTTTTTGACCCACCCGTTGGTGCCGCGCAGGTCG
>JABAHQ010000400.1_pt7 | contig 51763 bp, 55 predicted proteins | sample 7062091 | NCBI WGS metagenome assembly JABAHQ01 (sample SAMN14534359, study PRJNA622989) | marine sediment metagenome | biome: marine biome [ENVO:00000428]; feature: marine pelagic biome [ENVO:01000023]; material: deep marine sediment [ENVO:00002113] | place: India: Gulf of Kutch | collected...
CCTTTGAATGACACGGCCCGCGACAGCACGCGGCCATCGACTTCGGGCAGGGCGACGTTCATGGCGATGTCACGCGCGGACAGGCCCTGGGCGCCAGCTTCCCACGCGGCCTCGTTGCCCCCGGAGAAGACCACCTGTAGGACGGGACAATCGAGGCTGTCGAAGGGTGTGGCCTGTCGCGGGCCACCCGGGGCGGATAGCGCGAAACCCGTCGCGTTCAGAACCAGCTCCGGTTTCGCCTGAGCGAACGCTTGGTCCAGCACAGCGCCGGAGATCGGGTCCTTGAGACTCGAGCAGAACAGCGGGAGCGGATTGATGCCTCGGTCTTTCAGCGCATCGATGAGCGCGTCCACCGGCGCCTGACTGCCCGCCTGCAACAACGCACGATAGAAGACCACGGCCGCGACCGGGGGGGCGTCGTCTCCCCATTGTCCGTGTCGATCGGACCATTGCCCGTGCAGATCGTCGAGCGTCACCAGGTCCCATCCGGGCCAGTACACGCCCGCGCGCCGCAGGGGTTTCGGCTCCTCCCAGGGCAGCGTTCGCCCGATCAAGGTGGCGGCGTAAGCGAGGAAGTGGCGCGCATTCTCGGGTCCACCGTGGATGCAGAACTGCCACAGGCGGTGCCACGCCTCCTTTGGCAACGTGGACAGGCCTACGAGCTCGGCGTCGGGCTGGTCGTCGCCCGGCAGCAGTGCAAGCGGAATGGCTCTCGCCCGACACGCCGCCCCGATCTGCTCCACACCGTAGGGCCAGTATGCGAGGCCGCCGAGAAGGCGCACCACGACCAGCTTCGCCTCGCTCACCACCCGCTCAACGTAGAGGTCGACGGAGAAGGGATGTGAGAGCTGCATGAGATTGGCGAGGCGCAGGCTCGGATAAGCTTCGTCGAGGGCGGCGCGCGCGCAGGCGAGACTCGCAAGCTCCGTGTCCGCCGCGGAGAGGACCACGATGTCGCCCGGACTTTGCCCCAGGTCCACGGCCTCTGTGCCATCCGTAACGAGGCCGGGCTTGGTTTTCAGCAGGTGCATAAGAGTGCAGCTTTTTAAATCGATACCTATGCTCGTAAGGCGTTTCGGATCGTTCGCTCGTCTAAGTGGCTTTCACCAATTACGACGAGCCGCGTGCACCGCGTCTCCCCGGCTCGCCACTCGCGGTCGTAATAATGCTGGATACGTGCGCCGACACCCTGCACCAGAAGCCGCATGTTTTTGCCGGCTACGGCGGCGAAACCCTTGACGCGGAGAATGTCGTGCTCAGCTATTGCGCAATGCAGGCGCTCGATGAGCGTCTGCGGATTGTCCAGCTCTCCGAGCTCGACGCGAAAGCTCGTGAAGTCGTCGTGGTCGTGCTCTTCTTCGAGGTCGTGGTGCGACGGCCGCGTGTCGAGATCGTCCTCGGCCGCCGCCGCCAGTCCCAGGAGAACTGCCGCATCCACCTTCCCGTGCACCGCGCGAACGAGCTTGACGCCCGCTCGCAGCTGGACTGCAATCTCGCCGCTTACCCGAGCGAGCGTCGCGTCGTCCATGACGTCGACCTTGTTCAACACCACCATGTCCGCACAGGCGAGCTGCTCTTCGAACAGCTCTTCGAGCGGACTCTCGTGATCGAGGGACGGATCGGCCTGGCGTTGCGCCTGCAATGCCTGCACGTCGCTCGCAAAGAAGCCATCCGCCACCGCCGGCCCATCGACGACGGCGATGACACCGTCCACCGTGATCTGTGTTCGGATATCGGGCCAGTTGAACGCTTTGACGAGCGGTTTGGGGAGGGCGAGGCCGGACGTTTCGATGACTATCTGATCGGGACGTTCAGTGCGCGCCAGTATGGCGTCCATCGTGGGGATGAAGTCGTCCGCCACGGTGCAACAGATACAGCCGTTGGCCAGTTCCATGATGTCGTCGTCTTCGCATCCTTCGATGCCGCAGCCTTTGATAATTTCTCCGTCGATGCCGAGGTCGCCGAACTCGTTGATGACGAGCGCAAGGCGCCGTTCGCTGTGTGCGAGCAGGTGGCGGATCATGCTGGTCTTGCCGGCGCCAAGAAAACCGGTGATCACGGTCGCGGGAATTTTCTGAGCCATGCGCGTACCTCAAGTCTTCTTCCGGACGGCATCCGCCGCCTCGCTTTTCATGAGCAGCGGAAGGCCGGCGACGACGAGATAAACCTGCCCTGCCGTTTCGGCGAGGGCTTGGTGCAGACGCCCGATGCGGTCGCGGAATTGGCGCGCGAGCCGGTTCTCGGGGACGATTCCCCACCCCACCTCGTTCGATACGAAAACCACCGGCCCCCGAAGCCGGCGGATGGTTTCCAGGAGGCCCTGCATCTCGGCGTTTGGGTCGCGGCCCACATGCATCACGTTACTGAGCCACAGCGTGAGGCAGTCCACGACCACGGCTGCGTCCGCCGCGGTCCAGCGCTGCAACGCGGGCGCGATGTCGAGGGGCTCCTCCACCGTCGTCCAACGCGGACCCCGCCGCAGCCTGTGCCGGCGAATGCGCTCTGCCATCTCCTCGTCCCGCGGCTCGGCGGTGGCGAGATACACGGGACGTCGCGACGGCGCCGCCAGACGCTCGGAGAAGGCGCTCTTGCCCGAGCGTGCGCCACCGAGGACCAACGTGACCGGGCTCAGCGCGCTCGACACGGCTGCCTCCACCGTGCTTGCCCTGGATCCACAGACGGCCTCTTTCGAAAGGTTCTTCGCGGATTTCCGGGAACCGTGCCGACGAGCCCCGTTCCAGATGGGTCCCGGGGTATGTGCCGCGCAGTCGCAAGCCCCGCGGGGCGGGGCCGGGACTGATCTCGAACGCTATGGGCCCCCATGTGCTCAGTCGAAGCCCACGACGCGTCGAGCGGCGAGGCGCGGCCCCGCGTGCGCTCGAGGTTGCCGGATCGTTTCGGGGCTTGCGACGGAGAGGTGCGTGCCCCGGGACCCAGCCGCGCGCCTTTAAACCATCCCCCTCCCGGAAATCCGCGAAGAACCTTTCGAAAGCCGGTGCGCCATCTCGACGCTTGCGACGTTCGCGACCGCCGGTCGAGTGCGTTCGGCCAGACCCTCATGCCGCCGCTCCGGAATTGCCTTGCCCGTGGGTCGCGTAACCACGCGGCGTGTATACCCAGCAGCCACCGCCTGCTCGTGAAATCCGTCGGGTAGCGCTCGAGCCCACCAGTACGATGGTCAACATATCGACGCGTTCCGCGGGTAACGCCTCCAGGCGGGTCACGTGCACCGCCTCGTCTTCGCGCCCCACATTACGCGCTACCACCACCGGCGTGCTCGCGGGTCGCTGCTCCCGGAGAATCGAGCAGGCCGCCTCCAGCTGCCACCGGCGGCGCGACGACGCGGGGTTATAAAGAGCGACTGCAAAATCGCCTCGTGCCGCGGCGCGCAGACGCTCTTCGATCTGCGACCAGGGCGTGAGCAGATCGGAGAGCGAAATGGCGCAGAAATCGTGACCGAGCGGGGCCCCCACACGCGCGGCGGCGGCCTGCATGGCAGAGATGCCGGGCACGACGGCGATCGCGATTCGAAGCCAATCGGGCCGCGCTTCCCGCTCGAGGAGCTCGAAGACCAATGCCGCCATGGCGTATACGCCCGGGTCGCCGGACGAGACGAGAGCGACCCTGCGGCCGGCCCCCGCCAGTTCCAGCGCAGCTCGCGCGCGAGCTTCCTCCTCGCCCGACCGATACGCGTGCACCTGCTTGCCCTCGCACAGTGCGCCGAGCAAATCAACGTAGGCGCGGTACGCAACCAGATCCGTGCAGCAACGTACGGCTTGGTCCGACTCGGGCGAACGCCACAGGGCCGGGCCCGGTCCTATACCGACCACGTTCAATGAGCCTCGGGGACGACCGGTCGTCCCCGCGGCGATGACCCGCGCCGATTGGGCCACTGCACACGTGGCACGTTGCGAACGCTGCTTGGCCACGATCAACCGACCGTCCGCGCCGGCCGCTGCGAGGGCCGACGCCTCCGCCACGCCGTGACATCCGACTTCGCGAAACACCACGTCGGAGGGATACGCGAGACGAGGGGTCTCGGCCTCGAGGCGCTCGGCGCCGAAGAAGCGAGCGGGCACACCGAGCATCTCAGCGACGGCATGCACCGCCCGCTCGTCGGCCTTGACGTCGACGGAGTAGACGGCCGCCACGGCGGCGGGGGCCAGGCCACCCTCCGCGAGCGTCTCGCGAACCAGCGTGCACAGCTCCTCCTCCGCGGTGCCCCGCTCACAGCCGACGCCAAGGGCGAGAACTGCCGGATGGTAGATCAGCACCTGCTCTGATCCCGACGAGGCTTTTTCGGTGACACGGATGGTGAGCGTCCCCCTCGCGGAGACCGGCAGCTCGCTCGCGCGCAGCCATGCGGCCTCCCCCTCCAGGCGCACGGACGTCTCTTGCAGCATCGCTGCGGCGAACGCCTTGAAGTGCTCCGGGTTGGCGAGGGTCCAACCGGGTGGTGGGTCATCGAGGGCGACGTCGAAACGCCGGTCCGTGGCCGTGGTGATCGTCGGTACCACCCCGAGGCGATCGGCGATTTGACGTGCGAGCGCGTTGGCGCCGCCGTGTCCGCCGAGCAACGGCACCACGGCGCTGCCGTCCTCGGCCACGGCGAGGATCGGGGGCTCCGTCCCTTTATCGCGCAGCATGGGCGCCAGCGCCCGTATCAATATCCCGGCCGCGCACAGTCCGATGATGGGCCGGGAAGCCCGAAACAGCCGCCGAGCCTCGGCGGCCACGCCCGTGAACACGCGCTCGGCTTCATCCACTCGCCCCGCCAACCCACACACCTCCGAGCCCGGAAGCGCACCTTGTATCAAGCGTGCCGTCGACAATCCACGACGGGTGAGCACCAACAGCGCCGGGACTTCGGTCAACGCCATGCGACCCCCCGGCGATGCACGAGGATCATGGAAAAATACGGTGCCTCGTGCGGGCCGAACTCCTCGAGTGCGCACACCCGTTGCGTGTCCATCGTCGCGTGTTCGACGTAGCAGGCCTCACGGGCAAGGCCCAGCTCGATGAGCACGCGGCGTACTTTCTCGAGATGCCGACCCACCTTGATGACGGCGGCGGCATCGGCGCTCGTCAGCTCGCTCCTCAATCTTTCTTCGTCGTGCGCCGCCGGCAGCACCGTCAGGATATCGTTGCGCGCGCCGAGAGGCGCGCCCGCCACCGCCGCACACGCCGTGAGCGACGACACCCCGGGCACCACCTCGACGGCGAAGCGTTCCGCCATGCGTGCGAACAGATACATGAACGAACCGTAGAAGAACGGATCGCCCTGACACAGTACCGCAACATCCCGCCCCTCCAGCAGATGCGCTCCCAGCTCCTCGGCCGCCCATTCGTACACCTCCTGCGCCGGGAAACGCTGCGCCAGCATGGGCATCCGGATCGGGATCTCGAGCTGGTCGCCTCTAAGGTGATCGGCGACGATCCGCCGCGCCAGGCTCTCCCCATTCTGCGGCGCGGGATAAGCAACGACGGACGCAGCCTTGAGCAGGCGCAACGCCTTCACGGTGATGAGCTCCGAATTTCCCGGCCCGACCCCAAGCCCGTAGAGCGTGCCCGTCATGGCTTCACCGCCGAGAATTGCGTCACGTTCATCTGCGGCCGCCAGCCGGTGAAGCCGCCCACCGGGCTCGCCCGGGAAACCGCGAAACGTACCAGCTCACCGCCCGCTTGCGTGCGCCACAACGCGAATGCCTGCTCCGCCTCGAGTGTCACGCCGTTGGCGACGAGACGCCCACCAGGCTTCAGTGATTGCCAACACTGCTCGAACAACCCGTCGGCGGTGATGCCTCCGCCGATGAACACTGCATCCGGGGCCTCCAAACCCCTCAGCGCTTCTGGCGCGTGACCCTCGACGACCTGCAACGTCGGCGTTCCGAGCGCGGAAGCGTTGGCCGCAATCAGAGGGAGACGCTCGCGCGAGCGTTCGACGGCCACCGCCCGGGCGCGCCGCGCGCTCCGCATCCATTCCACGGAAACGGAGCCGCACCCGGCGCCGACATCCCAGAGAAGCTGCCCGGGTACCGGGCAGAGCTTGGCGAGCGTCACTGCGCGCACTTCACGTTTGGTGATCTGGCCGTCATGCTGGAAAGCGTCATCCGAAAGACCCGGCGTACGCGGGAGTACTTTTGCATCCGGAGCCGCAGCACACTCGATGGCCAGAGTGTGGAAATCGGCGACCGTCGCTGCGCTCCATCGAGCGGCGCGCCCGCTCACGAGCCGTTCTCGCGGACCGCCGAGGTACTCGAGCACGGTGATCGGACTCTCGCCGTACCCCCGCTCGCGGAGCATCGTCGCGATCCGCCCCGGCGTCTCGCGATCGTGAGCGAGTACCAGCAGCTTGGCGCCTGGCTGCAAGTGCGACAGCAATACCTCCAAGGGACGTCCGTGCACGGAAAGCGACTCCACTTCCGTACAACTCCAGCCCAGACGCGCGCAAGCCAGACTGAACGCCGAAGGCGCCGGTATGATGGTCAGGTCATCGAGCGCAAAGTGGCGAGCCAAAATGGCACCCACGCCATAACACATGGGATCGCCCGTCGCGAGAACGCATACCCTGCGACCGCGCCGCTTCTCGATGTCTTCGATGAGCGCATCGAAGGGACTCGGCCAGGCGAGCCGCTCGCGTTCATCCTCGGGAATCATGGCGAGATGACGCTCACCGCCCACCAGAACCTCTGCTGTCTCCACGAGCGTTCGGGCAGCCGCGCCCAGGGAATCGATGCCGGTCTCTCCGATGCCGACGATCCCCAGCCACGCCGTCATCGGAACGGCCCTCCGGCCAGTGCATTCACCGCCGCCGCGGCCATGGCGCTGCCGCCCCGGCGCCCGAGCAGCGTGAGGTAGGGAACGCCGAGACCCGAGTCGACCAGCGCCTCCTTTGCCTCGCTCGCGCCGACGAACCCGACGGGAAAAGCGAGAATCGCCGCAGGTCGCGGCGCCCCCTCCGCCAAGACCTCGAGCAGGCGGAATAAGGCAGTGGGTGCGTTGCCGATAGCCACGACCGCACCTGCGAGATGTGACCGCCACCGATCGACGGCCGCCGCCGAACGGGTCGTTCGTATTCGCGCCGCCAACTCTGCGACATCGGGCTCGTTCACCTTGCAAATCACCGCGTTGCCGGCCGGCAACCGTGACCGAATGACGCCCTCGCTCACCATGCGGCTGTCTGCAACGACGGGGGCACCGGCCACCAGTGCGGCGCGACCGGCACCCACCACCTCATCGGTCCAGACCAGGTCGTCGACGATGTCGAGCATGCCGCAGGCGTGCACCAGGCGCACCGCGACCTCGGCCACCTCCGCCGGTAGACGATGCAGATCCGCCTGCGCACGGATCAGCTCGCTGGAGCGACGGTGAATCTCCTCGGGATCGCGAATGTAGTCGAACACAACCAAACGCCACTCACCGAATGTAGATACCAGATCTCCTCCTCCCCACCGACGCATGTGGCGCCCCTCAACGTCATCCCTTCGCTGCGCGTTTCCGCATGCTACGCGGACCGAGCGGGTGATCGGCGTGTGGATACGGATGATGGTGACCGTGCGTGTGTCCGTGTTCGCGAGTGTGAGTGTGCGCCTGTGGCGTGCCGGTCCCGATCCCCTCGACACGATGGTGGTGGCTTTCTTGGGGCAGGCCCACTTGATCCTCGAACCCGGGAAGCTGCGCGCGGTATTTGCAGAGCTTGCAGTTCATATTGCTCTCACCCCGCGGGATCTCCTCCACCCGCTCTGCGAAAGAATCCAGGACCAAGGGATGATCGGCGAGATACTTCGCCTTGACGAATTCCACGTGTGGGTGGCGCGCTGCGACCTCATCGGTGTGCTGGTAGATGCGGCGCACGAGAACCCCGGTGAACAGAAAGTACGGAAAGACGAGGATGCGCCGGTAGGGCAGACGCACGGCGTGCTCCAGCGCGGGCCCGACCAGCGGGAACGTGAGGCCGGAATAGCAGGCCTCTCCCCAGCCGAAACCGAAACCTTCCCAGAGCATCCGCATGACCTTGCTCACGTTGGAGTTGGCGTCGGGATCCGAAGCGCCCCGTCCCACCACCATCAGGAGCGTTTCGTGGGGCGGCACGTGATCGCCCGCGTGCGCCATGGCCTCGCGAATGCGATCCGCAGCAGCGCTCAGGAGCTTGGGGTCCACGGCGAGCTCACGCCCGAAATGGATCTCCATCTCGGAATGCTCTGCTTCGTAGGCTCGAAGTACCGAAGGGATGTCGTTCTTAACGTGACCCGCGGCGAAGAGCATGCCGGGCACTGCCAGCACCCGTTCGTTGCCGTGGCTTCGCAAGCAATCCAGTGCCTCATGGATAATCGGCGTTGCAAATTCCAGGAATCCGCTCTCAACGTCGTACTCCGGCAAGCGTGTTTTAAGCCCTTCGGCGAGCGATTCGAATTCGCGCACTGCATCCACGTCACGGCTGCCGTGACCGCACACCAACACTCCGGTCTTTGACATCTCGCACCTCCCCTAACGCGTTGCCGGCTCAGCAATACGGACCGATGCAGTGAACCGAGCGGGCCGGTACCATTGACAGCCCGACCATCACCTGTCCCCAGGACGCAGCGTGTTCGGCTTCGCTCCCAGCACAGAGAACCCCGGGCTCGTTCTGCTGCTCGCTCTGCTGCTCGATGCAGCGGCGGGCGATCCCGCGTGGCTCTATCGTCGCGTGCCGCATCCGGTCGCGCTCATCGGACGCGTCATCGCGATAGCCGACCGACGCCTCAACCGCGAGGCCGCCAGCGCACGCCGGGCTTTTCTTTCGGGTCTGGTCTCCGCCTGCGGCGTCACCCTGTTCGCCGCGGCGGTGGGTTGGCTCATCGCCGAAACGCTCGCGGGCCTTCGCTGGGGCTGGCTGATAGAGGCGTTGGTTGCCAGCACGCTCCTTGCCTTTCGCGGTCTCTACGATCACGCCAGGGCCGTGACCGACGGGCTTGTCCGCGGCCTCGAGGCAGGCCGCATCGCCGTGCACCATCTGGTGGGGCGTGATCCGGCGAGCCTCGACGCCGCCGGCGTCGCACGCGCGACGGTGGAATCCGTGGCGGAAAACTTCTCGGACGGCGTCGTGGCGCCCGCGTTCTGGTATGCGGTTCTCGGCTTGCCCGGCCTCTGCGCCTACAAAGCGATCAACACACTGGACAGCATGCTTGGACATTGGGACGAACGTTACGCAGCGTTCGGAAAGGCGTCCGCCCGGTTGGACGACATGGTGAACTGGCTGCCGGCACGCCTGGCCGCGGCGCTGCTCATCCTGGCGGCGACCATCCACCCCGGGGCGAGCCCTTCCCGGGCCGTCCGCGTCGTCTGGCGGGATGCGCGCAAGCATCGTTCGGTCAACGCCGGCTGGGGCGAGGCGGCGCTCGCCGGCGCCCTCGGCTTTGCGCTCGCGGGGCCGCGCTGTTATGAGGGTCGATGGACCATGGATCATTGGATGGGTGGCGGTCGCGCCGAGCTTTCGGTTCGGGACATTGAAGCCGCGTTGCGCCTGTACGTCGCGGCCACGTGCCTGCTCGCGGGGCTGTTCATAGCAATGTGGCTGCTGATCTGAGGCTCGGATTGCGCGCCTGCGCGAGCGCCAGGAGCTCATCGAGCACAAGATGTTTCTCGAGATGCCCGGCGAGCGCGTCGAGCGTCCCGTCGATCCGCCGCTCGTAGGTCACCCCACTGCTATTTCGACGTCCAATATGGTTCAGGAAGCTGTGGCGGAACGCATCACTGGCGAAGAGTCCGTGCAAGTAACAGCCGAGCACGCGCCCGTCGTCCGAAAGGGCGCCCTCCTCGCGCTCACCGAAACGCAGCATGGGGCGCTCTAGACCCGGACCGCTCGTTCGACCGACATGCATCTCGTAGCCGCGCACGGGCGCGCCGGTGATGATGTCGACGCCCTCGCGCTCTACGAGCGTCTTTTCGCGACACAACTCCGTCTGAACGTCGAGCAACCCCAACCCTTCAACTTTGCCCGGGGCTCCTTCGACCCCGTTCGGGTCATGGACCCTGCGCCCGAGCATCTGATAGCCGCCGCAGAGACCAAGCACCCATCCACCGCGACGCCGATGCGCGCAGATGTCAACGTCCCACCCTTGCGCGCGCATAAACCGGAGATCGGCAAGCGTGGACTTGGAACCGGGCAGCACCACGAGCTCGGCGTCGCCGGGCAACGCGCGACCCGGCGCCACGAAGTCGACTTCGACATCCGGCTCGGCGATAAGCGGATCCAGGTCATCGAAGTTAGCGATACGCGAGAAGACCGGCACTGCTACGCGTATGGCAGCTTGGGCGTTGGCGTTCGATCGCCGATCGACACCGAACGCATCCTCTGCGGGCAGCAAGCTCGCATCTGAAAAATACGGAACGACACCGAAACACTGGAGACCGGTCGCCCCATGAATGGCAGTTATACCTCCGTCGAAGAGTCGAGGGTCGCCGCGAAACTTGTTGATGACATAGCCCTTGAGCCAGGCGCGCTCCGCGGGGGGCAAGAGCATATGCGTCCCCACCAGGCTCGCGATGACCCCACCGCGATCAATGTCGCCGACGATCACCACTGGCGTCTGCGCCGCTTCTGCGAAGCCCATGTTGGCGATGTCGCTCTCTCGCAGGTTCACCTCAGCGGGGCTGCCGGCCCCCTCGATCAGCACGAGGTCCGCCGCCGCCGACAGCCGTTCGAAGCTCTCAAGCACTCGGGGCAGCAGCTGCGCCTTGAGGACCCGAAACTCGCCCGCACTCGCACTCCCCAATACCTTTCCGTGGACCACGACTTGCGCGCCCACCTCACTCTGCGGCTTGAGCAACACCGGGTTCATGTCCGTGGTCGGTCGCGTGCGGCAGGCACGAGCCTGCAACGCTTGGGCGCGACCAATCTCGCCCCCATCCGCAGTGACCGCTGCGTTGTTCGACATGTTCTGCGGTTTGAACGGCCGCACCCGCAGACCGCGCCGCGTATAAGCCCGCGCTAGGCCCGCCACGATGAGCGACTTACCCGCGTCCGAACCGGTCGCTTGAAACATCAGTGCAGCGGTCAAAACTCGATCCCTCTCTGTGCCTTGACGCCTGCGCGAAACGGATGCTTCACCATCTTCATTTCCGTAACCAAGTCAGCGATCTCGATGAGTTCCGGTCCGGCATTGCGGCCGGTCACGATGACGTGCAAGTGGTACGGCTTCCCCCGCAGCGAGTGGGCCACGTCGTCGACGGGAAGGTAGTGATAACGCAAGACGATGTTGAGCTCGTCCAACAATACCAGGTCGTATCTCGGGTCGTTGCCGCGACAAGCCTCAATCATCTCTTTAGCCGTCTGCCAGGCGGCTTCCGCTGCGGCGATGTCGCGCGCCCGGTTCTGCGTCTCCCAGGTGAACCCCTCGCCCATGGTGCGCAGATCGACTTGACCGGAGAAATGCTCGAGCAGCCTCCGTTCGCCGCTCTCCCACCTGCCCTTCACGAACTGTACGACGCCGACTTTCATGCCGTGCCCGAGTGCCCGCGCAACCAGTCCGAAAGCGGCGGTGGATTTGCCCTTGCCTTTTCCGGTGTGAACGATCAGGAGACCCTTCTCGATAGTCTTGGTGGCGAGGATTCGATCGCGGACCGCCTTGCGCTTGCGGGCCTTCTCGTTCGCTCGGCGATTGAGCTCTTCTTCGCTGCGATCGGTCGTCATGGACGACGCCCTCGAATGAGCCTCCTCAGGCGAGCCGTCTGAAGAGGAAGGCCGTCGTGGCTCCCAACAGCACCCAAAAGACCCCGTTGACGAGCGCAGTGGCCCACACGAAGCTCTGCACGAGCTCGGGCGGTGCGGCACCGCCATGGGTCTCTGGGTGCGGTGCACCGACGAGATGCGGGACGGCCACCAACCCAAGCCCGGCCACCTTCCAGGCCCACTCGGGCCGCAGGAGCGCCAGTCCGAGCCCGGCGCCGGAGCAAAGGACGGTCAGCAGCCACCAGCTCTGCCGGTGCACGAGCTCCGCGGCGAAGGTGCCCGGCAGCTCCGGCGGCAAACCCATGGCGGGCAGCGCGAAAAAGACCGCGTATCCCGCGAGCCCCCAGAGCGCACCCTGCCCCCAGCGAACCTCCCCTCGCAGGGAAAAGGCCGCGCCGAGCAGGAGACCGAAGCCGATGGCGATGCAGACGTTCGCAACCGCCGAATAGAACGTGCGCTCCCAGCCCTCGGCCGGCGCCCAGCTCGACTCGGTGTTGAAATAGTGAACGAGACCCTCGGATAGGCGCGCGAATACACCACCCCCTTGCGGCCTTTGTGCATCCGCGCGAGGCGTGACGCCGCGTGCATGACCGTCACGAAAGCGTCCCGCCTCAGCGCCTGTCTGCTCGTAGCGTTCCGCCTCCAGGATGAGGGGCGCGACCTGAAGTCTTTGCAGACCGGTGAGGACCAGGCCAGCGATGAGGCCGGCAACGCACGCCGACAGAACAATGCGCTTGAACATGCTCTCGCTCCGCCGACGCCTTCAGTGGCAAGGGAGGGCGAACGAGTGGCGCGCGTCGTGAGCGGCGTTGTGAAACTCTTGGGGCGCGAAACCGGCGGCGCACAGGATGACGAGCCCCAGCAGCGCGGCCCAAAGCGCCGGCCATCGGCGCGCGATGTCGGTGCGCGGAGCGCTGACCGATGAGGGTGTGGCGTTGGACATGGCCCGAACCTCCCCGGGGTAGCAAGCCGTTGTTCTCGGCGGCCCCTGCGGAGGTTTCAGACACCTAACTCGGCGGGATCCACGGATACGCGCCGCCTGCATCGCCCTCCGCGACACAGAACCGCTCCTCTCCGTGCCAGGCCGGTCTCCGGGCTCGCGAGCGGGAGCCGTGCTCCCCGGGCCTGCGCCTTCCCGCGGTCTCTCGCAGTGGCACCTTGCAGACCCTTTGCTCGCCCACCGTTGCGGGGGCAGCGCCGGCTTCGCCGCCGCAGGCGGCACACCGGCTTCCCGTTTCATCCTCCTGAAGGTCCAGCCTCAGGCGGACACCTGGAACGGTCATCACCCATCTAAATGGAAGTCGCAACCGTTGTCAACTCGAGCTCCCCGCCGAGTGGAGTCGGGGTGTTCAGCGCATGCTCCGCAGGTGGCCGTCTTCAGGCGTCGGGCGCTACACTGCTCTCTGTCGACGGTTGTAAGGAGTCGGCTTCAGACCTAACGCGCCGATCATGGTACGAAGCACTGCGGGACACGCGGTATCTGCACGTGTTCGCACGGTGGCGGCCGGAACTCAGGGCTGCGCTACGTCTCGGCCAACGCAGCGTGGAACCACCTTATGACTTCTTGTAACGACAAGACCTTGGAGGGTGAGCCGTGACCGTTCATTTTATCGGTGCCGGACCCGGCGACCCGGAGCTGATCACAGTGCGGGGCCGACGCTTGATCGCGGAGAGCCCCGTGGTCCTGTACGCGGGCTCTCTCGTACCCCCCGAGGTCATCGCGTGCGCCCCGAACGGTGCACGCGTCGTGGATACGGCCCCGTTGACCCTCGAGCAAATCATAGAGGAAATCAGGGTGGCCCATGCGGCTGGCCTCGACGTGGCCCGAGTGCACTCGGGGGATCCTTCACTTTATGGAGCCGTCGCCGAGCAGATTCGGCGGCTGTCGGCGCTCGGCATTGACTACGACATCACCCCCGGTGTCCCCGCCTTTGCCGCAGCTGCCGCGGCCCTCGGCCAGGAGCTCACGCTGCCGGGCGTGAGTCAGACGCTGGTGCTCACACGCACCGCCATGCGAAGCTCTCCCATGCCGACCGGGGAAGATCTCGCTACCCTGGGAGCCTCGGGCGCCACCCTTGCCATACACCTCTCCATCCGTAATCTCGCCCACATCGTCACCGAGCTCACGCCGCTCTACGGTGCCGATTGCCCGGTCGCGGTCGTCTACCGCGCGTCGTGGCCGGACGAGCGGATCGTGCACGGCACGCTCGGTGACATCGGGGAGAAGATTCGCGGTCAAGGGATCCGCCGCACCGCGCTCATTCTAATCGGGCGCGTCCTCAAGGCCGCGGAATTTGCCGACAGCAAGCTCTACGATCCGACCCACTTCCACGTCCTGCGGCCGAAGAAACGGACGAACGCATAAGGCTTCCACTAAGACGCTCAGATTGAGTCCCGTTTATGCTCCGCGACATGCGCACCGACCCACGTGAGGGCGTCCTCCACGGTCCCGACGCATTCGCTGTCCGGCATTCGCGGACGTTGCACCATCACCACCGGTAAGCCCAGTCTGCGCGCTGCCGCGATCTTGGCATAGGTCGCCTCACCACCGCTGTTCTTGCTCACCACCACATCGATGGCGTGATGCGCAAGTAAGTGCCGCTCCTTCCTTTCGTCGAACGGGCCTCGAGCCAGGACAAGCTCGTAGTCGGGAATCGGCAACGCTTCGGTTGGCGGATCGATGAGCCGGATCAGGAACCATTTCTCGGGCAACTGTGAGAATGCGGCTATCTCGCGACGCCCGACGCTCAGGAAAACGCGTCGCACGCGCAGCTCGGCCAGCGCCCTTGCGGCGCTCTCCAGGTCCGCAACCTCGATCCAATCGTCCCTCGATCGGGGCATCCACGCAGGTCGCGCCAAGAGCAGGCGGGGGATGCCCGCTTGCATGCAAGCCGACGCCGCGTGCTCAGAGATCCGCGCCGCGAACGGATGCGTTGCGTCCACCACCAGCTCGATACCGGAGCGCTTCAGGTACGCGGCGAGCCCATCGACACCGCCGAACCCGCCCATCCGCACCGGGACCGGCGCCTTCGCCGGCCTGCGCGTGGATCCAGCGAGCGAGAGCGTGATCTGCACTCTGGCGTCGTGCGCCAACCGATGCGCCAGCGCCCTCGCCTCGGCGGTTCCGCCGAGCAAAAGGATTCTTATGGGCTCACCCACGCGAGCTCCCCACGAGATGACCCTGGCGATCGAAGATGAGCACCTCGACCTCGGTCTCCCCGTTCAGGACATCGAGCGCGGTTCTCCGCGCGCGATCGGCCACCGCGTCGGCCAACGGCAGGCCCGCCTGGCGGGCGACGGAGAGCGCCATGTTGGCCGTGACTGCGCCTCGCACCCGTTCGGCCACCTCGGGCCCGCCACCGAGCTCACCGGTCTGGTCGGCAAGCCAGCCGCAGTCGACTTGGCTCCGGCCGGAATGCAGGTCCAGATAACCGGCGCCCAGCTTGGAGATCTTGGCGAACCCACCGCCGATGGTGAGCTTCGGCAGAGGTTTCTTGCGCAGGTACTTGAGCAGACCGCCCGCGAAGTCCCCCATGTCCAGCATGGCCGTGTCCGGCAGGTCGTACATCGCCTGCACGGCTCGCTCCGAGGTGGACCCGGTGCACCCGGCCACATGTCGCAGCCCGTTGGCCCGCGCGACGTCGATGCCGCTATGGATGGAGTGAATCCAGGCGGAGCAGGAATACGGAACGACCACACCGGTGGTGCCAAGGATCGACAGCCCGCCTTCGATGCCCAATCGCGGGTTCCAGGTTTTCCGAGCGAGCTCCGCGCCCCCCGGAATCGAGATCTCTATCTCCACGTCGCCGGAGTCGTCGAACGCTCGCGCGACCTCGACCACGACCTGGCGCATCAGCTCGCGCGGGGCGGGATTGATCGCGGGCTCGCCGGCCGGCACCGGCAACCCCGCCATCGTCACGACACCGACCCCGTCGCCTGCGACAAACCGCACCCCCGAGCCCGAGGTGCCCTTCCGCACCTTGGCGAGGACCACGGCACCGTGGGTGACGTCGGGATCATCGCCGGCATCCTTGACGATACCCGCCAGCGCGTAGTCTTCCGCAAGCTCCTGTCGCGCAAGCGCGAAGGCGGGCGCCCGGCCCTTCGGTAAGCGGAGAGTGACTGGATCGGGGAAGCGTCCGGACAACAGCGCAGTATAGGCGGCGCGGGTGGCTGCCGCAGCGCAGGCGCCGGTCGTCCACCCCCGACGCAGTTGTCCCATCGGCTTGCGACTCATGCTCAGGGTGCGTGGTCTGATACTGTGTGCCGGAGGCGCTGTTCCCGGCCGAGCTCGGGGGCTTTGACGAGCCGACGGCCGGTGGCTCGCACAGTTTGACACATCCGGGACCTTCGCCTGCACTCTCGCATCGCTTCAAAATAGGACACCGCCAGAGTCCAGGAGCGGTCGGATACCATGAGCGCCATCGACGTCCGTCCAGAGCACGAACAAGCCCAATCGGCCCGCGGGGTCCTCATTGCCGCACCGAGCTCGGGGAGCGGCAAGACCACCGTTACTCTGGCTTTGCTGCGCCATCTGCGAAATACGGGGATCCGGGTCGCCTCCGCGAAAGTCGGCCCGGACTATATCGATCCCGCCTTTCACTTCGCGGCCAGTGGCCGCCCCTGTATCAACCTGGACACCTGGGCCATGCGGCGGAACACGCTGGCCGCGTTGATAGCGGAGCTGGGCCGCGACACGGAACTCGTCATCGGTGAAGGCGTCATGGGCCTCTTCGACGGTGCTCCGGGCGGCGCAGGCTCGACCGCCGATCTTGCGGGATTGAGTGGCTGGCCGGTCGTCCTCGTCGTCGATGCGGGCGGCATGGCCGCCTCGGCCGCGGCGTTGGTGCGCGGGTTCGCGACTCACCAGCCCAATGCGGTCATCGGCGGCGTGATCTTCAACCGCGTCGGCGGTCGGACCCACGCAGAACTCCTTCGCGAGGCCTGCGCACCGCTCGGACTGCCCGTCCTCGGCGCCCTGCCCCGCGCGGCTGAATTGTCACTGCCGGACCGGCACCTCGGCCTTGTGCAGGCGCAAGAGCATCCGACGCTCGAGGAGTTTCTCGAGCGCGCCGCCTCGTGGGTCGCCGAGCACGTCGATGTACACGTCCTGCGCGAGCTTGCCCGGCCTACGTGCCTCGGGCGGAACCTCGATGAGGGGCCCATCCTGCCGGTGCTCGGTCAACGTATCGCGGTCGCCCGAGACGTCGCCTTTGGCTTCGCCTATCCGTTCGTGCTCGAGGGCTGGCGGCGGGCGGGCGCTGAGGTCTTTCCGTTCTCCCCGCTCGCCGATGAGCAGCCTCCGCAGCAGGCGGACGCCATCTACCTTCCGGGAGGATATCCGGAGCTGCATGCCGGGAAGCTCTCTGATAACCGCCGTTTCCGCGCCGGCGTCGTAGAAGCCGCGCGGCGGGGCGTGATGATATATGGCGAGTGCGGCGGATACATGATCCTGGGGCGGACCCTGACCGATGTCCAAGGAGGATGTTATTCGATGGCCGGCCTGCTGCCCCTCGAAACGTCCTTCAAGGAACCCAAGCTGACGCTCGGCTATCGTCGGGTGGAAACACTCGGCGGAGGCCCATTCGGCCGGCCGGGCGCCCGTTTCCGGGGCCACGAATTCCACTTTGCGAGGCTCGCGTCTGAGGGGGGAGAATCTCGGCTGTTTCGATGCTACGATGCAGTCGAAAGAGATATCGGCGAGATCGGATGCCGAGTCGGATCAGTGATGGGATCGTTCGTGCACCTGGTAGATTGCGAAAACTAGCACCGCACATCCTTTCGGGGGAAGACTTCACCGCGCGCTTCACAACGGCCAAAATCACAGCTACGAGGGAGGCCAACATGTGTCGTCATTCGCTCTCCGGAGTTATCGCAGCCTTGGGGCTGGCAATCTTTACCGAAACGGCCTTGGCCCACACAGGCGTCCGATCAACCAGTACTCTGACCGGCTTTCTGCACCCGTTCACGGGATTGGATCACGTTCTCGCGATGCTCGCCGTAGGACTTTGGGCCGGGCAGCGCGGCGGGCGGGCGGTTTGGCTCTGGCCATTGACGTTCATGACGGCGATGCTTCTCGGCGGACTTTGGGCCGTCACCACCAGTAACTTGACTGCCGTAGAGCTCGGGTTGGCCGGTTCGGTCTTCGTGTTGGGCGCCGTCGTCGCTGCCAATGTATCCCTTCATACGGCGCTTGCGGTGACGCTCATAGCGGCATTCGCGTTATTCCACGGTCACGCCCATGGGGCGGAGATGCCCGGCACCGGGTCCGCGGGCGCATATGTCTTGGGTTTCGTGTTAGCCACCGGGCTCCTGCACGGACTCGGGCTAACCCTCGGGATGACCATCGGACGCCGGGAGCGCTTGCATGCCGTGCGCCTGATCGGGGGGGCTATAGCGGTGGTCGGGCTCGGGATGATGGCGTAAACGATGTAAACCCGAAAACACGACGCTCGGGCTGTCGCGACACCTAGAGGGTTAGGGTCCGACGATGCCAATAAGGGCGCGGGTTATGGATCGGGGCACGCCTTGTGCTCGCGCCCACTGCTGCGGCGGAGCAGAGCCAACATAGCGCACACCCGAGGCTACGAGCAGCACTCGCCGCGCGGATAGAACATCGCCTTCAAAGCCGAGGGCTCGACGTGGACAGGAGGCCCCCCGTCGGCCTGATGCCCGATCCGCACCAGGCGCGGCTAGAAGGAGATTTTCCATGGAAGGGGCCTTGCACATTCCGCCGCGGCATTGCTAGCATTTTGGTTCATGGATTCCACCGGATATATTTTGCGTAGCGCAGGCCCCTGCCGCATGCCCTTCCCCGGCTGTTGTTCCTGTAGCCAGGGGGAGGGCCAGCCCTGCGTCGGTCCGGGCTGGCCGGTGGCCGGTTAGCCCCACCTGCTCCCGTAGGTTTCTCCGCCACACTCCCCCCTTCCTCCCACGGCTCCCGTCCCGGGAGCGAGCCGACCGTTGAGAATTCAAGCTTGACCGAGGCGCGGGCGCCCTCGCGCCGTAGCGCTTCCGGCCTCCGCGAGGCCGCTGCCGAGCGAGGGCCGTGGCGCGACCCAGCGGGTGAGGAGCCATGTCTCAATCGAGCGCAAAACGAGACCGTGCACGCAGCCGGCACGTTGAGCGCGACGCGCGCGAATCCGGGCCCGTGACGCTCGCCACCGCCGGGCTTGCACAGATGTCCAAGGTGGAGCGCCTGAAGGTACAGAGCGAAGGCCTCTTCTTCGTCGACGGCCGCGAGGGCCACCCCTTCGCCGCCGAGCTCGACGCCATGGTCCGCGGCGAGGCCGACACCATCTCGAATCCCGCCAAGGAGATCGCCAAGCACTTCGGCATCTACAAGCAGCGCGTGCGCGACGAGAGCGGCGCGAAGACGGGCGACCACATCTTCATGGTCCGGGTGAAGGTCCCGGCCGGCGGCGAGATCTCCCCCGAGCAGTGGGCGGCCCTGGACGACGCCGCCGAGCGCTACGCTGACGGCACCCTACGGCTCACCGCCCGTCAGGGGATCCAGTACCACTTCGTCTACGGGCGCCGCTTGCGCGATCTCGTCCGGCACCTGAACGCCGGCTACCGCGATCGCGGCTTCGCGCTGACGACCCTCGGTGCCTGCGGCGACGTGAATCGCAACACAGTGTGTAGCCCTGTCGACGACCTCGATGCAGCGCTGCCGCTGCGCTCACGCGAGCTCGCCCATGCCATCGCGCGCGAGCTCGCACCGCAGAGCTCTGCGTACTGTCAGATCTTTCTGAGCGACGAGGACGGCGCTCGCGGGGCTCCGGTGACCTCGGACGAGCCCCTCTACGGACGCCACTATCTGCCGCGCAAGTTCAAGGTCGGCATCGCCCATCCGCACGACAACTCCATCGACGTCTTGACCCACGACGTCGGACTGCTGCCGGCGGTGGTGAACGGCATCGACGGCGAGTATGACCTCTACGCCGGCGGGGGCATGGGCATCACGCACAACCAGCCCGAAACCCGCCAGCTCCTCGGCCTCTATCTCGGGCGTATCCCCAGGGCCCAGGTGGTGGCGGCGGTGCGCGCCATCACGCTCATCCAGAAGACGCATGGCGAGCGCCGCGACCGCCGTCAGGCACGACTCAAATACACGCTGCGCCGCCTCGGCGTCCCCGTGGTACAGGACCTGCTGCGGGAGCGTTTCGGCATCGATTTGCGCACGGCCCGGCCCGGACGCATCCCGCCGGTGAACTACCACCACGGATGGCATCGCGAGGCCGGCACCGACCATCGCTACTTCCTGGGGCTTCCGGTGCCGAACGGCCGGGTCGCGAACGCCGGCGGCGTACACCTGGGCGCCGCGGTGCGCGCCATCGTCGAGGAGACCGGGGCGAGCGTGCGGGTGACCCCGAACCAGGATCTGCTCCTATGCCATTTGGGGGAGGCGCAGGTGGAGCGGGTCGAGACGATACTCGCCCGCCACCGGGTAAATGCCCCGGGAGTCCTCTCGCGCGTGCGCCGCCAAGCCATGGCTTGCCCCGCCAAGCCCACCTGCGGCCTCGCCATGACCCACGCCGAGCAGCTCTTGCCCCGTTATCTGGCGGCCCTCGAGGCGGCGGGGCTCGGCGAGGTGGATCTCATCATCCGCATGGCGGGTTGTCCGAACTCGTGCTCGCGCCCGCCCACCGCCGAGATCGGGATCTACGGCTACGGCAAGAATGACTTCGTCATCCAGGTGGGCGGCTCGCGCCGCGGGGATCGCCTGGGCCAGGTGCTGTATCCGCGCGTGCGCGGCGAGGAGATGGTCGAGACCCTGATCGGGCTTGCGCGCGCGGTGCGCGACGGTGCGCGCGACGGGACGCCGGCCGGCGACTTCCTGGCGCACACGCCCGCCGCGGAGCTTCGCCATTTGGTGGAGCGGTACCGAACCCGGGAGCCCGAGGAGGTGGCAGCATCATGAACCCGACGGACGAGATGGCCGGCCGCGCCCGCGAGATGGAGCATTGGCCGCCCGAGGCCGTGCTCGAATGGACGCTCGCACGCCTCCCCCGCATCGCGGTCTCCTTCAGCGGCGCCGAGGACGTCGTGCTCGTCGACATGGCGGTGCGCATCGACCCCGACGTACGCGTGTTCACCCTGGACACCGGCCGATTGCACCCGGAGACCTACCGTTTCCTGGAGACGGTGCGCGAGCACTATGCCATCGAGCTCGAGGTGCTCTCGCCGGATGCGGGGACCGTCGAGGCGCTGGTGCGCGAGAAGGGGCTCTTCAGCTTCTACCGCGACGGGCACCGCGAGTGCTGCGGCATCCGCAAGGTCGCGCCGCTGCGTCGCAAGCTGAAAGAGCTCGACGCCTGGATCACCGGCCAGCGTCGCGACCAGAGCGCCGGCACTCGCGCCGGGCTGCCGGTGGTGCAGCCCGATCCCGTGTTTTCCAACGGCGGGGGCACGCTGTGGAAGATCAACCCACTGGCCGCCTGGCGCTCGGACGAGGTCTGGGCCTACATCCGCGAGCACGACGTGCCCCGGAACCCGTTACACGCACGCGGCTACGTGAGCATCGGCTGCGAGCCCTGCACGCGACCCGTCCTGCCGCACCAACCCGAGCGCGAGGGACGCTGGTGGTGGGAGCGGCCCGCGGACAAGGAGTGCGGGCTGCACGCCGGGGAGTGCTTCGTCCCGCCGCAACGCCCGTCCGCGTTCGGTCGACGCGGGCGAGGAGACGCCATGGCCCGCCGAGCGCGCTCGGCGCCGCGCGCGAGAAAGCGATGTGCCAACCCGTTTCCGGAACAGAGGAGGTGAAAGATGAGCAATTATCTACTGATCCAGTCGCGTGATCCCTTCGAGAGTAACGACGTGACGACCAGCTACGAGCTCGCCGCGAGTCTCGCCCGAGAGGGCAACGAGGTGACGCTCTTCCTGGTACAGAACGGCGTGCTGCCGGCACGCCCGGGTAACCGCTCGGCGGCACTCGCCAGCGCCGCCGCCGCCGGCGTCGAGGTGCTCGCGGACGACTTCTCGCTGCGCGAGCGCGGCATCGACGCCGCCCGGCTGGTGGAAGGCGTGCGTCCGGCGCCGCTCGATGTCGTCATCGACCAGCTCGCCCAGGGACGCAAGGCGCTTTGGCATTGAAATCGAGGAGGTGAACGATCATGGCCGAGAAGAAGACCCTGACTTTCGCGCTGATGGATCCGCCCTACGAGGCGGCCCGCAGCACCACGGCGCTGCGTCTGGTCGACATCGCGTTGCGCCGCGGCCACGACGTCAACGTGTTCGCCTACGAGGGGGCGGTGGCGCTGCCTTTCGCGCTGCAGGCACCGCATCCGAACGCGGTGCACGGGCGCGACGTCGAGGAGGAGAATCATCCGCTCCCGCGCAAGTGGGTCGCCGCACTCATGGAGCTCGCACGGAGCAACGGCAGCAAGCTCGACTGGGTGAACTGCGGACTGTGCGTGGACGAACGCGGCGTCGGCGAAGCCATCCCGGGGGTGCGGCGCGGCTCGCCCGGCGACTTCTGGAAGCAGGCTTCGGAGTCCGACAACACACTCGTGATCCCGACCCGATCCTGAAGGGAGGGGAACCATGAAAGCGTTAAACATCATCGAGCAGGCCTATCGGGCAACGATCGAGGAGCAGGACGACACCATCGTGTGGTTGACTCACGCCATGAAGGGCGCGGGGGCCGAGCTGGACGTGCTGCTGCGGGGCAATGCCGTCAATTACGCGGTGCGCGGGCAGGACGCGAGCGGGGTGCGCTTCGGCGCTGAGGAGCAGTCTCAGCCGCCGCGGCTCGCGGAGGACATTGCCGGGCTCATCGGCAAAGGCGTGAACGTCTACATCCTGGCCGAGGACCTCTACGAGCACGGCATCACGGAGGAAGACCTGATCGAGGGCCCCAAACGCGTGGGGCGAGAAGAGCTACCCGACGTTTTCAAACGCTACGACCAGATCTGGCATTGGTGAGACACTGTAGGCACGTAAGCTCCTATCACCGCTTCCTCCAGCCGCGCTCGCACGCGCGGCTGCAGGAAGCCGGGCTATCCGACGATACCCCCCGGCAAGTCAGTATCTATTACCGGATATGGCCGCCGCAGTAAGAACGACTCTGCGTGGACGGCTGTTCCTTCCAAAAAGCGGACGTTTGTCAATCTGGGAGGCCGGCCTCACGAAGCGCGCTGACGACCATCTCCAAGGTCGCGCTGTCCTTGTAGGGTTGCTTTTCTACATATCGGGTGATCGAAAACGATGGGTCGGTACTCAAGATTTCCTGTACGACCCGACGAGCGTCCACGGGCTGATTCAGCAAGCTGTAATCCGTGCAGAGAATGACGTGCCCGCCCAGGTCCTCCGGATCCAGACGCAACGATTCTTGCGCGATTCTGATCGACGGGATAATTTGCCCGGTGTCGCGATAAGATTCCGCCAATACGTGGGCCATCCAAGGTAAGTATATACGCTCATGTCGAGCAGCTTTCTTGATCTGCTTTATGGCCCGCTCAGGCTTTCCGCAATAATGCAGGACATCTGCGAAAATACCGTGCGCCAGGGGGCAGCTCGGCCGCCGAGTGGTCGATTCTTCGCATAGCGAGAGCGCCTCATCGTATCGGCGTTGAAACAGCCGCACATGGCCCAATACGACATGACCGAAACCGTCGGGGTCGCCTAATGCGACAGCCTTCTGTGCCAATTCAGTCGCTCGTTCTACGGATTGTTCAGGATCCTTGCTCCAATTCTGGAAAGCGTCGAACCAATGCGTTAAGGCCTGTTGGGCCAATGCCTGCGGCTGGTCCGGCAACATTTTCTCGGCTTCTTCAAACATTTGCCGCGCCAACGCATTATCGTGTTCGTTCCCCTTGTACAGATAGCTTAATCCACGGAGGACGTATTGCCGCGTCTGCCAAGTCGGTAAGTTCTCCCACCACATTAGTCCTCCGCTAACGAACGTGACTTCGAGCGCCACAGCAACTTGCGTTGTAATGTCATCCTGAAGCTCAAATATATCGTCCAGTACGCGGTCGTAGCGATCCGCCCAAATCACCTGTGCGGCGGGTGCATCTGTTAGCTGAACGGTGACTCGGATGCGGTCGTTGGTCATCTGGACCGCGCCTTCCAGCACATATCGAATCCCGACTTCGTTACCCGCCTGTATCGCTGATACCTGTCGATGGCGGTACGTTTCTGCGATCGGAGCGTTGACGAGGAATAGTCCAGAGAGCTTCACTAACGTAGATTGAATGGAAAGACGGAATCCATCGACGACCGCTTCCGGTTCAGGGTCCGCGTTCAGGTTCTTGAACGGCAAGATCATGAGCGACGCGGGCCCCATCGCGAAAGATTTGATGGTCTCCTCCTCTTTAGTAGGTGGTGCTACAAGCCTCGGAAAAGCGGAAAACCGCACCATCGCGTCGGAAGGCGCGTCGCCGACATCCCGCGAACCAGAGCTCATGACAATGCGGTAGGCCTTAACCGGGCGCTCGATATTCTTCAGCCTCTGGTCGCCCATGTCTTCGAAGCGGGCGTCGATCTTGTCGTTCACTTGCTCGTGAACGGAGGCGCTTACGCAAATGCCACCCGGCTCGGCCAGGCTTTCCAAACGGGCAGCGACGTTCACGCCGTCGCCATAAATGTCATCCCGGTCAACGATCACCTCACCCAGATTGATACCAATGCGAAAGAGAAGACGCCTGTCCTCGGGAAGCTCTATCCATTGTGCATTTAGCGCGCGCTGAACGCCCATGGCACAATTGGTCGCGGCAACGACGCTTTCGAAGCTGGCGAGTAAGGCGTCGCCCGCGTAGTGCATGACTCGCCCGCCCGCGTTGCGGATCCGCTCAGCCATCAGATCGAGACTCACAGATAGTTGTCGGTGGGTTCCTATCTCGTCCGCCTCGGTCAACCGGCTGTATCCCGCTACGTCCGCATACAGGATGGCGGCAAGCTTCTGTATGACATTCTCTTCCGTCATGCTCCGCTCTCCGACGTCGAAGGCATAAGCGAGGATAACTCGTCTTAATCTTAGCTATTTAGCTCGAAGTGCTCAAAGTGCAAATTTGGCCGCACCGACGAGTGTCTACTGCGCGGAAACCACGGAATTCATTGCAGCGCAACATAAGGATGGAAGCCAAGCACCCGGAAAGCGACCGCCTCGATTTCGAGCGACCGTTCTCGGCCAGGCCGTAAGCGGGCCCATACCGCGATATCGGTGCTGACGCTTCCCGAGACCGGACAGGACCGAGCCCAGCCGTGCGGCTCGACAATCTGCCGGCGCGACGGTCCTGGAATCGCGGCTGTGAGCCCGGAGAATCGCAAAAACCCGAGGGAAGGGGTTACCAGCTCGCAGCCGAGGCGGTTTCGGCGACGCCCACCGCGCCCACCTCCGGGAGACGGGCGCGGCATACTTAAGGGATACTCGGATCCCCGATCCCGATCGCCGGCTGATGCGTAGGGTGCTGTTTTCCAACATCAAATCAGACCGGATTATCCACCGAATATACTGACGGAGGTGTCAATCCATTACCTCTCAGGCCGCCTTTGAAGAACGGTGAATGACCGGTGGAGACTGCCTAATGAACGCCAAATCGTCTTATTCTATTCATACGGACGTCAAATTCGGGCCTCTGGAGCTTATCGATATCCGGAAGCTGCATGAAGCGTGTCAAGAAACCTGGTTTAACCAAAGTTTGTGCCAAGTAAATGATTGCGTAGTCCGACTCGGTGTTGTCGAGGGCGAATTCCATTGGCACAAGCACGACAATGAAGATGAATTTTTTTACGTTGTCGATGGCAAATTCTTGATCGATTTAGAGGATCACACGGTCGAACTGACTCCACAGCAAGCATTCACAGTGCCAAAGGCCGTGCTTCACCGGACGCGTGCTCCCGAGCGCACAGTCATCCTTATGATCGAGGGAAGTGGGGTCGTTCCTACCGGAGATTGAGATGCCGTGAGATGGCCTAGCCATCGGCCCACCGATTCCAGGTACGCCATTTGACCGGCTACCCGCGGCGTGAGCGGGACGGCAGCGGTGCGCGTGGTGGGGAACACAAGCAGCGCACCGCCGAGAGGACGAGCTTGGCGAAGCGCTCGAGCAGGTCTTCGCGCAGCGCCTGCGCCATCGCCGCCGACGGCGCCTGGTAAGCGGCTCGGGCCGCCGCCTCGAACTCGGCGCGGATGTCCTGGGGCAGCTTCGCGGCGATGTTCCTCATCTTGTGGGCGAGGCAGCGCTGGCAAAGCGAGCTCGGCGACACCTCCTCCACCGCGCGCATCAGCCCGGCTGCCCCATCGGTCACCGCGAGCCGTAGCGCGCCTCGCCCTCCGAGCTCTTCAGCCCCCCGTGCGATGGCGGTTGCGGTGCCCCGACGCCTCGCCCGGCGCGTGCCCGTAGTGCTCGCGCCCCGGCAACTCTAGGACGTCACCAGTCGGTTCGCAGACGGGCACCAGTCGGGTGGCAAATACGCTGTATCCGATCGATTTTTTCCAGTGTCTCCGGCACAGACTAAGCGTCATTTAGAGAAACTTCGCAGTACATTCAGCCGGTTACGCCCGTTGCCACCAGATCCGCCTGTTTCCGAACAGGGAATAACAGGGAAATGCGGCGCTGGCTCGGCCATCGTGGACATCTATACTCATTTTGACGGTTGAACATTATTTCTGGAGTGTAGCCATGGCGACGGACATCCATCATTTGACTGACCGATTCCCCGATTCCGCAGACGTGATTCGTGAGCTGGCCAAGCTGAACCCCGACTTCGCCTCGCCGTGCGAAGAGTACGAGGAGACCGTCGAAGAGCTGCAACACGCGGGAGAAGAGGCCCAAAAACGACCCAGCGTCGAATGGCTCCAACAACGACGCTTGCAACTGGAGGAGGAGTTACTGGCCGAGATCGAGGGCTATCGGCCCGTTTAGCAACAATTGGCCTGAGCGCGTCCTCAGCAATAAGCGTTTACCCATCAGCCGGCTCTGCATATCGATCTGAGCGGCGATGACCGTGTCGATCTCGCCGTCGACTGCGACCTGTTTCAGTTCATCAAGTGTCGACTTGCCCGCCATATGGACTCTCAGGTGTTCACCTCGTCGGCCCACTTGCCGCCCAAGGTGATCCGCGCGCGACAGGTCATCGAGCAACCGGTGTGCACGTCTCGGCGCCCTCCTCTCGTTACTCGATCCCCAGGATGAGTCTCGGCAAGGTCAACGACAGCTCGGGGATGAACGTCGTGAGCAGGAGCGTCTCCATCACGCCTTGCGGGACGTTCTCCATGGTCCAGAGCCGCGCGAGCATCGAGGAGGAGAAGATCAGGATCATCAGCACGCCCGTGATGATCCCGGTTTTCCAAATCACTTCGTACAGCGAGTGCAGAGTGAGGTCTCGATAGATCAGGTACCCGGCGGGTATCGCGTAGACCACCGCGATGGCTGCGGCCTCGGTAGGCGTAGTGATGCCCCCGTAGATGCATCCGAGGATGATCACTGGCATCACCAGGCCGAACGCCGCGTTGCGCGTCTTCTGCACCACCTCGACCACTCCCTCGCGGAAGGCGACGGGCGGGCGCCACCTGGACCGGCATCGTGCGCGTGAGCACGAAATTCCACAGCACGAACAGTCCCACGAGAAGGATTCCGGGGAACATCACGATGCGTTGAAAATGCAGCTTTGCGTTCCAGAGCGCTCGGCCGGCGCCTGACGCGAAGTTCGCTCCGTTGGCCATGGCGATGTGGATTTCGCGCCACCGGGTAGCAAATGGATACGAGGAGGAGGCTCATGAACAGGCTCGTTGCCGTCCTGGGCGGGGGACACGGAGCGCACGCTATGGCCGCGGATCTGATCTCGCGCGGGTTCTCGGTGAACCTCTACGAGATGCCCCGGTTCAAACACAATCTGCAAGAACTCTTCGATACACGGACGATCGAGGCCGCCCTCGTCAAAGCCGACGCCATCGTTCAGAAGCTAGAGGCGATGAAGCTCAAGACGGCTGCGCAGCGCCTTCGCGAGGGCATCGCCGAGACGCTCAGCTACTACGACTTCCCGAGCGAGCACTGGCGGCGGATCCGGACGAACAACCCGCTCGAGCACATCATCCGTGAGGTGCGCCGGCGCACACGCGTCGTCGGTGCTTTCCCCGACGGACGCTCGGCACTCATGCTTGTCGCCGCGCGGTTGCGTTACGTGGCGAGCACCCCGCTGGGGAATGCGTCGATATCTGAAGATGGAGTTGCTCAGAGAGCTCCAAGTCATCAAAGGCCACGTAGCTACCCGTGGAGCCTCAAGGCGGCGCTGCCATATCATGCCCAAAAGCAAGTTCCCAAGCCTTCCCTGTTCCTCACTTGCTGGCAGATAGTTCCGATACCTGCATGTTGAGGATCTGCCATTTACCGTCGCTTTCTACACGGGTGATACTGTAGCGCGCATTGTCTCGCATTTTCCGGGTGGGACTCTCCGTTACTTCCATGAACATTCGCAGAAAGCCTGTTTCTACCGAAGTTCCGGGATTACCGTAGAAGCGTACGCACGGTTGGTGGAAGACGATCTTTACTACGTCCGTAACATTGAAGAAGTCGCTCCAAGCGGTCTGGATCGCGTCTTGACCTTCTATCCAAAATGGATGCAGGAGTCCGGCAAATGATGCCCGCTCATGAAACAAGTTCGCTAGGCTTGTCGCGTTTTTATTGTGATACGCATCATAAAAGTTTTGCCTAGCCACCTGAATGCTTTTCATCTTTTGCGCATAAGCATTCGCGTAGTCACGCATACTTTCCGGGTCGACGAAGGGCTTTCTCTCTTTAGCATTTCGATTGATCTGAAGGGGTATGTTGCAGTCCAGCGCGTACAACGCATTCTCTACATGTTGTTCCGCCAGCACGGATGGAGTCACCAAAAGTGCCAGGGCTGCGCAGAGCGGCAAAAATGAATATGTGCAAACGTAACGAAACATTTCCCACCTCCACCTCAAAAAATCGTTTCCGGATGGACCTATTGCGGCTTGGTCCGCCGAGCGTCGTTACGGCGCGCACCACCTCAGGCGTCGAGACTCGTCGGCTTTCACACAGTCTATAGACAACCCCAGGCGTGACTGTCAAGGTGGGCCAGACCCGCTAGCGTCGTCGACGTGACCCCGACCGTAGCCCACCGAATGGCCAGCCATGCCGCAGCGGCGTCAGCGCCCCCTCTATCTTTTTCACGCGCCATGGACCAAATCCAGGCCGCTCTGCCGGGGCTGTCCTTGGCAGGCCAGAAGCAGTAGGATTGAACGAGTTTCGTTGTTCACGCGGGGCCGAGGCCATGCGCTGCCACGTCTGCGGAACAGGGAATCCCGCCGGCAATGTCTTCTGCAACACGTGCGGGGCCATGTTACGAGTTCGCTGCGACGCCTGCGGAAGCGACAATCCCCAAAGTGCCGGATTCTGCGGGTCATGCGGCCAACCTCTCCAGCGCGCCCGCGATATTGACAAAACTCGCCCTTCCCCTGAGGCGTATACACCAAGGCACTTGGTCGAGCGCATTTTGCAATCGCGCAGCGCCCTGGAGGGCGAGCGCAAGCAGATAACAGTCATGTTTGCAGACATCCAGGGCTCGACCGGGCTGATAGAAGGGATGGATCCGGAGCAATCCGTGGGGAGGCTCGATCCGGTCGTGCGATCGATGATCGATGCCGTGCACGCTTATGAGGGAACCGTCAACAGAGTGATCGGCGACGGGATCATGGCGTTGTTCGGGGCCCCCCTCGCACAAGAGGATCACGCCATTCGAGCCTGTCATGCCGCACTCGCCATGCAGGAGGCTGTCAAGCGAGAAGCTCACAGTGCAGTGATGATCCGTGTCGGCTTGAATTCCGGCGAAGTCCTTGTGCGCGCCATTCACAACGACTTGACCATGGATTACGACGCCAACGGACCCACCGTGAATCTCGCTAGCCGCATGGAACAGCTGGCGGGGCCGGGGACGATCCACATGACGGGATATACGCAACAGCTCGCCGAGGGCTTTGTTCAAACACGTCTAGTCGGTCCCGTCAGCGTGAAAGGGCTTAAGGATTCGGTGCAGGTCTTCGAGCTCACAGGCGTGCGATCGGGCAGGACGCGCTGGGAGGTAAGAGCAGCCCACCTTTTGAGCCCGTTTGTGGGCCGGGAATACGAAAGCGACGTGCTGCACCAAGCCCTTCACCGTGCAGAGAGCGGATGCGGCCAAGTCGTGCTGCTGGGCGGCGAACCGGGCGTTGGTAAGTCTCGGCTTTTTTGGGAGTTCTTGCACTCGGACAAGGTCCGTAATTGTCGCACGCTACGGGCCGGCGCGATTTCTTTCAGCAAGAGCGTCCCGTACGGCCCGATAGTGGACTTGCTGAGGGCAACATTCGGGTTCGCTTCGCGGGACGACCTGTCACGTGAAACAGAGAGGGTTTGCTCCGTATTCGAAAGGCTCGATCTCTCGCCACAACGCTCTTGCTTTCTTACGCTGATGGGATTGCCGGTCGAAGACGAGCATTGGAACATTCTCGATTCGGGACAACGCCGTGTCCGTATGGCGGAAGCGGTCAAAGCCCTCTTCAGGCAAGAGACTCGGGCAAGACCGCTGCTCGTCGTGCTTGAGGACCTGCAGTGGGCGGACGCGCAAACGGAGTCGATACTGGAGGCCCTCGTCGACGATCTGCCGAACTCGAGACTACTCTTATTGGTAAGCCATCGCCCGGATTACCGTCCAGTATGGCGCAATTCGCCGTGCGCCGTGCAGTTACAGCTCCCAGCGCTTCCCGGCGAGCACGCCGATAGGGTGTTGGATAACCTTTTGGGCCGGGAGCCCATGTTGTCCAATTTGAAGCGGATTCTGATCGAACGAACCGCCGGCAACCCTTTCTTTCTCGAGGAGAGCGTGCGCGTTCTCGTCGACTCGGGTTTTCTGATCGGAGAACGGGGCGCATTCCGGCTTGCGAGACCCGTCGAGAACATCAAGGTACCGGCGTCCGTTCAGACGGTCTTGGCGGTACGCGTCGACAGCCTGCCCGCCGAGGCGAAACGGCTGCTTCAGTCAGCTTCTGCAATCGGAAAGGTCGTCGACCTTACTTTGATGCAATCTCTATCGGACTTGCCCGGAGCGACCGTGCTGGAGCACGTTCAATGCTTGGAGTCAGCGGGTTTTCTCAAGAAGGCGGCGAGCGCATCGGAGTTTCGGTACACCTTCAAGCACGCGCTCACGCAGGAGGTCGCCTATGGTACGCTCCCACACACCAGACGACGTGTGTTGCACGCGCGTATCCTGGAAACGCTCGAGCGGCTGCATGCCGATAGTTTAAGCGAGCATGTGGACACTCTCGCGCATCACGCGTCTTGCGGGGAGATCTGGGAGAAGGCCGTCCAGTATCTGCGCGAGGCCGGCATCAGAGCAATGGCGCGCTCGGCCAACGTAGAAGCGGCTGATTACTTCGAGAAAGCGCTTTCAGCCTTGGAACATCTGCCCACCACGGCGATCACTATGCAGCAGGCAAGTGATTTGCACCTGGATGCGCGAACGGCACTGCTGCCGCTGGCCAAGCACGACCGCGTTTTGGGACATCTACGAAAGGCCGAGAGCTTGGCGCAGAGCCTGGGTGATAAGGCCAGAGCCGCGCGCGTCTATTCGTACCTGACGCAATACTTGTGGCTCACCGGGCAACCGATGCAAGCGCTCGAATCAGGAAAGCGAGCGCTCGCTTTGGCGACAACCATAAACGATTTCGGCGTGGAGATCGCTGCCAATTGCTATATAGGTCTGTCTCATTATTCGCTCGGCAATTATCAGCACGTCACGGATATTCTGGAAAAGAATCTGCTGTCCTTGAACGGTGCACTGATATACGAGCGGTTCGGACTCGTGGGATTGCCTTCTGTCCTTTCGCACGCATGGCTGATCGCCTCCTTGATCGAGACCGGCGACTTCGCCCCCGCCCAAGAGCACGCCGACGCTGCCCTGCGTATCGTCGAGGGTCCGGCGCGGGCGTTCGATAAGATACAGGCGTATATCGCATGTGGCGCTTTGCAGCTGAGCAGAGGTCAGATCGAGGAAGCGACAGCGCGTTTCGAGCACGCGCTCGAGATCTGCCAGACAGCCAATGTCCATTTGCTCGTCCCCCGCACGCTTGCCTTTCTCGGGTACGCGTACGCTTGCGCGGGACGGGTCGATGAAGGATTGCCGAATGTCGAGACGGCTATCGAAGAGCTTGGGTCGCTGAAGCTCTCCTCAGTACGTTCCCAGCTAATGGGCTGGCTCGCCGAAGTCTACATGATGGCGGGGCGGATCGACGCTTCCTTGCGCCAAGCGACGAACACGCTCGAGGAATGTCGCGAACGCGGCGAGCGCGGGCTCGAGGCGACCATGCTGCGCCTGCTCGGTAGAGTTCACATGAAGCGCACGCACAACCATTTCGAAAGAGCCGAGCAGCTTCTCAGGGATGCGCTAGCGCATGCCGAGGCCCTCGGCATGCGCCCCCTGGCCGCACGCTGTCATTTGGATCTGGCGGATATCCTGGAGCGACAGGGGGGCGTGGATCGCGCTAGTGAGCAACGGCTTGCAGCAGAGATGCTTTTCCGCATGATGGGCATGGACCCGAGCACGCAACGCGCGGGGACGGAGGCTCGGTTAGTCGGCCAACGGTAGGCCGCAGCGCAAGGACGGAATACCGGGTTCCCTTTCCTTCATGTTCTCAGGGAATGCAGGCTTTATCACTGCACGCGGTACGGTCCAACAATCGCAACGCGAAGCTCAGACGGCCTCGCGATGGTAAGAACTCAGCACGCCACTCAGCCGCTCCCGGCGCCGAATCGGACCTATGGGAAAGGCGACAACGTCAGACGGCTTTCAATAACTGATTATCGACACCTTGGTGGTTGTGTTCACTGAGATAATGAGTGCTGTATTCACGAAAGGCGCGCTCGTCGAACAGAATCATGCGTTCGAGATATTCAGTCTTTATCGAGCGTACAAAGCGCAGAACCAGCTCGCTGATTTCCCCCGACACGCACGGCCGCCCAGGTCCCGTCCGATCGTAGATCCACTTGCGAGCAATGACATTCCGGTACCAGGCTAGGAGCGTGCCCGGTGTCACCAAATTTGCCACTTCGTCGGGGACATCTGGCCCGAGCCGTTTTGCTTTTGCCGCGAGGCGCCGCCGATCGTCGTCCGATAGACGCAGCCGACGACCACTGAAGGGCACAGTTTGGCGACTAGCGATGAGTCCACTTGAAAAATTACGCGACGCTCGAGCTCTGCGACCGCGGTGACCTGCTGGAGTCCGGCGAAGTCGCGCTGCAGGGCAGCGGCCGGGAGCTCTTCGAGAACCCTCACGTCAAGGAGGTTTGTCCTGGGGCGCTGAGCGCCTCTCGGGGCGGCGGCGGGAGCAGCGGGCTCTGGGCACGTGCTGCCGGGGGCGAGGCCAGGCCGAGCGGTCCGAATCCGGCGGGGCATCGCTTGATTCTCGCAACCGGGTTAGCCTATGGTTGGTATGTTAATAAGAGTGACCCAATTCGTCGGGTGAACGGAGCGCTGGCTCACCCGGAGCCTCGAGCCTCGCACAGGGTCAAGACGAGCGTTTCTTGGGTTTTCCGGCGGCGCAAGGGAGGTGGCCGCCGCGTTCTGCCTGTGCCCGGGCCATGGACGGGCAGCCGGGTGCCGGGGTTCCAAGAACAAAACCTGGTGGAGGATGCCATGCACAACTGGTTCAAAACGACAGCCATCGCCCTGGTGGGGGCGGCCTGGGTCACGGCCTCACCGAACGCTCCCGCAGAGGAGGTCATCAAGTTTGCTCACAACCAGCAGACGAACAGCCCGCACCACGAAGCGCTGCTCCAGTTCAAGAAAGTGGTCGAGCAGCGGGGAGCGGAAGCCGGCTACGACGTAACCGTCCGTATCTTCCCGAACATGCAGGTCGGCGATATGACCGAGTCGACCGAGCAGGTGCAAGCGGGCGCGATCCACATGACGCAGCAGCCCGCGGTGGTCTTGGCCAACTGGAGCGGTGCCTTCAATCTCCTCGGCTTCCCGTATCTGTTCCCGGATGCCGATACCGCCTTCGAGGTGCTGAACGGACCGGCGGGTAACAAGATCATGAAGACACTGGAACCGGAAGGTTTCGTCGGCTTCAGCTTCTGGCCCCTGGGCGCCATCTATCTGACCTCGAGCAAGGAAACGCGCACGCTCGCGGATCTCGAGGGCCAGAAGATCCGCGTGATGCCGAGCCCGATTCTCATTAAGACCTTCGAAGCCTGGGGCGCCACACCGACGCCGATCGGCTTCGGCGAGCTGTACACCGCCCTGCAACAGGGCATCGTCGACGGTCAGGAAAACCCGCTGCAAACGAACTACATGTTGAACTTCTGGGAGGTCCAGGGCTACTTCGTCGACACGGAGCACCGTTTCTTCAACTACGGCGTCATCGCCAACAAGCAGTGGTGGGACGCCCTGCCGAAGGAACTGCAGCAAATCATCACCGCGGCCGAGAACGAAGCAGTTCGCTACCACAAAGGGCTGCTGGAGGGCGCAGAGCAAAAATGGCGTCAGGCTATCGCCGAGAACGGGGGCACGTTCGTCGAGCCGAGCGAGGAAGCCTTGCAAGCCTGGAGAGAAGCCTCGATGCCCGTCCATAAGCAGTTCGTCGGCCACGAGACCGACCAAGTTCCCCCCGAGATCTATCAGGCGGTACTTGACGCCATCGAGAAAGCGAAGCAGTAACGACGTCCACTGGATGCGCGGGTACGGATCCCTTCGAGGTCCGTACCCGCCTTCCTGTTTCTCCCTGGCGGCGCGCAGCGGACGATTGTCCGGTGCGAGGAAAAGGATTGCCTGAGTGACCCGCAGCGTGCTACGAGCACTCGATCGGGCGGAGGAAGGCTTCATAGGCTTGGCTCTGCTGCTGACCACGCTGATTACGTTCGCGAACGTCATCCTCCGGTACGTGTTCAGCTTCGGCGTGTCCTGGTCGGAAGAACTCGTGCGCTACCTGATAATCTGGGTGACCTTCGTCGGGATCGCGGTCGCGGTGCGGCGCGGCAGCAGCATCAACATGGACTTCTTCGCCCGCTTCGGGGGGACCACCGTGCGTCGCGCCCTGTGGCTGATGCACAACCTCATTGGGTTGGTTTTCGCCGCCGGGCTGCTGTACTGGGGAAGCGAGATCTTCCGCTCCAGCCTGGATTCCGTGCGAATCAGCCCGGCACTGGGCATCAAAATGGCCTGGGTGTATCTGATTTTCCCGCTGGGGGGATTGTTGATCACCCTGCGCTATCTCGGCGTGCTCTGTTCGACGCTTCCCAAGCTCATCAAAGGGGAACCCCTGCCGATTGAGGAGAACCAGCAATAGCGCTCCTGATCCTACTCATACTCGTCTGCCTGCTGCTGACGGTGCCGATCTGGATCTCCTTGGTGTTTCCCTCCCTGATCGTCGCCATCACGAATCTGCAGGTGCCTCCGGAGTCGGTGTTCCAGAGGCTGTTCGGCAGCATGAACATCTTTGCGTTGATGGCGATGCCATTCTTCATCTTCGCCGCCAACTTGATGATCACGGGCGGGATCGCGCGGCGTCTCATCGATTGGGCGCTCGCACTGGTCGGGCACGTGCGCGGCGGGCTGGGCGCCGCCACCCAGGTCTCTTGCATGGCGTTCGGTGCGGTTTCCGGCTCGTCGCCGGCGACGGTAGCCGCCATCGGCAAGCTGATGTACCCATCGATGGTCGAGTATCGCTACCCGAGCGCGTTCAATCTGGGCTTGATCAGCACGAGCGCGGCGGTGGCCCTGTTGATTCCGCCCAGCATCACGATGATCGTCTACGGCGCCGTCACCGGCGTCTCGATCGGCGCGCTGTTCATCAGCGGCATAACGGCCGGCCTCGTATACGGGCTGGTTCAGCTTGCCTACTGCTTGTGGTACGCGCACAGGGCCAAGCTTCCGATGGCGGGCAGGTTTTCGCTGCGGAGACTCGCGAAAGCGACTCGCGACGCGGGTTGGGCGATGGGCGTGCCGGTGCTGATCGTCGGCGGCATCTACGGCGGCGTCTTTACCCCGACGGAGGCGGCCGGCGTCTCGGCCGTATATGCGGCGCTGATAGGATTGTTCGTCTACCGGGAAATGGATTTGAAAACGCTTTACCGCACCTGCCTGAATTCGGCGGTCATCAGCGCGGAGGTCATGATCCTGACGGGAGCCGGCGGCGTGCTCGGTTGGGTGATGACGCTGATGGGGGCCCCCCAGCTCGTGGCGGATCTCGTCTTCTCTATTTCGGAGCAACCGTGGGTCTTTTTGCTGATCGTCAATCTCTTACTGTTGGTGCTGGGCTGCTTCGTCGACGGCGCGCCGGCCGTAGTAATGGCCGCACCACTATTGTTCCCGATCGCCGTACAGCTCGGCATCGACCCGGTGCACTTCGGCATCATCATGACCGCCAATATCGCCATCGGGATGTTCACCCCGCCGTTCGGGCTGAACCTGCTCGTCGCCTCCGATGTTACGGGCAAGTCCGTGGTCGATATACTGCCTGGTTGCGTGCCCTTTTTCCTCGTTTCGCTGATCGGCTTGGCGTTGATCACGTACGTTCCGGAGATCAGTCTCTGGCTGCCGCGGCTGGCCTATGGGCCGTAGGGCGAGCGTTGATGGCCGCGGCCGGGAGATCCTCGCCTGGTTCGTGGCGATGTACCGGAGGGTTCCGTTGCCGTTTTGAGGGGAGCTGAGGCGTGGTGATGCAACTGCTGCCGGGACCCAGCACCGTCCATTTCGGCTACTTCGACGCGTCCCTGGAACCGGTGCTCGAGGTCGACGATGGGATCGTACTGGCGGTGCGGGCGGTCTCGGGTCATCCGGATGATCCGGTGCCGCCGGAGTGGATCCCGCCCGAGATCCCCCCCATCTACGAACAGGTCACAGTACAAGGACCGGGGCCGCACATCATCACCGGCCCGGTGGCCGTGCGCGGAGCCAAGGCGGGGATGGTGCTCGAAGTCGAGATCCGGGAGATCCGACTGGCGGCGCCCTACGGGTTCAACATCATGCGTCCTCTGGGCGGCATGTTTCCGGGCGAGTTTCCCGACCGCCATCACCTGCACATCATACCGCTGCAGACGGAGCAGCGCCGGGGGGAGCTGCGGCCCGACCTGTGGGTGCCCCTTCAGCCCTTCTTCGGCATCCTCGGCGTGGCGCCGCCGCCGCAATGGGGGCGGATCAGCAGCCGCCCCCCGCGCGCGCACGGCGGCAACATGGACAACAAGGAGCTGCAGCCCGGGAGCCGACTGTTTCTGCCGATCTGGGTGGAAGGGGCGCTCTTCAGCGCAGGGGACGGCCACGGCGCGCAGGGCGACGGCGAGGTCAACCAGACGGCGATCGAAACGACCCTTGAAGGCGTCTTTCGCCTGCGGGTGCGAACGGAGCAGCGTCTCCACCGACCGTTCGCGGTGACGGGCGAGCACCTGCTCACGATGGGCTTTCACGAGGATCTGGACGAAGCCGCCCGCCAGGCGGTGCGCGACATGCTCGAGCTGCTGCAAGCTCACTACGGGCTAGCCACCGAAGAGGCATATCGCTTATGCAGCGTGGCTGCGGACCTCCGGATCACCCAGGTCGTCAACGAGAACAAGGGCGTCCACGTGATGCTGCGTCGATCGCTCCTGGAGCCGCTCGGCCGGTCGCCCTGGTTCCTCGAGTAAAAAAAGAGGTTCTTCGCGGATTTCCGGGAGATGATGGTTCCCGGGGCCCGTGCCTCTCCGTCGCAAGCGCCGAAACACCCGGCAACGTCGAATGCGTGCGGGGCTGCGCCGTGCCCAGTCGACGCTTGCTGGGCTCCGTGTGAGCGAGCGTCCGGTGCCATGGCGCTGGGCCCGTCGGCCCCGCAGGGCTGCTCACCGAAGCTCGTCAAACGCAAGGCGGATCTTTCCGAACGGTACGACTTGTCCATCTTCACTCATACGAGCGCTCCAGGAGGCCGGCGTGTCGCTGGGCCTCGGGTGCGACCACTGTTCCTGCAGCGACGCTCAGAACACGTTCCAGGCGATGAAACTCTTTGCCCTCCTAACTGCGATCAGCCACGCGGATCCCGGTCCGGCGCAGGCAGCGGCCGCCTTCAGGGCCGCCACCCGGGGTGGGGCCCACGCCGTGCGCCGCGACAAAGAGCTCGGCCGTATCGCACCCGGTTTCAAAGCCGATCTCGTCTTTCTCGATCTTCGAGGCCCCTCGTTCGTGCCGTTGAACAGCGCCCTCCGGCAGCTCGTCTATACCGAAGGCGGCCGCAGTGTCGAGAGTGTCATGGTCGACGGGCGCTTCGTCATCCGCGATCGGGAGTGCACCACGCTCCATCGCCAGAGTCTGCTCGAGCAAGTTCTGGAGGTGACTCCTGAATTCCGTAAGCATTTCGCGACCGTGTGTGCGCGAGTCGAAAAGCTTCGGCCTTATCTCGATGAAGCCCACCGGCGAATATGCGCCGAAGATGTCGGCGGGTTTCGGCTCTTCACCGGCCAGTAGCCGGGTGTCGTGAAGCCCGCCGCCTTTGAGTGACGGTCGCAGCGCGGACACGGCAACCACGAGAGGGGCACTGCGACGGCAACGCCTGTTCGATCTCTTTCCCGTGCTCCGGGATCGGGGCGCCGTGCCGTGAACCGCTGCGCTCACTCGGACTCGGCGATGAGATAGCGACCGTCATCATCGCGAGCCAGAATCTCCGCCGCGCGCAGCTCTCCCCAGGCCTTGAGAAACTCGCGCCACGGCACATCCATGTGCGCCAGAACGAGCTCCGAGAACTGCTGCGGCCGCTCCCGCACCTCCTGCATCAGACGCTCGGCGAGCTCCGTCATAGATAGTCCTCCAGCTTGACCCGGTCGCGTGCGAAATACTCGATGCGCTTGTAGAACTGCTTGGGGACGCCCTCTGGGATGGTAGCGTCGATGCCGAGCTTGGCTGTGGTCGGAAGTCCTCCTTTGCCCAGCTCCCAGGCACGCACGCTCGGGTCGACGTGCTTGCCGCGCGCACCCGAAACGATCATGACGTCCTTATCCGCCTGCACACGGAAAGTGAGCGCCCAGTCGAGCTCATCCGGATCGTGGATGTCGATGTCGTCATCGGTGACGATGGCGAGCTTGACTTCCGAGACTGAAAGCAAGGCGAGCAATGCGTTCTTGCCTTCACCCGGCCGCTTGCGGATCGAGGCAATGAGCGTCCAGTAACCGCAGCTGCCGACCGGCGCGCGGATGGCGACTGGCTCGACGCTCGCGATGCGCAGTGCTTGCAGCCCGGCCGCCTCGGTCACGGGAGCCGCCAACCAGTCGTTCTCCCAGGGCATCTGCAAAAAGTAGAAGATGGGGTTCTTGCGGTGTGTGATGCATTTCACCCGAAAGATCGGATTCCATTTGACGTCGCCCGATATCTGGCTGAACTCGCCAAAGGGCCCTTCGTCCCGGGTCCAACCGACCGGCAGTAACTCGCCCTCGAGTACGATCTCCGCATCGGCCGGTACTTCCAGATCCACCGTCTTGCACTTGACAAGCTCGACCGCCCCGCCGTGCAGACCGCCCGCCACGGCGAACTCGTCGAGCTTGATGGGCGCCTTGTACGAGGCGGCGAGCATCTCGTATGGGTGCACCCCGATAGCCACCGCGATCTCGAGAGGCTCGCCCTGGTCGAGCTTTCGCTGGTAGTAGAAGCGCATGTCCGAGGGCGAGACGAGATCGATCCCGGTCTCACGCGGCGTGCGGTACATGAGCCGGTAGGAGCCGACGTTGCGCCCGTACTCCGGATCCCTCGACACGACGCAGGTCGCGGAGACGTACGGCCCTCCGTCGTAGACGTGCATCAGCGGATAAGGCATCGCCGTGAGGTCCACCTCCTCGCCCTCTATTACGACCTCCTGGCACGGCGCATTCTCGACCATCACTGCGTCGATCTGTCGGCTGAGCCCCTGCTCGAAATGCACCGCGATGTCATTCTGGCCGCAGCCCATGGCGATAGCGAGACGCTCGCGGGTGGACACGAGCGCCCCCGCGAGCCGCCAGCCCGGATACCCTTCGAGATTCTCGAACAGCGTCGCCCGTGAACACTGAGCGATCAAGGCGGAGACATGCCGGAGATCGACGGGCTTGCTGATTCGCTGCAGCTCGCCAGCTGCCTCGAGCTCGTCGAGGAAATCCCGCATGCTTTCTTTCATCGTCGACCTCCGTAGACACGCGGAGTGCGCACGCTGCCCTTTTTCCCGCCGTGCTGACTGCCAGCCCGCATTCCACCTGTCCACGGCTGCAGGCGCGAATCTGCACGCGTAGCGCTCGACAAAAGTGTTAGCGGCGCGGAAGTCGCTGCCCGAGCGATCGTTATCTATAGTTATGAGGGTCTGCTTAGTGATATTATCATAATTAGGATGATGCTATCACTTCAATACGTACGCGGAGAGAGGCTCGGCACCAGGCGGCTCGCGGCCACAGCCATGCCAGGTCGTACGCGGTCAAGCTCTTCACGCCGGTGCGCACCGGCGCGAGCGTCTGCATGAGCGCTTCGCGTCGCATCATCGTCGGGATAACTGGCGCCTCCGGCGTCATCTACGGAATCCGCCTGCTCGAGGCGCTGCGCCCGACTCCACTCGAGACGCATCTGATCATGAGCCGCGCCGCGGTCATGACGCTCGCCTACGAGACGGATCTCAAGCTGCCCGACGTGCGCGCGCTCGCCGATGCCTGCCACTCGGTGCACGACGTGGCCGCGAACCCCTCGAGCGGGTCCTACCGCACGGCGGGTATGGTCATCGCACCGTGCTCCATGCGCACCCTGGCGGAGATCGCCACCGGCGTCACTTCCAATCTCCTGTCGCGCTCCGCAGACGTGATCCTCAAGGAGCGGCGGCGCCTGGTGCTGCTGGTGCGCGAGACGCCTCTGCACACGGTTCACCTGCGCAACCTGCTCACAGCCGCCGAGCTGGGTGCCGTGATCGCGCCGCCGGTGCCAGCTTTCTACAATCGGCCGCAGTCGGTCGACGATCTGGTCAATCACACAGTCGGCCGTGTGCTCGATCTCTTCGACATTGACACCGGGCAGGTGCGGCGCTGGGGCGAAACGCCTGCGTTAGAGGAGGATCAGCTCGACACATCGGACCCGTCGCGAAAGTCTCGCATCAATTCTTGAGCCGCATCCACGCCGAGCTGGGAGAAGGCGCGCGCCAGCAGCACGGAGAAACGCGCTGTTTGGACAGCATCAGGTTTGCAATACCAGACGGCGCAATTGCCTCCGGTCAGATGGGCGGGGCGAGCTTTTCGTAAACGGCCGCTCTTGATTCGACAAGCGGACCGTGCGAGTGACCGCATTGCATGGCCGCTCCTGTTAAGGGTTGTCAGATGCCTGCCGTGAAGTTGCAGCAGAGCGAGGGGGTTGCCCTCGACGGAAGGCAGGCGTCTGACAACCCTTAACAGAAGCAGACGCGTTAGCCGTTAGGGGATGTGTGTCTGACGCTCACACCCTGCACGCTGGTCGATCTGGAGCACATAAATCGTGGCAATCAGCCCCATCAGCGAGCAAAACAACATCATGCCCAGGAGTGCATAGGCTGCGTTCTCTTCGGTCAGGGTTGCGCCGGTGATCGAGGACAGCACCGCACCGCCCGCGACTGTCAGTGCCCCCGACAGCCCCGAGGCGCTACCGGCCAGCTTGGGCCGCACCGACAGCGCGCCGGCGAAGTCCTCGTGCTCGAAGGTCAATTGGTGCCGCACCGAGGACAGAAACTTCGGGTGTCCTTGGCAGTCGACTTGAACCGCGTGAGCTCACCGCGCACGAGCCGAAATCAGATCGCGGTACAGTGAACCAGGTGACGAACGGTGCACCGGTCGTTCGACGACAGATTGAGCAAAGGCAGTTCGTCTCATCAGATGGTCTGGCCGCCGTCTCATAACGGACTCGCCCCTAATAGCACCCGCCTTTCCGCATTGAACTAAACTCCTCTTAGGATGCTCGAAGCGTTTTCCCCTCAGCCAGGGAAACCCTGAGCCGACGAAGCTGCCGAGTCGTGTTCACTGCGTAGCGTACGTCCTCGTTGAGGATGCTGCCGGCCCGCTGGGGTAGAGGCTAGCCGGCGGCGGCGCGCAACCGCGACGATCGCGCGGCTAACCAGGCGGGCGGCTCGCTGACGCAGGGCTTTTCCGTGCCGCGGGGTCGTCGCTGCGGCGGCCTCGGCGTAGACCGGGCACTGCTCGCCCACGCACGGTCTCTCGGTGCGCGGGCAAATGAATGATAGCGGGGTTGTCGGCCGGTGGCTCTACGCTCTGGGCCGCCATCGGCGGGTCTTCCTGCCCGCGCGCACACGAACCGTCCTTGGACTCAAGGAGACCGTCGACGAGCTCGGGCACGGCGTCGGGCTCCACGCCGAGGTCGGCGAGTAGACGAGCATCGAGGGTGCGCAGCTCGAGGATGGCTTGCCGCCTGCGGCGCGGGCGCTTCACGTACGCTGCCAGGCGCGCGACGGTGCGCGTCGTTTGCGAGACCAGCATGACGAGGCGCTGTCCTGCCCTGGCACCGCTCTCCGTCGCGCTGCGGGGCCCTCGGCCCGCCACTCGCACGACGAGCCACCTGGCCCAAATCCCCGAATGCTTGAGCATTGTGTAGGTCCTCAGGTTAAATGGAGCTTATGTGTACCTCGCAAAACCGCCGATGCCGGCAGATTGTGGGCGAAGCGTCTCTCTTGCAGAATAGGCGAGCTTGTAGGCTCGGAACAAACGACGATTCCTGATCTTTAGGCTTAGGAAAACTTAACCACTTGTGGGACGCGCGTTGCCACCGCTGACCGCTTTGCGCGCTTTCGACGCCGCGGCTCGTCACCTGAGCTTCGCCAGGGCGGCCGAGGAGCTGCACGTCACCCCGGCGGCCATCAGCCAGCAGGTGCGCGCGCTCGAGGACTATCTCGGCGTGAAGCTCTTCCGCCGTCTGCCTCGCTCGGTCGTCATCACCGAGGCCGGGCAGTCGGGCCTGATTGCGCTCAGGGAAGGACTCGACAAGCTGGCCGAGGCCGCCGAGCTCTTTCGCACACACGATGCCAACGCGACTTTGGTCGTCAGCGTCGTGCCGACTTTCGCCGCCAAGTGGCTGGTACCACGGCTCGATCGCTTCCAGGCCTTGCACCCCGAGATCGAGGTGCGGGTCGACGCGTCGAACCGGCTGATCGATTTTGAGCGTGAGGATGTGGACCTCGGGATCCGCTACGGCTCGGGCGTCTATCGCGGGCTCGTCGTGCATCGCCTCACTTCCGGCACCGAGGTCGTGTTCCCGGTATGCAGCCCGCAGCTCCTCGAGGGTCTGCACCCCCTGCGCCGACTCGATGACCTGCGCTGGCATACGCTCATCCACACCGACTGGAAGGGACAGGAGGACACGTGGCCCAACTGGCGCGTGTGGCTTCGAGCGGCCGGCCTCACCGACATCGACGCCTCGCGCGGGCCGCGCTTCAACGTCGGTGCGCTGGCCGCCCAGGCGGCAGTCGAGGGTCAGGGCGTTGCGCTCTGCAACGAGTTCCTGGCCGCGCAGGATCTCGCCGAGGGACGGCTCGTCAAGCCCTTCGAGCTGGGCGTGAAGGCGGCGACCCACTTCGCGCATTACCTCGTGTATCCCGAGGCCGCGGCGCGCCGCCCCAAAGTCGCGGCCTTCTGCGAGTGGGTGCTGCGCGAGTCCGTTGTCGAGCAGGACGAGCCATCGCTCGGTGGGGCGCGAGGCACCGAGGCCGAAGGCTGACGGGCAGGAGCGACTTCGCGTGCCCATCACCGCCCCTCGGGCAGGCCGCGACGCGGCCGAGCGGGCACAGCACCGGTAGCCGAATCGGTCCCGGGATGTCGCGCGGGCCGCGTCCGTCGCAGCAGCACGCCAAACGTCAAAACGAGGAACAGCACGGCGAAGAGGTAGGCCATCGCGTCCGAGCCGAAGTGATCCATCAGTCCGCCAGATGCGAGAGGCCCAAGCGTTCCGCCGAAACCGTAGAGCGCCGCGAAGCTCGCACTGCCCGCAACCAGGTCGCCTCCCCGGTAGCGTTCGCCCAGGATCGCGAGGGCGGCCGTGTAGAGCCCGAAGGACACACCGCCCGCCATGAAGACCACGATCCAGGGCGCGACGGGGAGCGCAAACGCCGCGGGCAGGAATGCGCACGCGAGCGCCGAGAGCACTGCGCAACCGAGGACGATGTTCGTCTTTGGGATGCGATCGAGCAGCCAACCGATGCCGAGCTGCGAGACATCCGGACGGCGTCCCGGCGGCCTCGCTCGGTGTCATCACCTTAGGCGTCGCGCCTCGCGCTGGTAACGGTGGATCACGTACTCGATCCGCTGAGGCGCATATCGGTAAAAGACGTTGGCCTGACCCTGCATGGGTCCGATGCTACCTATCTGGAACATAAGCTACTGCATGACACGTGAGCGCCCCTTGAGACCTTGAGGCATCAAACGCCCCGTGATTTCGGCTAGGTGAATGAGGATGGCGCCCGATTCGAAGACCACAAAGTCATCCTTGTCGCGATCCACGATGGTGGGGATCCGTCCGTTCGGATTGAGCCGGAGGTACCAGGGCTGCTTTTGCTCTCCGACACCGAGATCGACGGGGGCTACGTCGTAGCCGAGGCCGAGCTCCTCTAGGGCGATGGAAACCTTCCACCCGTTAGGTGTCGGTGCCGTATAAAGTCGAATCATCTGTACCTCCAGATTAATCGTTCGAACACAATCGCGATTTCAGTGGACGTAAACTTCAGCGTTCAGTTCCCCACCGCTCGCGACGCGAGTTGCACTCCAGGGCCAAATCGATGGCGTTGCGCAACGAATATCAGCGCACGGTGACCCCTATCTGACTCCGGCGGACTCACGTACCTCAGGCGGCCGAATCCAAGGTTCGCCTGTTAGCTGCGTCCGGTCGCCCTTGCGGCGTGGGGTTCACACGTCCGTTTACCATCCTAGGGATCGCGGGACTGGCTCTGGCTGCGAGTTGGTCCGCCACTTCTCGAATCCGCCCCCGCGGCAGCCCGATGTCATTGAGGAGGCGGTCGTCGAGCGCCATCAGTGTCCGAATGGCGGCGCGACGTCGGTGGTTTCTCTGAAACCTCTCGCGCACGTTCCTTGCAAATACCATGAGCCACAAGCAGACGTACATGGACCACGCTATGGCGCGAGCCGAGGCGGAAACCAGATACGCTACGACTTGGGGACGTTCGCGCCGGGCCCTGAGGATGTGGATCTCGACTGAATCGTGACCGATGGAGTCCGGCATGGTTGATCTCCTTCCAGATTGTCTTGACTTAAGCGCCTGTATTGCACACGACGTGCCAACCCACGTCTGGCCAGCCAAACAAGTAGTTACACTCACCCTTTCGCACAGCGAGGGCTCGACATGACGAAATATCGTGTGTCGGTGCGGAAAGCCGTGCCCTTCGTTACGCAGCAGCTCAGCGCTCCCTCCGGCACAGAGACATACGACCGAGCATCGACCACGGTCGCCTTGATCTCGCCTGTACAAACAGCGCGAGGGCCGGGATGGCGCCCATGGCACAGCGTTTTCTGCGAACTCCCATCCGCGTTAGGCTTGGCGATTTTGGGATGTTCCTGCGAAGCGAGCTGCGGGGTTACGTGGAGCGGCGATACGCACAGTAGCACACTGTCCATAGCTTCGATTTCCTCGCGTAGATCCGGGGGGTAGTAGTCGACATTCGAATTCCCCCACGCATCGAAACACTGTTAAGCATGCGAATAATGTCGCCCGACTCCCGGTTCACAATGTCGCGTTCCCTCGTGTCCCAGAGCATCGGCACAGTGACCCGTGTCGTCGCATCTGGCTTGCCGAGCTGGTAGACCTCGTAGAGAAAATCCCGGCCGTTGGCGTAGGCAGGCGTGCTCATCGCGGTATCGCCGAACGACCAGCCTCGCTCGTGACCGATTCGAGGATGCAGAACGGACACCGAGATCACATTTTCGAACCGCTTGAGGCGGCGGTAGAGGATGGCGCGATGCGCCCAAGGGCAAGCGTAGGACACATAGAGGTGGTACCGACCTGGCTCTGCCCGAAAACCAGCGTCGCCGCTAGGGCCCCGAGACCCGTCTGGAGTTATCCAGTTGCGGAAGACGTCGCTGCGCGCCGCCAAGCTTTCGCGCACTTCCTGCATCTCTTCCAGATCGCCGTACCACACGCCGTCGATGAGCGCTTTGATTCGAGCCATCTTTGCATACCGTCGAGCTGAGGGGCGTCGGTCCAGAAGGTGTCAAATTTAGGCGCTGAGTCCGGGGACGGAAGCTAACGCCGGTCCCGGGAGCGCGTCCGAACTCCTCGCATTGAGGTCTGATCCGTCCGTACAGCCGCTCAAGGGTTGAAGTCCGCGAACCGCTCCTCCGCGCCGAGTAGCGGATACGCCCACACGTGCACCCAATCGGTTCGCTTCGCGGGCAGGTGGCACCCGATGCACTCGGCCTTGTAGTCCTTAGTCGTCGATTGCATGCGGTCAGACGCCGCGAAGAGGGCCCAGCCCCATCCGTCGCCCCAGGAGCCGTGACCGGGGAATCGGCCCTTGGCGTCCTTGATCATGAGGAACCATCCTGCATCTTTTTTCCACGACGAGGCGTGACCGGTCGTCATGTCGAGGGCGCGCACGTTCTGGAGCTCTTTCACGATGATTGCGCCGTCGGGAAACTCCCCCGTGCGGCGGTAGTGCTCGATTGAGTCGCGGTCCATATACACCTGGTGAAACTCGGCCTGCCCACCCTGCTCGTCGCCGCCGGCGACGCTGAAGGTGCCGACAAAAACCAGCTCGGTCCGATAATCCGAGGGAACCACGATCGAACCGTCCGATTTCACGTACTTCTGGTACGTCTCATCGTAAGAAGCTCCTTGCGCCAGGGTGGCGACCACGAACAAGGCCAACGCGGCTGCACCGAAGAGGGGCTTGAGTATGCGTCTGATCATCGTCTCATCTCCTGTCGACATCGCGCTAAACAGGTGCGGACGGCGACGGGCGCCGTCCGCAGCTCTGCGGCACAGTCAAGCGGCGGGCGCGACCGTTCCTGTGTTGACCACGGGAAAATCGATCTCAGTATCCGCTACGTGGTTGAAGTAGTTGGTGAACAGGTTGAGGGCGACGTTGCCGATAATCTCGACGACCTCCTCTCCGCTGAAGCCGGCCGATCTCACCGCTTCGAGTTCGTCGTCTGTCACTCGAGCGCGCTTAGCGACCAAGGCTTTCGCAAATTGAAGTGCGGCATCGGTCCGCGCATCGCTGGCTTCGCCCTTCAAGTTCCTAATGACCTCGTCACTGTCCACTCCCGTCTTCTTGGCAAGAAAACTATGGGCAGAGGCACAGTAGTCGCATCCGTTGGAACCGGCGACCGCCAGCGCAATCTGCTCACGCAACCTGGCATCGAGCGTTCCTTTGCTGAGCGCATCGCTGAACCCCAGGTAGCCCTGCAGGACGGCCGGCGACTGAGCGAAGGTCTTGATGATATTGGGAACACCGCCGAGCTGAGCCGCGACCGCATCCAGCAAGCTCTTGGCTTGGCCCTGTGCCTCCGTGGGATTGATTGGTCGAATTCGCTGAGTCATTTCAAGTCTCCTGTCGTTGCTCATAACACCGATGTGCAGCGATCGGTCCGAATATCTAGGAAAGCCACCGTATGTCGCACTGGCAGCGATGCGCTTGCAGCGCGTCTATACGGAGTCCGACTGCGCGGACCGCCCAGGCGACGCCCGCAAGCGCTCGCGCGTCGGTCTCGCCGATGTGAACCACAAGAGCCACGGTTGGCAATTCCCGCGCAAGCGGACCCTACGCTGCTCTGCCCTTCCCTTTGCACAGCGCGTGCCAATGACTAAGGCGGGCCGACGAATTAAAGCTTTGTCTCGGAAAACAGGTCTTTTATTGGCGGCAAGACGACACGCGGCAGCTAAATCGGTTGACGAAATATCGCGCCCGCTACGAGATCTCGTCCGATCAACTACGAAATGCCGGGCGATCGGTGGTTCGGAACAGAGCCCGGCTCGGCGTCTGTTTCGGGGATCCGTTCAGCTCGACCGATTCAGCTATCCCTAGGGCAAAGGTAGCTGTGGCGCGGTCGCACATATGGCGGAACTGATTCCGGACCGGGGATAGCTGGCAGCGACGGTTAAGCCTAGATATCGGACGTACGAGACCGTTTCCGCTTCTCTTCGCTGCTGGCACGGTCTCCCATCGCATCTCTACCGTCCGTCATATCGCAAACAACCTCGTGCTGATCGGCCTGATTGGCACCGTGCTCCGCTTCATCATCGCGCTCTCCCCCGTTGCGCCGGAGGCCGCGGCTGACGTCAACGCCGTCACGCCGATGGTCTCGACTCTTATCGCAGGGTTCATGTTCGGCTTTCCACGTTCGGCGGGCCGAGTCATTCTCAGCTCTCCGCGGCCCTACCCCTACCTTCACGCCGTGCACAAGACGTGCCAGCACGGGCACGGTTGCGATCCACGCCCATCGACCGATCCAAAGGGGTTGAACAATCAACGAGATGCCGCCCAGATGGCGGTTCCACAGTGACGTTCGTCGCGGGGTGGCCGAGGACGCGGCGGCCTCGTTCGATCGGATATTTCGTGTTGACAAGGGTACGGGATCTCGTAATCTCGTGCGCATGATCCGCGAAGACGATCGCTACCGCTGGCTGTTCAGAAACTGTCCGGCCCTCATGGGCTCGATCGACGCCGACGGCCGCTACGTCGATGCCAGCGATGCCTATCTGAAACGCCTCGGCTACACGCGAGAGGAGATCATTGGACGCCGCCCCCAGGAGCACATGACGGCGGAAGCGGCGCGTCGCATGAGCGAGGAGTACCTGCCCCGATTCCTGCGCACGGGGGTCCTCACCGACGTGCCGATGGACCGGATCGCCAAGAACGGAGAGGTGGTGGAGTTTATGATGAGCGCGATCGCCGAGCGCGACGCCGAAGGGAACTTCTCGAGATCCATCGCGGTGTTCACCGAACAGACGCAGGCCGCGCGGATCGAACGCCATTATCGTGATGTTTATCGGCAGACACCCGCGATGCTCCATACCACCGGCCTCGACGCACGGATCGAGGCCGTGAGCGACTACTGGCTTGAGAAGCTGGGCTACCCGCGTGACGAGGTCGTCGGTGCTCCCGTCATGAGCTTCTTGACCGAGGCGTCTCGAGAGCAAGCCGAGAAATGCATGCCGCGGGCGTTCGAAACCGGAATGCTCCACGAGGAACGTCTCGACTTCATCGGCAAGGACGGTGGGACCCTCGAAGGCCTCGTTTCCGCATCGGCCGACCGCAACGAGGAAGGCGCCGTGCGACGCATGCTCGTGGTCGTGCACGACGTCACTGAGCGCAACCGGGCCGAAGCCGAGAAGCAACGGGCCTTCGAAGAGATCGCCCGCCTCAACGAAGAGCTCAGGCGCGAGCGCGACTACCTACGCGAAGAGGTGAAGGTCGCGCTCAACTTCGGCCGGATCGTGGGCAGCGGCACGGCCATCAAGCGCGTCTTGAAGCAGGTCGAGCTGGTGGCGCCGACCGATGCGAACGTCATGATCTTCGGCGAGTCCGGAACGGGCAAGGAACTGATCGCGAGTGCGATTCACGAGCGCAGCGAGCGCGGGGACGGACCGATGGTCCGGGTTAACTGCGGGGCCATTCCGCGAGAGCTCTTCGAAAGCGAGTTCTTCGGTCACGTCAAAGGCTCGTTCACCGGCGCGGTAAAAGATCGGATCGGGCGCTTCGAGCTGGCCGACGGCGGCACGCTCTTCCTCGACGAAGTCGGGGAGATCCCGCTCGATCTACAGAGCAAGCTGCTACGGGTGTTGCAGGAAGGGGAATTCGAGCGCGTGGGCGAAGATCGTACCCGAAAGGTGAACGTGCGCGTGCTCGCAGCCACCAACCGGGACCTCAAGGCGGAGATGCAGGCAAGACGTTTCCGGGAAGATCTCTACTTCCGGCTGAATGTGATTCCGATCGAGATCCCGCCGCTGCGCGAGCGCGTGGAGGACATCCCACAGCTCGCTGCTCATTTCGTGGAGCTCGCGAGCCGACAGCTCAAGCGACCCGCCCCGAAGCTCACACAGGCGAACCTGCTCGAGCTGCAGCGCTATCACTGGCCGGGCAACATTCGCGAGTTGCAGAACGTCATCGAGCGTGCGGCCATCCTTTCCCAGGGGAACCGACTGCAGTTCGATCTCCCCGACGCTAAGCAGGCGCCGCCACCCGAGAGCGTGTCATCGGGTTCCGCGGAGGTACAGATCCTGCGGGAGGCGGATCGCAGGCAACGCGACCGGGAGGCCATCATCGCCGCCTTGCAGAAGGCCAGCGGTAGGGTCGCCGGACGGGGCGGGGCGGCCGAGATCCTCGGCGTGAAGCCCACGACCCTCACCTCGCGAATCAATGCGCTCGGCATCAAGAAGCCCGCGCGCACCTGATTCTCCCGCTTCGCCGCTGGCAGCAGACGGCGTCGCTGAGCCCACGGCCGTCGAACGCGCTTCAGTCCCCAGTCTCCTCCGACCTCCACCGCCCACCCGCTCGGCAACGAAGTTTCGTCGTTATACGAACTTTCGTGCCGACAAAGCACCTCGCCGAGGCGCGGCGGGACAGGTCATTCTCCCTGTAACCTTCTGAAAGCGGCTCGTTTTCGGATCATCCTCCGAGCTTGGCACGGCGCTTGCTCACGCTTGCGCAGCTGCAGTTTTCGACGCGGCCAAACCGACTCCACGTAAGCGTGAAAGGAAGACTGATATGAAGCCCCCCGGGAGCTGGTCTGAGTCCGGGCGGCGGGGCATCGCTCCCGCCGTTTACGGCCGCACCACAGGCACAGACGTGAAAGACACTCCCCCCTTTGGCGTCACGGCGCGAAGGATCGGGCCGCGGCGCCGACTTTCTTCGTGATCACCCCGGGCAGGCACCAGACAATGTCACGAGTATCAGCCATCGACCCCGGATCCGCATCCGGAGCAGCCAAAGCGCTACTCGAGCGCATCTGGGAAGAGACGGGCATGGTGCCGGCGCTGCTGCGGGCCATGGCTCATTCCCCCGCCGTGCTCGATGGTTACCTCGCTATCCAGGAACGCCTGGACGGCGGCGCCCTCGATACGCGGCTTCGCTACCACATCGCACTCTCGGTCTCCCAGGCGAACGGAAGCGAGTATTGCGTTGCCGCCTACTCGGCACTCGGCAAAGCCGCTGGCTTGAGCGAGGAAGCCGTGAGGGACGCGCGCAGGGCGAGCTCGCCCGACCGGCGGACGGATACGGTGCTCAAGTTCGCCCGGGCCTTGCAAAGCGGGGCTGGCCAGGCGATCAGCCGCCATCTCCCCCGACTGCGCGACGTCGGCCTCGGTGATACCGAGATCGTGGAGGTCGTCGCTCACGTGATGATCGTGAGCTTGGCGAACGCCCTCTACCACGTCTCCGACGTCGCGGTGGATTTCCCACCCGTAGATCTGAAGGAGCTCGACCCGTGACAAGATGTGGCTCTCATCGAAATCCACGAAGCCTTTGCGGCCCAGGTGCTTGCCAATGTCAAGGCATGGGAGCGGGGCTGGAAGGCACCGTCCACTGGCCCGGTCGACTGGGAAAGGGTGAATGTTTCCGGCAGCTCGATCGCCATAGGCCATCCGTGGTCAGCTACCGGCGGACGCATCGTCACCACGCTCGCCCACGAGATGGCGAGGCGAGATGTGCGCTACGGCCTTGTCGGTATCTGCGCGGCCGGGGCCATGGCCGGCGCGTTCCTTCTTGAGCGAGATTAGATGTGGTCAGACGTTCGCGGCGTCCTTAGTCTGTCCCGAGTTCCTGGCCCTGATAGTCGGACATATCGTCGTCAGGGCCAGCTTCGGCTCTATCCGAGCCACCTCCGCTAGCTTCTCTTGTCGCGTTGAGTTGACCTCCCGGCTCGATGTCCGCGTCATCTGTCCCTCGAGAAGCCCCGTAGCCCGGTCGACCGCTTCCCTCGGGCGGGTCCTCTGGGGCGAGTGCCCCGCCTCCCCGGTACCATCGGCCGACTCCGATTCCTCGCGCTCCCTCGCGCCTCGCTTCGTTGCCTTCGCTCGGCGGTACCACCGCTCTCGTCCCTCTTCGCTCCCACCGGTCGGGACGCTCCCCGGGGGCCTGGGCTGCTTCTACCGCGGCGCCCGCGCCGC
>JABAHQ010000054.1_pt1 | contig 51415 bp, 39 predicted proteins | sample 7062091 | NCBI WGS metagenome assembly JABAHQ01 (sample SAMN14534359, study PRJNA622989) | marine sediment metagenome | biome: marine biome [ENVO:00000428]; feature: marine pelagic biome [ENVO:01000023]; material: deep marine sediment [ENVO:00002113] | place: India: Gulf of Kutch | collected...
TCACATAGTGATGCCTGTGGCAAACGGATTGGGGTAGTTTTGAAATAATTGGAATTCCTCCATAAATGTTTTAGGAGAGGTAGTCACACCGGTTATCACGGGCAATCGAGCTTTATTTAAGACTATTCTTTCACCAGTCTTATTCGGAATTTGTTTGTAGAAGGGCAGTATCATGATAAAGTACACTCCTATATGAAACCGGTCCGAATTCTCCTTAAATTTATATTCAAAAAAATGTAATGAAGATCTAATTGAAAAGAAACGACTTTTGTCAGATTTGGAATTTGATATTCAATTTATAGAGCTACACATAAAAACATTGTAGATGTTGCATTATTGTAGATATGGTAAAGCGATAGCGGGATGAATCCTCTACGAGGATTTACAAGCTGGGACGTTTCTCCACTATCTACAATAATCAAACCTCTACGAGGTTAATAAGACTAAGACCTTCCAGGTTTTCAGAACCCGGAAGGTCTATAGCAAACCTCATTTCATCAATACCATCTTGTTAACCCGGGTTCGATTGCCAAACTGAATCCGGTAGTAATATATTCCGGATGGCAGATTATTTCCGTTAAAATTTACTTCGTGTCTGCCGGCAGAAAGTCTCTGGTTGTCAATCAGCGTGGCGACCTCCTGTCCCAGGGCATTGTACACGGTTAGGTTTACGGTTTTGGCAGAAGGCAGGCTAAAGGGAATGGTGGTGGTCGGGTTAAAGGGATTGGGATAGTTTTGGGCAAGCTTAAACTTCCCTGGTAATCGATCGGGCTCTTCTTCAGCACCGACAATACCGGCGTCGTTCCAGCGGGCAACGCTCCAGTTAGGTTTTCCTCCTGCCTGCATAAAAAAACCTCCCACATAAAGGTTTTGGCCATCTGTGGCCAGATCCTTCGCTAAAAAGCCCAGGCCGGAGCCCAGCGAACTCCAGGTATTCCCGTCCCAGCGGGCAATAAACTCGGTAGGCATTCCCATGTAAAATTCACCGGCAGCAATCAAATCGCCGTTATAAACGGTTAAAGCAGAGACTTTTAAATTAAACTCCGAGCCGGTTCCCACTGTGTTCCAAGAGCTGCCATCCCAACGGGCAATACGATGCGCAGATACGCTACCAGCGGTGTTGAATTCGCCGGCCACAATCAAATTATTATTAAATACAGTCAGGGCATGGACTTCATCGTCGGTGCCACTCCCCAGTGGATGCCAACTGTTTCCATCCCAGCGAGCAATGTTATTTCCGGCCGAACTGAAATCACCACCAGCAACGACTTCACCATTGAATTCAGTTAATGCTCCCACACGTGAACCAATGCCACCAGACAACCCGGACCCCATGGCGTGCCAGTTGCTACCATCGTAACGGGCAATATTGTTCGCCGAAATTCCATTGACGGTCGTAAATGTGCCTCCGGCAATGAGATCGGTATTCGAAACCATCAGAGAGAAAACCGACAGATTTGTCGAGCCTAATAATTGCCAGCTACTGCCGTTCCAGGTTTTGATATAGCCGCCGATGTCACTCCCGGCTACAATCTGACCATTGTAGACCGTCAGGGCCATAACTCGGCTGCCCGGCCCGTCCCCCAGACCATTCCAGGTAGTTCCATCCCATACCCCCACATGCCTGATCTGTTTACCGCTGGCAAGCGTAAACTCTCCACCCGCGACCAGGTTTCCATTGTAAATAGCCAGCGCCCACACCCGGCTATTCAGGGCATGACCGTCCCATAATTCCCTCCAGGAGGATCCGTCCCAGCCGGCCATACAACTCAAAAATTCATTTCCAGCAATTTCAAACTCACCGCCTGCAATCAACTCCCCGTTATATGCTTTTAGCGACCAGACGCCGTTAGAGGCAAAATTTACCGGGTGAATTCCACCACCTACGGAATGCCAGGAGGCACCATCCCAGCGGGCGATATTATTCACTGCCATCCCCCCGGCCTGATTCAGCCGACCAGCGGCATACAATTCATTACTATAAACTGCCAAAGCGTTCACCTGAAGTCCGCCAATACCCTGACCCAGGGTGCTCCAGTTGCTGCCATCCCATGCCGCAACATGATCGGCCGGCATTCCGTTCACAAGCGAAAAATCGCCACCCGCAATTAATTGTAAATTATAAACTTCCAAAGCCCGAACCGGAAAATTGGCGCCACTTCCCATTCCGTTCCAATTTGTGCCATCCCAGCGGGCAATATTTTTTGACTGAACCCCTCCGGCAGACACAAATCCGCCTCCCACAATCAGTTCATTGTTATAGATTGCCAGCGCATACGCGCCACCATTCAAACCGCTGCCCAGGGGATGCCAGGAATTTCCATCCCAGCGGGCAATACCGGATGCCTGGACGCCACCGGCCTCGCTAAATACTCCACCGGCAATTAAATCGCCATTATAGACTTTCACTACAAACACCGTATTATACATCCCGGAATCCAATGGATGCCAAGTGGTGCCGTCCCAGCGGGCAATTCCATTGATAAATGCTCCGCCTGCTTGCGAAAAGGAACCGGCAGCAATTAGATCGCCATTGTAAACTGTAAGTCCCCGGATATTGCCGTTAAACCCCTCGCCCAGATTATGCCATGTGTTTCCGTCCCAAACTGCCACATGGTTGGCTAAGGCAGGACCCGCCTGGGTAAATTTCCCGCCAATAACCAGCTGATCATTCCAGATCGCTATCGCAAATACCATTCGGCTGGCTCCCCGTAATGCAAATTCATTGGACCAGTTTTCGTCGCCGGGAACAAGCCCGCCTGCACTGTTATTTTGAAAAACCGGTTCACCGCTCTTATCATCAACCTGTACAGTCAGACCATTTAAATCAATAGCGCCTTCGTAACCGGCCTTCTGTATTGCTTCCATATCCAACCGGCCATCAGCCAGTACAAAATTGTGGATCTTTAATGCTTTTTCGTCTGAGCCTGTCTTAGACATGGCTTTATCTGCATTAATTAATATTGTAATAAATAACATCACGCATAGAGTTCGCAGTGACATTTCCAATAAAGATTTCTTGGAAATGCTTAAATCAAGCTTTTCCACGATATTACTCCTTAGCTTGTTCAGTCACTTATATTGATCTGTTTAACTTGAAGCAGAGCTTCATCATTTCCGTCGCACAGCCGGAGCTGTGCGACGAGACCNNGCGATAGCGGGATGAATCCTCTACGAGGATTTACAATCTGGGATGTTTCTCCACTATCCATCTACAATAACCTCTACGAGGTTAATAAGACGAAGACCTTCCAGGTTTTCAAAACCTGGAAGGTCTATAAAAGGTTCACCCTATTTCATCAAGACCATTTTACTAACCTGAGATTGACTGCCAAACTGAATCCGATAGTAATAAATTCCGGATGGCAGATTAATTCCGCTGAAATTCACTTCATGCCTGCCCGCAGAGAATCTCTGATTATCAATCAACGTGGCGACCACCTGTCCCAGGGCATTGTACACAGTTAGTTTTGCGGAATTGGCAGATGGCAGGCTGAACGAAATGGTCGTTGTCGGATTAAACGGATTGGGATAGTTCTGATACAAATTGAATCCCTCCGGTTGATTATGAACTAAATCGGGGATGGCGGTTGTACTTTGCGTATAGCGGATGGTGGCGTAGTCCTGCTGAGTTCCGCTGCCGATGCTCTGCCCGGTGAGGTAGATATTTGCCTGATTATCCAGCGCCAGAGAGTGCAGTTCGTCATCATTGTTGCCAGAACCATTATAGGTGACCGCCCATTTTTGCAGGCCGGAAGTATCATATTTTACCAGTACATAATCACGATCCTGCTGTCCGCTGATCTCGGTAGTGCCACCCACATAAACACCGCCATTTTGATCAGCCTGTATGCTTGCCGGATGGGCGCCGGAGCTATCAATGCCCAGATAATGCCGTATCCAGCGCTGGTTACCCTGTTGGTCATAGCTGATGGTGGTCATCGACTGCACTGGCGCACCATCGTTTAATTCCATGCTATGCCCGGCAATATAGATATTCCCTCGTTGATCAACCGTTACGGCAACCGCAGAATCGGCGCCATTGGCAGAGCCATTGTAAGTGGCGCTCCATAACTGCGTCCCGTAGAGATTCTGCATGATGGTCCCAAAATCCTTATTGCCGGAGTTCCCGGTTACCCATCCGGTAATAAATTGATTCTGAAATTTGTCGGTGACGATATCAATCGGTTGATCTTCGCCATGCCCGGGGCCGTCAAATTCCACCTTCCACTGTGTGGTGCCGTCCGGCAGGTAGCAAATAGTGGTGTAATCAAATGTCACGCTGCCGAAGAAGGCAAAGGTTTTGGCAATTACGTAAGCGCGCCCGGCTCTATCTACTGCTAGGGCGCGAGGGATATCAGTGGTACTACTGGCGCCGCTGTAGAACTTCTCCCAGAGTTGAGTACCGTTGGAATCAAAACGTACTGTGGCCAGATCGAGGAATGAACCATTGCCAAGATTAACCGCACCGAAGGCATAGACGCCCCCCATAGGATCAGCAGCCACATCCACACAATAGTCTTCACCGCCGACAAATAGTCCCGAATATGTTTTCATCCACCGGCGCACACCATTGCGGCTGTATTTGGCAATGGCATAGTCGCCCTCCAGCGAGGCGACGGTACCGCCCACGAAAATACTTCCCCCCAGGGCCTGTGGTTGAATTGAAATGGCCACACCGGTATTTTTATCTCCGCTGCCTGATGGGGCGTAACTATCGATCCACTCCGTATTGCCATTGGGATCATATTTAATAGTTGTCATGTGCCCGGAAATGGTGCTTTCGCGGGAGATTCCGGTGACATATATGTTGCCGTCTTCATCCACAGCAATTGCCTGCGCGACATCACGATGACTCATAGCACCGTCGTAGCGCTGCACCCAATCCCGGGTTGGTTGCCCCCATAACAGGCTGCCGGTTGCTGCCAGTAAACATGTGGTGGCAAACAAAATGATCAACAAGCGTTGAGGTATTCTTAGACTCTCTTTCATTTTATAATTGCTCCTGCTTAAAATTGATTTCGGTGACTGATTGATGGTGCTCGTCATTTAATCAATAACATTTGTTTGGTCTGGCTAAATCGCTCGGTTTGCAAACGGTAGAAGTACATACCGCTGGCAAGCTGTCCGCCGTCGAATTTGATCGAATATTCGCCGGTATTTTTGTAGCCGTTAAACAAATCTGCCACTACTCTGCCGGTAAGGTCATATACTTTCAAACTAACCAGCCCCGGCTTGCTTAATGCAAAGCGAATAGTCGTGGTGGGATTAAAGGGATTGGGATAGTTTTGATCGAGCCGGAAATTTTGCGGAACATCTGTTAAAATGTCATCATCGATGTCTTCGATACCGGTAATGACAACGCCATCCGGATTATAGACAGCCACAGCTTCGGACATAGCTGAAATCCATAAATTGCCTCTGGAATCCAGGTCCAGTTTGGCCACCTGCAAATGAGGCAGCGGGGAGTTGTTGGGAGTGAAGTTGATCCAGCTTGAACCGTCAAAGCGGGATACGCCGCCATAGTAGGGCCAGATCTGAGTATTGTGACCGCTTGCCCAGACCACATCATTTGTATCAATCTCCACGTCGGTTACATTTTCGGAAACGATCCCGGAGTTAGATTCGGTGTACACCGTCCAGTTGGCGCCGTCGAATTTTGCAAGTCCCTCAAAAGTCGCAATCCATAAATTCCCCTGAGCATCCTGATCGATTCCTCTAATACCATTGGCGGGCAAGCCGGAGTTAGATTCGGTGTATACGGTCCAGTTGTTATTATCATATTTGAACAGGCCGACATAAGTGCCAATCCACATGGGTCCGCCGGGCTCCGGGTAAAAGCACTGAATTTCATTGCTGATCAGCGGGCTGTTGGAATTGTCGTAATGTACCCAGTTGTTTCCGTCAAAAATGCTGAGGCCGAGGTATTTCATGCCCACCCACAGATTCCCCAGACTATCAGCGTCAATGATTTGTATTCCCTGCAGGGGCACACCGGCGTTGGCAGTTTCCCATACTTCCCAATGGTCATCAACCCATTTGGCCACGCCGCCGTAAGTCCCATCCGCGGCAATCCAGGTATCCCCATTTTTATCCACAACTGCTCCAGCCCCAATGGTAGTGTAAGGAAACGGCCAGGGATGCAGCCCGCGATTTAATTTTCCGTAACAGGTCCAGATTCTGCCGTCAAATTTTGCCACGCCGCCGTTTCCTCCCGAAAACCATAAATTGTCGGACGGATCGGCATACAAATGGTCGATGAAGTAATCGGGAAGTCCGGTATTGTATTTATTATAATCTGTCCAGGCCCCGTCGTTAAAAACGCTTAAAAATCCGATACCGCCTGCCCAGCCCTTGCCGGATGAGTCGAAACTCACATCCTGTACCCAATTTGTAAACGGATGTATCGTCCAGTTGACGCCGTCGAAATGGGCGGCAAAATAATCCAGCGAACCCACCCAGAGTTCGTCTCCGCGAACATCTACACTGGTTAAATAATTGGTGCCAGGCATGGGGGTATTCTGAGAATCATATACAAACCAATCGTTTCCATCGCGCAAGCGGGCAACTCCCCCGGAGCAGGCAAACCACTTCCAGTTGCGATGATCAATTTTAATATCATGAATATTATTGGAAGGCAGGCCGGAATTACCGGCGTTGTGTTGAATCCAGTTTAATCCATCGTGCTTGATCACGCCGTGAGTGCTGGTACCGATCCAAATATTATTATCATGATCGACTCCCAACGGTCCCACCGTATAAGTGGGAAGATTAGAGTTAGCAGGGGTAAAAACCTCCCAGATAGCACCGTCGAATTTTGCCACCCCACCGATTACGCTGGTCACTTCCTGAAAAGTGACCCAGATGAGATTGTTGTTATCCACCAGCACATCCCGCATATAATTGGAAGGCATGGGTGTGTTGGAGGTGTTATAAATCGTCCAGTTCTCTCCATCGAATTTGGTCAGACCGTTTTCAGTGGCAAACCATTTATTGCCGTCCCGGTCAAAATCCATTCCACGAACCCGTTCATCAGGCAGCGGGGTGTCAAAATTTGACCAATTGTGCCAGACTTCGCCATCAAACATGGTGACCGCACCATCGGACCAGAACGGTTCGTAGGCAGTCGTCCAGACGTTGCCAGCCTGATCCATTTCCACATAATTAACGTAAGTGCCGGGCAGACCGGTATTGGTTGGACGGACATATTTCCATTCCGGAGTGATCTGTCCAAAGGCTGAAAATCCCAAAAACAACATTAGAAAACCAAAGATTGCTGTATTGACACAGGAGTTGCTCATGATACGCTCTATCCTTTCCTGATTAGAACCATCCTTGCAAAACCAGATATGTTGCAAGGATGGTAAGTTGATTTTATTGTGTTATTTTAACAGGATCATTCGCTTTACCGTCGAGGTTTCCTGGCGACCTTTCAATTGATAATAATAAATTCCGGAAGGCAGATTGTCGCCGCTAAAGTTCACCTGGTGGGTTCCGGCTGGTAATTTTTCGTTCACCAGAGTGGCGACCTCCTGTCCCAGAAGGTTGGACACAGTTAGCTCCACAAATTGTGCTGAACCGAGTTGAAATCCGATGGTCGTCGAAGGGTTGAAGGGATTGGGATAGTTTTGCTCTAACCTAAATGTGTTGGTGAGTTGCCTGCCAGATTCATCACCAATGCCAGTGCTGATATCATAATGAAGGATAGTGCCATTGTCGCCAACAGCCCAACCCTTTTGTGAACTGGCAAAAAACACTTCATTTAATTCACCCTGAATATTGGCATTAAAGTCCAATGTCCAGTTCTGACCGGCATTGGTGGTCTTATAAATGTTGCTCAGTTCACTGACCGCCCATCCGTTATTAAGGTCAAGAAAATAGATGCCGTTTAAGCCCTCGTTGATGCCGCTGGCGCGAGGGGTCCAGGTTTGCCCGCCATCATCGGTATAATTGACCGTATTGGTGCCGCTGTTGGCAATGTAGCCTTCACTGGGATTAAAAAACTGCACATCCTGGATATCATCATTTACCCCGGCATTTTGGCTGATCCAGTTGCTGCCGCCATCGGAGGTATGGCGAAGAGTCGCGTTATCGCCGACCGCCCAGGCTGAATCGCTACCCACAGCCTCAATCCCGCGAAACCGCTCGACAACGCCGCTGTTCAGGGCCATCCAGGTAGCGCCAGCATCAGTGGAGTTCACCACAGCGCCATCTCTGCCGGCTGCCCAGACCACATTTGCAGAGCCCCAGGCTGCGCCCCGTAGTTGGGAAGTTGTAGCGCTATTCACAGCTCCCCAGCTTGCACCGGCATCGGTCGTTCGGAAGATGTCACCATCATCGCCGACCACAATACCGGTCTGCGTATCACGAAACACCACAGCGTGCAAATCCGCACCGGTGGTTAAGTTGCCCTGATTCCAATTAGCGCCGCCATCAACGGTATGTAACAACACCCCGGCATCACCACAAACCCATCCCTCTGTCTCACTCACCATAAATATGCCTTTTAATTGCTGATTGGTATTGCTTTGCTGAGGCATCCAATCCTGAGCATGACTTAGGTGAAGAAAAGAGACGATGAGAAATAACATACTGAAAAACTGAAATTGCAGCCTTTTCATTACTTACCTCCTGATTTAAAAAATGATTGATTTAGGTAAAATTTTACAACGCGAAGTGCGTCCGCAGTTTTCTTCACGCTCGCAATTTGATATTCAAGCAATATGCCAATATCAATTTTATTGGAAGTATTCATTTGTTAATCAATTATTATTTAAGAAATAAAAGCTGGTTTCGCAGTGAAGTCACTTACACTTCAGATGATGCTCATCCCGCGCACACTTTGCGCGGAGGTGGCGCACATTATGCACAAAAATCCCCTCCCTTTTAAAAGTAAGACCTCATTAGCAGGTGAGGGCATGAATCGTAAAGAGAACTTTTTAAAAAAATATAGAAGCAGGAACATAGTCCCCCTGTGGAGGAGCTTCCATTGCAAAATCCTTCCAAGCTGGTTCATGCCGAAGGCACCACCATGTGGCAGGACTCCCATGGAGAGCTTGGAAGGAGCAAAAAAGAAAATTTAAAAAGAGGTTCAAATTGCTTTTTATGTTTGTGACTAATATATTTTGTTCTTGTTTCTTAATCATGACTAAATCCAATGTCGAGAACTTTAAAATTTATTGGCTTTCTTTTTGCAATTCTCTTAACTGGTTGTACTTCTGATGCACCGCATGATAATCCCCTGGATCCGGCCAACGGAATCCATATAACCGGGAGAGTTGAACGGTTGTACTCGACTGCGCCATTATCCGGCGCCACTTTAACGCTGAAACCGGGAAATCGAATTGCGAGATCAACAATGGATGGAACTTATCAAATAGAAAATATTTCACCGGGTAATTACACCCTGCTGTGCAGTGCGGAGGGTTTTTTGACCGATTCGGTAACACTGACGCTCAATCGGAGCGATACAACTATCTTTAAATTAAATGCCTTGCCATATTTGAACCATATTTCTCTTACCACCCAGCATATTTCCAATTCCTTCCCGGCCGATGATGACTTTTTTGTGCAGAGTACGGCTGTCGCCGGCGATCCGGATAATACCAGTGATGTGGAGCTGGTACGTTATGAAATCGATGGGTTTGCGTTTGCCGATACCCTGACTTTAATCGATATCTCCGCCCAGGGAAAAACTTTTACTGCGGAATTGCAGCCAGGTGAGCTCGGGTTAATGTCTTTAGAACAATTGATCGGCAAACCATTTAACTTTTATGTGGAGGACCTGCCCGGTGCGGTGGTCAGGGAACCGGAGCAATTTATTATTCGGATTATCGACGAAGTGCCGACCACCCTGGCTCCACAGGGGAATTCTGTTAATCCGCCGTTTCAGTTTGAATGGGAGCCGATGAATTTACCTTTTTCTTTTACGTACAAGATTGAAATCTTTCAAGAAAATTTCACTTTTTCGGAATTAATTACCGAGGTGAATGATATTCCACCTGAGCGAACTTCCATCACCTTTAACAATAACGGGAATATTTTGAAAGAAAATACGCAATACTTTTGGGTCTTACACATTGTGGATGAATTTGGAAATCAGAGCCGATCAATCAAAAATCCGTTTACCATCAATTGAAAAACATTGCGTAACCACAATCACAGAAGATCGAAGGAGTATCACTATAACTTAAGATTCGAAGAAGAGCATCGGTAAAGTTAAACTTTACTCATAATATTGTTAATTCAGGATAACGTCATGAAAAAAATATATAAATATATATTGATATTAATTTTTGGGCTATTTTCGTTTCAATTGTCTGCCCAGGTAAGATCCTATGGATGGCAGTCCGGGCCGCCGTTGAATACGCCCCGGGTTGGCGCCTCTGCAGTTGTGTTGGATGGTTACATTTATGTAATGGGAGGTAAAACAACCAATAATCAAATTCTAAACACCGTGGAACGATTTGATCCGGCTACAAATACATGGGATGATACCACCGTGGCTCCTTTTATGGATACACGCTATAATGCTGCCGCTGCGGTTTTTAATAGCGAAATTTATTTGATTGGCGGACGGGGCTATTATAATGACATTTTAGATGAGGTTGAAGTCTATAATCCGCAGACCAACAGATGGCGAGAGATTGAGAAACTCGATAGAGAACGCGAGGGTCACGTGGCAGTTTTATTGCGCAATCATATTTGTGTGATGGGAGGGATTCGAGATAACGGACAGTTCGTGGCTGAAATTGAGTGGTATAATGGCAGCGACTGGATTGAAGCCCCCAATGATCTGGGTTCTCCTCGAGCGGTACCGTTTGCTGCTTCGGTAGCCGACAGCTTCTACATGTTTGGCGGGGAACGGATTAGCGGGCTTACCAATACGGGTTATCGAGCCGAAGTAACACCAGGATGGTTTTTTAACTGGACTTCGCTGCCGGATCTTCAAATAGCTCGTGGGTACGGCGCTTCGGCCATCCTGGATAATAAAATGTATATGATTGCAGGAATGACCTTTAACAGCACATCTGATCATGTGGAAATATTTGATTTAAACACATATCAGATAGAAAACGGTCCCACTTTTCCCGAACCGCGAATGGGCATGACGGCTGCAACCCTCAATGGAGATATTTATGTCATTGGTGGATCAAACCATATAGATCCATTGACTGATGTGGAGATATTTACTCCGCTGACAGCTATCGAACCGCAATCCGATAGAGGCATTCCCACCGATTTTGCCCACATCAAGGGATATCCCAATCCTTTTAACGGGTTCATTCAACTGGAAATAAAAGTGCCGCAACAGGGGGACCATCAACTGACCATTTATGACATCCAGGGCAAGCGGGTGAAGACCATTCAAGAAGGCAGATTGTCGGAAGGAGGATATACCTACCAGTGGGATGCCCGGAATAGCGCCGGGCATACGGTAGCAGGCGGAATTTATTTTGCAGTTTTAAAAGGAGAAGCCTATCTACGGAATTTTAAGATAGTTTATGCAAAGTAAGTATCAGAACGACATCACCTCAATTGTTTTAAACCGAACCGGTTCTCCATTGTAAGTGGCCGGCTGGTAACGATATTTTTGGAAAGCAGTGGTAGCCAATTGGTTTAGCTTTTTGTCTCTTGCACCGGACAACAGATTAACCTTCTCAACGGTTCCATCCTTCCCAACAGTGCATTCAGCCAGGATCATCACAAACTCATCACTCTCTTTTAGTTCAGGCGTGATTTCCGGTTTCTCACGATGGGTTACTTTTTTAGCGCCACCATCAATTAAAGCCTCCTCGACGATCTTGGTTTCTGTGTCTTCCTTTTCTGAAGGAGGTAGCAGTTCAATGCCCAAGCTCTCCTGAAATGAACTTCCAATTGAAGCAGTCTGAACCTTGGTTTTGCTCGTTTGCTCGTTGGAGACAGTTTGTTGAATCGGGGCTTTTGGCCTGGTTGTCCTCGGCTCTGTCTTCTTGGTGGGTAATTGTTGTATCCCCTTGCTTTGCCGAGCGAGGTCACTAATTTTTTGCCCTTCCGTCGCCAACATTTCTTGTAATCTGAGCCGCTCTGTTCGGATTTGTTCGATCTGTTGCCTGGTTTTGGCAATTTCGCCAAAGCTGTGCAACAACACCGTCACACTTTTTTTCTGCAGAGTCTGATTGATTTTGTCCAGGAGCAACGGATCGCCAGGCTTCATTGCCAATATGGCCTTGTAATAGTAAATGGCCCGGGTAAGATTATCCTTACTTAAGGCAGCGCTACCTTTGTTAAAGAAATGATCGGTCAACTGTTCCTGTAATTTTAATGCGGGCGGATAATCGGGATCCAGAGCCAATACGCGGGAGAGATAATCCGTGGCATTATCGTTCTCAGGATTTACAAATCGTTGCTCCTGCACCGCGGTTCCGGCCTTTTCCATTAAAGAGTTGATTTGCTCCTTCATTTCCAAAGATACTTTCTGCAGGTCTCTAATTTGCTCGATTTTGCTTTCGATTTGCTCAAGAGCCGGATCGTTGGGGAATTGCTCGCGGTATCTCTCATAGGCAATAATGGCTTGTTGATAGCGGTTATCCTGTAGAGACTGCTCCGCATCGGTAAGCAATGTTGTCTTCATCCAGTATTGGTGAATATCCGGATAGAACAAAAGACCTGTGGCAATAATCCCTGATAATATAAGCATAGTCAGGCTGAGCAGCACCCATCTGCGTTTGACTCCCTCCCGTTTGAATGCTTCTGATTGCCTGCGTTTATGGTTAATGTTCGAAGTTTGGCTACCGTTTTTTGCTTTAAGTCGTCGCTGTGGTTGAACATTTTTTGCCCCATTGACTTTAGAGTAACTATTCCCCGTACTCTCGGTGTGCAGTGCATTAAGCCGTTGTTCGATGAGGTCTTCCAGGCAGAAATTTCGGGAGGCATTAGCCGAAACGATATGAGTTGGTTGATGAGATCCATTACCATTTTTCGGGTTGAACCTTGGGATGGTCGGCCGAGTCTTTCTTTGGGGAACTGTTTCTTCTCTAGAAGACTGAGCCACCGCTGGCTGGGCAGATTGCGGTTTGATTTCGTGGGGTGGATGACTAACGGGCACTGAATACACCTGATCCATTTTGAATTTGACCGAATCGTCACTTCCCACAGCTATCGTATCATCCAGCCCGTGGATGGAACATATTTGGGATGGTAAATAACGCTTGCAACGCTTACAATAGTATGTTTCCCGACAATCCTGATGGCTGATTTTACCCTTGGCTTCTTCGAATAAAAATTGTCCGCAGACCGGACATTGTGACTCTTGATTACTTACATAGATAGAACAGTGGCTACAAAACATTTTACACCCCCGTGTGTATCAAAATGATTATTCCATATCTCGATTAAAAAATTTACAAAATTTTTTTATGTAAATTAATTTTACAAAGAGCAATAAACGTCGAGTCAAAAAATGGATCGCATACAAAGCAATGCTTTTTTTAAGACTATAAAATACAATTACTTATTAAAAACAGATTGTGATCTTTCTTCCAAGATCGTTTACCAATATTGCAATCAATGTACCCAAGTTTGAAGAATTTGGAGAGGCCTGCTCGAGGAGAAAAAATTTATTTTTTGTGGGACTGATTTGAAAATATCTGCCGAAGTACTTCCAGCGTTCGGGGGATGTGCTTTTTAATTGAAGTGGAAGGAGATTGCTGGAGTGTCGCCCGAAGCTGTTCAACTTCGTCATAAGTATCGATATCAGTTCTTTGTTCCAGCAGGTGAACGGATAACCCGGCTTTATCGGCATTTTCCAGCGTTTGTGGCAGCACGCTCTCGCTACTCCAACGCACATTTTTAAACAACTCAGGTTGTGGTTTATTGAGGGCGATAAGATAATATCCGCCATCCTCAGTGGGACCCAACACGGCATCATGCTCATTCAGATGCCGGAACGCTTCCTGAATAATGGTCTCATCCAGTGTGGGCAAATCGCTCCCGATGATAACCACTTTTTGATAGCTCCCATTGAAATTCTCAGTGAAAGCCTGATGCATTTTCTCCCCTAAATCGTTACCCAGTTGCGGGCTATAAATTTTGTCATCTCCCAACCAGGATTGCATTTCCTCCTCACTCTGCGGTGGCCAGAAGTAGATCATAACATCATAGGTGCTTGCGTCTGAAAACTGATTGACCAAATCCAGCCCCATTGCTTTATATAGTCCCAGTGATTGTCTTTCGCTCAGTTGTGGCTGCATGCGGGTTTTCACTTTACCCAATCGGGGCGCTTTCATGAAGATGATTAAGGCGTTGGAATGGCTCATTATATCGCTCTTGTTAACAAACTTTGTCTAACTTTCGAAAAACTTCAGAATTAAAACGGACTCCTTCCCGCAGTTTTGGTGACTTTTAAATCCCTCAAGATCGGTTCCTTGATGCGAATCTCCAATCGGTAAAAGCTAAAATTGGGATCGGGTGACCAGCGAAAATTCATTTCCCAGCAATGTAAATCCCGTTGAATGTTAAACGTTTGAGAGACAACTTCCCGTTCAATCAGATCCAACCGAGAACTGTATCCGATTTTCCATTTATTGGTTAATTGTAATCGTCCATTAATGCTGGCGTTTAATCGTTGGGTAATATTATCGTTTTGGTCCTGTCTATAGCTATAATTAAAATTCATGTCCACACTCCAGGGAATGCTGAAACCTTTAAACTCCTCGAATTCATCATACTCTCCCAACTGGCCTCCCTCTTTCTGGAAAATATTTGTTTCCGGAACTTCTTCTTGTTCGGTGGTATCCTGCGGTGCTTCTTCTTTCGTCGGCGGTTTTAAATTCAGACTGGCATTGACGGTCATATTCCAATCCAGCAGCCTGGGCAATTGAAACCCATCAGACCAAACAAACTCATCAATTTTGCCGAAACCATCCGGAGATGCTTTATAAAAGCTATGGCGGGCTCTTAAAGAAACAGAAAGATTCCGATGCGGCCGGGCATCCAAAGTGGTGTTGATATCGCTCCACCCCAGGCTATCCGCGGCAAAATTATAAGCAGTATTGAAATTCATGCGAAACAAATCAATCTTTTTCTCTTCACCATCCTTAATAATTTTTCCCTGGAATAAATTGTTAACCCGGAAGGTCATGCTGCGCGATTCACCGCGTGGCGTTCCGCCGAACAGGTTGCCGGCAAAGCGATCTCTTTTAATCAGGTTTCCACTGCTGTCGCGAAACGTTTCAAAATATCCGTATCCCCTTTTGGAAAAATCCGGTCTAAACTGAAATCCGATTGACGGATCTACTTTGTGGCGAATAACCTTTAAAGGCGAAAAGGGAATTTCCCATAAGCCATAAAAAGTGGTATTGGTGGCGAGCGATGTATTGAAAGTATGTCTGGCCCGAAAGCCTTCCACCGTATCGGCAACCGCATCATCCAGCGAATCGACAAAAGTATAATCCAGGTACTCCGGCGCCCATAATTCCTGAAAGGAAAGGGATTGATTGAAATTAAAATGTTGCAAAATCTTCCCATTGACAGATGCACCAACGTTATGTTGCCAGGCGCTCTTACGAGTGTTGTCAAAATCAATTATTTCCCCGGCGTCATTGGTGATGGGAATTTTAGAACCGCTGGATCGCAAATTGCTATTGTAGTTATAGCGCAGGTTATGATACCAGGCTTGCTGCGCTCCGGATGGGCGCGGAAAAAGGCTGCGAGAAGGTTGGGAAAATGAAAGGTCCGGGAATGTATAATCGATGCGCTCGGTTTGCAGGTTTTCGGTTCGCCGGGCATTTAACGACAGTGTTCTTGATCCCGGCAAGGTTTTACGAATGTATGCATTGGTTTCAATGGTTTGCTTGGTACGTTGCTCGAAGTCACTGAAATGATCCCGGCGAAAATCAGTATCGCTAAGAAAAGAGCCATCGGCATTGATGGTTAAAGTCTGACCGATTTTTTGCTGATGACGAAAACGAATCTCCCATCGCTCCCGTTTGGCGCCGGTTCGTACATCCTTGGGAGAATAAATTCCTTTAATATTGCCTGAAAAGTCATACCGTTTATTGTAACGCAAATTCGCATCATATAAAAGTCCGGTTTCTTCATACATGGTTGCCAACATAGTTAAATCCCAGTATTGAGAAGGTGCCCAATAGTAACCAAAATCCTTCAGGTAACGGCCTCCGAAACTGGTCTCTCCGAAGGTCGGTAAAATGATTCCCGAACGTCTGTCCCGTTTCAGTGAGAATATCCAGAAGGGGGCAGCCAGGATGGGCACATCCGCAATGTACATCACAATCGGTTTGGCCACGGCCTCTTTTTTGAGGCGCATGCGAGTCTTATCGCTGCGGAAATAATAATGAGGCGTATCCAATTCACAGGTGGTAAAATAGCCATCCTTAATAAATAAGGTCTCCTGGCCCACTTTTCGTATGTCTTCACCACGATAATATCCCGGTTCCATTTCAGTGCGTCCCTCCAGCACTTTGCCGCGTTTATTCTTAAAATTATATTCAAGGCGAATTCCGTTAATGGGTGCCTGGCCACGCTCAGTCAGCACCGGATAATCGGTCATGATTTTGTTGCCGAGAGAATCGGTAGAATCGGCAATTCCCTGGGCAACCATCACATTCTGGGGCCAATCAATATCCACTTTTCCGGCAGTCAAAGTAACGTTTTGATACTCAATGCGCACATCTCCCCACAGGTGAGTTGTTTGATTGGGGAGGGAGAAGGAGATACTATCCGCCCAATATTTAATGGGGCCCTGAATCTGACTCCGCGAGGGTGGGCGTAATGTGCGCAGTGTGTCGGTGGTATCGGCGACGATTGTTGTATCGCTTACAGCATCGATTGTGGTGTCTGGTTGTTGGGAGAATATCGGGGTTGATAATATCCCTAAGAAAACAAACAATAGAAAAAGGTATTGTAGTGAGAACGTAGAATTTGTTATTCTTGTTAGAAAGTTTTTGAAGTTCACTCTTTGATTACCTTACTCATTGCATCCCCAAAAACATATCGAATTATAATGAAATTTTCTCCTGAATAAAAAGAAGTCATTTCAGTCATTTAATTTTCCTCTAAAGCGGAAACGGACCATCGTAGGTTCTCTTGGGAAAGTCCGCGGAATATTTCAGATGACAATACCAGATATTAATAACGATGTCATCGAGAGGAAGATTCTTAGGGAAGCAGATAAAAAAAATTACCCGCCTGATCATCAGTCGGGCAGGCCTGTCTGCCGCCAGGTCAGGCCGATTTTCAAAATTTGAAATGGCAAATCTTCCCATTCTCGCCGTTGCGGGAAGGGGACAGCGTCGTGCCAAATGGTGCGCCATGGGCGTCCCCTTGGGAGTGCCTACGGCAAGGCGTATAGCCACATAGATTTAAAACTCCTCTCTGCGTCCTCAGCGAGCTCTGCGTTTACTATTTTTCTATTTTTAACGCGGAGACACAGAGCACGCAGAGAACCGCAGAGTTTCTTAGTAATTTTACTCTGCCGATTCATTAACCCGGCCTTTCTACTGGCAATCAGTTAGATAGGCAATACTAGCTTTTATCAGATTCCCGCTTCCTCTCTGTGTTCTCTAGCGAACTCCTCCATAGTGGTGGCTGTGCCACGAACGCCGTCGGCAGGGAAATAAGCAAATCAACCTCCCTTAATATTCTCAATAAGTAATACGATTTCCCAAAGTCCATCAAAGTAATATTTTTTCGTTGGAACATGATCCCCCCGTGGAACCGTTCCTTTTTTCGTTGCGAAATCACACTAATTAAGCCAATTAAATTAATGCAGAATTTTAAAAAATAACAAATACTGATTTAGAACTTTGTTGAGAAATTGATATATTTTAGCTGTGCTTGAATGGTAACCTTTTTACTAACGAAAATGAAATTAGCGGAAATCCAATGGCATATATTTACGGCCGCAATCCGGTGCTGGAATCATTAGAACACCAGCACGGCATTCAAAAAATTTATATTCAGTACCGCAACCAGGGGCAGAAAATTAAACGAATTTTTCGATTAGCCCGTCAGCAGAACATTCCCATTACAAATGCCGATGCCAAGAAACTGAAAAAGATGGTCGGCAACGTTACCCACCAGGGAGTTGTGGCGCTTATCGCGCCGATCGAGATCAAATCAATTGAATTGCTGTACGATGAAATCGAGCAATTGTCAACGAACAGCTGTTATGTGTTAATCGACCGCATCCAGGATCCGCACAATATGGGTGCGATTATCCGCAGCTCGGAAATTTTTGGCGCCAACGGATTGGTTTTTTCTTCCCGCAACAATGTTCCCATCACCGAAACCGTGGTGAAAGCATCGGCCGGTGCGGCTGTAAAGGTTCCGCTTTACAAGGCTGACAACTTAGCCAAAATTCCGGATATTCTAAAGCAAAAGGGACTATGGATTTACGGGGCTACGACAGGTGGTTCTGTTCCGTTATGGAAAATGGATTTTAATCGCGCTTGCGCTATTATCATCGGTGGGGAAGAAAAAGGAATCAGCCCTTTGTTACAAAAGAAATGCGATCAGGTATTTAAAATACCTCAAGTGGGCTCAACTCCTTCATTAAATGCCTCAGTTGCCGCCGGCATTATCCTCGCTGAAGTCTTACGCCAGCGAATTTCTTAAAAATTGTATTTTTTACAATTTCTGTTCATTTCCTTTTGGATTCAGGAATTTCTTTTTCTAAATTTTAGTTTTTAATTGCAAAAATTACAATCCGATTGAAGAGGTAATCCAACCATGCATTTGCAGGAATTTGATAATTTGGTTCAGATTATGAAACGGTTGCGGAAAGAATGTCCATGGGATAGAGTGCAGACCCCGGATTCCCTGCGGCAATATATTCTAGAAGAGGCCTATGAAACGATTGAATCAATTGACAATCAGCAGTGGGATGAATTAAAAAAAGAATTAGGGGATCTCCTTTTACAGATTGTCTTTCAGGCAGAAATTGCCGAAGAAGAAGAGCGGTTTACATTACCGGAAGTCATTCAACATATTAATGAAAAGCTCATCCAAAGGCATCCTCATGTTTTTGGAGCGGTAAAGGTGAAAGATGCCCGAAATGTCAAGGACAATTGGGAGCAAATCAAAGTTAAATCCGAGAACCGAAACTCTGTATTGGATGGGGTGCCCAGAAATTTATCGGCGCTTCTCCGTGCCCAGCGACTTCAGGATAAAGCCTCTCACGTTGGGTTTGATTGGGAAAATCCTGAAGACGTGTTGCAAAAAATTAAGGAGGAGATCAGCGAGCTGGCGAACGGCGATTCAGCCATAGAAAAAGAAGAAGAAATTGGCGATATGTTATTTTCCATTGTCAATCTCTGCCGGTTTGTTAATCTGAATGCTGAAGACGCGCTACGAAAAACCACCAACAAATTCGTCGCCCGTTTTCAGTATATCGAACGCAAGCTGATTGAGCGAGGGCGATTAATAGAAGATGCTTCCTTACAAGACATGGATGAATTGTGGGAAGAAGCCAAGTTGAGCAAGGGTAGTCAAAAATAACAAAAAATTCGAGTATGATACTTGATATTGTCAATTTCTCTTTAGCCTTATCAATAGGCCTGGGTTTGCTCTGGATTGGGATTTTTCTCAAACAAAAAAGCAAATTACCTGCTCTGATAATTCTGGCATATTTAATCTTCCTTTTCATAATTGATACGGTCAACACCATTTATATCCTAAATTCCGCTTCAGATGAAGGCCTCATTTTGGCCAGTAAAATGCGGCTGGTTATATTTTGCTTTATGATTGCCATTGCGTATCTCCTGACCAGTATTCTGACCTCGACTAAAAATCTTCCCAAGTTTTCGGCTTCACATATATTAATTTTCATAGTAGCATTGCTTCTTTCCATCGCCCCCTTTTTTGACTATATAATTCCGGAAAGCCAGCAAATTCAAAGCAGTTATAATTCCATTTATACTTCTCATTTTTGGGGCGTGATTGCATTTCTTGCAATTACCGGCATGCTTGCCTTTCGTGAAATTTTCCGGCATTATCAAAAAATGTCCCGATGGGCGAAAAATCCTCATGCCAGCGAAATAATTCATTTTATATTTCCGTTGACGGTTCTGTCATTAGCGCTTATCCATGTGTCCCCCTTTTTTTGGCCTTCTGCGCTGCTGGTTAATTCAGGATATCTTCTTATCGCTCTGTTGTTTTTGGTTGCTTCTATTCGTTACCAGTTGTTACCATTTACGGAAGATTTACAATATATACTCCCTCAGGCAGCTGTATCTGCCTTATTCTTGTTGATTTTCTTTATAGGCTACCATCAGCCACAGCCACTCGCCGCAACGCTTCTTAGCGTTCCCGGATTTTTACTGTTGACTCTTGCAGGATACCTGATTGTGCGCTATTTTAAGATCGCTTCCCGGGAAGAACAAACCGGCTATAATCAACTATTGGATAGCAAAATCGAGCAATTTTCCACAGATATTGTCCAAATTATTGACATTCAACAATTGTGGGAATTTGTGGCCAAATTCTCCAGAGAAACATTTGGCTTTCCCAACATTGCAATTATTAGCAAACAGTATGATGTTAAGCCTTACCAAATTGCCTACCTGGAAGGCTTTTCCTCTACCGATATTAATGATTTACTATCCAATCCCGATTCGCCTCTCCTGGAGAAACTGGAGCTTGATCACCAGATTTTGAATAAATTTAATTTTCCGGCCAGTCACTCCATCCACAAAATGTTGGATCAGTTGAACATCCATTGGGCCATTCCTTTAATTAAGCAGCATGAACTTAATGGAATTATTTTGATTGGCGGCGATAGTGAATTTTCCAGGATGTCTGTCCGGCATATGCATTTACTCAGACTAATGAGTTCGCAGGTAGCAATTGCCATAAAAAATATTCATAACATTGAACACATGATCCAATCACAGAAAATGGCCGGGATTGGCATGCTGGCTTCCCAGTTAGCACATGATTTTAAATCATTTGTATCATTGGCTAAGCTGCACAGCCAGGAAAACTCACGGCTGATGAAACATGCTTCATATATGGAAAAAATGGTTCAGGACTTACTCAATTACGCGCGTCCTCAGGAGCTTAAATTGACTTCTTTGAATATTAACCAGCTCATTGATATGAGTCTGGATTTGATAGAAGTTCCCCCTTATCTCAGGATTGAGAAGCACTATTACAATCAGCTGCCTAAAATTGAAGTGGATATCAACCAGATGCGCAGAGCGCTAACCAATTTACTGAATAATAGCATCCGCGCTATGCGGGTGAGTAACGGGAATCGAATCAAAATTTCCACCCGCCCACTGCGACCGCTGTCTTCAGTAAATCGCAATCCCTGGATCTATATTGAAATTTTAGACGAGGGCATTGGAATACCGGAGGAATTTCTGGAGAGAATATTCGATCCTTTTTTTACCACTTACAAAAGCGAAGGCGGGAATGGATTAGGTCTGGCCATTGTTAAACAAATCATTACCCGTCATTCCGGGTTTATCGATGTATCCAGTAAACCCGGTAAAGGGACTATTTTTAACATTCGTTTACCGTATCAATTGGCTTAAAGTAGGAAAGAGATATGACCCAACCTAACAACAAAATCTTAATTGTTGAAGACCATGAACTTTGGAGCGAGAGCTTTAAACAGTGGATTGGTGACAATTATGCCATAGAATGCGCTTACACGAAAACCGAAGCGCTCGATATTTGTAATAAGTTCCGGCCGGATTTGATCATCCTGGATTTAGGATTACCACAAATTGAAGATGGCTTGAAACTTTTGGATGAGATGATCAAACGCGGTGAGGATTATCAAATTATTGTGGTGACTTCTTATCAAGAACATCAATATGCATTGGAAGCGCAAAAGAGGGGCGCTTCATCTTATTTCTCCAAAACTGATGAAAATCTTGAGGAAGAATTACCCTTTTTAATAAAGCAAGCGCTCAAGATGCAACAGCTCGAACGGGAAAATAAGGAGCTTCGTTCGCAGTTAAAGCAGAATATTCGCTCCAACGATTTGGTAGCAATCAGCAAGCAAATGCAGCAGATTTTAATCACCATTGAAAATATCAAAAACAGTCGTGAACCGGTATTAATTACCGGAGAATCCGGGGTTGGTAAAGAGATTATTGCGCGTCACATTTTTAACCAGAGCAGCCAATTTACCAAAACCTTTATCGCTATTAACTGTGCAGCACTGCCGCCTAATCTATTAGAGAGCGAGCTATTTGGCTACGAAAAAGGGGCCTTCACCGGAGCGGTAAAAACAAACCGGGGCAAAATTGAACTGGCTCACGATGGAACGCTGTTTCTGGATGAAATTGGTGATATGCCCATGCAGCTTCAGGTTAAATTATTGCGGGTATTGGAAAACAAACGATTTTTCCGCTTAGGAGGAGAGAAAGAAATAAATGTAAATTTCCGGCTAATTTCAGCCACCAACCAGGTACTGACGGATTTGATCAAAGCAAATAAATTTCGTGAGGATTTGTATTATCGCTTGAATGTGATACCGATTCACATCCCGGCGCTAAGAGAACGCCCTGATGATATCCCGGCGATGATCGATTATTTTGCTGAAAAATTTTGTCGGGATAATGATTATCCGAAACCCAAATTTACCAACCGTGTGATAGCGTTTTTGTCTCATCTCCCCTGGGAAGGCAACGCCCGGGAATTAGAGAACACCATAAAGCGATTAATATTGTCCAATCAACAGCAAATTGATCTGGAAAATTTACCCCCCGATGTACTCGAAGAGACCAATAACTTCTTGGATAAAGCCATCGCCAATGAACTAACGCTGGAAGAGGTCTCCAAAATTTACGTCAAGATGGTTCTGGACCTTAAGAAAGGCAATAAGAAAGAAGCTTGCAAATTATTGGATGTGAATTACCGAACCTTGATGAACAAATTGAATTAGCCAGCGCACACTGGGCGTCACGGTTCGGTTGATTCTTTTCAGATTCACTTTGAGCTTTATTATTTTAGTTATTAGTTTCGCGATTTTACGCCGAAGGCGTCACATATCATAGAAAAGAATAGAGAGGCATACCAATCGCACAAAACCCCAACGGGGTTTTATAAGAGCGTTGTTATAAAACCCTTACAGGATTTCGGTTCTTGGGTTCATTATTCATCTGGATTCGCCTACACCGGCGAACCCAGGGCTATGCTATGGAACTCCTTTGCGGTAAATTAGTCTGCCTGCCGACATGGTAATATGGCAGGAAATTATTCCCACACTTACTTAACTGCAAGGTGTGAAATTAATTAGGGCTTACGAAAATTTTGCATTACCTGGAGCCAGGTAGAATCGCGAAAGTAATGTCTAGTACTACCTTCGACGGTAACTGAAGGACTTTTTCTACCTTCACACAACTATAATCCTCAAAGTATTTGCAGAAATTACAATTCCTCAATACGGTAAATTGTATAAACTGCAATTCACGTTCCGGCCTAACAAGTTAATTCTAATAGAATTAATAACTTATATTAAATATTTAGTTAACTTTATTAATATCATTATGTTAACTGCTATTTTTGTGTGGCACAGTAATTGAAATCTTATTATAGCAAATTTAACGAGGAATGTTGTATGCACAGCGAAAGCAGTTTATTAAACACATCCATTGAATTAAAGAAAGAGCATCTGCCGCATCAAAATATTTATTACAAGCTCATTATTGGTACTGATCCGGAAACGCGAGTGGTACTTACCGATGAGCATTTAGAAACCTTATTGAATGACCTCCCCCAGGTATTATCCACCGTAATTCATTCACAAGTCTTAATGGAAACCCCACAAACCAAGGAGGAATCAACATAGTGAAAGTGTTAGTATTTGAAACCAGCAAGGATCGAGCAAAATTAATTACTGATTTATTGGGAGATTATCGTTACAAAATTCATGTGAATTATCACGGAGATCAGGCGATGACGGATGTTCGCAACGTTAAACCGTCGTTGATTATTGTAAATGCTAATATTCGACCCCAGTCCGGTTTGAGCATCCTGGAGAAAATTAAGAGAGACGCGCGTTATGCCAAGATTCCGGTAATTTTTATCTCCAATTTTAATTCTACTGAATTAACCACAAATTTGAGTAGATATCCCAACGTCGATTATTTGGTTGAACCCTTTAAGATTAAAAATTTCAGGCATATTGTTGAACGTTGGATAAACTTCAGAAGCCTATACGTAAACTAATGTTAGAGTCTTTATCGTACACAACTTTTATTTGGTTAGTGCAATTGCATGTATGTTTAATCGTGCTGGCGTTTGCCTTGATTCGGTTTTTGCCCCACATAAATAAATCGATCAAGTAGCTGAATATATTTTGTCCAATTCGAATCGGGTACGGCGTCATTTTCTTTGATACGAAACAGTGCATTTGTGCGGGCATCCAATTGTATTAAATGTTCTAAAACAATAGCTTCAACTGTCATCGGAACCACGGGTGCCCCTTTTGGGGTATCCCCCTGATGACTTAAGATTAAGTGAAGAAGCCGTTTCCGTAATTCCGGCGGAAAATCTGTTATTTCCTCTATCTTTTTGCTGATAATCTCATACCCCATCGTGACATATCCCAATAAGCGCCCTTCGTCAGAAATATCAATAAATCCGTTAAGGGTGTATTCATGTACCTTACCCATGTTATGGCAAATAATTCCTGTCTTTAGCAGATCAATATCTAAATCCGGGTAATGATTTTTAATCGGGTCTGCCAACTCTAACATGGCAACCACATGTTCAAGCAGGCCGGATAGATAATTATGATGCCATAGTTTTCCCGCCGGAGCGAGAAAATAGTTTCGAGTAAACTCTTTATCCTTAAAAAGGAGAGATAGAAGTTGATTGAGATGAAAATTGTGAATCGAATTGTAATGTTTGTAAAATTGCTCTTTTAACCCATCAATATCTTTGGTACTTTGTGGCAATAGGTCTGTTAATTCAATAGGATCATTATTCGTAACCTCCCTTAATTTTTCGATTTTCAAATCCCGTCTGTCCTGATATACCTGAGGCACAGCTTTTATCTTCACAATGGTGCCTACATGCGTACTTTCTGCATATTGTAATGGTTTCTCCCATAGCCTGGCTTTCAGCCTTCCACTGTGATCGCCCAGTTCCAATACCAGGTAAGGCTTACCGTTTTGTTTATACTTTATTTCCTTTTTACGGACAACACAAAATCCTATAAAGGATTTGCCAATAGGAGAACTTTTAATCCCCATTTTTGTTTGTTTGGGCTTCATAAAGTGATGGGTAAATTAATTCAGTAGAAATAAATCCCGGAAGTAAATAGCTATCCGGGATTCTTGTAAAATAGCACGATAAATTAATATCACTTTAGAGAATCAGGCATAAACCTCTTTTTCGTTGCAATCACAAACCTTGACATTCTGTGAATAATACTTCCAGCTGTGTGTTTCTTCGGAAAAATAGGATTGCACTTTTCTCACCACTGTAAATGTGTTACCGCATTTGGGGCATGTATTTCCGCTTATTGTTTTCTTTTTTGTCTTCGAGGCAAAATCTTGTTTTTTAGCCATTTTTGATCTCCTTTGGATTATATCTCTTCAACATTTTGATAAATTTCTAACTTATTGGGTCCGTTTGCCTGCGCACTGACTAAAGCCTTTTCTGCATTCTGTATTAATTCTGAAGCATTTTTACCCATACCCGGATATTCCACTAAACCACAATTTACAACCACCTTTTCAATCAGACCATTTACCCAGGGCTTTTTTTGAGTTATTTTCGCACATAATTCCTGAATGTCTGTCAATACCGCTTTGGAACTCTTTTCAAGCCAGATGAATGCAAACGTTTCATTATTGAATCTAAAAATATAATTTATCGGTTTCAGTAAAGGCAAGGTAAAAGAAACAAACTCTTTAATCAATTTATCGAAGGTGTCTGTCTGTATTTCGTTATTCAGTGTTTTAATGGTTAATAAATTTAAAGAAAAGGGACGATTAAATTCATTGGCTCTGGTAATTTCTTTTTCTAACTCGTTTATCAATCCCCTTGAATTACCAATTTGAGTTTTTATATCAATCTGATTTTGTTCCTGCAATTGGCTTAACATTTCGGTCTTATCCAAAAATGCCGCAAGCTGATAGGCCATTGTTTCTAAAATTGTTTTATGTTGCTTGGTAAATTGAGAGGCGAATTTACTTTCCATTGAAATGACGGCTTCAACATTGTCCTGTCGCAGTACCGGCACCGCTAAAAAAGATTTAAACTCTTTGCCGGGTTTTTCATTCATAAAAAAGCGGGGGATGTAATTTTCTTTCACCGTAAAATCTTCTACCAATAAAGGTTGGTTTTTGCGAAATACCCAGCCGATCAGTCCCTCATTCACAGGAAATTGTCCCCCAACATCTAAGGAAAATAGTTGGCCGTGTATAAACGTGATTTCACCCTGATGCCCTGAAACTCTTTTGGCGATGACAATTCGATCTGCCCCTTTTACTGCTTTTAACCGTTCCCCTAAAAATTGCCATATACTTACCTTATCGGGAAGATTTAAAATGTCTTTGCTAAATTCATAGAGTAAATGAGTGCTCCAGTTTTCAGTTTCATATTCATAAAGCTTATTGCTTTCGGCTAATTGAATACTGATTATTTTACTGAATTCGAATAAAATTTGTAAGTCTTCCTCACTAAAGGACTCCGGAACATTGGAATCTATGCATAGAACACCAATGATATAATCATCCAACATCAACGGGACCCCTAAAAATGACTTTGCTGGCAATTCGGCTGAAATGTAATAAGGCAGCAGGTTTTTGTTCTCCGGCAGATGGTTCTCTAACAAAGACTGTTTGTTCTTAAAGACAAGCGATGGCAGTCCCTGAGACAGCTCATAAAAAGGTGCCGGATTAAGTTGATCTTCAAAATCCGAAATCTGGTAGCGACGATAGAACCTTTTTTTATAAAAATTGAAGAGCAGCAAAACGACAGTATTGCCGACCAGGGTCTGTTTTATGAGCGGAAAAATTGTGGAAAGGAAATGATTGAAGTGTTCTTCTACGCTTTTATCAACCTTTATTCCGGCTAAATTAGAAGAATCGTCATCGGAGGAGGGGATTGCATTGGTTTGTTTCTCAACAGGACGGTTTTGTTCCTGGAAAAACTCAAGCCCATAATTTTTCAGGTAGTAATATCCCCATCCTGCGACCACCAGAAGGGTGATGATTTTAATAAATATATTAAGAGAGGAGTTCGGCAAAAAGCTTAACAAAAATAGAAAAAGTAATATACCGGCTGTACCGAGAAATAGTATTAAATTACGTTTAATCAAACCCACTACTCATTCTTTATGGCTTTTCCTTCTTCGGTAAATCAAGGTAATTGGTCAGAAAGTCTGGATATTATAGTAATTACCCTGATTTTTATTAGCCAATATACAAAATATTTACCTGAGATGTCTACAACATTTTTGCCTGGAAGCAGACAGGTTTAATGATCTTCTATTTTGTCATTCACATATTTAATATTTTTGTCCAAATTTTTCTGGGAATCTTCTCCCATAGAATCCTGCAAAGCCTGGTTTTCTGCACCAGCGGTGCTTTTCTGCTCAGGATGTTGGGTAACCTGCTGACTGCTTTGATTTGAAATGTTTGGGGAAAAACTTGATTTGTGAGGTGGGTTTGCATTTACATCGCTTGATTCCGGTGAAGTCATCATAAAATAGCCGACAAAAATTAACACCAGGACAGTACCAAATGCAGGTATCTTCCAATCAAAATTTCGGATTGGGAACCAGGCTCCGTGATGGTTTGACGGATACTGAAGCCGATGGTGAAGCGAATTCTCAAAATCCGGGGAAGTTTTTATTTGTGGCAATTGTTGGAGGCTATTTTGGATAAGCCGAAAACGGTAGACTGCCTCCTTACACTGGGGACAAACCGATAAATGACTTTCTAATTGAGAACGCGTATCAGGTGTTAATTCACCTTCAATATAACTTGAAAAATTCTCTTTAAATTTGTCACAATTACTCATAGGCTAACCTCATTGTTTTTAATATTATCCTTCTTGACTCGGTTCATTTTCAAATAAGAATTTTAAATCTTCTTGTAGTTTTAATCGACCGCGGTTCACACGGGATTTTACCGTACCCAATGGAATATTTAAGATTTGACTAATTTCTTCATACGCAAACCCCTGTATATCTCTTAACAAAATGACTTCTTTAAATTTGGGCGGAAGCTTCTCAATAGCCCGCTGAATGATATCTTCTTTAATCGACCCATCAACCTGGGCCTCCGGATTTCGATCCAAATCCGGAATATCATAATCACGTTCTTCGTTTACAAAATTACTCACACTGAAAATCTTCCGTCTCTTTCGCTTCCTCAACTCGGTTTTTGCAAGATTCCCGGCAATGGTATAAACCCAGGTGGAAAATTTGGCGATTTCTTTATAATAGTGTTTATTTTTGTATACGCGCAGAAATGTTTCCTGTACGATATCCTCAGCTTCAATACGATTTCCGACAAATCTGTAGACGTAATTCAACAACTGATCCTTATATCTATGAACCAACACATCGAATGCTTGAAGATCTCCTTTTTGAAATTGGGCGATAAGTTTTTCATCAGAGACCTTGCCTTTTCTAGAGGTTTTTTTTCGCATCATAAAATACTTGGTTTTTACCTTCATTAAATGTTAAAGTTCCGTTATTTTTACTAACTTATTCTAAATTAACTAATTTAAGAACAAGCATGTCAAGGATAATATTAGGTGATATTTGACTGGATTTCAACAATCGATCACCTTCTTCGATGACTGAAAAGGCTTGTTTAAGCTGGGCGACATTCCATTTGTTCAGTTCTTTCGAATATTCATCGAATTGCTTGGGATATATTTTAAGCCTTTTTTGGATGGTATTTTTATCTTTAATGCCGCTACGGTAACAGCCCTGAATTTTCCATAAAATAGAGATATGCCGCAACAGGAAAAATAAAATCGTTCCGGGATTTTCTCCCTTCTCCAACAGGTTATGCAAAATAAATAGTGATTTTGAAATATTTCTTTGGGCGATAATCCTGATTAGCTCAAATACATTTTGATTGACATAGACTCCGACAACCTGTTCAATTTGTTCGGGGGTGATTTCGGTTTCTTCTTTATAATAATTTATAACCTGGATGATCTCAGACTTCAAATCATGGATCTGTTCGCCGACTAAATATACCAGTGCCCGAATGGCTTCCGGCGTAATCTTCTTTTCATATTGTTCAAATTCATTTCTGATAAACTGATTCAATTCCGCATCGCGTAAGGGTAATAAATAAACAAATTTTGCGTAATCCTTTAATGATTGATATTTAGACAAATTTATTGAGGTTGTCCTGGCAATAATAATAAAACAAATATTGGGATCCGGATTTTTTAGATATTTAATCAACCCTTTTAAATTCGGATTCTTCAGATTTTGATAATCTTTGTAAATGACCACTTTTTTTTGAGAAAATAATCCGGGACCGGACATTAGTGAGAGCATTTCCTCTAATGGGGTATCGGTGGCATATCTGACAAAATAATTAATTTGCTTCTCTACCTGCCCCAAAAACTTCTTAGTGATTTGCTCCACCAGGGAATCCATTAGATAAGTTTCTTCCCCGTACATAAAATAAGAAGGGTCGATTTGACCGTTCTGGATTCGCTGTATAATTTGTCGATAAAAAAAATTTTTATAATTAGCCATGTAAGATTACGGATCTCAACTTATTATTTCCTGTTATCCGAATCGTTTTTCAAAAATTACTCACTTACAAAATAATAATTCCACTATTTATACACCACTAATTAATAAGATACCGATAATGCTTACTGTAACACAATACACACCAAACCATTCTAATTTTTGCTTACGGATGATTTCTAACACCCAAATGATGGCAAGATAGCCTGAAAATGCAGCGGCAATCGTTGCGATGATCAAATGTAAAATTTGTGTGGAAGAAGGGGGGCTTGCTAATAAATCATTTAGCTGTAAAATTGTTGCGCCTAAAATGGCAGGAATGGATAACAAGAATGAAAAACGGGCACTGACTTCTCGATCTATCCCTAACCATAAGGAGGTGACGATGGTTGAGCCGGATCTGGAAATACCGGGAATAATGGCAAAAGCCTGGGCAAAGCCAATAATTATCGCCTGAACCCAGTTAAGAAATTTAGACTTTACCTGGGTATAGCGAGAGCTCCATAAAATTATGCCGGTCAGCAACAAGGCAATCAACACCAGGAAGGGGCTTTCAAAGAGGGCTTCAATCGGCCTCTTAAAAAGTAATCCGATAAATGCGGCCGGAATTGTTCCAATGATAATAAAAAATGTCATGGCCTTAAACTGATCTTCATCCTTTTCAATTTTGAGACCATTCATCAGGTATCCCGGTACGCCGGGCAACTCACGAATCATCCCCCAAACATCCCGGCGAAAAACGGCCAAGACAGCGACAACTGTGCCGAAATGAACGAATATTTCCATTGCCAGGCCGGATTCATGGAAATTAAGAATTTCTTGTGCCAATACTAAATGCCCGGAACTGCTAATCGGTAAAAATTCTGATAAGCCTTGCACCACACCTAAAATAATCGCCTTAATAATATCACTCAATTGCCATTCTCCTTTTCAGTTTTTTACAGCATTTGCAGCGTAAGATAACCATTTATGGGAACAGAAATGTTGGTAATATCAATAAAATCCAAACGTGCTTTAAACCGCGGTTAATATAAAATCCTGCTACCGTGAGAGAGCCCTCTGCTCAGGGGCTCAAAAATTTTCTTTAATCGAAATGACATTCAGTAATCGTTGAGTGGTCCTTTGTCTACGCCAGGAATAAAGTGGAAGATCGCTGCAGGCAGTGCAATGAGGGACGATGGTAATATTTTCCGCCGGAATTTGCTGTACGAGCAGCTGCTCTACAATTGTTTGTTCCAGGTCAAAATACAGCTTCCCCTCGCGCTGAATCAACGACTGACGGGAAAAGTATTGCGAAAATTCATTGCCAACTTCGTAGCAGCACTTTTTAATGTGGGGAGAAATAGCAACTCTAAAAGTGTGACTTTCGCCCGGCCACCGCTCTTTCATCTCTATTATCAAATTTGTCAAAATGTTCTTATGGGCTCCACGCCAACCCACATGAACAATTCCGACAGCAGGTATTTCCACAATACTGACCAGTACCGCCGCACAATCTGCGGTTCGGATGATTAGATGAATACCTGATTTGTCGGTAAAAAATCCATCCGGCTGATTGTAAATGCCCGGTTCAGTTGCATACATGACATCAGCACCATGAACTTGACGGGCAAGGACTGTCCTGCCCGGATCGATTTGCTGAGACGTTAACCAGGCAATTGATTCATCGGACAAAAGTTTTGTGGTGTTCGCATCATTTTGACTGGTGGCAGGTATTTTAAAGCCGGGATTAACATTTACAGCCAGGCTGGTCATTCCATCAATTTTACCGGAATGCGTTAAGGATGGGTAATGAATCGCTGTTTGATTAATGGTAAAGGAACGGGTCATTGATGTTGGTTAGCTTGACTCTCCGCGTTGCTCAAACTTCCTCTGCGATACCCTGCAAGATCTATGGTCACGAAGGTGTAACCGAGTGATTTCAAATAAGCATCGATTTTTGTTCGCATCTTCTCTTTCACTATTTCAGGCAATTCTTTCTGTCTGACTTCAATCCGTGCGATTTTGTCATGATGGCGGACTCGCAGTTGTTGAAATCCCAGTTGTTTTAAAAAATCTTCGGCTTTCTCCACCTGCTGCAATCCTGCGTCGGTGATGGCAACGCCAGTGGGAAAGCGCGATGATAAACACGCCATTTCCGGTTTGTTCCAGGTCGGAAGGCCTAATTCTTGGGATAACTGACGAATTTCCGACTTGCTTAACCGGGCGTCTTTTAAGGGGCTGCGTATCTGAAGTTCTTCCGCAGCTTGCAACCCGGGGCGATGATCTCCGACATCATCTCCGTTGGTGCCGTCAGCAATGTAGTTAAACCCATGCTGTCTGGCATAATCATAGATTTCCGAAAACAACTCCTTCTTGCAGAAATAGCAGCGATTATCGGGATTGCTGCGATAATTCGGATCTGCCATTTCCTGGGTGTTTATGGTATCCACATACAAACCAAATTCCTGTGCAACTTGCAAGGCTTCGTTTAACTCTCGTTTGGCCAGTGATGGCGATACCCCGATAATCCCGCGAGCTTTCTCGCTCAAGGTATCAGTCGCAACTTTTAGCAAAAAAGTCGAATCTACTCCGCCGGAATAAGCGATCAGCAGATTCGGCCATCGGGCAATATAGTTCTGCAAAGTGTTCAATTTATCTTGAATCGTCATTGGATTAAAATATTGCTTTTGGTTAAATCAATTAAATATGCGAGCAAGGTCATTATAGATGACAAAGAAAATAAGTAATAATAAAAAGACCATTCCAATTTGTTGGACTATCATTTTTACCCTTACCGAAAGCGGTTTTTGGCGAATTCCTTCGATAAGAATGATTACCAGATGACCGCCATCCAAAGCCGGAATTGGTAAAATATTGATGATGGCCAAAATAACACTCAGATAGGCAATCAACATGACCAGGTTACTGAAACTTTGTTTGGCGGTATCCCCGGCAATTCGGGCAATTTCTATCGGTCCGGCAAGCATATCCTGAGCGGAATCCCGTCCGGAAATAATTCTTCCGAATCCCTTAACATTCAGTTTGCCAAACAACACTGCCTGGTTGAATCCTTTAACGATCGCTACGCCAAGTGAAACTTCGTGACGCTCAAAATAAGGCGTAATTCCGATTCTTCCCACAGTCTTTTGCTCATCTTCTGTTTCCACAGTTTCTGCTCTGGGCGCAATGTCAACCGTAAATATTCTACTATCTCGTTTAATTGCAAAGCTCAGGGGTGTTCCGGGATTACCACTTATAATATTGGCCATTTCCTCCCAATTAGTAACTTCCTGGCCATTAATAGCGACAATACGATCTCCCCGTTGAAGCCCTGCTTCTGCCGCCGGATAATCAGAGGTTAATTCTCCGACACGTGCTGCATAAAGCGGGCCGATATTAAGTCGATCTACACTTTTTTCTTTCATTTCTTCCCAGGAAAGGTGCAGGACTTTTTCCGTTCCATTTCGTTTGATAACAAAATGAATATCACTTCCTAAATTTTTTATAAAGGCTTGTTCAATCTCCTGCCAATTGTAGACGCGGGTGTCATTCACCTCTATTATTTTGTCATGCTTTTGCAGACCGATCACATCTCCTATACCTTCTTCCGCTACCACGCCGACGGTAGTGGTAGGAATAATCGGTTCCCCCTGAAGCCAAATTGCACCGCCTAAAATGCCGACTGCCAGGGCAAAGTTCATAATCACCCCGGCGGAGATTATGATTATTTTCTGATAAAGCGGTTTGGACATAAATTCATACGGCTCCCCCTTTAGTTTACTGGTGTCCAAACTTTCATCGATCATTCCACTGAGTTTTACATACCCTCCTAAAGGGATGGCCGATACGCAGTAATCTGTCTCTCCTATTTTTACGCCAAACAGCCTGGGTGGAAATCCAATGGAAAATGTTTCCACACGTACGCCAAAAATTTTTGCGGCAATGAAGTGTCCCAATTCATGGACAAATACCAACACACCTAAGACTATGATAATAGCTAAAATGTAAATCATCATTATGGTTATCCTTTTATACGGTTAAAACAGGGTAACATTAGCACCGATTCCTATGGACCTATATTCACCGAAGACAATATTTCCGGTTAACGCCAGGCGCCGCGTTATTTGATATTGTGCACCCGTTACTAACTTCAGAAGCGTGGAAATATTAAAATCACGATATAAATATTGATCGGTGTCCGGTTCCAAAATGTGTATATCCAGAGAGCTTCGCGTAATTCCGGATGCAATATACAAGTTAAAGTTTGAAAGAGTGTATCCTAAATATGCCTGAATTAAAAATGTCTGCAAATCGAAATCATCAATAAGGTCAAGTTCTTCGTATACAGCAACGACCCCGGCTTTTGCATCGGGTATTTCATCGAGCATAGAATACCTGAAGCCGATTCCCCATAAGATGGCAGTTTCTTTTACCTGTTCTCCCATTTCAAACGACATTCCCCGCCCAATCAAATTGATTCGCCATGGCAACCCAATTTCGATCTGAGCAAAGGGTATATGAAAACCAGTAGTCTTCGCTAACGGACCGGTACGCTGCTCACTCGGTACAGACACGAAAGCCTTATTGATTGCAAAGTTAATCTGTAAGGGATTAGAGGAATGGATTCGCTGAATTACGGAACTGTTTAATCCGCTATTAATCGATTCATTTAAATTGGTAATATCCTCGATAATAGAATTGTCGATGAAAGCATCCAAATCAATGTTTTGTCCATGGAGTGGTGGCACCAGCGTGAGCTGAACAGGTAAGTATATCAGCCACAAAACTTTGAGAAATGATTTCAACATCATTCTTAAATTTCCGTTTCACGAATTAATTCTGATCTAAAACTTACAATAATAAGTACTGGGAATCGATGTATCTAAGCCAGTTAATTCTTCCGACCCATATCGGCTTAACTTTGAGGAAAAAAATTAACCCGGTATCATGCCCCGGTTGCTATTTTCGACGAAGTGAATGAGATGTTCAATTTCCGGAAACAGGTGCAATTCTTTTCGAATCTTTTCTAACGCTTCTTTTTTCAACAAGTTGCTTTTATAGATAAACTTGTAAGCGCGCTTAATCTCTTGCAGGACTTCTTTACTGAATCCCTTTCTGGACAGTCCGACAAAATTTGTCCCCCCGAATTTAAGCGGTTCCCCCATTGCCAGTATATAGGGCGGTACATCTTTGGGGATGCGATATCCGCCACCGACGAAACTATGGGTACCGATTCTGACAAATTGGTGAATCGCAGTCAAACCGCCGATGCCGGCATAATCTTCAATTACGACATGTCCGGCCATATTAATGGCATTAGCAAGAATTACATTATCACCGATGATGCAATCATGTGCGATATGAACGTAGGCCATTAAAAAACAGTTTTTGCCGACGACGGTTTTATAGTGATAATCCGTGCCACGATTTAGAGTTACGAATTCTCGGATGGTAGTGCCATCGCCAACTTCCAGATAGGTTTTTTCGCCTTTGTATTTTAAGTCTTGCGGCGCGGTTCCCAATACCGCTCCTTTTCCGACAAAAATGCCCCGGCCCAACCGCGTTCCGGATTCGAGATAGGCATGAGACTGAATTTTGCAACCATCACCGATGATGACATCTTTATCAATAATTGAATAAGGTCCGACCCTGACATTCTCCCCCAACTGCGCTTCAGGGTTTACAACTGCTGTTGGATGGATATCTACCACAACCTGCCTCGCTATTTATTCATACGATATTTTAATATATCGAAATTTCACAAAAATTCCTCGTCCGATGGAAAATTCCATGTTTAATCAATTTACCCTGTGAAATACATAGTTCACGGGGGGAACAACGTGTTATTCTTCCGTGCATTTTAGCAAATATTTACAAGTTATTATTTTAAATTACCCGGATTCAGTGACTGAGATCAGAAAGCGTTTAAACAATGCATATCAACGTTTGGTTTGTTATCGATCCAGGATGGCAGCCATTAATTCCGCTTCCGCAACCAGTTCGCCTTCAACAAATGCCTGCCCAAACATTTTACAGGAAGTCGGACGGCTTCTGAGTAACTCTAATTCAAATACCAATTGCGCACCCGGATGCACAGGTCTTCGAAAACGAACCTTATCCAGTGACATAAAATAGACAATTTTATTTTCAGGATTTTCTGCACCGTTCAACAGCATAATGCCACCGGTCTGAGCCATTGCTTCTATAATTAACACCCCGGGCATTATCGGATGACCGGGAAAATGTCCTTCAAAGAATTGCTCGTTTCCGGAAACGTTTTTGATTCCCACAATTCGTTTTCCGGCCTCAAACTCGACGATACGATCGACAAACAAAAAGGGATAGCGATGAGGTAGAATTCGTTGAATGGCCTTATGGTCAAACACAACGCCCTTTCTGGCCACTTCCTGATACTTGCGGGTAAGTTGCTGTTTTTTATAATATTCACGTAGCCGGCGTGCGAATTCAATATTACTTTGATGGCCGGGTCGCGCAGCTAAAATCTGTCCTTTTATCGGAGCGCCGACTAAATACAAATCTCCCAGTAAATCCAACACTTTGTGACGGGCAGGTTCATTCTTAAATCGTAACTTCCGATTGTTGAGGAGACCGTTTTCCCCAATGAAGACCTCACCATTTACTTTTAAGGTTTTTTTGATCTCTTCGTGATTTATCTCCGATAGTTCTTTATCACAAATGACAACTGCATTGTCTAATCGTCCTCCCTTAATGAGATTCTGTTCAATTAACATCTCAACTTCATGCAAAAAGCAAAAAGTTCTGGCTGGCGCAAACTCGGTCACAAATTCTTTGTCCATTGAAAATAAGCCGGAATGTTGACTGCCCAAGGCGGGATTTTGATAGTCAATCATTACCGTAATTCTAAAGTCATCCAATGGCAGCGCCACCATATCGATGCCTCGTTTTTCATTATGATAGTGAAGGGTTTCTTCTACTATCAAATAATTCTTGGGGGCTTCCTGATCGACAATTCCACTTTCCAGTAATACGTTGACATAGGGCATGGCGCTACCATCACCTACCGGCGGTTCAGCAGCGGTTAATTCGATCAGTAAATTGTCAATTTCCAGGCCTGCCACTGCCGACAAAACATGTTCTACTGTATAGATCGTATGCCCATCTTTTTGCAAATTTGTACCGCGCAGACTGTCAATGGAATTATCCTGAACCACAAAATCCACAACGCCCGGAATCTCGGTAGGGGCATCTAAGTCCGTTCGTGAAAAGACAATACCATAATTTTCCGGCGCCGGTTTGAATGTAATGGTCGATCGCTTTCCGGTATGCAGCCCGGTTCCTGTATAAGAAGCAGTTGATTTTATGGTGCGTTGCTTTTTTTCCATCTAATTTCCCCTTAACCACATTAACTTAAAAGTTATATCCACCGGAACACTGCCCCAAAATATTATGAGCCTTTTTCATCTCATCAGCAATGACATGACGAAAAATCGGCTAAATTTAATGAATGGATACGAGGAATCAAAGTTAGTTACAGTAATTGGATATTTATTCTTTACTGGACAAGCTCTTATCACCCTTGTTAACTAAACTGTCTACCAGCTTTTCCAATTTTATCAATCGCTTGCGTAAATCCGGTAGATTTTTTATAGAAGCCTCTATTCTTTTGCTGAGCATGGCCGGACGAGCGGGATACCCAAATACTTCCTCCCGGGGAGAAATACTTTTCGATATGCCGGATTTTGCGGCAATTTTTACATAATCACCAATCTCGATATGACCGGAAATACCAACCTGTCCCCCCATCATTACATTTTTTCCAATCCGGGTGCTTCCCGAAATACCGGTCTGTGCTGCCATCACGGTATTGTCATCAACGATGACATTATGAGCGATCTGCACGGCATTATCCAATTTGACACCCGCTCTAATGATGGTCTCTCCCATGGTGGCACGATCAATCGTTACGTTTGCTCCTAATTCCACATCGTCTTCGATCACCACTATGCCAACCTGAGGTATTTTGTGAAATTTCCCTTCATAAGGTGCAAATCCAAATCCATCAGAGCCGATAACAGCGCCATTGTGAATTATGACCCGATTACCGATGCGACAATTTTCGCGAATGCTGACGGTTGGATAAAATATGCAGTCGGCGCCAATCCGGGTGGCATCAAGTAGTACACAATTGGGAAAGATCTGACTCCGATCTCCAATCATCACTTGCGGACCGATATAGACATGAGCGCCGATGGCGACATCAGCTCCGAGTTGGGCGCTTTCATGGATCACCGCCGATGGATGAATGCCAGGTTTAAGAAGCTGTTTGGGAGGATTAAACATTAAAAATGCTTGCAAAAAGCCGTAATACGCATCCTTTGTCTCAATGTAGGGAATCGATGGTTGGATTCCACTCTTCTGATCTATGATTACGGCGCTTGCAGCGGTTTGCTCTAATTTGGATTTATATTTTGGATTTGCCAGGAAGGTGATTTCACCAGGTTTGGCCTTGTCTATCTCTGCAGTAGCCCTAATTTCTAATTCCGGGTCACCTACTACGGTGCCATTTAGATTCTCTGCAATTTCTTTTAAAGTATATGTCGACACGGATGCCTCCTTTTAGCATTTTGCCAGGAGTAACGTTTAGTTCTTTAGTAAAGAATTGAGGGACAAAAGACTTGAACCAAGATATGCCTACAAAAGGTAAAAAGCTAAAACGTATTGAGAAACGCTTTAGCCTTTTATATCGCATCGAAAATTATTGGGCCTTATTCAGCTCTTCCAGTACTCTATCGGTGATATTATACTCCGGTTTGGCGTATAATACCACCCCTTGCGCCACATCTAAAACATAGTCGTATTCTTCCTCATCACCGATCTTTTTAATTACTTTGTTGATTTTGTCAATAATAGGTTGGGTTAATTCTTGATTTTTTTGATAAATTTCTCCCTGTGGGCCTAATTTTTCATAGTAATACTGCTCCATCTTGGCTTGCAACTGGCGCAACTTGTTTTCCATTTCGGCCTTTTTTTCAGGGCTCATCAGCAGGCTTTGATTTTGCATTTCATCCAGCATTCTTTGCGCATCTTCTTGCATCTGCTTGAACTCAGTTTCGTAGGTTTGTCTTAACTCATCTAACTGTTTTTGAGCTTCCTGGAACTCAGGAAATTCTTTCACGATTCGTTCTGTGTCAATGTAGCGGATCTTTAATTGTGCATACGCCTGGCTCCATCCTCCCCACAGGAACAGTCCGAGGACCAATACGAAGATATACGATTTACTTAATTTCACTTCATCCTCCTAGGTAATTGATTTGTATTTTCAATAGACATTTTAAAATTGTCCGAATTTAAAATGAATTTTCCATTGCCCCTCACGATTGCCTTTTTCATCAAAATAATCGAATCCATAACCAAAATCGACGCCGATGATGCCTAATAATGGCATAAACAGTCTTGCGCCAATGCCCACCGATCGCCGTAGATCGGATAAATTGGTTTCGTCAAATGTTTCCCAAACATTCCCGGCTTCCATAAACAACAGTCCAAATAAGGTGNNGGTATTCTCAGCTCCGTGGTAAATCTCACCATAGATTTGCCGCCACCTCTGGGGCCCGCTCTTCCATCATCATAACCACGCAATGGTTCTGAGAAACCTAACCCGGAACCGCCGATAAAAAACAACTCATTGGGATTGATATATGAATCGTTCTGCAATTCGCCAATCAGGCCAACCCGGTTTTCAGATAGTAAGACCAATCCCCATTTAAGTGGGATATAATGTTCGAGGGTAAATGTGTTCTTCAGGAAATCTTCGCTGCCCTGTAAAGGACCGCCGGCTAATTTGGTTCGTAAGCTATATACCGATCCGGCAGTTGGAAATTCCGGTCGATTTCGGCTATCGCGACGAATAATTTGGGTTAAACTGATCTGAGTGGATTTTCGATCAGCATTAAGAAAACGAAAGGCCAGTTCATCGTTGCGAATATTAAAAATTTCGTTTTCAGAAATCCGGAAAATCCAATCACCACGGAAATAATTATCGGGCCAACGGAAGCGGCGACCCACCTGAATGCTGCCACCGCGCTCTTTTCCATCCCAGGGGCGGAAATTTCCGCTAAATCGGGTATCAAAAACCGAAAAGCCAATCAGGGTAGGGCTGCCGAACAGCCATGGTTCTGTAAAACCGAGGGAGAAGTTCCGGTAAAATCTGCCAAAATCTGCCTGAAAACTCAGGCGTTGCCCTTCTCCTCCGGAAAACGGATGTTTTAAGGAAAAGTTATTTAAAGAAAAACCGATGCTGCCAATAAAGCCGTCCCGCTGACTAAAACCTGCGCTCATGTTGGCGGTATCGGTGGAACGCTCCTCAATTTCAACTTCCAAATTGACGTGCTTATCATCATTCGGTAATAATTTTACATCAGGCACAACGTTGGCAAAATAATTGAGGACCCACACATCGCGAACGCTTCGTTCTAACTTTTGCCGGTTAAATGTATCGCCGGGATATATTTTAAATTCCCGCCGGATCACCTTTTCGTTAGTCTTGGTATTCCCGGTAATTTTGATTTCCTTAATCCGCACCACATGACCTTCGCTGATCCGGAGCTTCACGTCAACTGTATCTTCACTGACAGGAATTTCCTGCGGTTGAATTGTCGCAAATAAATAGCCCTGGTTGTGGTAGAGGGTTTGAATATTTTCCCGAATACTTTTGTCAAAATTTTCCTGGTTATATACGTCGCCTTTGGCAAACAGTAACTGATCGCGCAATTTTTGTTCGGAAAAAACCGTATTCCCCTCAAATGAAATATCACCGAAGTAGTACTGTCTTCCCTCATTCACATACAGGTCTATAAACAGGTCGGTTTTATCTTCATTATAATACAGTGAATCCTTTACGATCTCTGCGTCACGGAAGCCTTTTTTGCGGCAGTAATTGAGTACATTTTGCTTGTCTTTTTCATATTTTCCCCGGTCAAAATCCGCACTTCGCCACCAGGTGTCCTCTTTTATTTCATCAAAGGCATCTTTCAGATCGTCGCCAGAAAGTTGCTTGGTCCCCAAAACCCGGATACGTTCCACCTGAACCTTTTCGCCTTCCTTAATCTTTACATTCGCGATAACACGATTATCCGCCACTAATTGAGTATCTATCTCCACATCCGCTAACAGATAACCCTCCTCCTGATATTTTTTAAGCAAGGCTCTCTTCGCTTTATATACTTTAAAAGGCGTATAAACCATGGCCTTAAAGAATCCTAAGTGTTTATCCACCTCTTTCTTATTAAGCTTTTTTTGGCCTTTGATAGTCCAATCTTCCAGACGGGGGAATTCTTTAACACGGATGACAACATCCAAAGAGTTACCGATTTGATTTTCGGCGAATACCTGCACATCGGAAAACAGTCCTAATGACCAGAGGTTGCGAATGGCTTTTTGAAAATCATCCCCACCTACATAGGCACCGCGAATAAGCCCACTGTTTAACATTATTAAGGAACTGTCTGCGGTTTCATTGCCCTCAATCCGTACTTTGTTTATTTTATATTTTTGCACCTGGCCAAACGCGTTTTGATGAGACAACAGGCAAAACGCTGCGAGGAGTGAGAGTATTAAATAAATTTGATAAAACTTCTTATTCCCCAACATAACCTTATTAATATCCAAATCTTACAAATTAAATGAATAAAGCTTTTTTTGCAAATTAAAAATTAAACGAATGTCTTAATCTAATTCGAAAATCCTGGTTAATGTCATCGCTATAGAACGGATTAAATTGGAATTTACTGTATTCCAATTCTATCAGTAGATTATAGAGTAGTCGATACTCCAATTCAAACGTATGATTAATTCCCAGTTTTGATTCTTCAAATCCCGGCACCAATTGGCCGGTATAGGTTAAGTAGATATCTCTCAATAAATATTTCCCAAAGGTTACTTCCGAACTCTGAAGTAATAATAACGCCGGATCAAGATTGTTGTTCGTGTAGAAATTCGAGCTTGCGGAATTGCTGAACAAATTAACGCGATTTTGAAAACTCAAATAGAATAAATTTGTGGTAAATTTAGAACGTAAACGGACGTAATCCAGATTTAAGCGCTGTTCCAACTGACGTTCCAGCGGTCTAAATAAGGGGCGGATCAACAAATCTTCTGTCATCGATAACCCGACTTCTCCGGCTTTATACTGAATGTTTTGAACGCTGTAACCCAAATGGGCTAACAATTCTTCCTGGCTTTGGGTTTCTCCTACCACCGGTTCATAACCGGGTACTAATTTAAATCTAAAATCCTCCCATCTCCCTTTGGACACTTCTTTTTTAGTCACGGGATCGATCACATAAAGTTCCAGATAAATATCCTTCGGAAAATCTCCTGCGGAATCTCGTACGGTAGTATAGGCCCTTCCATACACTTCCGGATAAATCTCAAATCGGTTAAATTCTACCCCAAATCGTTCTACTTTAAAATTCGTATCCAGGTATTCGACTTTACCTTGTGTTGACTCTGCACTGCCTTCAATACGGAACGAGTCGTCAATCAGACGTCCTGTAAATTTTAATCCCGGCGACGAATTATCGATGTTCAGATCCATGTAAACTTCGCCGACATAGGCAGGCACATTTACGAAATAGCGAATATTATTGCCGGGTTCCGCTTTAACATCCCATTCCATATTCATTAAAAAATCAAGGACTTGACTTTCTTCGTCGTAGGCCATTTCTCCTTCGTCATCATACATACCAACAAAGGGAAACGTTACCCGGCAATCGTACAATTGTAAATCACCATACGCGATGGGTAATTCAGGTGGCCCTGCGAAATAAAACTTTTCATCTGCCGTTCTTCCTCTTGTGGCAAAATAACCCCAATCCCCTTCTTCCATTAGTCCGGGAATGGATAGAGGAATTCCTTGTTCATCGGTCTCCCAAATTAGCACCCCAAAATTGAGGCCAATTTCTTTAAACAACCAGGGTTTCAGGCGGGGATTATGGAGGGAGTCCGCTCTTTGATTATATATTCGAGCCCAACGATTGTTAACCAGTCCTTCGATTGATTTAATTCTCACATAATCGCTGGCATTGGTTAGTTCTATTTCTGCCTGAAGGTTTGATATCGGTGGAATTATTCCGTCAAATTCTAAAGAACCATCGGTAATGTTTAAATAAAATTCCTCAAAATAAGGATTGGAGCGACTCCCCTGAATGTTCATGGATAAGTGCCCATTTGATTGCGGATTTCGAAAAAATGGTTCTAATTCGGGCAACTCTGACAAGACATTTCCATCCACCTCAATATTGATATCGATAGGCCCATCCTGATCGACGCTAAGTATGCCGAAACCGTGAATGGTATATTCGTCTTGGCTTTCATAAATAAATTTGTGGATTTTCGCAATATGATTGGATAAATCCCAAAATGAGGTTTCCTCTGCCAGCGAATCTTCAAAAACTAAAGAAATATCATCAAAAGAGTTTCCTCCAAAATAGCCATCGTTAATCTGAACCTCTCCCTGGATAGCCGGTCTTTTGGCAGGTCCGGAAACATCTATTGCATAGGTAAATTTTCCTTGAATGATATCACGATCTTTAAATATGGTTTCTGCTAAAAAGTTACTTTCAATATCTTTGGCTTGTAGTGCAATGTTCAGGGAGTCATCCAACAGATTCCAATATAAATCCGCATTGAAAACCTGGTTGCCGTTTAAGTTTACCCAAAAATTATCAAAGGTTAAAGCATAATTATTTAACTTACCGGAGAGCCTGGTATTATAATAGCCAACCTCGTTGACAATAAAATCATTTGCATCGAGGTCAAAATAGACCTGTGGGTTTTTGACCGTCCCGCCGAATTGCATTTGTCCTTCCAGAAAGCCTTGTTCGAAAAGGGCAGAAAGTGCAGGACTATTGGTTACAAAATCCGTAACGGAAACTTTTTGAAGTTGGAGAGTCCCTTGAAACGGAGCTTGGGGAGTGGAACCAACAAATAATTCTCCGGAGAAAAGTTCGGGCGCATCGATCTCGGTTTTACTGCCTTTATCAGTGAAAGAAACTTCGAAGTCACCTTCAATTTTTTCAGGGGCGGTGTTAAGTGTAAAATCTCCCCAAAATCGTTGGTTGTCCATAAAGATATCCCGAATGTTTGCGGAAACCATAACAAATTCTTTAAAGGAATTTTGGGAAGATATTTTCATTTTAGCTCTGAGCGAGTTATATGGTCCGGCAAAGTAAAAATTGACTCTCCGATCCGTGATCCAATGGGCAAGCAATGGATTTTTCGTGAACTCGTTAACAGGAAAGTTTTTGACGTCCAGTATATTGAAGGTTGGATCACTAAACAGTTTTTCAATGCCTCCTCTAACCTGTAATGTATCTTCCAGGTTGGCGGAATTAACCGCAAACTGAAAAAATTGATCGTCAAGGCTAAATGGCCCCCCTCCGAAGGTAAGCAGCGTGTCTTTGGATTCTACGGAAAACGTAAAATTTCCGCCATATTTTTTGGTTTTGAAATTCCCGGAAAAATCTGTATCAAGATAAATGCCGCCTTCATTTAATCCATTGAGAAAGCTAAAATAACCTCGGGGTACAGGAATATCAGAATTTAAGCGTAAGTTGATGTCATCCTGATTAAAATTCACGATGCCAGCCCCCTGGGTACGAAATTGTAGAAAATCTGCCCTGATATAATTTAAATCCAATTGCTTTAGCGCATTCTGATAATGCAGTTTAGCCTTTACCGTATTGAAGGGAATGACTGCGAATAACAAATCCGGGCAGGTGGCCTGAGCGAAGATTTCTATTTCATTAAAAGGGCCGGAGAATTCAATCTCTCCGGCAATTTTGCCTTCATAGGCGGGTTCAAAAATATCATGAGATTTTTGAAGATACTTTGCCGAATAATTTTTAAAGTTAAGCTGCCAATCCACGGTAGGGTCCAGTAGATTGTTGATTTTACCTCCAAAAACAGCATCCGCATCTTCAACTTTGCAGTTGAAGGGCTCAATTTCCAGATCGCGTTCATTCAAGTTTAAATTAAGGCTGTCTGCTGTAATATGCTGATTAAATGTGTAGGCGGATAGATTTTTTACTAATAACGGCCCGGAAAATCTAAGGCTATCGATAGAAAAACTACTATTCGCAATTTGGATATTTCCGTTCAGTTGTGCACCCTGCAATTGGAAGGCTTTATGAGACCAAAACGGTAATTGGGAGGAATAGGTGCATTCATCCAACTCTACTTTCGCCTGAAAGTTTTTATTCTCAAAGTCAACAATCCCGTCTATTGCAAGTGAGGAAGTCACCTCTCCCAAACAAGTTCCGCTCAAATCGAGATTTATTCTCTGATCGTCGGGAAGATAATTGATTTTCCCGTTTAGTTTAGTGAATAAAGGGACCTGTCGATTGCCCTGCATTTGGACCAGAATTTCTCCATCAACAATGGAAACATAATCAATTGCCGGAAATTTTTTAAAATTGATCACAATTTCTTCTAACACTTTTTCCAGTGATAGATCCCTTTCTTTCTGATCTTCTTCGCCGGGTTGATAAAGGTGAATACGGGGACGGATAATTGTAACCGAACGGACATCCTTCACAAAATTAAAGTTATTGGTTAAAAGCTTGAATGGCTCATAACCGATTTTAATCTCGTCAAGTTCAATGGAAAAACTGCCCCTCTGATCGGCAGCGCTGAGTTTATAAAATGTGATATGTTTGAAACCTAATCCAAAATCACTAATCAGGAACGATTCACCTAAATATGGTTGCAGCTTATTTACAATTATTGTCTTAACTTCATCTTTAACAGGCGTATAGCTCCAGATCAGATGAATTGCTAATAGCGTGGTTAAGCTGATCAAGATTAAGTAAAAATGCCAGCTTCTTCTTTTGGTCATAACACTTTTATGCACAGTTAAATATCATTCATGGTTAAATCTTAAAAATGTACAAAATTCCTTGTACTTACACAACCTGTTATATTGTGATAATGAGGAAAAGATTCCAAGGTTTAATAATTTCGAACCGAGATTTCTCGGAAAATTTGGAGAAAAATTGCGCATTACAAACTCCGGGCTTGATTTAGAGAATAAAATTTAGGATTTTAATTTAGGATAAATGAAAATATTCGGTGAAAGCTTTATGAAGCATGTAAATGTTGCGGTTGTCGGTGCCACCGGTTTGGTTGGTGAAAAAATGCTGGCAATTTTAGAAGAGCGGCAATTTCCTGTGGAAAGGCTACTCCCAATTGCCTCAGCAAATTCTGCCGGTAAAAGCCTGAAGTTCAAAAATCAATCGATTCCGGTACAACCCTTAAATGAAACAATATTTGAAAAAGTAGAAATAGCTCTGTTTTCCGCAGGAGCAACTATAAGTAAAGAATTTGCCAAAATTGCAGCATCTGCCGGAGTCACCGTTATCGATAATTCCAGCGCCTGGCGAATGCATCCCCAAGTTCCGCTTGTTGTGCCCGAGGTGAATCCGCAGGCGTTAAAAGAACATCCTGGAATTATTGCCAATCCCAATTGTTCAACTATTCAAATGGTTGTTGCCCTTTTTCCATTACATCAACAATATAAAATTCGTCGCATCGTGGTATCCACTTATCAAGCCGTGACTGGGAGTGGACGAAGTGCTCTGCAGCAATTAACAGACGAAATTAACAAAGGGTCATCCGAGGCATCAGCCTATCCTCATCCAATCGCTTATAATTGCCTGCCACATATTGATACATTCCGTGAAGATGGCTACACCAGAGAAGAACAAAAGATGATCGATGAAACCCGCAAGATCATCAATGACAATGCGTTGCGGATTGCCCCAACCTGTGTGCGAGTGCCTGTTTATGCAGGACACTCGGAATCAATTAATGTTGAATTTGAAAAGCCGTTCGACCTCTCGGAGATTTATGCGATTTTAAACTCAGCTCCCGGCGTGGTAGTAATGGATGATCCTCAGCGAGACAATTATCCAATGCCGATTTATGCGCAGGACAAGGATGACGTATTTGTCGGACGAATAAGAAGCGACCCAACCGTTGCGAATGGATTAAACTTATGGGTGGTCAGTGATAATCTTCGTAAAGGAGCTGCAACAAATGCAGTACAGATTGCAGAATTGTTACTGCAAATGGAGGAGGATTAGAGTTTAATGTCCGATCCTGCCAGGTCTCATAGCGAATTGTTTTATATCCCAGAAAATATAATGCCCGGAGCCGAGCCAATGTTTAAAAATCAAGGGCGGGAGGGATTTCTCTTTTTACATGGCTTCACCGGTTCCCCTTATGAGGGCAGAGATTTTTTTCGCCATTTTTCGGATAAGGGATATGCAGTTTGGGTGCCATTACTACCGGGACACGGTACCAGCCCCGAGGAGTTAGAAGATGTAGTTTTCACGGACTGGTTGCAGAGTGCGGAGCAATATTATTTATCCATGAAAGCTTTTTACAAAAAAGTTATCATTTGCGGCCAATCGATGGGAGGGGCATTAGCCTTACATTTAGCTGCAAATTACCCGGTAGATGTTCTGGTCAGCCTGGCAGGTGTTACCATCATCAAAGACTGGCGATTAAAACTGTTACCAATAGCCAAGAAATTAATTCGCTATCAATACAAGTCAAAAGGACCGGATATTCGATGTAAATCAGCTAAAGAAAAGAGCGNNATCCAATTAAGAGTCTTATACAATTTTTGTCGTTAATTGAATACGTCAGGAATGAACTAACTGCCGTCGAATGCCCGGCGCTCCTCATTCATTCCCGTCAGGACCGGACAATTACCTATGACAATTTAGAATTTATTTCCAATCGTATCTCATCCCCGCACAAACGCACCATAACGCTGGAAGAATCATATCATATAATTAGCGTTGACCAGGAGAAATCGGTCGTTTTCAAAGCAATTGAAGATTTTATAAAAGCGGTGTGATTTAACTGCCTTAGTTAAATATAAACAAAGAAGTAAAAAAAGAAGCTCAACCTATACAAAAATAAGTATTTTTACTATTTTTATTTCAAAACCAATTGACATTAACTCCATATTTTGTTAAACTTTTTCGCTTTAGATGGATAATTTGCTAATTACCTGTTATTAAACTACTAAATCACAATTAAACCGGAGGAGGCCATGGCGGCGACAGGCAAGGGCTCAATAATCCTCAAAATTTTAATAGTATTGTTGGCTGTGGTTCTTTGGCAAGTAATTTCTATTCCTGCTGAGATTTGGTCTACAGAGGAAAAGATTACGACCAGCAGTAGAGAAAACATGAACTCGATTTATGAAGCGCAGCAGTATTATTATAGTAAAACCCAAAAATTTGTACCGGCAGATTCTTTAGAAAAGCTAGTAATGTTTCTCAGAAGCGATTCCAGCCTACAGTCACTGAGCAAGCTTGGCAATTTAACCAACCAGCTGTATGATCGTATAAATCAAATTTTGGATGTTCCGGTGTTAGAAGCGATTTTACCCATCATCCAATCCCTTGACGAAATAAAAGGAGATTTGAGTTTTAACACCCGCTATTTTAAAAACTACGATGATTTAATGGCGCAAAAAGAATCCATCGAATCCTCTTTAACAAAGTTTGAGTCCAGCTCTGAGTTTCCTGATTTTTGTACTGTAAAAAACTATGTTGACTCTTTGTACAGATTAAGGGAGCGTATGAATGAATATAAACTCCAAAATAGTGCCTTGTTAGCCAAGGGGTATGTGGATTCTCTCAATGTTTTTCTACCATCAATTGAACGCGGTGTGGTAGAAAATTTTTGGACTGAAGAATATCAAAAGATGCTAAATTTTGTTCGGGCGATTAAAGAAACAGATATCGTTTATAAATCAAGTGTGGCAGACAGGTTACGAAAATTTAGTGATCGAATTAATTCGAGCATAAAGGACTTGAGTAAGACCGAGCTTCAAGCAAATGTGCAGATGCTTAAAGAGCAAAAGTCACATGTTGAAGAACTTCATCGAAAGTTTTTAGAGCCGGACAACTTCATGTTAACAAATAAATACGGTGTTTTGAGTCTGGATGAAACTGATTCTTTACTCATTAATTTTAGTGAAGAAAATTTCTACGATCCGGATACATTCGACGGTCAACAACGCTATATTGTTGCTTATAACAACGATACGGGTAATTTAACCGTTGAATCTCCAAATCTTTTAGATGATTTTCAAAACAAATTATTAGAAGCGACCAATCCCATCAGGGATTTACCACTGTTTTCATATCCGCAAAAGGTCAGAAATTCTTTGGATAGCACTATCGTGGTGATGAACGAAACAAAAAGCACCTATCGCCTAAATCGATATCAGGAAGTTTTGTTAGATATGAAAGAACTAATCGCGGAGATGCAGGAATTAAACGATGTGTTATTCTTTCGGTATAGTTTAAATGTAAAAACATTTCTTGACACCGTCCAGACTGAGAGAAGACTTTCGGTTTTAAAACCAATGATCGAAGACATTCTCAATCCGATAGATACCTTAGCGGCCCGTACGGAGACAGGAAATGTTAGTGACCTGAGAGAAAAATTGAATGAATTTGGAAATAAAATTCAGGCGTTGGATTCTTTGATTCAAGATCAAACTCCTTCGAGAATCAGTAGTAGAATTGATCCTTTTTATGATTCTTATAAAGAGGTATTGACACTTCTGGACGAATTAAAAGGCTCGTTTAATCCTGAGAATGCCACAAAACTGCGTCAATCAGGAGACAAAATTGAGAGTGCATTGCTCAGGATTTTGAATGGCTATGAAGAGCGTGTAAACTTGATCTTTCACTACACCCACAAAAATCATGGCTTTATTCAAAATGGCGAAAGAAGTTGGGAGGCAGCAGAAGAAGCTGAAATAGGGTAAAGGATAACGATGGGAGAGATTGTCAATAGTATTTGCCTGCATGAAAACAACATGAGTTGGGTTCAGGCGGAGGTTGAGAGTGGACAGAGTATTGGCATAAAAAAAGTGGTTGAAAGTCCATTACCGTTTGTGATTAATTATGATAATATTCAAAAATCGACTACGGCTTTGAGGATCGCCAATCATCTTAATTCGCTCGCCGATACTAATGAATTGACCACCGATAAGCTGCGTTTTGTGCTCTCCACCAAGTTTGGTATAACCAAAAAGATCACCTTAGATGAGACGATTGCCCCCAATTTATATTCTGAAATTGTAAAAAATGAGTTAAGCTATATTATTACGACAGATGCGGATGATTATTTAATTTACCAGCCAGACTTTATTCGCGAACGGAATTCAATTAAAGAGTTATTAGCAGTTGCCATCCGGAAGGATCTGTTCAGTTTCTTTCAACAGGTAGGCCAGGAAGCCCATTTTTCATTACAGAGGATTTCCTTGAACTGTTTTTCGATTGATGAATTGTACAGAAGATTTTTCCCCAATCTTATCGGCCAGAGTCTTCTGGTGAATTTCACCGAACGTGGTTTCGAAATGGTGGTTTCTGATGAACAAAATTTTTTAGATTTCAACTTCAAACCGTATACCCCATTTCTGCAAGACATAGAACAATTGAGCGAAAATGAGGTATTCTCGGCATTTTCTGCCGGTGTAGATGAGATTCAAAAACCAGGTGTAGCGGAATCGTCAATGTATTCGATTTCACAAATTTTTTTGTTTGGGACATATTTTAAATCACACTGGCTGAACAAGCTGCAAAAACAGTCAAAAATACCGTTGCGAGTTCTTAATCCAACAGATACCACGGAATGGCAAGTCATTTCCGACGATCCCAAATTCAATTCTTCCGAAGCATATCGATTCGTAGAACCATTGTCTAATATATTTTAGAAATACATTTTAAAATTTAAGAAGGCATCATCATGGTGAAACTAAATTTATTGGATGTTCCCGAGGGGCAACAGACTTCGGAAGAGAAAAAGAAGGATACCGAGCAACAGGAGTCAAAAGAGAGTGAAATAGATTTTTCCTTGTTCCAACCCAGAGAAGAATCAACCCCCCTAACCATCTCCCAAGAAGAGCCCGTAACCCAAACCAGTGCTTCACCTTCTTCCGCTCAATTTACTGAAGAAGAAACCGGCGAAGAGGAAGAAGAGCCGATAAGCTTTGAAGGTTCATTCTCTAAGAAAAAGACATTTTGGTTTATTGGAATCGGGATTGCAATTGTATTAATCGCATTATTTATAACCCTTTTATTGGGCCCGGATACCAGTGAAGAGACAACCGCAAGTAGAGAAACTTCCACTAATGTTCGTGGACCCTCTGCACCTACGGGGGAACAATCGTCCGTACCGGCATTTTTACAAAATCAATTCGCTCAAAACCAGCAACAGAATCAGCATTATCTAAATCTGGCAAAAAATTTTCTTAGTCTTCGCGTGCCAAATGCCGGTTATTCGATGTTAGTGTTCACATCCACCGATCTTTATGTGAGTGTTTTGGCTAATTCCAGAAATGAGGTTGCTGAATTCCGGCAGGCAGTTAAGGAATATTATCCCCGGATAAAGATGAATATTGAAAGTGTTGAACCCAAATTTGTTAACGGTCAAGAAAAACTTTTGGCTGACTTTTCAATACCAATTGCCCAAACCCTATCATCCGGCAGTGCCTCAGCATCTCAATCGGAAGCGCTAAATTCAGAAAACATACAAACTGCCTTTACCCGACTGGCCCGGGAACATGGTTTGAATACCACCTACTTTAAAAAGGGGGATAAGGAAGCCGGCAGAAATATGCAACAGAACTATTTTTATGCTAATGTTATCGGCAACCGGTCTTCT
>JABAHQ010001668.1_pt1 | contig 50941 bp, 48 predicted proteins | sample 7062091 | NCBI WGS metagenome assembly JABAHQ01 (sample SAMN14534359, study PRJNA622989) | marine sediment metagenome | biome: marine biome [ENVO:00000428]; feature: marine pelagic biome [ENVO:01000023]; material: deep marine sediment [ENVO:00002113] | place: India: Gulf of Kutch | collected...
ACGTTGTTCCTGGACGAGATCGGCGAGATGCCTATGGGCCTGCAGGCCAAGCTCCTGAGGGTCATCGAGCAGCGCTCGATGCGTCCGGTCGGGGCCAACCACGAGGTCCAGCTCGACGTGCGCCTGATCACCGCCACGAATCGGAATCTCGAGGCCGACGTGGAGAGCGGGCGCTTTCGGCAGGACCTCTATTATCGTCTCAGCGTCCTCGGTGTGCGTATGCCGTCGCTGCGTGAACGTCGTGACGACATCCCCGCCCTTGTGCATTACTTCGTCGAGAAGCTCACCGAGGACCTGCGTTGCCCGCCGCTGGGCATCGACGAGNNCGCGAGCTCAAGAACGTCATCGAGCGTGCCATGTTGCTCGGTCGCCCGCCATACGAGTGCATCGCGCCCAGAGCGAACCCCCAGAGCGCCGGCACCGTGCCGGGCTACGAGGCTCCGGAGCTCGACAGCGGCGAGGACCTGGCGCTCGAGGAGGTCGAGCGCCGTCATATCCTGCGAATGCTCGAGGCTGCGGGCGGCAACAAGTCCGAGGCCGCGCGCCGACTGGGGATCTCGCGTAAGACGCTCGAGCGCAAGCTCGCCGCCTGGGGCGACCGATCGGGAGCCGCATCAGTGAACGGGTAGACGTCGCCCCGCCCATGAACGGACCGATCGCACGTCTGCGTCGGCTGGCGCGCCTCAGTCACCGCAAGGTGCGCTACAAGCTGCTCGCGCTCGCCCTCGTCCCGGTCCTGCTCGTCATGCCCGTCGCGGTGGCGCTTATCGTGCTGTGGGGCCAGGACTTCAGCTATACGCAGCTCTTTCGAAAGGTCAGCACCGATCTGCGCGTCGCACGGCATGCCTTTCAGAACATGCAGGAGGAGTACCTCGACGAGCTCGGCCGGCTGGCGCAGTCCTACCGCTTCCGGCGGGGATTCGAGCAGGAGAATCATGCGGGTCTCGAACGGATGTTGATGGACTGGCAGGGCCGCAACGGTCTGGCCTTCCTGCACCTCACCGATACCGAAGGGCGGTGGCTGGTACGAGCGCCCCGGGGCGGGCACAGCCGAACCCGGCCTACGCGACTGCGCGCGCGTGTGGCCAACGTGGGCGAGCCCGCCAGCGGTATCGAGGTGTTCTCCAACGCCGAGCTCAGGCACGAGAACCCGGCCGTCGCCGACAAGGTGATTCTTTCGCTCGTCGACACACCACGCGCGGCGCCGACCGAGCGCACGCGCCAGCAGCGGGCGATGGTGATTCGATTGCTCTACCCCGTGGAGGGCGCGACCGGGCGGGTCACCGCCATCCTCGACGGTGGATTGGTCCTCAATCAGAACTTCGCGTTCGTCGATGCCATCCGCGATCTGGTGTACGGCGAGGGCAGCCTGCCCGAGGGCAGCCACGGCGCGGTCACGGTGCTGCTCGACGATGTTCGCATCAGCACGAATGTCCCCATCCGCGCCGGGGAGCGCGCGCTCGGGACGCGGGTCTCGGAGACCGTGCGCGAGCAGGTCCTCGAGCGCGGCGAGCACTGGGTGGACCGCGCCTTCGTCGTCAATGATTGGTACATCTCCGCCTACGATTCGATCAACAACGTCCGCGGCGAGCGCGTGGGCATGCTGTACGCCGGTTTCCTCGAGGCGCCGTTCCGGGAGTCGGTGCTCGGGGCGCTCGGCGTGATGCTGCTCCTGATGACGCTCGTCTTGCTGGCAGCGGGCATCATGGCGGTGCGCGGCGCGCGTGCGATCTTCCAGCCGGTCGAGGCCATGGCGGAGGTCGTGCGGGCCACGATGGCAGGGAAGGAGAGGCGGATCGGGGCGCTGCGCTCCGAGGACGAGATCGGCGAGCTCGCCCGTCAGTTCGACCGCATGCTCGAGCTGCTGCAGCAGCGCAACCACGAGCTCGAGCGGGCCACGGAGCGTCTCGAGGAAAAGGTCGCCGAGCGCACAGCGACGCTCACGCGCAGGAACCGCGAGCTCAGCGAGACCGTGGAGACGCTCCACCAGACTCGGCGTCAACTGGTCATGGCCGAGAAGCTGGCCGCGGTCGGGCAGCTCACCGCCGGTATCGCGCACGAGATCAACAACCCCACGGCAGTGATCCTGGGTCACCTCGATCTGCTCGCCGCCGAGCTCGACGACGACTCCGGACCGGTCAAGCAGGAGATCGAAGTGATCATTCATCAGATAGACCGTATCCGGAACATCATCGACAATCTGTTGCAGTACACCCGGCCGCGGGATTCGGGCGTAGCGCTCGCCTACGTCGACGTCAACGAGGTGGTGTCAGACAGCTTGGGTCTCGTTCGGCACGAGCTCAAGGGGCGTGAGATCCGGGTGGATACGACGCTGGGCGCCACGCGGCCGATCAAGATCAAGCGCCAGGAGCTGCAGCAGGTGCTGGTGAATCTGCTGATGAACGCGGTGCAGGCGGTGGGCGAGCAGGGCTACGTCCGCATCGAGACGGGCGACTGGCGGACGCAAGGGGTGGTGCTCGCCGTCACGGACAACGGCGGCGGAATACGCGCGGATGCCATCGACCGGGTGTTCGATCCCTTTTTCAGCACCAAGCGAGACGGCACGGGATTGGGGCTGTCGATGAGCTACGGCATGGTGCGCGGTTACGGAGGCGACGTGACGGTGATGTCGGAGGAGGGCGTGGGATCCACGTTCCGCGTCTGGCTCCTGCGCGAGCCTGAGGTCTCGGAAGAGCCATTGTTGGCGGTCCAGAACGGCCTGGATCGTGAGTCCACGCAGCAGAGATGATCGCGGAGGCGCGATGAACGAGGAGCGGTTCAACACCGACGTCCGTCGGTTCCTGAAGAAAGTCGGCATCACCGCCCAGGGCGAGATCGAGAAGGCCGTCGAGGCCGCGGTGCGTTCGGGAGCGATCGACGAGGCGGCGGTGCTCAGGGCGCGTGTCCACCTCCGGCTTGAGGACGGGGGCACGGGACCGCTCGTCGAGACCGACATCGACGGCGAGATCCGTCTCGGGTGACGGTCGTGCCCCGGGTGCGCCACGCCGGCGGCCCGGGGCATTCGTCACCGGCGGGCTTGATGTGTGTCAATGTGATCGAGGGTCCGACGTGGTTTGTTGTGACGCATCACGCGGAGCCGCACCGGTGCCGGGCCGCCCGCAGCCACTATGCCTGCCATGTCCTCCGAGAGCCCCCTCGCTTTCGCCCGGGCGCGATTCCGCGCCAGCTGCGGTGACTGCGGGCTGCGTGCCGCCTGTCTGCCCGCGGGGCTGAGGCGGTCCGAGATCGTCGAGTTCGACCGTATCGTCGTCCGCGGGCGGCGTTTTGATGCCGGCACCTCCCTGTACGCGGCGGGTGACCGGGTCTCCAACCTCTATGTGCTGCGCTCGGGGACCGTGAAGTGTTGCCGGACAGAGTCAGGTGGGGCCGAGTGCGTGACGGGATTCCTCCTCGAGGGCGACGTCGTCGGCCTCGAGGAGGTGGCCGAGGAGCGCCATCGAGGATCGGCCCGGGCCCTCGAGGCGGTCGAGGCGTGCGTCATCGTCGCGGGACGGCTGCACGCATTGAGCGAGCGTCTGCCGGGGCTCGAGACCCAGCTCCCGCGCGTCGTCAGCCGCCGCGTCGCGGCCCAGCGCCGGGCGCTCAGCTTGACCCGCGGCGCCTCGGTCACGGACGCGGTGCTGGCGTTGCTGCGCCTGCTGATCGACCGCGCCGACGGAGCGCTCGACCCCCGCCCGGTGCCGCTCACGCTACGGCTGCCGCAAGCCGATGTCGCGAGCTTCCTCGGCGTCGAGCCGGCCGTGCTGCGCGAGGCGTGTCGGCGCCTGGCACTCCAGCGCTCCCTCGTGCCCAGCGACTCGCACGTGGAGCTGCGCGGGCCCGCGCGCCTGCTCGCTCGCGCGCGGCGATCTTGAGCGGTGGCGAGGCGCGCAGCCCTCGGCGAATCGAGCCGGCGCGGATCCGCGGGTCGGCCCCGCCCACGAGCGCTATCGGGTAATCGCAACGACACCGCCGATACGGGAACGCCCCGCCGCGGCTCCCTGGGACCCATTCCCCGGGCATCCCGGGACCGGCTCACGGCCCGGTCTCCCGCGACCTCGGGCCTGCGCGGGCCAAGGCGTGCCCCCGACCGGATCGCTCCGGCCCGGGCGGCCGCGGCGCCGGTTGACAGGGACCGCGCCCCCAAGACAATGGCACCATGGCACGCGCCGACTCCTCCTTCCGACGCTCGAGCGGGCTGCCGGCCTACCGGGTCCGCCTCAGCGACCGTGCCCGGCGCTTGCAGCTCAAGGTCTCGCCCCTGGGGCAGGTGGAGGTGGTCGTGCCCCGCGGGACCGACCCCGAGGTGGCCTCGACCTTCGTGGGCCGCCACCGCCAGTGGCTCGAGCGCACCCTCGCCCGGTTGGGGCGCAACACCGACGATCCCGAGCTCACCGCCCCGCTGCCGACCCGGATCGACCTGCGCGCGCTCGGCACCCGCCGGGCTGTCCTTTACGAGACCGCCGCGGGGGGTGAGGCGCCGGCCGTCTCGGCATGGCCCGAGGGCCACTTGGCGGTGCGCGCGCCCGATGCGTTCTCGGCCCGGGCGGGCCTGCGCGAGTGGCTGACCGGCGAGGCCCGGGCCCGGCTGGTGCCGTGGCTCGAGCGGGTGAGCGCGGAGACGGGGTTGGTGTATGAGCGCGCGCGGGTGCGCGCGCAGAAAACCCGCTGGGGGAGCTGCTCACCCCGGCGTCACATCAGCATCAACCGGAATCTTCTGTTCCTGCCCGAGGCGGTGGTGCGCTACCTCTTCGTCCACGAGCTCTGCCACACGGTGCATCTCGATCATTCGCGGCGCTACTGGGAGCTGGTCGAGCGCATGGAGCCCGGCTACCGGGCGCTGGACGCCGAGCTGCGCGCGAGCGAGCATCTCGTGCCCTTGTGGGCGTATCCGGAGGGATGAGCGCCGGCGGCCCGCCCGGGGCAGGCTAGAAGGAAAAGAAGTACCGCGCGCCGAGGCGAAAGCGGGTCTCCTCGTCGGTGAACTCGAAGTCGGTGGCGACGCCCCAGCTCGGCGTCAGCGAGAGCACGCCCCCGAGGCCCATGCCCGTCGCGTCCTCGCCGTCGAGCGCGTAGTGGACGAGGTTGCCGTTGAGCTCGACCTGCGGGTTGACGAGGCTGCGCAGGCCGACTCTCAGGCCGAGACCGTCGCGCGAGCCTCCGCCCCGGCGCCCATCGAAGTCCCAATCTTCATAGGAGAGCCGGCCGAAGAGGTCAGTATTCGGCCTGAGGGGGGTGCTCAGCCCGAGCCCCAGGCTGAAGTCCTCGCGATCCGTCGATCCGTCGAGATCATAGTCGGCGAAGGCGCCGAACACGTGCACCTGCTCGGCGACCGCGGCCGACGCGGCCAGCCGGAAGCCGCCGCCGTCGTTGTCGGTGTCGTCGATCTCGAGCGCCGCGTAATCGGCCTCGATGTAGGTGTAACTCAGCTCCGCCGCCTGCGCGGACGCGGTGACCCAAAGGATCAACGCGGTGAACCCGAGACCGAGCTGCTTAGCGGTTACCATCGTGTGCGCCTCCCAGGCCCGTCGGGCCTCGTCGGTGCGCCGGCGGAGTGAGCGTCGGCTGCGCCGTTCAACGGTAGAATAACAAGGCGGTGCTCAACGCCAGCATGTTGCCGCCGGCGTGGGCGATCATGCCGGGCAGCAGGCTGCGCACCCGCTCGAAGACGAACGCCCAGATCAGCCCGCTCCACAGCACGACCAGGAAACCCGACAACGAGTAGAGGTGCAGCAGGCTGAACAGCCCCGCGCTGATCAGGGCGGCCGGCACGGGCCGCAGGCGCGAGCGCAGCGAGACGTAGACCAACCCGCGGAAGCCGATCTCCTCGAACACCGGACCCCACACCACGGCGTTGACGCCGGCCAGCAAAGTGGTGTCCCACGGTCCCCAGATCCAACGCTCCTGCAGCCCTTCCCACCAGTGGGGCTGGAACCCGAGCTGCCAGGCGCTCCAGCTGATCGCCAGTGCGCCCGCCTGGTCCAGCGCGATCACCACAACCGTCACCCCGAGCAGACCCGCCACGCCGCCCGGCCGGCGCAGCGTCAGCCCGAAGGCCGAGCTAAAGGTCAGCCCCCGGGGCTTGAGCAGGTGGCGGTGGATGAGCCAGAGCATCGGCAGTGAGGCGAAAAGCGTGCTCCACAACGCGACGATATTCCCTTTGAACAGCGTGCTCGGGAACAGAGACGCGGCGGCGAGTATGGCGAGCCCTAATGCCCCGGCGCGCACCAGCACGCCGAACCCCTCGCCGGGCGGCCAAGGGGTGTCCAGGGCCCGCGCCGTGCCCCGCAGGGCCGGGCGTCCCTGGCGCCACCAGGCCGCGAGCGCCACGAGCGCCAGCCCGGCGAGGCTCGCGACCAGCCCCGTGAAGAGCAGCGTGCGGTCGCGTAGGGTCTGGCCCCGAGAGATCAACCGCGATCGAATGCGGGCTGCGGTCCCGGCTTGACCGCGCCGCTCGGCGACTCGGATCCGTGCGTGATCGGCCGCCCATCCCACCGGCAGGAACCGCAGACCGGTCATCACGTGCGGCGTCAGGGATGCTTCGCTCGCGGGGCCGTAGGCGAAGCGGACCGCGTCGACGATCACCGCCTCCTCGGGCAGCTCGCCGAAGTGGGCGAGCTCACGCTCCAGGGCGGGCCACTGGTCCAGCTCGGCGAGCAGCACGATCAACCGGGCGCGCGTGTTGAGCAGCGCCCAGGGGGTGGCGCGTTCGGGATGGGCGTCGAGGTAGGTGAGCACGTCGCGGTAGACTTGCTCGGCGTCTTCTTGGACGTGCGCTCGGGTGCCGAACAGCAGCGTGAACCACCGGCGTTTCCACGTCGGCTCGCTCTCGATGCCGGCGTAGAACTGCAGGTGGCGATCGACCATGCGGGCCGCGGATTCGGCGGGGTAGCGCAGGTTGCCGGGGTTGCTTGTCGGGGTGGACGGCAGCCACAGGGCAAACGCGGCCGCCGCGAGCAGTGCGGCGAGCCCCAGCGTGATGATGGGGCTCAGCGTGCGCCTCGGGGGACGCCAGAGCAACCGTTGTGCGATCGCGCGCACCGCAAGGGGCCCGGGCTGCGGGTACGGGATCTATCCTAACCCCTTTTCCGCCCCGATGCGCAATCGCCCCGGCGCGGGTCGGCGCCCGCTCAGCCCCCGCCGTTGCTGCCCACCGCGAAGGGCGTCACGGAGTCCTCGAATTGGGTCTTCTCGCCCAACGCATCGAGGAAACCCTCCAGCCCCTTGCGCTCGATCTCGGCGTAGAAGGTGCTTCGGAAGGTGACCACCGTGCTGATCCCCTCGACGATGATGTCGTAGACCTGCCAGCGCTCATCGCGCAGGTGCATGATGTACTGCACCTGAACCGGCTTGCCGTCGCGCGGGCGGATCTCCACGCGCACTGCCGCCTCCGTGCCGTCGCGCTCGAGCTGCGCGTCCTTGTAGGAGACCCCCACATCGCTGAACTCGACGAGCTGCAGCGCGTAGGTCTTGACCAGGAGAGCGCGGAAACGTTCCAGGAACCGTTCGCGCTGCTCGGAGTCGGCACGCCGCCAGTACTTGCCGAGCACTAGGCGCGAGAAGTAGGGGAAATCGACGACGGGCATGAGGATCTCGTCGATGACCTGTTTCATCGCCGCTTCGTCGTCACGCAGGGTTTCGCTGCGCGCCTTCACGGTGTCGAGCAGGTGCTCGGTGGTCTCCCGCACCACCTGTGCAGGCTCGGCGGGCGCCGCCTGTAGCGATGCGGCGGCGGCGAGCGCCCCGGCGAGCACGATGAGCCGCAAGGTCGGCAGGAGCGGGCGATGGTTGGCCTGAGCGTGGTTCATGGCGTGTGCCGTCACCGCGGCGCCTCGGCGGGCGGTGCGGCCTCCTCCTCGAAGTCGAGATAATTGGGGCGCGGCGGGTTGCCGTCGTGGATGAGAAAGCGCCGCCGCTGCAGATAGGCCTCGCGGGTGAATGCGTAAGGATCGACCGCCGCCGCGTCGCGCAGCCTGAAGATCCCGGAGAGCTCCGCGCGGGCGTTGACCACCCGCAGCACCGCCAACGAGATGCTCGCCGCCATGTCGGAGAGATACCACGTCGGATCGATAGCGAACGAGAACAGCAGGCCCGCGGTGTCGCGGGCGGTGCTTGGTCCGACCAGTGGGTAGACGAGGTAGGGCCCGACCCCCGAGCCCCAGACGGCGAGCGTCTGGCCGAAATCCTCTTCGCGGGCCGGCAGGCCCATGTAGTTGCCCGCGAAGTCGAAGACGCCGAGCACGCCGAAGGTGGTATTGAAAAAGAACCGCGTCGAGTCCCGCACGCCTTGCTCCGGCTTGCCTTGGAAGAAGTCGTTGAGGATGACGTCGAGGTAGGTCAGGTTCCCGAAGAAGTTCGACACGCTCGTGCGCACCGGACCGGGCGCCACCTTGACGTACGCGTCGGCGGCCGGCTTCAGCGCATACCTGTCGAGGCCGTCGTTGAAGCGATAGACCTTGCGGTTGCCGGTCTCGAACGGGTCGGGTTCCGCCGGACCGTCGGCGGTCGTGGCGCAGGCCGGCAACACGCCGACCATGCCCGCCAACAGCGCGGCGCGCAAGCCGCGATATGGCGCCGGGAACATGCCCACCTTATTACCTTGCCGCGATTGTTCTTTTGGCACGCCATCGTCCGAGCCGGTCGCGCGCCGACCGCGACGCGACCCATGGCGAAGCTATGGTACCGGCGGGCGCGCCCATTTTCCATGACGGTGTGGCCCTCGCGGGCGCGTGCCCGACTGACCCGGTCACGGTTCTTGGTCGGGTATACGCTCCATCTGCACGAGCCACGCCGCGGCCTCGCTGTCGCTGGGGGCCCGATAGTCGCTGCGCGGCGAGAGCGATCCGCCGGAGCCCACCTTCGGGGCGTTGGCGATGCAGCTGCGCTTGAACTGGCTGAAACCGAAGAAGCGCTGCAGGAAAACGCCCAGCCAGTGCTTGATCTCGCCGACCGTGTACTGGTGACGCTGCGCCTTCGGGATATCAGGCCAGCGGCCCAGGCGTCTATCGCGCCAGGCGCAGTAGGCCAAGAACGCCACCTTGGGTGGGGGAAAGCCGAACCGCAGCGTGTAATAGAGGTGAAAATCCTGGAGCTCGTAGGGGCCGATGACCGCCTCGGTCTCCTGCGTGGGGACTTCGCTGTTCGCCTCCGCGGCCTCCGGCACGAGCTCGGGGCTGATCGGGGTCTCCAGGATCTCCTTGAGCAGCACGCTCGCCTCGTGACCGAGCTCCTCGGTGTGGATGACCCACCGCAGCAGGTATTGCACGAGCGTCTTCGGCACGCTGGCGTTGACATGGTAATGGGCCATGTGGTCGCCAACGCCGTAGGTGCACCAGCCCTGGGCGAGCTCGGAAAGATCGCTGGTGCCCACGACCAAGGCCTCGTGGCGGTTGGCGAGCCGGAACAGGTGGCTGGTGCGCTCGCCGGCCTGCACGTTCTCGAAGGTCACGTCGTAGACGGCCTCCCCGCGGGCGAAGGGATGGTCCAGCGTCTCGAGCATCTGGCGGCACGCCGGACGGATATCGATCTCGCGGGCGGTGCAGCCCACCGCTGCCATCAATCGCCGTGCCTGCTCGAGTGTGCGGTCGCTGCTGCCGAAGCCGGGCATGTAGTAGGCGAGAACGCTCTCGCGCGGCAGGCCCAGCACGTCCATCGCGCGAGCGCACACCAGCAGCGCCTGCGTGGAGTCCAGGCCCCCGGAGACACCGATCACCGCCCGCTGCAGGCCGGCGGCCTGCAGGCGCTTGACCAGACCCTGCACCTGGATCTCGTAGACTTCGCGACAACGCACGTCGCGCTGCGCCGGGTCGCTCGGCACGTAGGGGAAGCGCTCGTAGGCGCGCTCGAGCAGCAACGGCTTGTCGCGCGGCAGACGCGCCTCGAACGCGACGGTCCGCCAGCCGGCCAGCGCATCGCGATGATGCGCCACGCTTTGCCCGAACGTGTTATTGCGCATCCGATCCTGGGTGAGGCGCTCCAGATCGACCTCGGCGGTCACGAGCTGCGCGTGGTAGGCAAAGCGCTGCGACTCTGCCACCGCCGTCCCGTTCTCGTAGATCATGCCGTGGCCGTCCCACGCCAGGTCCGTGGTCGACTCACCGAAACCCGCCGCGCAGTAGACGTAGGCGGCCATGCACCGCCCGGACTGATTGGCCACGAGCTGGCGGCGGTAGTCGTCCTTGCCGGTCGTGATATTGGACGCGGAGAGGTTCGTCAGCACCGTGGCGCCCGCCATGGCCGCGTACGAGGAGGGCGGCACCGGCGTCCAGAGATCCTCGCAGATCTCTACATGCACTCGCAGCAGCGGTGCGTCGCTTGCCTGGAACAGCAGGCGGCTGCCGAACGGGACGTCGTGCTGGCCGCAGAGCTCGATGGTGTCGCCGACGGCCGTCTCGCCGGACGCGAAGTGACGCGCCTCGTAGTATTCGCGATAGTTCGGGAGGTAGGTCTTGGGCACGACCCCCAGCAGCCGCCCTTCCTGGAACACCGCCGCGCAGTTGTAGAGCAGGTCCCCGTGGCGCAGCGGCAGCCCGACGACCGCCATGGTGGGCGTCCCTTGCGAAGCCTTCACCAGTGTCTTGAGGGCCTCCCCGCAGCCTTCGAGCAAGGGCTGCTGATGGAAGAGGTCCTCGCAGGAGTACGCCGAGAGCCCGAGCTCGGGAAAAACCACGAGGGCGCAGGCCTGGTCCGAGGCCTGCTCGAGCAGCGCGCCCGCCTGCTCGGCGTTGTAGGCCGGATCGGCAACCCGGACCTCCGGGATGGCGAAGGCCACCCGGACGAACCCGTGGTTGTAGAGATTGAAGAAGCTCTGGTTCGACCCCATCGGCGCGGGTGCGGGTTCGGCGTGTGCGGCGCGGGACCCGCCGTGGTGGCTCGAGCGCACATTCTAGCGGAGATGGCCGGCCGGGTCGCGGCGGCCGCCCTCGCGGCTCAACCCCCGGCGAGGTGCTCGCTCAGCCAGTCCGCCGCGAGATCGGCCACCTGCTCCAGCGCGCCGGGCTCCTCGAACAGGTGGGTGGCGCCCGGGACGAGCTCGAGCCGGCGCTCGCCAGCGAGCGCCCCGTGGGCCGCCTCGTTCAGCTCGATCACCCCGTAGTCGGCGCCGCCGACGATGAGCAGGGTGGGGCTGTGCACCTGCCCCAGGACGTCCTGCGCGAGGTCGGGGCGGCCGCCCCGGGAGACCACCGCCGCGATCGCCGGGCCCATCCGCGCCGCGGCCCGCAACGCCGCGGCCGCGCCCGTGCTCGCGCCGAAGAGCCCGATCGGCAGGCCCTGCACGGAAGGCTCGGATTGCGCCCAGCGCGTGGCCGCCAGCAGCCGTTCGGTGAGCAGGTCGATGTCGAAGCGGTTCTCGTACCGGGCGTCCTCCTCGCGGGTGAGCAAGTCGAACAGCAAAGTCGCCAGGCCGCGCTCCTGCAGGCGGCGGGCGACGTAGTTGTTGCGGGCGCTGAAGCGGCTGCTGCCGCTGCCGTGGGCGAAGGCGACCAGGCCGCCGCTGCGCTCGGGAACCGCGAGATCGCCCTCCAAGGTGACCTCGCCGGCCGGGATGTGAACGGTGCTCGAGCTCATAGGTCGTGACCCTCGGTATCAGTCGGTGGTGGTGGTCGGTGAGAGTCCGGCGGCGCGCAGCGCGGCGAGCGCACGCTCGACGCGGCGGATCGGCACCGGCGCGCCGCGGCCGATGCCCTCGCATCGGCGCGCCTCCGCGCGCCAGCTCGCGCGGCTCGCGACGACCTCCGGCCAGAACGGGTAGGTGCGGCACTGCAGCGGGCGCGCTCGATAGACCCGGCAGCGGCCGGCGTCGCTCAGGAACACGCACGCCCCGCCGGGCGCCGAGCGCAAAACCCGCACGCCGTCGGCGAGGCGGTCGGTATAACGGCGGCGAAACCACCCCGCGGAGATGCCGAGCCGGGCGCTCATGCGGGCGACGTCGTCGGCGGTGAGGAACACGTAGCCCTCCTCGCCGCGACAGCACGCGCCGCAGCCGGTACACTCAAAACGCAGCACCTCGCGCCGGTGCTGCATCACGCCTCCAGCGGTGGACTGTCGCTCGACGACAATGAGTCAATTCTCGCCGAAGGCGCCGGCGTTGGGAACCTCGGCGCGCGCCTCGCGAACCACGGAGCCGGCGGCGGCACGATGGGCTCCTCGACTGCGCCTCCTTCCAACGTGATCGGCTTCGACGACGCGCCGTTCGCCCGCGACCATCGGGGCGACGTGCTGCTGGTCGGCGCGGTCTTCGCGGGCCTGCGGCTGGAGGGCGTGCTGAGCGGTCGGGTGCGTCGCGACGGGGTCAATGCCACCCGCACGATCGTGCGGATGGTCAGCGCCTCACGGTTCGCCGCTCACCTGCAGGTCGTCCTGCTGCAGGGCATCGCCGTAGCCGGCTTCAACGTGGTGGACATTGACGCGCTGCACCGGCGGCTCGGTGTGCCGGTGATCGTCGTCGCGCGCCGGCCCCCGGATATGACGGCCATCCGGCGTGCCCTGCTCACCCGGCGGGTGCCCGGCGGCCGGCGCAAGTGGGCGCTGATCGAGCGCGCGGGGCCCATGCAGCCGCTCGCCGGGCTTTACGTGCAGCGGATCGGGATCGACGAGGTCCGCACACGCGCGCTGATCGAGCGGCTGGCCGTGCACGGCGCCGTCCCCGAGCCCCTGCGCACGGCGCATCTCATCGCGAGCGGCCTCGCAGGCTCGAGCCGCCAGCGGGTCTGAGCCGCCGTCCCGTTCTTGCGGGCGCCCCACGCCCGCCTCGCCCCGCGGGTCGCGGGTATCCTGGGCTCAGCGCTCGTCGACGACGATGAGAGTGCGGTAATCGTGGCGGTCGAGCTCGGCCAGGCACTGCCGCCACCGCTCCCACAGCCCGTTTCGGCCCTCGGGCTCACGCGCGCAGCGCCGGTGGACGACCTCCGCCCGGCTCAGCCGCCGTCCATCCTGCGTCCGCCGGTCTCTGAGCTGGTAGCACCCGGTGGCCAGGTGGCGGTAGTCGTTTATCACGAGCTGGTAGGCGAGGTTCTCGCTGCAAGTGTCGGCGAGCCGGTAGAGGGCCTCGAGGCACGGACCGATCGAGGTCCGGTCGCCATGCTCGCCGCGGGCGTGGTCCTCGGGGTCGAGCGCGTGGACGGTAACGCCCTCGGCGCTTCCCTGCTCCCGATAGTAGCCGCGCACGGCCTCCGGGGCGTCCGCCGTGAAAGCGCCACCGCCAGGGTATTGCCCGGCCTCGTGCCGTCACGCATCGAGAGGCCGCAGGAGGAAGGCATGATCGCGCGACGCTCCTGGCTCGGCCTGCTCACGGCCGCATGGGCGGGCGCCGCCGGCGCCGGGGATCTGCCCGGACCCGTGGTCGACACCGATTGGCTGGCCGCGCTCCGACTCGACGCACGTGCTCGATGTGCGCAACGACACCGGGGCCTTCACGGGTGGCGACCGTGCGCGTCCCGATACCGGCCACGTGGCCGGCGCGGTCCTCGTGCCGTGGGGCGAGCTGCGGGCGTCGCGCCGGGAGGCGGCACCGAGCTGCTCAAGATGCTGCCCGACCCGGCGGCCCTCGAGGCGCGCATGCGCCGCAGGGGCCTCGACGCCGGCGTGGCGGTGGTCATCGGCCATCCGGGGATGCGCTCGAGGGACGTCACGCACGCGGCGCGGCTGTACTGGACGCTCAAGCACTACGGTCACGACGCGGTGGCCTTGCTCGACGGCGGCGTGGCGAAGTGGAAGGCGGAGAAGCGGCCGGTGAGCTACACCGCGACCGAGCCCGCCGCCGGGGACTTCGAGGCCGGCCGGGGGCGATCCGCCCTGCTCGCCACCGCGGCCGAGATGCAGCGCGCGGTTGGGGGGCGGCGAGCACCGGCTGGTCGACAGCCGCGACCTCCTCTTCTATCTCGGGCTGCGCAGGAAGCCCTACGTCGCCCGTGCGGGCCACATCCCGGGCGCCAAGCCTTATGGCCACGCGCTGATCGTCGAGACGTTCCCCGCGACCCTGCGCTCGCGCGCGGAGCTGCGTGCGGTGGCGCGCGCCATGGGCGTCGATCTCGAGCGGCCCGCCACGACCTACTGCAACAGCGGGAATCTCTCCGGCGGGGTATGGCCCGTGCTGAGCGAGGTCCTCGGCATGCCCGAGGCGAAGATGTACGACGGCTCGATGCACGCCTGGACGCAGGACTCGGAGCGACCCGTGGTCGCCCTGCGAAGGAAGTAGCCCCACGGCATCTTTTCCGCGGGCGCCGCAGCCGGCACTATACGCGGAAGCCCCATCCGCCCACGGCCCATGTTCGGCAAGCGCATCACGCTGTTCCACATCCTCGGCTTCGCCGTCCGGCTGGACGCGAGCTGGATCCTCATCGCCGTGCTGCTGACCTGGTCGCTGGGACAGGGGCTGTTTCCCTATTACTATCCGGACCTGTCCGCGCCCACGCACTGGGTGATGGGCGTGGCGGGCGCGCTGGGGCTGTTCGTGTCGATCATCGCGCATGAGCTCTCGCACTCCGTGGTCGCGCGGCGCTTCGGGCTGCCCATCACGGGCATCACGCTGTTCATCTTCGGCGGTGTGGCCGAGATGCAGGAGGAGCCGCCGAATGCGCGCAGCGAGCTCTACATGGCCGCCGCGGGCCCGCTGGCCAGCGTGGTCATCGGCCTGCTGTGCTACGGGCTCTACGCGACGGGCACGAGCCTCGCCTGGCCGGTGACGGTGGCCGGGGTAACGGGCTATCTGGCGTTCATCAACATCGTGCTCGCGGTGTTCAATATGGTGCCGGCCTTCCCGCTGGACGGCGGGCGCGTGGCGCGCGCGGCGCTGTGGGGCTGGCGCGGCGACATCGACTGGGCGACGCGCATCGTCTCGCGCCTGGGATCGGGGTTCGGGTTCCTGCTGATGGCGTTGGGTGCCTATCAGGTGCTGCTCGGCAACCTCATCGGCGGGATGTGGTGGGTGCTCATCGGGCTGTTCCTCAACGGCGCCGCCCGTGGCGGCTACGAGCAAGTCAAGATCCGCCGCCAGCTCGAGGGCCAGCGCGTGGGGCGTTTCGTGAGCCCCCAGCCGCGGACCGTGCCGCCGGACATCACGGTGGAGACGCTCACCGAGCGCTACGGGCTGGGCAGCGAGGAGGGCCCGCTGCCGGTGATGGGCGAGGGGGCCCGGCTGCTCGGCTGCATCGGGCCGCAGGCGGTGCGCAGCCTCTCGAGCGCGGATCGCGCACGGCGGCGGGTAGAGGAGCTGGTCGAGCCTTGCGGGAGCGACCAGGTGGTCTCGCCCGACACGCCGGCGCTGCGCGCGTTCAGCTTGATGCAGCGCCACCGCCGCCCGAGGCTCCTGGTGGTGGAGGACGACCGGCTGGTGGGCGAGATCCGGCTCCGGGCTCTGCTGGATTACCTGTCCCTGCAGTTGAGCCCGCCGCGGCCCTCGTCCTGAGAGGTGGCGGGAATGGACTTCCGCGACGATGCCCGGGTCACCGTCGCCCTGGTCTCCGACACGCACGGGCGCGTCGACGCCCGCGTGGCCGATGCGGTCGCCGATTGCGAGATCGCCGTCCACGGCGGGGACATCGGTCATGCGGGGGTGCTGCAGGCGCTCGCGCCGCGTCGCGGCCACGTCGCGGCGGTGCGCGGCAACAACGATTCGCCGCGCAGGTGGCCCGCCGAGGACCACCGCGTGCTCGAGGGGCTCGCCCAGGTGGTCCGCCTGGCGCTGCCGGGCGGTGATCTCGTCGTCGTGCACGGAGACCGGTTCGAGCCGGCACGCCGCCGCCACGAGCGGCTGCGGCGGCGGTTTCCCGACGCCCAGGCGGTGCTTTACGGCCACACCCATCGCTTGGTCATCGATCGGGATGCCGCGCCGTGGGTGCTCAACCCCGGCGCGGCCGGTCACGAGCGCACCTTCGGGGGTCCGTCCTGCCTCATCCTGCATGCCGGCCGTGACGCTTGGCACCTCGAGGCCCGGCGCTTCGGGCTGGCCGACAAGCGGGCGGTTGCGGTCCGCTGAGGTGGCGCGCGGTGAGCCGGAAGAGCTATCCCAGCAAGGCGGCGGCACGCCAGGCGGTATGGGACGCGTTGCAGCATGAGCGGGTGGCGCGGTTCCCGTTCCCGCCGCACGGGCGTATCCCCAACTTCGCCGGGGCCGACGCCGCCGCCGAGCGTTTGCTGGCGCTGCCGCTCTTCGAGGGCGCGCGGGCGATCAAGGTCAGTCCCGATGCCCCGCAGCACCCGGTGCGGGAGCGGGCCTTGGCGCGAGGCATCACCGTCTACGTGCCCGCGCCGCGGCTGCGTGGCGGCTTCTATCGCCTGGATCCGCGGCGCATACCGGCCGAGGCGCGGCGCACGGCGGCCGGCCTCGCGCGCGGGCGTCGCTGGGCCGAGGCGACGCCGCTCGACGCTCTGCCGGTGATGGACGTCGTGGTCACCGGCTCGGTCGCGGTCACCTCCGATGGCCGCCGCTGCGGCAAGGGTCACGGCTACGGCGATATCGAGTACGCGATCCTGCGCGAGCTCGGCCACCCGCCGGCGCCCGTGGCGACGACGGTCCATCGACTGCAGAGGGTCACGGGCTTTCCGGCCGATCCCCACGACCTGCCGGTGGCGTGGATCGTGACGCCGGAGGAGGTCACGGAGGTGGCCGATCCCCCGGCGCCCCCGGATGGGATCGACTGGGCGGCGCTGCCGGCGGGCGCCTTCCAGGCGATGCCGGTGCTCGGTGAGCTGCACCGAAAGCCGCCGCCTGACGGCTCCTCGAAGCGCTTTCAATCATGATCGACCGTCCGTCTCGAGCAGGGTCCTCGTAGCATGCACGTCCTGATCCCCATGGCGCTGCTTCTGCTCGTGCTGTTCGGCCCGCAGCTCTGGACGCGCGCGGTGCTGGCGCGCTACGCCCGGCCGCGCGAGGACTTCCCCGGCACCGGCGGCGAATTCGCCCGCCATTTGCTCGACCGGGCGGGGCTGGCGGGCGTGCGCGTGGAGGCGGCGCAGGAGGGCGATCACTACGATCCGGCGGCCCGGGCGGTGCGCCTGACGCCGGACAAGCTCGGCGGGCGGTCGCTCACCGCGGTCGTGGTCGCCGCGCACGAGGTCGGGCACGCGCTCCAGGATCAGGTCGGGTATCGGCCCCTGCGGCTGCGGCACCGGCTGGTGGCCCTGGCGGGATCGGCGCAGAGGCTCGGCATGGGTCTGCTGGTCGGGGCGCCGATCCTCATGGGCGTGACCCGCTCACCGGTGGCCGGGCTGCTGCTCGCGCTCGGCGGGCTCGCCAGCTTCGGCAGCGCGGTGGCGGTGCACTTCGTCACGTTGCCGGTCGAGCTTGACGCGAGCTTCAATCGAGCCCTGCCGCTGCTGCGCGCCGGGCGTTATCTGCCCGATCGCGATCTGCCGGCCGCCCGGCGCATCCTGACCGCCGCCGCGCTCACCTACGTCTCCGCGGCGCTCGCCAGCGTGCTGAACTTCCGGCGGTGGTGGCGGCTCTTGGCGCGCTGATCCCGCGTGCGCCTAGTCGATCGCGACGTCGTGGCGGGCCAGGGCCTGGTCCATGAGCGCCGCCCAGCCGCGATTGGCCGCCGGGCTCGCGGGGCTCGGGTGCGGGACGCTGCCGAGCACAGCGGAGCCGTCCCCGAGCACGGCGCGCACGCGCTGCTCGGCGAACCGGCCCACCCCGAGCACGTAGCGCGGGGCGAGCCGCTCGGCCACGCGCGCCAGCGCGCGGTCGCAGGCGTCGAACAGCGCCTCGCGCTCGCCCGCCCGGAGCTTGTCGGGTGTGCGGTTGCGGCCGTCGGCCTCGAAGAAAGCGAGCGGGCAGTAGTTCCAGATGAACAGGCGCTTGAAGCACCGCGCCGGGCTGCCGAAGCGCGCCGCGGCCCAACCCCACAGGCGTTGGCCGCTCACCTCGCGGCGTCCGCAGGCGAAGCCCTCCACCGGACGCCGGGGGTGGGGGCGAAACGGCGGATCGACGGGCGCCTCGATGCCCATCCAGTCGCGCACCATCGGCACGTCTCCGAACGGCACGCCGGTCTGCACCATGCCCCACGGCCCGGGGTTCATGCCCACGAGCAGGAGATCCCGGCGCGCGGTGCCGAACCGGCGCAGGTACTCGCGCTGCGGGCGCCACGCGTAGAGCAAGGGATTGTAGACGTGAGTGAGGGGGGCGGCGAAGCGCAGGTCATCGACTTCGCGCGCGAGGCGCCGCGCGACGCTGGTGAGCTCCATGGCGGGGCATTGTACCCGCTCGAGCCGCCGCGTGGGACGCCCCTCAGGCGTTGCTCTTGCCGAGCACCTTCCGCCGGCGCTCGCGGGCGAAGTCCAGCATCCGTTTGAGGGGCACCCAGGCCCGCTCGGCGATCTCGGGCGCGACGTGGATCTCGTTGGCGCCGCTCTCGAGGACCTCGGCGAGGTTGTGGAGCCCGTTCATCGCCATCCAGGGGCAATGGGCACAGCTGCGGCAGGTGGCGCCCACCCCGCCGGTCGGGGCCTCGATGAACGTCTTGCCGGGGGCGACCTGCTGCATCTTGTGGAAAATGCCCCGGTCGGTCGCGACGATGTAAGTCGGCGCGTCGATCTCGCGCACCGCCTTGATGAGCTGGGTCGTGGAGCCGACCATGTCGGCCTCGTCGATGACCCCGGCCGGCGACTCGGGATGCACCAGCACGGCCGCCTCCGGGTGCCGCGCCTTGAGGTCGCGCAACGCTTCGGTGCGGAACTCCTCGTGCACGATGCAGGCGCCCGGCCAGATCGCCATGTCCGCGCCGGTGACCTTGCGGATGTACTCCCCGAGGTGGCGGTCCGGCGCCCAGAGCACCTTCTCGCCGCGCTCGTGGAGATGGCGCACCACGTCCACGGCGATGCTCGAGGTCACCACCCAGTCCGAGCGCGCCTTCACCGCCGCGCTGGTGTTCGCGTAGACGACCACGGCGTGGTCGGGGTGGCGGTCGCAGAATGGGGCGAACTCCTCGATCGGGCAGCCGATGTCCAGCGAGCAGTTGGCCTCGAGGTCCGGCATGAGCACGCGCTTCTCGGGGCTGAGAATCTTGGCGGTCTCGCCCATGAAGCGCACGCCGGCCACGACCAAGGTCTTGGCCGGGTGCTCGTGGCCGAACCGCGCCATGTCCAGCGAGTCCGAGACGTGGCCGCCGGTCTCCTCGGCGAGCTCCTGCAGGTCCTCGGCCGTGTAGTAGTGGGCGATCAGGACCGCGTCGCGCTCGGCGAGCAGCGACTTGATCCGGGCTTTGAGCGCCTGGCGCTCGGTCTCGGTCATGTCCCGCTCGCGGTCCTCCAGCGAGAGCCCGGGGGGGATATAGCGGGCGTACTTCTTCCAGGCCTCGGGGATGTCTTGATCAGGCGTCGTCATAGTGCATCGCCCCGGGGGCGCCGCGGCACGCTCGCCCGGCCACCCCGGTTACGGATCGGATATCTGTTAAATATTAGCGCTTGCTTGAGAATTAAAGTCTACCGCTCGGTCCGGCGGGCCCACAACGACGCGCCCGGCGGGGTCTTCAGCGGTCGCCGAGCCGCCCGCCGGCCTGGAGCTCCATGATGCAGTAGCCGTTGTTGATCGGCTTCTGGTACCACTTCTCGGCCTCCCAGTAGTCGGCCTTCACGCCGGTGCCGACCTCGTACATCAGGCCGATCTGGTACTGGGCCTCCGGGACCCCCTGGCGCGCGGCCTTGAGGTACCACTCCGCCGCGCGGTCGGAATCGTAGGGCACCCCCTTGCCGGTGCGGTAGAGATAGGCCAGGAACAGCTGTGCCTCGGGGTGACCGGCCTCGGCCAGCGGCCGGAACAGCTCCGCGGCGCGCGCGTGGTCGCCGTCGCGGTAGGCCTCCACCCCGTGCTCGAGACGGGCGTCGGCCTCCGCCGCCACCGCGGCCGCGGCCGTCAGCCACAGCGCGCAGGCCGCCAGCAGGCCAACGGGACGTCGGGTCATAGGGCTCCCCCTTGTGGTCTACCGCTCCGAGGGCGGCTCCTCGACGAACCTAGCAGATGGGGGCGGGGCCCACAACGCGGCGCTGGGCGCGACATGCCGGCGCCCATTGCCTAAAATGAATGCCCTTTCACGCTTCCGATCCCACGGGACACGGCATGGCGGACAATTACCGGAGTCGAGTCGTCACCCAGGGCGCGCAGCGCACGCCCAACCGCGCCATGCTGCGCGCCACCGGGTTCAGCAACGGCGACTTCGCCAAGCCCATCCTCGGCATCGCCAGCGGTTACAGCAACCTCACCCCCTGCAACATGGGCATCGACGTGCTGGCCGACCACGCCCAGTCCGCGGCCCGCGCGGCCGGCGCGATGCCCCAGCTCTTCGGCACGATCACCGTCTCCGACGGGATCTCCATGGGCACCGAAGGCATGAAGTACTCGCTGGTCTCGCGGGAGGTCATCGCCGACTCCATCGAGACCGTGTGCCAGGCCCAGAGCATGGACGGCGTGCTCGCGATCGGGGGATGCGACAAGAACATGCCGGGTGCCATGATTGCCATGGCCCGGCTCAACATCCCGGCGGTCTTCGTCTACGGCGGGACCATCAAGCCGGGGCATTACCGGGACCGGGACCTCACCATCGTCAGCGCCTTCGAGGCGGTGGGTCAGCACGCCGCGCACCGGATCAGCGACGAGGAGCTCGCGGGTGTCGAGCGCAACGCCTGCCCGGGAGCGGGGGCGTGCGGGGGCATGTTCACCGCCAATACGATGTCCAGCGCCTTCGAGGCCATGGGCATGAGCCTGCCGTACTCCTCGACCATGGCCGCCGAGGATCCGGAGAAGGGCGACAGCGCGGCGCGCGCCGCCGAGGCGCTGGTGGGCGCGGTCCACGAGCGGATCCTGCCCAGGCGGATTCTCACAAAGGAGGCCTTCGAGAACGCGATCGCGGTGGTCATGGCGCTCGGCGGCTCGACCAACGCGGCGCTCCACCTGCCCGCCATCGCCCACGCGGCCGGGGTGGCGCTCACCCTCGACGACTTCGAGCGCGTCCGCGCGCGGGTTCCGGTGCTTTGCGATCTCAAGCCCTCGGGCGCCTACGTCACGACGCAGCTCCACGCGGCCGGCGGGGTGCCCCAGGTGATGCGCATGCTGCTCGATCGCGGGCTGGTCCACGGCCAGTGCCTGACGATTACCGGACGCACGGTGGCCGAGCAGCTCGCGGACGTCCCGCGGCAGCCCTCGCCGGACCAGGAGGTCATCCGGCCCTGGGACGATCCGGTCTATCCCCAGGGCCACCTGGCGATCCTGCGGGGCAACCTGGCCGAGGAAGGCGCGGTGGCCAAGATCTCCGGCGTGAAACGTCCGCGCATCACCGGCCCCGCCCGCGTGTTCGACTCCGAGGAGGCCGCCATGGAGGCGATCCTGGCCGGGGCCGTCCGCGCCGGTGACATCCTCGTCATCCGCTACGAGGGCCCCAGGGGCGGGCCGGGGATGCGGGAGATGCTCTCGCCCACGTCCGCCATCATCGGGGCCGGGCTCGGCGACCAGGTGGGGCTCATCACCGACGGTCGCTTCTCCGGCGGCACCTACGGGATGGTCGTGGGGCACGTCGCCCCGGAGGCCGCGGCGGGAGGCACCATCGCCCTGGTCCAGGAGGGCGACGAGATTACCATCGACGCCCCGAGCCGACGGCTGGCGCTGAACGTCTCCGACGAGGTGCTCGAGCGTCGTCGCCGCCAGTGGCGCCCGCCGACTCCGCGCTATACGCGCGGGGTGCTCGCCAAGTACGCGCGGCTGGTCTCGTCGGCGGCGCGCGGCGCGGTCACGGACCTATTCGAGGATTAGGGAAACTCCGGTCGATGCCTGTCGAGCCGCCAAGTCGCCGAGCACGCCTAGCCTGTTCTCTTCCAATGCAAAGACGATTTCTTGGCGTTCTCGGCGTCCTGGCGGGAGGACGGGTCGCCGCCCGGCGGCTCGAGGATGATCCATTCGCCGAGCGCGGCGCGCACCTCCCGGAGGGTCAGGGTGTCGTGGTCGCTGAAGTCCGAGGTCTCGCGGCAGACCAGCGCGCGGATCGGGCCGGGCCCTTCGAGGGTGAGCCGGATCTCCGGCATCTCGAGAGTCAGGCCGCGCAGCTCGGTGAGGTGCCACTTGCCGGTCACCCGGTAAGCGGCCGGCTCGAGCCGCTGCGCTCCGCCCGTCTCGCTCACCCGCAGATAGCAGTGCGGGTAATACTCGTCCACGCTGCCCCCATAGCCGCTCAGCAGCCCCGCCCGGGTCACGGCGCCGCCTTGCAGGTAGATGCGGCTCCGGTGGCCCGCCACCTCGAGCGGCCCGGTCAGCCGCACCGCGGTGCCGATCGGTACGGCGGCAAAGCTCCCCGGCGGCGGGCCGGGCAGGCCGGCGCACGCCCCCAGGCTCATCAGGGTCGCGAGCGCGAGGGCCCGCCGCGCGGTCGCGGATGGCGTCACTCGGTGTATTCGAGGCAACAGGCTCGGTTCTCCGATTTAAGGGGCGAGCGCCGCTCGCGGGGCGCGCCCCGCATTGTAGCGGCCGAAGCCTGGCGTCGCCGGCCCCGGCGAGCGGAGGTGCGCCGGAAGGCCGGTGCCGGTGGAGACCGGGGCACGCCGAGACGCCTCTACGCGCCGCGGGGTCGCCCGGCGGCTAGGGCTTGACCTCGGCCGTCGTGGCCGCCTCCGGCTCCGACGGCGTCCCTTCCTCCTCGAGCGCCCTCGGATCGAGCTCGGTGATCACCGGCGTCGTGCGCGCCATGGCCACGAACGGCGTCTGCTCCTCGGTCGGCACGGTCTCGCGCCGCCGCGCCTGGGTCACGATCGCCAGGGCGATGCAGGCCAGCGCGACGAACACGAACAGCCCGGCGGGCCCGACGCGCGCCATGAGCGCGCCGGCGCCGATCGGGCCCAGCGCGGCCCCGATCCCCCACGTGAACAGCAGCGTGGCCGCCGCGGGGACGAACTGCGGCGGATCGAGTAGGTCGTTCGCATGCGCCACGGCGATCGGGTAGAGCGTGTAGGACAGCCCTCCGTAGACCGCCGCCAGCACGAGCAGCAGGGGCAAGGAGCGCCCTCGGAGCCCGAGGATCGCCAACGTGGCGACGAGCAGGGCGAGCGTCAGCGCCTGGAACATGCGGCGTCGGTCGAGGCGGTCGGAGAGATGCCCCACCGGCCATTGCAGCAGCAGGCCCCCGAGGATGGTCAGGCTCATGAACCCCGAGGCACCCGCCGTGCCGAGACCGACGTCCAGAGCGTACACGGGCCCAAGGGCGTAGAACGCCCCGTTGACGAGGCCCGCGCCGAAAGATCCGATGATTCCCAAAGGCGAGCGGCGGAGGAGCCCCCGGAGCCCGAAGGGCTCGTGCTCGATCGGTTGGGGGTGGATCGCCCGCGTCAAGGCCATCGGCACGACGGCGAGGGCGAAGAGCGCGGCGGCGACGAGAAACAAGTCGAGACCTTTCGGGTCGCGGAGGTTGAGCAAGAATTGACCGACCCCGAGGCCGAGGAAGCTCGTGATCATGTACAGGGAGAAGACGCGGCCCCGCGTGGCACTGGTGGCGCGGTCGTTCAGCCAGCTCTCGATGACCATGTACAGCCCGGAGACGCTCAGGCCGGTGAGCATGCGCAGCACGATCCAAACCGGCGCCGAGATCCACAACCCGTGACATACCACGGCCGCGTTGGTCAGGGCGGCGAAAGCGGCGAAGGCGCGTATGTGTCCCACGCGGCGGATGATTATGCCGGTGACCTGGGTGCCGACCACCAGTCCGAGGAAATAGGCGGACATGGCCGTGCCCGTGATCTGCACGGGGAACGCCTCCAGGGTCATGCGCACGGCCAGGAAGATTCCGAGCAGCCCGTTGGCGAGCATCAGGACCGCGACGGACAGCAACAGCGCGGCGATGGTGGGGAGAATGTGTCGCATTCGCGGTCCGGCGTGGGCCGAAAGGGAGCGCGCCCGCGCACGATGCCCGACGCGGGCGACGCCGCAACAGTCTGAGCGTGGGGTCGGTCGATGCCAAGGGTGCCGCCGGGCGGCGTCAGCAGTCGTGGCGGTCGGCTGCCGGCCCGCCCGAGACCGCGCACGAACCGCCGCGCCGCCCCTTCCCTCTCGGCAACAAGTAGTAGTACATTGAGTTTCAGTGCAGGTCGCCCCGGAGACTCTATTCTCCCGGCCGCGGGGCGTGCGAGGTAGACGGGTTGAGCCGTTTCTCGGTACAGCGCCTGGCCGGGCCCGCAGGGCCCGCAGGCCGCGCTTTCCCCCATCCCGCTTGCGTTAATCGTTCGCATCGTCACTTTCACGTTTTACCCTTGACGCCGCGCCGGGCGGCCGCGGCGGGACGCTCGGCGGCGGGCGCCGCCGACCCCGTTCCGCAGGGGGACGGCGGGCGCGATCGGCGCGCGCTGGGGCGCGCGCCGCAGCGTTTGCGAACGCATGTAAAATGTGATTTACGTCTAGGGTACGCCACGCCGGCAGGTGGCACGGTATATGCAACCCTAAATGAAGGCCGGATAAGAACCGATAACATCCTCGGGTGTCTCTGTAGGTTGCGATGGTAGGGTGGACGAGGGGGGGAGATAGAGCCGGCGACAGCGCCGACGGCCCACTGTGAGGATGCAGGTCATGTCCGAAGACAGCCGCAAGTTCACTGATCTTATCGAGAAGGATCGAGCGCAACGCGAAGGCATCGAGTGGCGGGGGTCCTTCCTCGAGTATCTCGAGAAGGTGAAGGAAGACCCCCATACCCCGAAGCTCGCGCACGCCCGGATGCACGAGATGGTCACGCGCCACGGCATGACGGACGTTCGCGAGACCGGCGACTCCCGGCTGCAGCGGCTGTACGGGGACGAGCCCGTGCGGGTCTATAACTTCTTCAAGGACGAGTTCTTCGGGATCGAGCGCACGATCTCGCAGATCGTCCGCTATTTCCATTCGGCCGCGCTGCAAGGCGAGGAGAGCCGGCAGGTGCTCTACCTCATGGGGCCTGTCGGCGCCGGCAAGAGCTCGTTGATCGAGAAGCTCAAGCGGGGCCTGGAGGACATGGATCCGGTGTTCGCCATCGAGGGCTGTCCCATGGCGGAAGAGCCGCTGCATCTCATCCCCTCGCACCTGCGCAAGGAGTTTGAAAAGATGCTTGGCGTCCGGATCGAGGGCGAGCTCTGCCCCGTGTGCCGCTGGCGTCTCAAGGAGGAATATCAGGGACGTTACGAGGACGTCCCCATCGTGACCGTTCCCTTCTCGCGTCACGACCGGCGCGGCATCGGCGTCGTGCCGCCGGTCGACCCCAACAACCAGGATACCTCGGTGCTGATCGGCTCCGAGGACATCTCCAAGCTCGATATGTACTCGGAGGGTGATCCGCGCGTGCTCGATCTGAACGGGGCGTTCAACGTCGGCAACCGTGGCATGACCGAGTTCATCGAGGTGTTCAAGAACGAGGCGGAATACCTCCACACGATGATCACCGCCACGCAGGAGAAGTTCATTTCCGCGCCTGGGCGCCACGGCACCGTGTACGTCGACGCGGTCATCGTGGCCCACTCCAACGAGGCGGAGTGGCAGAAGTTCAAGGGTGACCACACGAACGAGGCGATCCTCGACCGCATCGTCGTCATCAAGGTCCCGTACAACCTGCGGCTGAGTGAAGAAGTCAAGATCTACGAGAAGATGCTTCACAGCTCGGGGTTCCGCGCGCACATCGCGCCCCACACGCTGGAGGTCGCGTCCATATTCGCTATTCTCACGCGGCTGGAGCCGACCTCAAAGTGCGATCTGGTGACGAAGCTCCGTCTCTACGACGGCGAGGAGGTCGTCGAGAAAGGCAAGCCGCTGAAGATCAATGTGCGCGAGCTCCAGGAGGAGGCCCGCCGGGAGGGCATGTTCGGGATCTCCACGCGCTTCATCATGAAGTCCCTGGACAACGCGCTCGCCGACAGTCCGGAGGGGATCAATCCGATCAACGTCCGTGAGGCGCTGATCAGCATGGTGAAGGGTGCCGATCTGCCGGACGACACGCGGAAGCGATATCTCGAGTTCCTGCAGGATACGTTGCACAAGCTCTATCTCGAGATCTTGGAGAAAGAGATCACCAAGGCGTTCGTGTATTCGTTCGAAGAGCAGGCCGAGTCGTTATTCCAGAACTACCTCGATCACGCCGAGGCGTATGTGAACAAGACCCGCGTGAAGGACAGGAATACGGGTGAGGAGCTCCAGCCCGATGACAGCTTTCTCAAGTCGATCGAGGAGCAGATCGCCATCGTGGGCTCGGCGGCGGACGGTTTCCGGCAGGAGGTCATGGCCTACCTCTGGGCGGCGAGTCGGCGCGGCGAGAAAGTGAGCTATCAGTCATACGAGCCGCTCAAGGAGGCGATCGAGAAGAAGCTTATGAGCTCGGTGCGAGATATGAGCCGAGTGATCACCAAGGCGCGCACGCGTGACGAAGAGCAGATGAAGAAGTACACGGATCTTGTCAATGCCTTGCTCGAGCGCGGCTACGACGAGAATTCCGCGGAGGTCGTGCTGCGTTACGCGGCGAACAACCTTTGGAAGGACTGATTGGCGCTCGGGGAGCCTTGCCGGCGCGGGTGCTCGTTGGGTCCTTTGCCTATCATTCAGATGCGCGACTCACATGACGCACATATGACGACTGAATCTGTGTTCCACCCGTACTCGGAATCGGAGGCGCTGCGCTCGGATCGCAGCGCCGGTGACCGGGCACGGCACCGACGAAAGGTGCGGGAGGCGATTCGAGAGAACGTTGCCGACATCGTGGCCGAGGAATCGATTATCGGTCAGAGCCGGGACAAGATCATCAAGGTGCCGATCCGGGGCATCCGCGAGTATCGTTTCGTTTACGGAGAGAATAGCCCCGGTGTGGGCACCGGCGACGGCGAGTCGCAGCCGGGCCAGGTGATCGATCAGTCCGGGGACGAGAGCCAACCAGGTAACGGTCACGCCGGCGATCAGCCGGGAGTCGATTACTACGAGACCGACGTGACGCTCGAGGAGCTCGTCGACATCATGTTCGAGGATCTCGAGCTCCCGGAGATGGAGCGCAAGCGGCTGCGAGAGGTGCCGGCCGAGCGCGAGGTCAAGCGAAAGGGTTACCGGCGGGTGGGCGTTCGCGTGCACCTCGATAAGAAGCGCACGGCGATCTCCCGGATACGGCGACGCCTGGCCCGACAGGGACGAGGCGGTGCGGGCGAGCGTTTCCCGTTCCACCACGACGACGTCAAGTACCGGCGGATGACGCCCGACCTGCGGCCGCAGTCCAACGCCGTCGTTATGTGCATCATGGATACTTCGGGATCGATGGACACGATGAAAAAGTATTTGGCGCGCAGCTTCTTTTTCCTGCTCTACCAGTTCGTGCGTTCGAGATACAACAATGTGGAGGTCGTGTTCATCTCTCACCATACCCGCGCCCGGGAGGTGACCGAGGCGGAATTCTTCCATAAGGGCGAGTCCGGGGGCACGATGATCTCCTCCGGTTACAGCAAGGCCTTGGAGATCATACAGGAGCGCTACCACCCGACGCTCTGGAACATCTACGCCTTTCATTGCTCTGACGGCGACAATTGGGAGACGGACAACGGACCGGCGCTCAAAGCTGCTCATCAGCTCTGCGAGGTGGCCAACCTCTTCGGGTACGGAGAGATCAAGCCGTTGAGCTCCGCGCACTACGAGAGCTCGATGCTCGAGCAGTTCGAGAGGATCGAGGCCGAGAATTTCCACGCCCTTTTGATCGAGCGCAAGGAGGACATCTGGAGCAGCTTCAAGGCGTTTCTATCCCGAGAGCAGCAACCGTCGATGGCTTGACCGCCGAGAGAGCCCGTGCAGCCCAACCCCATGAAGCGTGAGTGGAGCGTCAAGGACCTCGAGCACTGGGACGTCAAGATCCGCGAAAAGGTGGAGGAGTTCGGCCTCTCCTGCTGTCCGCAGGAGTTCGAGGTCTGTGACCACAATCAGATGCTCGGGTACATTGCCTATTCGGGCATGCCCGCGCACTACCCCCACTGGTCCTACGGAAAATCGTTCGAAAAGCTGAAGACCTTGTACGACTACGGCGTGCAGGGACTGCCGTACGAGATGGTGATCAACGCCAACCCTTCCCTGGCCTACCTGATGGAAGGGAATTCACTGTGCCTGCAGATCCTGACCATCGCGCACGTCTACGGTCACAACGATTTTTTCAAGAACAATTTCACGTTTCGTGATACGCGACCCGATCTCGTGCTCAGCAGCTTCAAACTGCGGGCCGAGCGCGTGCGCGATTACATCGAGCATCCCAGCATCGGATCGGAGAAGGTCGAGGAGCTACTGGACGCGGCGCATGCCCTGTCGCTCCAGTGCCGCCGTCACCGGGCCATCCGCAAGCTCTCGCCCGAGGAGCAGAAGGTGCGGGTCGCCGAGGCGGCGCAGCCTCCGGCGGATCCCTATCAGAGCATCCACAAGCGCCCGGAGGTTCGGGAGCCGGATCTGCACAAGGTGCCGCTGGAGCCCGAGGAAGACCTCCTGCTGTTCATACGGGATTATAACCCGTACCTTGCGGAGTGGCAGAAAGATCTGTTGACGATCGTCCATGAGCAGGCGCAGTACTTCATCCCTCAGATCGAGACCAAGATCATGAACGAGGGGTGGGCGAGCTTCTGGCACCACAAGATCATGAACAGCCTCGATCTGCCGCAGGATCTCTATCTGGAGTTCCTGGTCCATCACAATCAGGTGATCCGGCCGCACCCGGGTAGCATCAATCCGTATTATGTGGGATTCAAGATCTGGCACGACATCGTGCGCCGCTACGATGATGAGCCGACCGCCGGCGGAACGGTGAACCGCGGCGCGGGGGCGGGGCGCGGGATGGAGAAGATCTTCGAGGTCCGCGAGGTGGACCGCGACGTCTCGTTTCTGCGCCGATTCCTCACCGAGGAGCTGATGCGCGAGATGGACATGTTCGAGTACCAGCGTCAGGGCGATGAGACGGTCATCTCGCACGTCTCGGACGACGAGCACTGGCGCACGGTCAAGGACACCCTTTTGCGCAACGTCGGCATGGGCGCAGTGCCCGTCATCCGCATCGAGGACGCCGATTACGGCGGCAACCGGGTGCTCTACATGAAGCACGAGCACGACGGGCGCGACCTGGGCCTGGAGTACGCGGAGAAGACGCTGGGCTACGTCCACAAGCTGTGGGGGCGAGAGGTCATGCTCGAGACGATGGTCGACGGCAAGCGCCTGGCGTTGACCTACGGCCCCGAGGGGTTCGGCCACAAGCGGCTCTAGACGGCGAGCCGGCGGAGAAAAAGGGGGCAGGGGATGGAGGGCCCGCGTTACGCGGTTGTGATCAATCTGGACTACGAGCGCTATCCCGACCGGCAGTGCAGCCTCCTGTGGCGGGAGATCGAGGTGCGGATGGTCGCCGCCGGGTTCCGATGCGACGGGCGGATATTCACGATCGATCGCCCGGCCGACGAGGCCTGCCGCCTCGCCCGCGAGGCCATCGAGTCGGTCGAGGCCCACCTCGACTTCCACCGCAGGCGCATCTATAACTATCTGCGCGAGTTCTACGGCTTCGATCTGGCCTGCGCCACGGACCTCACCCTCCCCCCCGCCGAGGGCATCGAGCTGGAGGAGCCGGGGCCGACCTCTCCTTAGGCGGTTTCGCGCTGCCCCATGGTCGCCCCCCTGGTCGACGTCCACGAGCTCGTCACTCGCCTGGACGACCCCGCCTGGGTGCTCGTCGACTGTCGCTTTCGCCTCGACGACCCGACCGCGGGCGCGCGCGCCTTCGAGGCCGGCCACATTCCCGGGGCCTATTACGCCCGCCTCGATCGGGATCTGGCCGGACCGCCGGGAGTGGGCACCGGCCGCCACCCCTTGCCGGAGCCCGAGGCGCTGGCGCGGCGCCTCGGTGCCTGGGGCGTGGGGCCGGGGCGCATCGTGGTCGCCTACGACGATGCGGGGGGCGCCGTCGCCGCGCGCCTGTGGTGGCTGCTGCGCTGGCTGGGCCACGACGCCGCGGCGGTGCTCGACGGCGGTTACCCGGCCTGGACCGCCGCCGGGCTGCCCGTGACCCGCGAGCTCGCGCCGCCCGAGCCGGCGGCGTTCTCCCCGCGCCCGGACCCCGACCGCTGGGTCGCCGTGGAGCGGCTCGAGGCCGCCTTGGCGGCCGGGCGCGTCGTCCTGCTCGACGCCCGGGATCCGGAGCGCTTTCGCGGCGAGCGCGAGCCGTTCGATCCTGTCGCCGGGCACGTCCCCGGCGCGATCAACGTCCCCTACGCGGGCAACCTCGGGCCCGACGGGCGGCTGTTATCCCCGGAGAGCTTGCGCGAGCGCTTCTCCCGAGCGCTGGGGGGACGGCCGGCCGGTGATGCCGTGGTGATGTGCGGCTCCGGCGTGACGGCTTGTCACGACCTGCTGGCTATGGAGGTCGCCGGGCTCCCGGGCGCCCGCCTCTATCCCGGCTCGTGGAGCGAGTGGGTGGCCGGCGCCGAGCGGCCCGTCGCGCGCGGTCCGTGAGGGGCGCATCAACTTTTCCCCTGATCTGTCGCTAACTTGGGACACGTTCGGCAGATCGGCGAGACCTGGTTGGCTAAGTTTCTTTCCAATGTCAACAGAAGCGTCTATCCTTATGTTTTGCATATGATAATTGGCTAAAAACGAGCGATGGGCGGCGACCACGGCAAGAAAGACAAGCGCCTTCAGGCCGAGATTCTCCGGGACGTCTACGAAGAGAACCTGCGGATCGCCGGCAAAGGGCCGAGCAGGCGCTCGCCCCCACGGGTGCGCAGCGCCCGCGGGGGGCGGCTCATGGCCCTGGTCTTGGGCGCGACCCTGGTGCTCGCCGGGGGCGTGACCTATCATGACCTGGCCGCGCGTGTGGTCGGCGGCTCGACGGCCGCGCAGCCCGCGGTCGCTGCAGCGCCGTCGCCCGAGGGGGGCGCGTCGAGCGGCCGGACGGGGCCGGCCCAGCGCCGCCTGCTGGCCGCCCTGGAGCTGAGCACGGCGCCGGCCGATTATCAGGCCCTGCTGCGCGAGCCCGCGACCACGGTGGCCGATCTGTTCGGGCTGGACGTCGAGACGATCGTCATCGACCCCGGCCACGGGGGCAAGGATCCGGGCGCGAGCGGGCCGACCGGGCTACAGGAGAAAGAGATCACGCTGGCGATCGCGCGCCGGCTCCGGCAGCGCCTCACCCGGCACCACGGCTACAAGGTGCTGCTCACGCGCGAGGCGGATGAGACGCTGGCGTTGCGCGATCGGGCGGAGTTCGCCAACGCGCACGCCGCCGACCTGTTCATTTCGATTCACATCAACTGGCTGCCGGTCGAGCCGGTGACGTTCGTCGAGACGTATTATTTCGGCCCGCACAGCGATCCCGAGTCGCGGCGCTTGGCCGAGCGCGAGAACGACGGGTCCGGGTATTCGGTCGCCGATTTCCAGCATATCGTCGCGAAGATCGGCAACACGCTCAAGCTTCAGGAGTCGCGCACCCTGGCACAGTCGATACAGCGCAGCCTGTTCAGGAACGTACGGCGACACAATCAGCGTATTCTCGATGCCGGGACCAAGAAGGCGCCTTTCGTGGTGCTGCTCGGCGTGGATGCGCCGGCCGTCCTCGCCGAGGTCACCTGTTTGAGCAACCGCGAAGAGGAAAAACGGCTCGCGACCCAAGAGTATCGTGCGGAATTGGCGTCCTATCTAGAGGAAGGGATCGTCCGCTACCTGAACAATAACGCCAATGAGAAGAAACTCGCGTTAGGAGGGCATTACAATGGCACGTAGGGCACCGAAGCGCAGCGGCAATACCCTGTACGTCGGGATCGACCTGGGCACCTCGCGATCCGCGATCTCGGCGAGCAACGGCCGACGCCAGTGGACCGAAAGCTACGTCGGCTATCCCAAGGATTTCGTCTCGCAAAGGGCGCTGGGCGAATCGGTGCTCTTCGGCGCCGATGCGCTGGACAACCGACTGTCGCTCGAGGTGCATCGGCCGCTCGAGCACGGGGTGATCCGCGAGGGCACGGCCCGGGACGAGGAGGCGGTGATGGACCTCGTCGGACACTTGGTGGAGCTGGTGGAACCCTCCGCCGCCCAGCGCATCCACGCGGCGGTGGGTGTCCCTTCCGAGGCGCTCAAGGTCAACAAGGTCGCCCTGAAGGATGCAGTTGCCGAGTACGCGCACGCCTTGATGATCGTGTCCGAGCCGTTCGCCGTGGCCTACGGTCAGGGGCTATTGAACGATTCGATCGTCATCGACATCGGGGCGGGCACGAGCGATCTCTGCGTGATGCACGGCACGATGCCTGCTGATGACGAGCAGAAGACGATTCTGCAGGCGGGCGACTACATCGACCGGCAGCTGCTGGAGCTGCTCAAGGAGAAATATCCGAAGTCGTCCTTCACCCTCGACACCGTGCGCCAGCTCAAGGAGCAAGCGGCCTTCGTGGGCGATACCGACGAGGTGATCGAGGTCGACATCCCGGTCGAAGGTAAGCTGGTGACGCACGACATCACGGAGGAGATGCGTCGGGCTTGCGAGGGGATCATGCCCGCGGTCGTGGAGACGACGGTCGATCTCATCGCCAAGTTCGATCCGGAGTATCAGGAACGCTTGCGCAACAATATTATCGTGGCCGGCGGCGGCAGCCAGATCGAAGGGCTGACCGATTATTTAGAGACCGCCTTCAACGAGTACGGACCCTCGAGCGTGAAGACCGTCGAGGACCCGTTGTTCGCCGGCGCCGATGGAGCGCTGCAGCTCGCCCAGGACATGCCCGAGGAATACTGGGAAGAGATGTAGTGCCTGCGGCGCGAATCTGCCCTCCCTGCCCCTCCCTGCGCGGGAGGGGTTTTTTTGCGTATCGTGGAGACGGTTGGGAGTATGGAAGGCTGGGCGATGATCGAGAGCACGGCCGGATGGATCTCGTGGGGCGGTCCCCTGGCCGCGGCGCTCGCGCTCGGGCTCGGGTGGGTCGCCTATCGCGTCGTCCGCGACCCGGGTCGGCGCACGCGGGGTGCGTTGCGCCGGATCAGCCCGCACCTGCTGAGCGACGTGTTCGTCCCGGACGGGGTCGACGGCTACGTGCACGTTGACCACGTCCTGCTCGCCTCGGGCGGTGTGGTGGTGCTCGACGTGCGGCGCTATCCCGGGGTGATCTTCGGCGCCGAGGGTATCGACCAATGGACGCAGGTGCTCGAGTCGGGCAGCTACAAATTCGACAATCCGTTGCCGGAGCTCGACTGGCGCGTGCAGATCGTGCAAGGGTTGGTCGGCCAAGTCCCCGTCGAGGGCCGGCTGCTCTTCACCGCCGAGAGCCGTTTCCCCAAGGGTCGTCCGTCGCGGGTGGTGCAGCTCGACTCCCTCGCGCAGGACCTCGGGGGCATGGTGACCGGCAGGCCGGTGCCGCCTCAGTGGCTGGAGGCCTGGAGCGCTCTGCGCGATAGCGTGCGTCGGGGCGCGGCGCCCTCGGCGGGGTGAGTCGACCCGTCGGGGCCGGGTTTCAAGGCGCGGTCTGCGGCCACACGCTGTCGCGTCCGGCCTTTTTCGCGCGGTAGAGCGCGGCGTCGGCGGCGGCAATGAGCTGCGGCGGCGTCTGATCGGACTCGACATGCGCCACGCCGACCGATACGGTGACGCCGGGCAACGCGCCGCCGTCCTCACTGAGGACCTTGGTGTTGCGCACCCCTACGCGAAGGCGGTCGGCGACCGCCAGCGCCGCCTGTCGGGTGACGCTCGGCAGCACGATCACGAACTCCTCGCCACCGTAACGGGCCACCACGTCGGAAGGTCGCAACTGCGCTTGCAACGCGCCCGTCACCGCCTGGAGGGCGCGGTCGCCCGCGGTGTGGCCATGCCGGTCGTTGTAGCGCTTGAACCAGTCGACGTCGACCATCAGCAGCGCGAGGGATTCCTCGCCGTCGGCGGCGCGCTTGATGATCTCCGGCAGATGCTCTTCGAGCCAGCGGCGATTGTAGACGCCCGTCAGCGCGTCGATCAGCGCATGACGGCGATAATATTCCTGCTGGCGCATGCCTTCGGTCAGCAGTTGATGGTCCCGGCGCATCCGGCCGGCGAGGATGAGCAGCAGATTGCGCGCGATACGGTACGAGGTCTCGACGAGGCCCCAGAGCTGCGCCTCGTCAACGGCGAGCACGACGGCGCGGGAGGTTGCCATCACCGAGGCGGTCGCCGGTTTGCCCTCGATCAGCGAGAGCTCGCCCACACAGTCTCCGGCGGCCAGCGTGGCGATGCTTTCCTGGTGCTCGAGATCCACGCGCAGCTCGCCGCTCACCACGACGTATAAGGCGGTGTTCGGCTCGCCCTGACGCAGCAGAACGTCATTGCGCTCGAGCACCTGGACCTTGCAGGCCGCGAGCGTCGGCTCGAGCTCCGAGAGATCGACGCCGCGGAACAGCGGCGCCTCGGCGAGCTGCGCCTTGATGATCTGAGTCAGCTCTTCTTGCATGTCGATGCCTGAGAGTCGCTCCCCCGGCCGTCAGCTTTCTCGGTGCGCCAGCCATCGCCATATCGCGCCGGCCGGGCGGGTCTCGCCCGTCTGAATATAAGTCAGCACGTTGGGGCTGCCTGTGCTCCATTGCATACTTTCGGCAACCCGCTCCTGACCGCAGAACAGCAGGCGGTCGCCCGGGGCGAGGGGAATCTCGCCGGAGGGGAGGAGAGTGGGCTCGTCGTCTCGGACCAGCATCAGCGCGAGTCCCTGGAGCGAGCGCTCCCGCTCGCGGGGATCGCGCAGCAACTCGCGCAGGCGTACGGTGCTGCCTTCCGACAGGGCGGTGTGCACGGCGGGCGCGTGCTCGTCGTCGACGACCACGTCCCACACTCGGGGCACGAGCTCGCCGAGCACCGCGCTCAGGCGGCTGATCAGCTCGTTGGCCCACGCCTCGCGCTGATGGCGGGCGAGGCGCAGGAAGTCGGGCAGGAGGGGGCTGGTCAGGTAGGCGAGCACGCGGTGGGCGATGATGTCGCTGCGTTGCATCACGAGATCGAGCTTCGCGGCCCGGAACAGCAGCTCATTGTCGCGGCGGTTTTGGCGCGCTATCAGGAACAGCTCGGGGTTGAGCGCGCGCGCGGTGATGATCGTCGAGAGATTGTCGGCGTCGTCATCGGTGCCGGCCACCAGCCCCACGGCGTCACCGACACGCGCCGCGCGCAGCGTCACCGCCTCGGCGGGCGGACCGGTGACGGCGTCCTCGGGCGCATCGACCTTCTCCGGCGTCTCCTCCACGATGGTGGTCTCGATGCCTTCGTACTCCAGATATTTGCTGACGGCTTTGCCGAGCCGCCCGTAACCGCACAGCACCCAGCGTCCGTGCGGCGGGGAGAGCGGCTCGGCGAGCCGCGTGCGCGGGATGCTGGTCAGCCAATCGAACAACAGGTGCATCGCGGGCGAGTGCAGCGCCATTGCTAGGCGGTCGGCGAAACCGTCGAAGGGGTTGATCACGTGGTCGGTCCCGAAGGACTCCATGTTCGCTTCCGCATCGTGCGAGTCCGCGCGGCAGATCACGGCGACGCGGGGATTGAGCAACTTGGCGGTGATGGCGACCTTCAAATTCACTCGATCGGAAGACGTCAAGGCGATGACGCCGGCACAGCAGAGGTGTCGGAGCCCGGCGTCGGCCAGGGCATGAGGATCCTCGGCATCGGCGAGGAGTCCGGGGCAGTAAGTGGGCAGATCCTGCAGGATGAGCTCGTTGAGCCGCTCCTGGGAGGCGTCGATCACGCTCGCGCGCATGCCGCGCTCGGCCAGGGCGCGCACGAGCAGGCTGCCCGTATCGCCGTATCCGCAGACCAGGTAAAAGGTTCCGGGCATGGCCCGCACCGCGCGCGCGAAGCGCTGGCGCGTGAGCGCCTGTCGGAAGGCGGGGTCCTGAATGAGCGCCAGCAACGTCCCGATCGTGTAGAGCCAGGCGACGACCGTGAGATAAATAGAGCCGGTCACCCACATGCGCTGTGCGGCCGTGAACTTGTAGGGCAGCTCGCCGAAGCCGATGGTCGAGGCCATGTAGCTGACGAAGTAGAAGGCGTGGAAGAAATCCATGCGCCAAGGCCGCCCCTGATCGTCCACGCCGGGCATCAGCGTGAGGCCGACGATCGATATGGCGTAGGCGCCGACCAGAGCGAGCAGCGGGATCCGCAGGCGGCGCAGTGCGAGGGTGACGACGATGCTCATGTTTCGCCCCCCAAGGCGCTCAACGGCGCAGCGTAATGGTCTCGACCACCAGGAGCGTCACCGAGACCACGTTAGCGAGCAGAGCGCCGCCCGCGAGCGATACGATGCTGCCCATCACCGCTGGCGTGAGGCCGGCGTCGCTCACGTGCGCCGCCAGGCCCCACACCACGGCCGCGGCGACGAGCTGGAGGTCGGCGACGAGGCTGGTGGCCAGCAGCACGGCTCCAAGATGCGTGCGGTCGCCGAACTTCAGGACGGTCGCGATCAGGTTCACGACGATCACGGCGAAGAGCTCGTAAACGTTGTGGTGCGCGGGATCGTCGAATTCGCCGATGAAGAAGCCGAAGTTCAAGGTCAGGGCGAGCAGGATGAAGAATCCGAAGACGACCTTTTCACGATTCATGAGTCCGCGTCTCGTTGTCGTTGGCCTCGCCGTCGCGGCCCGCGCCGGGCGCGCCGCCGGCCTCCGGCGTCAATGTCCCCGATCCACGTCGGGGAAGCAACCCGACGCGCCGACCGGGGTCTCCCCGCCGGCGCCCGGCGGGTCTCGCCGCGCCGAGTGCGGGCCACTATACTTAGATCGTGGATCCGATACCCTTCGAGGCGTCGCCATGGCCAGACCCGACCGGGGGCCGAGCGCACCGGATGACGTGGCTCTCGATGCTCCCCACCGCCCCGAGCACGCATCAGTCCTCACCACCGACGCCCTGAGCTTCGTCGCCGACCTCGCCCGCGCGCACACGGGCGCCGTGGAGGCGCTGCTCGCCGCGCGTGCCGAGCGCCAGGCCCGTTGCGACGCGGGGGAGCCGCCCGGCTTCCTGACCGAGACAGAGGAGGTGCGCCGCGGTGACTGGCGGATCGGCCCGGTGCCCGACGACTTGCGGGACCGCAGGGTCGAGATCACCGGGCCGACCGATCGCAAGATGGCCATCAACGCCTTGAACTCCGGGGCCAACATGTTCATGGCCGATTTCGAGGATGCGTTGTCGCCGACCTGGGACAACCTCGTGAGCGGCCAGCGGAATCTCTGTGAGGCCGTGGCGGGCACGATCCGCCACGAGCAGCCCGAGAGCGGCAAGGTCTACGAGCTGGCTCTCCACCCGGCCGTGCTGCTCGTGCGTCCGCGCGGCTGGCATCTGTGGGAGCGGCACATGGAGGTGGCGGGCAAGGCGGTGCCCGGCGCGCTGCTCGACTTCGGTCTGTACCTCTACCACAACGCGCGGCGGCTGCTCGAGAAGGGCACGGGGCCGTATTTCTACTTGCCCAAGCTGGAGGACCACCGCGAGGCGCGGTTGTGGAACGAAGTGTTCGTCGACGCGCAGGAGCGCCTGGGTCTCCCCCGCGGCACGATCAAGGCGACGGTGCTCATCGAGACGCTGCCGGCGGTGTTCCAGATGGACGAGATCCTCTATGAGCTGCGCGACCACATCGCCGGGCTGAACTGCGGGCGCTGGGACTACATCTTCAGCTACATCAAGACGTTCAACGCCGATCCCGGTCACGTGCTGCCAGATCGCGGTCAGGTGACCATGGAGCAGCCCTTCATGCGGGCCTACACGCAGCTGCTGATCAAGACCTGTCACCGCCGCGGCGCGCACGCCATGGGCGGCATGGCGGCGCAGATCCCCATCAAGGACGACCCCGAGGCGAACGAGGCCGCGCTCGAGAAGGTCCGCGCCGACAAGGAGCGCGAGGTGCGCGACGGTCACGACGGCACCTGGGTGGCTCATCCGGGGCTGATCCCCGTCGCCAAGGAGGTCTTCGACCGCCACATGCCCGGTCCGAATCAGCTCGACGTGCGGCGCGAGGACGTCGAGGTCGGCGAGCGCGAGCTGCTCGAGGTGCCCGCAGGCACCCGTACGCTGGAAGGGCTGCGCAACAACGTGCGCGTGGGCGTGCAGTATCTCGAGGCGTGGCTGCGCGGCGTGGGCAGCGTGCCGCTCTATCACCTGATGGAGGACGCGGCCACCGCGGAGATCGCCCGCTCGCAGATCTGGCAGTGGATCCGCCACGGGACGACGCTGGCGTCGGGGGAGCCGGCGACCCCGGGGCTGCTCGCCCGCATGATAGACGAGGAGATGGAGCGGGTGCGCGGCGAGGTGGGCGGCGCGCGCTTCGAGCACGGGCGCTTCGCCGAGGCGCGTGAGCTCTTCGAGCGCGTGGCCACCGCGCCGGAGATGGAGCCCTTCATGACCCTACCGGCCTACGGGCGCCTCCTGGAGCTGGAGCGAGGGCAGGGGTAGGGCGCGGCTCGGGCCTCGGATGATCCGGCGCGGCGGGCGCGCGCTCGGGAAACGTGCGCGCGCCTATCGTCCCGCGAGCCCGCTGCGCCGGTGCCCGCTCAGTCTCCGTAGACCAGCCTGGGCAGCCACAGGACCAGGTCGGGGAACAGCACGCACAGGGCGAGCCCGGTCGCCTGCAGCCCCAGGAAGGGCAGGGCCGAGCGGAAGATGATGCCCATGGTGACCTCCGGCGGGGCCACGCTCTTCAGGTAGAACAGCGCATAGCCGAACGGCGGGCTGAGGAAGGACATCTGCATGTTGACCATGTAGACNNATCGGCACGGCCAGCAGCAGGATGCCCACCCAGTCCAGGAACATGCCCAGCACGATCAGCATGATCATCATCATCACCAGGATGCCGTAGGGGCCGAGCCCGGTGCCGATCAGCGTCTGGCTGACGAACTCCTGGCCGCCCTCCACCACGTAGAAGCCGACGAACATGGTCGCCCCGAAGACGATCCACAGCACCATCGCCGTGGCCTTGAGCGTGGTGATCGCGGCCTCGCGGACCGCCGTCCACGACAGGCGGCGGTGCAACGCCGCGACCACCAGGGCCCCGAACGTGCCGATGCCCGCCGCCTCCACCGGCGTGGCGACGCCGGTGAAGATCACCCCGAGGACCAGCACGATCAGGATGAGCGGCGCGATCACCCCGCGCAGCAGCAGCACCTTCTCCTTGAACGATACCCGCTCCTCCACGGGCAGCGCGGGGCCGAGGTTCGGGTTGAGGAAACTGCGGGCGGTGACGTAGCACACGTACAGGCCCGACAGCAGCAGCCCCGGCAGCACCGCGCCGATGAACAGCTCGCCGACCGACTGCTGCGCCACCACCGCGAAGAGGATGGCCAGGATCGAAGGCGGGATGAGGATGCCGAGCGTGCCGCCGGCGAGGATCGAGCCGCAGGCGATGCGCGGGTCGTAGCCGCGCTTGAGCATCGCCGGCAGCGCGATGATCCCCATGGTCACCTCGGTGGCGCCGATGACGCCGACCATGGCGGCCAGGATGGTCGAGGCGATGATCGTCGAGGTGGCGAGGCCGCCGTGGAGCCCGCCGAGGAGCTTGTACACCACGTCGAAGAGCTCCTCGATGACCCCGGCCCGTTCCAGCATCGTGGCCATGAAGATGAACAGGGGGATCGCCGAGAGCTGGTAATTGGTCATCATCGGAAAGATGCGCGAAGGCAGGATGTTGAGCATCTGCGCATCGCCGAAGACGAACAGGAAAATGCACGCCAGGCCGCCGGTGACGAAGGCGAGCGGCAGGCCCGCCATCAGCAGGATGGCGAGCGAGCCGAACATGAGCAGGGTCAGCCAACCGATGCCGATCTCCAGGCCCATGGGCTAGGCCTCTCGACCGATAAGGACGGCGATGTCCTTGATGAGCTTCGACAGTCCCTGCAGGAGGATGAGCAGCGCGCCGATGGGGATGGCCAGCTTGACCGGCCAGTATTGGATGGCCCATTCCGTGAAGGAGACCTCCCAGACCTGCATCGAGTCCCAGGCGAAGGTCCAGCCGGTCCACAGCAGGGCGGCGCAGAAGATGAAAAAGAACAGCGAGGTGATCACATCGGTCAGCGCTTTCATGCGTCGAGGGAACCGCATGTAGATGACATCCACGCGCACGTGGGCGTCCTCGCGCAGGGCGAAGGCGCCGGCCAGCAGGTACTGCATGCCGAACATCAGGAACATGCTCTCGTGCGCCCAGTTGGTCGGCGAGTTGAAGACGTAGCGGGCGAGCACCTCGTAGTAGTAGACGAACACGGCGATCACCGACCAGTAGGCCACGAACTGGCCGGTCCAGCCGCTGATCGCGTCCAAGGCGTCGGTGACGCGCAGATGCACCGCCCGCTCGGGGCGCCCGTCGCGCTCGGCGTGGAAGTACGCCCAATCCGGGGTCGGCCTCGGCGGCGGGGCGGGCTCCAGCGCGCGACAGCGGCGCGTGAGGCGCGGGAGGAGGACGGCGTCGATCAGCAGCAGGGCTCCGATCAGGATGGCCAGCGCGCGGATGCCGATCTCGGCGCGCTCGAGGTGAGCGGCTGCCGTCTCGCGCTCGGCCCGGGCGCGCTGGAGCTGATCGCGCCGCTCGGCCACCCGCCGCTCGGCCTCGGCGCCGTCGTCGGCCGCCGTCTTCTGCGCGCGCTCGAGCTCGAACTCGGCGATCGCGATCTCGTTACGGGCCGCCGATACGGCGTCGCGCGCGTCGCGCTCGACGACGTTGCCGTAGAGCACCGCGACGAACAGCGGAAGGTAGATTACTCCCCACCAACTGCGGCAGTAGAACCTGTGCAAGCCGACAAAGCCGCCCGTCAGCCAGAGGAGATAGACGACTGGCAGGGAGAACCGGCGGGGCTCGCCGTGGCGCCGCTCGCGGGCGACGAAAAACATGACCACGAGCGGGAACAGCGCCAGCCCCGACCAGTAGATCCAGTGGGGCAGGACGAAAGTCAGGTTGGGCATAAGGCGTTCGCGTGCTTGCGCGGGCGTCCGAGTCAAGCGGGCGGGGCGCCGTGCGCCCCGCCCGAGGCCGGCTGTCCCTACTGTAGCGCTACGGTGTTAGAACGACCACTTCAGCTCGTGTCCCTTGATCATGTCCGGCGTGACATAGCCGAGCTGCGGGGACATCATGTAGTCGAGCTGGATCTTGAACGCGCGTGCGGCCGTCTTGTCCTTGTTGGCCCAGGCGAACCAGCGCGGCACCGCCAGCTCGGTGAACTTCGCGACGTCGTCCGCCGACAGGCGGGTCACCGTGGTGCCGGCCTGCTTGAACTTGTCCCAGGCCTCGAGGTCGGCCTTCTGGACCTTGGCGTGGTGGTAGTCCGAGTAGCTGTGGACCTCGCGCTCGACGAATCCCTTCATGGCCGGGGAGAGCTTGTTCCAGACGTCGATGCCCACGGTCAGATCCATCAGGTCGACCGGCTGGTAGATCGAGAGGAAGCCCGGCGGGCCCGCCACCACGTAATTGGTCACCTGGTGGAAGCCCAGGGCGTAGTTGATCGCCGGGCCGACGTAGTCGGCCACGTCGATGGTGCCCTTCTCCAGCGCGGGGAAGATCTCGCTGCCGGGCAGCAGGGTCGTCTTGGCGCCGGCCGCCTGGAAGACCTCGGCGACCATGCCGCCGGGCAGGCGCATCTTGCGGCCCTTGAAATCCTCGATGGAACGGATCGGCACCTTGGAATGGATGATATTGGCGCCGTGATGGATCGGCCCGACGTAGTAGAGCCCGAACTTCTTGAATTCCTCGCGCACGAGCTCCAGCCCGCCGAGGCTGTAGTAGAACACGTCCCACTCCGCCGGGTTGCGCAGCCCCAGCGGGTAGGAGCTGAAGAACACCGAGGCGGGCATGCGCCCCGCCCAGTACAGGGTGAACGGATTCATGCCCTGGAGGACGCCGTTCTTCACCGCGTCGAAGAGCTGGAACTCGCCCACCACCTCCTTGGCGCCGTAGGGCTCGAAGGCGAGCTCGCCGCCGCTCTTCTCGACGATCTCGTTGCACCACTCCTTGAAGATCTCCAGCCCGATGCCGCCCGGCCAAGACGTCTGGATCTTCCACGTCGTGGTCCGGGCGGCCGCCGCGTTGCGGATATAAGGCGCGCCCAGGACGGCGGCGCCGGTCAGGGCGGCGGTCTGGAGGAACCGGCGCCGGCTGGAATGCCCATGCTCCTCGAGTGAGGCGTCGGCGGCCTCGGCGCCTTGCGGGGACGGCTTTGCAGGGGTGTTGCGGTGCTCCATGGCTGGACCCTCCTCCTAGTGGCGAGTCGTATTGGGGGGTGCGCCCCGGGTCGTTGTGGTTCGAATTTTCGCGGGCAACGACCCAAAACCGTGTCCGGGCACACAAGGCTAATCCTATACGCCACCGTCGCCGCTGGCCATGCGGCGGGGCCCCTCGACCAGCACGATGTGCAGTTGACGCGGGCCGTGGGCCCCGAGCTGCAGGCGCTGCTCGATGTCGGCCGTGCGCGAAGGACCGGTGATCAGGTTCACCGCTCGGGGCCACGGGCCCCGAGCCAGCCGTGCCCAGAGATCCTCGATGCGGGCCACGATCTGCCCGGCGGCGAGCACCACCACGTGGGCCTCGGCGAGAAAGTGCCGGCGCACCGGGTCGGCCCCGGAGCAGCGCACCAGGCTGCCGGTCTCGGCCACGCCGGCCAGCGCCCCGGTCACCGCCACGGCGGGTGCCTCGGCCTCCGGATCGCCCGCCGGCAGGGCCGCCGCCACGGACGGTGGGACGTCGCCCGCGACCCATACGGGGCCCGCCGGCGCATGTGCCTGGAGGCGACGGGCGAGGGCCGGGCCCGCCTCCTCGGAGGATACGCGCTCCAGGGTGGCGCCCGCCTCGCGCGCGCGCTCGGCGAAGCGCTCGATCAGGTCACCCTCCGCGGGCGCCCGGCGCGGACGGACGGCGGGGGGTGCCTGTCTTCGTGCCGTGGCGGCGCGGATGCGCGCCACGATGGCGTCGCGGGCGTCGGTCACGGCCCGCCCCCGCGGCGGCGCCACGCGGCTTGGAAGGTCTCGCCCTCGGGCGCGGGGAGGTCGCGCCCGGCGGTCCAGCCCCGGGCGAAGGGCAGGCGCCGGAGCCGGCCCCGCCGGCGGCCCAGGCGTCCGAGCAGCCCGGCGGCCAGACGCGTGACCGCCGCGTAGAGCCGCGGGCGCCGGGCGGCGAAGGCCCATAGGCCCAGGCTCCAGCGCCCGGCGCGCGGGGCCAGCCCGGCCTCGACCTGACGGCGGCGCAGCTCGCGCAACAGGCGCGGCAGCGGGATGTTGACCGGGCACACCGCCTCGCAGCGCCCGCACAGGCTGGAGGCGTTCGGCAGATCGCCGGCCTCCTCGAGCCCCAGGGCCAGCGGGGTGAGCACCGCGCCCATGGGGCCGGGGTAGACCCAGCCGTAGGCGTGGCCGCCGACCGCGCCGTAGACCGGGCAGTGGTTCATGCAGGCGCCGCAGCGGATGCAGCGCAGCATCTCGCGGAGCTCGCCGGCGAGGGTCTCGGTGCGGCCGTTGTCGACGAGCACCACGTGCATCGCCCGCGGGCCGTCGGCGTCGGTGTCGCGGCGGGCGCCGGCGAACACCGAGGTATAGGAGGTGATCGGCTGGCCGGTGGCGCTGCGGCACAGCAGCCGCAGTAAGGTGGCGGCGTCGTCGAGGTCGGGGACGACCTTCTCGATGCCCGCCACCACGACGTGCACCGGGGGCAGGGTGGCGCACAGGTCGCCGTTGCCCTCGTTGGTGACCAGCACGACCGCGCCCTCGCGGGCGACGAGAAAGTTGGCCCCCGTGATGCCGACGTCGGCGCCCAGAAAGCGCTCGCGCAGCACGCGCCGCGCGTCGGCCACCAGGGCGGCCGGGTCGGCGTCCGGCGGCACCGTCTCGCCGTGGCGGGCGCGGAACAGCCCGGCGATGTCCCGCCGCGTCTTGTGGATGGCCGGCGCGATGATGTGACTGGGGGGCTCGTCGGCCAGCTGCAGGATGTACTCGCCGAGATCGGTCTCGGTGACGGCGATCCCGGCCCGCTCGAGCGCGGGGTTCAGCCCCACCTCCTCGCCGACCATGGTCTTGCCCTTGATGATCTCGCGCGCGCCCGCGTCGCGGCAGATCTCGACCACGGCCTCGCAGGCCTCGGCCGCCGTGCGCGCCCAGTGCACCGTCCCCCTTTGGGCGGTGATCGATTCCTCGAAAAGCAGCAGGTGCTCGTCGAGCCCCGCCAGCGCACGCTCGCGGATCGCCTCGCCCGCGCGGCGCAGCGCCTCGAAGTCCCCCACCGCCTCGATCGCCTGCCGGCGCTTGGCGATGAAGCCCGCTTGGATGTGCGCGAGCGCGCTCTGCAGGCGCGCATCGTCGAGCGCGCCGCGCGCGCTGGCCTTGAACTCGCGGGGCCGCGGGCTCACGGGCGCCGCTCTCCCTCGCCGATGGCGCGTGCCTCGCCGCCGGCGAGCAGCTCGGCGACGTGCAGCACGCGCACGTCGTGATTCAGGCGCGTGATGCGCCCGGCGATGTGCAGCAGGCAGCCGAGATCGTTGCCCGCCAGGGTGTGCGCGCCGCTGCGGGTCAGCGAGGCGACCTTGTCCGATATCATGCGCGTGGAGATCTCCGGGTATTTCACGCAGAAGGTCCCGCCGAAGCCGCAGCAGGACTCGGGGTCGTCGAGCTCGCAGCGCTCGAGACCTTCGACGGCGTCGAGCAGCCGCCGGGGCTCGGCGTGGACGCCGAGCTCGCGCAGACTCGCGCAGGAGTCGTGATAGGCCACGCGGTGCGGATACCGGGCGAGGGGTCCGCCGCCGGACGTGCCGACCTCGTCCAGGAGGCTCGTCAGCTCCCGCGCGCGCCCGCCGACCGCGCGTGCCCGCTCGCGCCAGCGGGTGTCCTCCTCGAATAGCCGGGGCCAGTGGTGGCGCAGCATGCCCGCGCACGAGCCCGAGGGGACGACGACGTCGGCGTAGGGCTCCAGGCGCTCGACCATGACGCGCGCGACGGCGCGGGCGCGGCGGTAGTCACCGCTGTTGTAGGCGGGCTGCCCGCAGCAGGTCTGGTGGGCGGGCACGACGACCTCGCAGCCGGCGCGGCGCAGCAGCGTCACCGCGGCGAAGCCTACGCTCGGTCGAAACAGGTCGACCAGACAGGTCACGAACAATGCGACCGGTCCGCGCCGATCCGGTCTCGCCGCCGGCGCGCTCACGTGCGCGGGGGCGCCGCGCCCGCCGTGCCGCGATGCGTTGACGAACGAGGCGGGTTCCGGAGGGCGGGCATGCGGACGTCGGGTTTGGGCGACCCCGGCAGTCTAGCACGGCGCGTGGGCGGGCGTGGCGGGGCTTGATATGCTGTGCGCCGGAGGAGGCGAGACCCCGTGCGTCGCATCGAAGAGTTGCTCGAGATCATGGCGCGTCTGCGCGACCCGGCGGGCGGCTGCCCGTGGGACCGCGCCCAGACGTTCGCCACCATCGTTCCGCACACCCTGGAGGAGGCCTACGAGGTCGCCGACGCGATCGAGCGCGGGGATCTCGCCGCGCTGCGCGACGAGCTGGGCGATCTGCTGTTCCAAGTGGTGTTCTACGCGCAGATGGCCCGCGAGGACGGCCTGTTCGACTTCAACGACGTGGTGGCGGCGATCGCCGACAAGCTGGTGCGCCGCCATCCGCACGTCTTCGCGGAGGCCGAGGTCGACTCGGCCGGCGGGCAGTCCCGGGAGTGGGAGCGCCACAAGGCGGCCGAGCGCGCCGCCCGCGCCGCCGCCGAGAGACGCTCGCCGAGCGCGCTCGACGGGGTGCCCGTGGCCCTGCCGGCGCTTACCCGGGCCGCGAAGCTTCAGCGTCGCGCCGCCCGGGTGGGCTTCGACTGGGCGGAGACCGCCGAGGTGCTCGACAAGCTCGAGGAGGAGATCGGCGAGCTGCGTGCGGAGCTGGCGCGCGGGGAGGCCCGCGAGCGGATCCGCGCCGAGCTGGGGGACGTGCTGTTCGCGCTGGTCAACCTCGCCCGCCGGCTCGACATCGACGCTGAGGGGGCCCTGCGCGGCACCAACGCCAAGTTCGAGGACCGGTTCCGCCACATCGAGGCGGCGCTCGAGGGGCAGGGCCGGCGCGCCGAGGACGCGCCGCTCGAGGAGCTCGAGCGGCTGTGGCAGGCCGCCAAGCGGGATCACCCCTGAGCGGGCCGCGACCGCGTAGAGGCGAGCGCGAGATGGCCGGCCGCGACAAGCTCGAGCGCTATCGCGACAAGCGCGACTTCCGTCGCACCCCCGAGCCGCGCGGCGGCGCGCGCCGCGGCGGGCGTATCTTCGTGATCCAGAAGCACGCCGCCACCACCCTGCACTATGATTTTCGCCTCGAGGTCGAAGGGGTGCTCAAGTCCTGGGCCGTTCCCAAAGGTCCTTCGACCGACCCCCGGGAGAAACGGCTGGCGATCGCCACCGAGGATCATCCCCGCGGCTATGCCGACTTCGAGGGCGTGATCCCCCAGGGGGAGTACGGCGCGGGCCGCGTGCTCGTCTGGGACACTGGCCGCTACCGCAACATCACCCGCCGCGACGGACGTGCCGTCGGCATGGCCCGGGCGCTCGCCGAGGGGCACGCCGCGGTGTGGCTCGAGGGGCGCAAGCTGCGCGGCGGCTACGCGCTGACCCGTATCCGGCGCGGCCGGCAGCCGCAATGGCTGCTGGTCAAGATGGACGACGAGGAGGCCGACGCCCGGCGCAACCCCACGAGCACCGAGCCGGCCTCGGTGCTCAGCGGTCGCACGCTCGAGGACCTCGACAGGGAAGAGACGTGACCTTACTCCCGTTGTGGGCAGTTTAAAATTCCCGCCTCGGCTATATTTATATAAGGAATTCTCAATGCGTCGATGTCTCGACGCCTCGAGGCCGTGGAGCACGTCCAGGTCCATTCACCCGGGCTCCAAGATCGGCTCGCGCGCATCAACGAAGGGCGGCCCGCCGAGCAGGCCGCCGTGATCGAGCGTGCCCTGGAGACAGCCGAGCGGGCGCACCGTGATCAGCGACGCGCCTCGGGGGAGCCCTTCGTCCATCATGCGCTCGCCGTTGCCGAGATCCTCGCAGGCCTGCGCATGGACCACGAGACCCTGGCCGCGGCCATTCTCCACGACGTGGTCGAGGACACCGACGTGACCCTCGCCGACGTCGAGGCGCAGTTCGGCGCCGGGGTGGCGCGCCTGGTCGACGGCGTGACCAAGATGGAGATCATCCACGAGTACCGCGACATCGCGGGCGCCGGGCGGCGTGAGCGCGCGCAGGCCGAGAGCCTGCGCAAGATGCTGCTCGCCATGGCCGAGGACGTGCGCGTGGTGCTGATCAAGCTCGCCGACCGGCTGCACAACATGCGCACGCTCGAGCACCTGCCCACCGACAAGCAGCGGCGCATCGCGCGCGAGACCATGGAGATCTACGCGCCGCTGGCCAACCGGCTGGGCATCTGGCAGATCAAGTGGGAGCTGCAGGATCTGGCGTTCCGGTATCTGGAACCCGAGGCCTATTGGCAGGTCGTGCGCTGGCTTGACGAGCGGCGCGAGGATCGCGAGCGCTACATCGCCGAGGTGATCGACATCCTGCAGGCCGAGTTCGCCAAGGCCGGCATCCGCGCGGAGATCAGGGGCCGGCCCAAGCACCTCTACAGCATCTGGAGCAAGATGCGCCACAAGGGCGTGGGCCTCGATCAGCTCTTCGATGTGCGCGCCGTGCGCGTGCTCGTCAACACGGTTGCCGAGTGCTACCACGCCCTCGGGATCGTGCACTCGCTGTGGCAGTACCTGCCGGGCGAGTTCGACGACTACATCGCCACCCCCAAGGAGAACAATTACCGCTCGCTGCATACCGCCGTCATCGGACCGGAGGGCAAAACGCTGGAGGTGCAGATCCGCACCTACGGCATGCACCGCCACGCCGAGTACGGGGTCGCGGCGCACTGGTTCTACAAGGAAGGCGGCAAGCGCGATCTCGGCTATGAGCGCAAGATCGACTGGATGCGCCAGCTCCTCGAGTGGAAGGACGAGAGCGCGGACGCCGACGATTTCATCGAGCGTTTCAAGTCCGAGGTCTTCCAGGACCGCATCTACGTCTTCACCCCGCGTGGTGATGTCGTCGATCTGCCGCGCGGCGCCACGCCGCTCGACTTCGCCTATCATATCCACACCGACGTCGGGCATCGCACGCGTGGGGCGAAGGTCGACGGCCACATCGTGCCGCTGACCTACGAGCTGCAGACCGGCCAGCAGGTCGAGATCCTCACCGCCAAGCAGGGCGCGCCGAGCCGCGACTGGCTGAGCCCGTATCTGGGCTATCTCAAGACCTCGCGCGCGCGCTCCAAGGTGCGCCACTGGTTCAATCAGCAGAACCTCGAGAAGAACGTGGCGGCCGGGCGCGAGGCGGTCGATCGCGAGATGCATCGGCTGGGCGTGAGCGGGGTCGACCTGGAGGAGATCGCCGGGCGGCTGGGCTACGACAAGCCCGAAGAGCTGTTCGCCGCGGTAGGCCGGGGCGATGTGACGACCGCCCAGGTGGCGGCCAACCTCCAGGAGCTTGCGCGGCCGAGCCCCGAGCCCGAGCCGCCGGTGCGGGCTCCGCGCAGGGGCGAGACCGCCGGCGACGTGAAGATCGAGGGCGTGGGCGACCTGCTCACGCGCATGGCGCGCTGCTGCAAGCCGGTGCCCAACGACCCCATCGTGGGCTACATCACCCGCGGGCGCGGCGTCACGGTGCACCGCCAGGACTGCCCCAACATGCTGCGCCTCGACGGGGCCCAGCACCAGCGACTGATCGAGGTGCAGTGGGCCGGCGCCCCGACGCACACCTACCCGGTCGACGTGCTCGTCGAGGCCGTCGACCGCCAGGGGCTGCTGCGCGACGTCACCGCCGTGCTCGCCAACGAGAAGATCAACGTCACGTCCATGTCGACGCGCACCGAGCACGGCTCGATCACCGCGCGTATCGACCTCACGCTCGAGGTCACCGACATGGGGCAGCTCAGCCGCGTGCTCTCGCGCATGAATCAGCTCCCCAATGTCGTGGAGGCCCGCCGTATCGGGTGAAGTCGCATCCCGATTGGTCGCGGCCCGGATGGCCACCTCGCCCGGCGCTTGCGATAATGGCCGTTATCTCGTATCGATGAGCCCACAGCCCCCGATCCCCGGATGCCCATGAGCGATGGTCCCGACGCCCCCGCCCTGCGCGAGGCGGACATGCCCCGCGATCCCATCGAGAAATTCCGCGAGTGGTTCGAGGCGGCGGGCGATGCCGGGCATGTCGAGCCCACGGCCATGACGCTCGCCACCGCCGATGACGAGGGCCGGCCCTCGGCGCGGGTGGTGTTGCTCAAGGAATTCGACGCCGAGGGCTTCGTGTTCTACACCAATTACGACAGCCGCAAGGGCGCCGAGCTCGCGGCCAATCCGCAGGCGAGCCTCGTCTTCTGGTGGGACCGGCTCGCCCGCCAGGTGCGCATCGAGGGGGCGGTGGAGAAGGTGGCGGACACCGTGTCCGACGAGTACTTCCGCAGCCGCCCGCGCAACAGCCAGCTCGCGGCCTGGGCTTCGCGCCAGAGCGCGCCGGTCCCCGACCGCGCGGCGCTCGAGTCGCGCTTCGAGTCGCTCGCGCGCGAGCACGCCGGCCGCGAGGTCCCGCGCCCGCCGTTCTGGGGCGGCTACCGCCTGCGCCCGCGCAGCATCGAGTTCTGGCAGGGCCGCGGCGACCGCATGCACGATCGCTTTCGCTACCGTATCCAAGAAGGCCGCTGGATCCTCGAGCGCCTCGCCCCCTGAAAATTGGGGGCGACAGCGGCTTGGCAATGCCGCACTTTTTAGCGGATGGGAGTCCCGCCCGGATAACCGCCAGCCCCGGGCCCGGTATCGAGCCTTGCAGCCAGTGCGGTAACGGGCTGGTTGTCGCGTAGGCGCGAAAGCAGGCGAGGTGCAAGGGTGACGGGTGAAACCGACCCCCGACCGGCAACGGGGATCGGAGCTCAACCGACTGTTTTTTCGATGATTATTGATGGTCGCATTGCGCTAAAGGTGGAGCCTTCCCGGCCGATAACAAAGGGGAGCCAGTCCCGGCCGTGCTCGCGCGGCCGCCGGCCGCCGCCGAGCCGGGTCAGGGAGAGGTGCCGTGAAACTGGAACTCGTCCCCAAGGAGGGCGAGAAGGTCCTCTCCGAGGAGGAGAAGGAGCGGCTCCGGCGTCGCACTCGCTCCATCCCCCCGCAGGCCCTGCGCGCCTTCAGCGAAGCGGGGCAAGCTCAGATCAAGGACTTCCTCGCCCGCCTCATCGTGCTGCTGGTCGAGCTCCAGCGCGATCGGGAGCACGACGACCGCGCCGAGTACTACGAGCGCCACGTCGAGAAGCTCGAGGCCCAGCGCGCGGCGCTGTTCGAGCAGCCGCCACCGGAGGTGGCACGGTTCATCGAGCTGCTGCAGCTCTGCCCCATGGAGCCCTGGAGGGAGATCGAGTCGCTGCTCGATCACCTGCGGCACGACGATCTGTGGCGCACGCACCGCCTCAAGCACGAGACCGGCATCGAGGCGGCGCTCGACAACCCGTTCCTGATGCAGCAGGACGACGGCGTCGAGGAAGAGCGCCAGGAGCAGCGGATGCAGTGCCGGATGACAGCGGACGAGATCGACATCATGGTCCGCCACTTCTCGGTGGAGGAGCTCGCCAACCAGATCATCAACGCCCGGCGCGTCGCCGCCGGCGATTTCTGGGATTCCGGGTACTACGATCTCTAGCTCCAGCCCCTGTGCGAACAAGGGGTCAAACAAGGGGTCACAAACAAGGGGCCAGGTCTCACATTGCTACATTGGCCGTACTAGGCGCCTAGCCGGTGCCGACACGCCAAGGCTGGATATGGCAATGTAAGATTCGATCCCTTTGCACTTTGCGGCGTCCCGTGACGTTCGGGCCGGCCGCGTCCGAGGGACCGGGATCACGCGTGACGACGCGGGGAACGGGATCGGCCCTCGTTGTTGCACCAGCGCGGTGCAGGCGAGCGCGAACGGTCCCGCCTATCCCGGTAGAGGTATATCAGGGGAAATTCTTCTCCGACCCCGTCTTATAAGTCGTTGTTTG
>JABAHQ010006151.1_pt5 | contig 50865 bp, 44 predicted proteins | sample 7062091 | NCBI WGS metagenome assembly JABAHQ01 (sample SAMN14534359, study PRJNA622989) | marine sediment metagenome | biome: marine biome [ENVO:00000428]; feature: marine pelagic biome [ENVO:01000023]; material: deep marine sediment [ENVO:00002113] | place: India: Gulf of Kutch | collected...
CTGGGGATCGGCGCCAACACGGCGATCTTCAGCGTGGCCGAAGCGGTGCTCCTGAGCCCGCTGCCCTACGAGCAGCCCGAGGAGCTGGTGATCGTCCCCACGGACATGGAGGCCCGGGATTTCCAGGGCTTCCCCACCTCGGCCCGGACGCTCCTCGAGTACGAGCGCCAGGCCACCCTCTTCGACGGCTTCGCCGGCCTCTTCACCTTCCAGCAGGCCCTGACGGGAGAGGGGGAGCCGGTCCAGGTCCAGACGGGCTTCGCCACCTGGGACCTCTTCGACGTCCTGGGAGTGGAGCCCCTGATCGGCCGCACCTTCCTGCCCCGGGACGGGGAGCCCCTGCCGCCGGACCTGCCCACCCCGGCCGGCGGCTTCCCGCCGCCCCTGGCCCTGGTCCTCACCCACGGCTTCTGGCAGCAGCACTTCGGGGGCGACCGCTCCGTCCTGGGCCGCACCGTGGAGCTCAACGGCCAGTCGGTGGAGATCGTGGGGGTCCTCCCGCCGGAGTTCGAGCTTCACATGCCGGCGTGGGCCGGGATCTCCGACGACGTGGACCTCTGGACGGCGACGCGGATCGACCCGGAGGCCGCCTCCTTCATCAACGTCACCTACCACGTGATCGGACGCCTGAACGACGGAGTGACGGTGGAGCAGGCCTCGGCCGAGATGGACCAGATCTCCGAGCACATTCGTGGCCTCGACGCGACCCTGGCCTCGGCGGGGTTCCGGGCTCGGGTCGAGCCGTACCAGCGAGATCTCACCGCCGAGGTGCGTCCGGCGATCCTCGCCCTCATGGGGGCGGTGGTCTTCGTGCTCCTCATCGCCTGCGCCAACGTCTCCAACCTCCTCCTGGTCCGGGCCACGACCCGGCAGAAGGAGCTGGCGGTGCGCGCCGCCATGGGCGGGAGCCGCGGCCGCCTGATCCGGCAGATGTTCGTGGAGAGCGGCGTCCTGGCGGCCCTCGGCGCGGTGCTCGGGGTGGGCATCGCGTACCTGGCGATCGAGCTCCTCCTCGTGCTCCAGCCCGAGGACCTGCCCCGGATCGGCGAGGTGGGGCTGAACGGGACCGTGCTGGGGTTCACGGCGCTGGCGGCCGCCGCCGCGGCCGTGATCTTCGGGGCGATCCCCGCGCTCCAGGGCACCCGGGTGGACCTGGCCACCTCGCTCCGGGACCGGGCCGGGGAGGGTCTCACCCGCGTCCAGCGGATGCTCCGGAACGGGGTCGTCGTGGCCGAGGTGGCCCTCTCGGTCGTGCTCCTCGTAGGGGCGGGCCTCATGGTGCGCTCCTTCGCCGAGCTCCAGCGTGTCGAGCCGGGCTACGATCCCGAGCACCTCCTCACCTTCGACATCCAGCTCCCGGCGGCCCGTTATCCGGACCCGGCGGACGCGTACAACTTCTTCACCCAGCTCGAGCGGCGGCTCGAGGCGCTGGCCGGCGCCCGGAGCGCGTCGGGGGCGATCCCCTTCCCCCTGGCCGACCTGGCCCTCCAGGGCCGCTACGGGACCGAGCGGGCCCTCGAGGACGACTCCTACTTCCGCCAGGCCGACTACCGGATCGTCCACCCGGGCTACTTCGAGACGATGGGGACCCGGCTCATCGCCGGCCGCACCTTCACGGCGGCCGACGAGGCCGACAGCGCCGCCTACGTCGTAGTGGACCGGAAGCTCGCCGAAGCCACCTGGCCCGGAGAGTCGGCGGTGGGGCGGCCCCTCTGGATCCGACTGACGAGCAACGAGCCCGAGCGGATGGAGGTGATCGGCGTGGTCGAGCACCAGCGGGCCCAGACCCTGGCCGAGGACGGAAGGGAGACCGTCTACATCCCACGGCGGTACGCGGGCTTCCCGGGCATGACCTGGGCGGTGCGCACGACCGGCGATCCCGTGGCCCTGGCGCCCCAGGTCCGGGCTCTGGTCCGTGAGATGGACCCCCTCCTCCCCGTGGCCCAGCTCCGCACCATGGAGAGCTACGTCACCGAGGACATGGCCCAGACCCGATTCTCCCTGATCCTCATCGGCGTCTTCGGCCTCGGCGCCCTGGCCCTGGCCGCCGTGGGCCTCTACGGCGTCCTCGCCTACCTGGTGCGCCGGCGCACCCGGGAGATCGGGATCCGCATGGCGTTCGGCGCGCCCACCGGCAAGATCCGCTGGCTCGTCGTGGGCCGGGGGATGGGCCTGGCCGCGGTGGGGATCGTGGCAGGATTGGGCGGCGCCCTGGTCCTCACCCAGCTCATGGAGAGCATGCTGGTGAACGTGACGCCCACCGATCCGCTGACCTTCGCCAGCATCGCGGGCGTCTTCGCCGCGGTCGCGGCCCTGGCCTGCTGGGTCCCGGCGTGGCGGGCCACCCGGGTCGATCCGGTGGGGGCGCTGAGCGCGGAGTAGGGGGGGCGGGCTACCGAACCCAATCCCCGTGGAGCACGCGGGCGCCCCAGTCTCACGGGAGCATGCGGGCGCCCCCCTGTCCCGCTCGAGCATCCTGGCGCTCCAGCGTTTCAGCGGAAACGTCATCGTCGACCCCCCGGGTCCAGCCGTGACGTGGTGGAGGATCGGCTGGCCACGAAGCGGCGCGCCTGACCGCCCTTCTCCATGTAGCTACATGTAGCTACATTGAATCCATGCGCGCCGTCGGCATCCGCGAGCTGAAGAACAAGCTCTCCCACTACATCCGCCTGGTCGAGGCCGGCGAATCGATCCTCGTCACCCACCGGGGGACGGTGGTCGCCGAGGTGCGCCCGCCCGGCGAGACCACGCTGCCCGCGGCGATCGAGCCCGGGCTGACCGAGCTCGCCCGCCGGGGCGGGGCCGTGGCCGGCGCGCCCCACGAGCCGAAGCTCTACGAGCCTCGTACCCGCGTGCTCCCCGAGGGCCGATTGCAGGAGCTTCTCGCGGCCGAGCGGGAGGACGTTTGAGGGACATCGCGCGGTGATCCTCTACGCCGAGTCCAGCGCGGTGCTGGCCTGGCTCCTGGGGGAGACGCGGGGTCGAGACGTCGCGGACGCGATGGCCTCCGCCGAGAGCATCGTCGCCTCCGAGCTCACCCTGGTCGAGTGCGAGCGGGTGCTGATCCGGGCCTGGAACTCGGGCCTGATCACCGAGGGCGAGCGGGGCGATCAGAGCGCGCACCTCGCCCGGGCCGCGGGGCACTGGACCCGGCTCCGCGTGGACGACGAGGTGGTGGAGCGTACGAGACGTCCGTTTCCCGTCGAGCCGATTCGGACCCTCGACGCCCTCCATCTCGCCAGCGCCCTGGTGGCCCGGTCGGCCGTCCCGGGTGTCCGCCTGTTGAGCCTGGATCAACGGGTCCGGGAGAACGGCGAGCGCCTCGGCTTCGACCTCCTCCCCTGAACCCGCCACCCGAAGGAGCCCCATGGAGTACGTGAAGCTCGGCGACACCGGCCTCGAGGTCTCCCGGATCTGCCTGGGGATGATGAGCTACGGCGACCCGGGATGGCGCTCGTGGGTGCTCCCCGAGGACGAAGCCCGGCCCCTGGTGCGCCGGGCCGTGGAGGGCGGGGTCAACTTCTTCGACACCGCCGACATGTACTCGAAGGGCGTGAGCGAGGAGGTCACGGGGAAGCTCCTGGGCGAGCTCACCCGCCGGGACGAGGTGGTGATCGCCACCAAGGTCTTCTTCCGCATGGAGGACCGGCCCAACCGGGGCGGCCTCTCCCGCAAGCACATCCTGGACAGCGTCCGCGACTCCCTCCGCCGCCTCGACATGGACTACATCGACCTCTACCAGATCCACCGCTGGGACTACGGCACGCCGATCGAGGAGACCCTGGAGGCGCTCCACGACGCGGTGAAGGCCGGCTACGTGCGCTACGTGGGGGCGTCGAGCATGTACGCCCACCAGTTCGCCCGGGCCCTCTACCTGGCGGACCTCCGGGGCTGGACGCGCTTCGTCTCCATGCAGAACCACTACAACCTCCTCTACCGGGAGGAGGAGCGGGAGATGCTGCCGCTGTGCCGCGAGGAGGGGGTCGGGGTGATCCCGTGGAGCCCGCTGGCCCGGGGTTTCCTGGCCGGCAACCGCTCCCGCCGCGAGGAGGAGGACAAAAGCGGCGAGACGCTGCGGGCGAAGACCGACGACTACGCCCAGAAGATGTACTACCGCTCCTCGGACTTCGAGATCGCCGACCGGGTGGTGGAGCTGGCCGGCAAGCGCAGCGTCAAGCCGGCGCAGATCGCGCTCGCCTGGATCCTGCGCCAGCCGGGGGTGACGGCCCCNNGGAGGGGATCGGGGTGATCCCCTGGAGCCCCCTGGCCCGGGGATGGCTGGCCCGGCCGGCCACCGAGAGGGAGGCCACGGAGCGGGGCGGGACCGACACCTTCTCGCCCCGCCTCTACGACTTTCCCGAGGCCGACGAGATCATCGGGCGGGTCGGCGAGGTGGCGGAGGAGCGGGGGGTCACCCGGGCCCAGGTGGCCCTGGCGTGGCTGCTGAGTCGTCCGGGCGTCACCGCCCCCATCGTCGGGGCCACCAAGATGGACCACCTGGAGGAAGCCCTGGGCGCCGTGGAGGTGGAGCTCGGCGAGGAGGAGGTCCGCCGGCTCGAGGAGCCGTATCCGCCCCGGCCGGTGCGGGGGCACGAGTAGGGCTCAGACCCTCCGGCCCATCACCACCGCGAACCCGTCGGCCCGCCAGAGCACGTCGGGCTCGAGCCCGGCCTCCTCGATCCACGCCTGCTCGTCGGCCAGGGGGAAGTAGAAGTCCTCCTCGGCCCAGGCGGCCAGGTGGGCCTCGGACTCCTCCGGCGTGTAGGTGCGGCCCAGGTGGGCCAGCCACGCCTCCCGCTCGGCCTCCCGGAGAGCAGGATCCGTGGCCAGGAACCGGTCCCCCGAGAGGAGGAGGCCTCCGGGCCGGAGCGCCTCGGCGCATCTCTTGTACAAGGTCCGCTTCCCCTCGGGCGTGGGCACGTGGTGGAGGGAGATGCACGCGACCACGGCGTCGCAGTCGGGTAGGGAGACCTCCAGGAAGTCGCCCGGGATCAGCTCCACCTCCTGGTGACCCGCCAGCCGGGCCGCGGCCACCTCCAGCATCTCGGGGTCGGCGTCCACGCCGACGACCCGCGCGGCGGCCGCCACCTCCAGGCAGCGGGCGGAGAGGGCCCCGGTCCCCACCCCCAGGTCCACGATCGTGGGGCGTTCCGCATCCAGGGTCTCGAGGGCGCCGGCGAGGCGGCCGATCATCTCCTCGTAGTGGGGCACGTAGGTCCGGATCCCGGCGTCGTATTCCCCGGCCTGGACGTTCAGGTGGTCGGCGACGCTCACGCGCCCTCTCCGTCCCCCTCCGGGGGTACGCGATCCTCTCGGCCTTCGAGCCAGATCCAGGTGAGAACGGAGAGGACGACGGGGATCCCGACGACGGCGGCGATGAGGACGAATCCGAGGACGAGGCCGAGACCGGTGGTCGGCGTCTCCATCCCCGAGAGCACCGTGAACGCCACCACGACGAGGACGGCCCCCCAGGCCCAGAGGAGCACCAGCTTTCCCGGATGCCAGCCGCGGACCGACACGGGCCGTCGGCTCAGCCGCTCGGGTCGCTGCCCGAGAGCTCGATGCGGAAGAACGAGGTCTGGATCGTGACCCTCACCCGCTCTCCGAACCCCACCAGCGTGCCCCGCATCGCCTCGAACCAGGTGACCCAGTAGCTCTCCGAGTCCGGCGCGACCTCGGGAACGCCCTCGGCCACGACCTGCTCGCTGAGGCGAGCCAGGAACTCGGAGATCTCCCCGGGCTCCATGGCGCCCAGCTCCACCACCTGGCGCTCGGCGAACGCGGAGTCCGGGTCGAAGCCTTCGAGCCCGGCGTCCGGCGCCGGGAGCTCCGGATAGCTGGAAGTGATGAAGATGTGGGGTCCCCGGCTCTGCTCGAGTCCCAGGGTCTCGCAGTACCGGGCGCTCCGCTCCACGTCCACGATCTCCGCAAGCTCCGAGGTGCCCCAGACGGGCTCCTCCCTCCAGAACCAGACGGCGAGGTGGTCAGAACCGATGACCCGCCCGAATCCCCTGAAGTCGTAGTAGAGGCTCTCGAGGCGCTCCTCGCTCCGGGGCACGAGCCAGGTGGGATTGCAGACGAGGAAGAGGGACCAGGTCCGGTAGCCGTTCCGGGAGATCGGCGTGTCGGGCGTGAAGATCTCCTCGAGGGCCTGGGCGGATCCCGCGGCCGGAAGCAGACACCAGGCCGCGGCGGCGAGGAGGAGGGGAGCCGCCATCCGGGGACGTGCCGCCCGGAATCCCTCGGAGCTTCGAGTGAGATGCCGCCTCGCGGTGCCCATCCCCGAACCCGTGGGTGGAGGGAACGTACTCTCCGGGGCTCGAGGGGGTCGAGCCCGGCGTGCCGGGCCAAGGTAGGCGGGCTCGCGGCCCGGCGACAAGAGATCCGAGCCCGCGCCGGGCACCTCGCACCCGGGGCCCGGTATCACCCGCGGGGGGATCCGACCCCCCCGGAGCGGCCATGGCCGCCCCGGAGCGCGGGACTCGATCGGAGGTGAGGACGATGAAACGCGGCTTTTCTTTCGGAGCGGGCTGTGGGCCCTGGGGCCTCTGGTGGCGGGCCGGGCCCGGTGGGCCCTTCGCCGGCTCGGGATTCGTGGGCCCCTGGGGTGCGCCCCGCCGGGAGCACCGGATCCGCTGGCTCGAGCGCTACCGGGAGGACCTGGAGGCCGAGATCGAGCGGGTGGACGCGGAGCTGGAGCGGCTGAGGGAAGAGGGGGGGGACTGAGGCGTCCGGACCCGTGTGCGAATGGTCGACGCCCACGACCGCGCCTAGATTGAGCGGCGTGACTCCGCAGATCCCCTCCTCCATCCGCCGCCGCTTCCTCGACTGGTCCGAGCCCGTCCTCCCGGCCCTCGTCCGCGCCCTCACGGAAGCGCGGACCGGGGCGGGCCGCCTGGACCTGGGCCGGCTCCTCCTGGTCTTCCCCGGCCGACGGCCCGCCCGCCGGGTCGTAGAGCTTCTGGTCGAGCTCGCCGAGAAGGGGGGCCTGATCCTCACGCCTCCCGGGACGACCCATCTGGGCGCCCTCCCCGAGCGCCTCTACGAGCCGCCCCGGCCCCTGGCCGACGGGGCGCTGGCCCGCAGGACGTGGGCCCGGGTCCTCCGCCAGACCTCGGCCGGCGACCTGGAGGCGGTGGTCCCCGAGCCCCCCGCCGACGACGACCTCCCGGGCTGGGCGCGACTGGCCCGGATCGTCCACGACCTGCACCGGGAGGTGGGCGCCGAGGGCCTGGGCTTCGACGAGGTGGCCGCGGCGTGCCGTCGGGGCGTCCTCTCCTACGACGACTCGGTCCGCTGGCACGTCCTGGCCGGGCTTCGCCGGCGCTGGCTCGAGTGCCTCGAGGGCCTGGAAAGAGCCGACCGGGACGTGGAGCGGGCCCGGGCCCTGGAGGAGGACCGGGTCGTCCACCGTCCTCCGCCCGGTGAGGAGGACGGCGCCGAGATCCACCTCGTGGGCGTGGTGGAGATGCCGGGGGTGACGCGGAGGATGCTCCGGCGCGTCGCCGACGCCGGCACCCCGGTGGTGGCCTGGGTCCACGCGCCGGCCGAGCTCGCAGACCGCTTCGACGACGCGGGCGCAGTGGCGCCCCGGGCCTGGTCCGACGTCCACGTCCCCGTGGACGACGAGGCCCTCGCCGTCCGGGAGGGACCGGCCGAAGAAGCGTCGGAGACCCTGCGGGCCCTCGCGGGATGGGACGCCCGCTTCGCCCCCGACGAGGTGACGGTGGGGGTGCCCGACCCCGGTCTCGTCCCCTGGCTCGAGCAGCGCTTCTCGGCCTACGGGGTCCCCCATCGGGACGCCGCGGGCACGCCCCTGGAGCGCACCGCCCCCTTCCGGCTCCTGGAGGCCGCGGCCCGATACCTGGACGGCCGGCGCTTCCCCGACCTGTCCGCTCTTCTCCGCCACCCGGACCTGGACGCCCGCCTCGCCGATGCGCTCCCCGGGGTGCCGGCCCTGGAGACCGCCGACGCCTACTTCTCCGAGCACCTCCCGGCCCTGGCGACCGAGCCCCTGGCCCGGGAACCCGACGGTGGAGACGCCGCCTACTCCGGCCGCCTTCGCGCCCTGCTGCGAGCCATGGAGGGCGAGGAGCTCCTGGGTCCCCTGGCCGCCCGGGGGGAGGACGGACGACGCCCCCTCTCGCGGTGGATGCCCGAGATCCTCGCCTTCCTGGAGCGGATCTACGGCCGGGAGGAGCTGCGCCGGGACCGGCCCGACCAGCGCCGGCTCGTGGAGGCGTGCGAGCGGATCGCGGAGGGCGCCTCCGCCTTCCACCGCCTCCCCGACGCGATCGACGAGGGGTGCGGGCCGGGGGCTGCGATCCGCCTCCTCCTGGGCGAGCTCCGGGGCCCCGGGGTCGCGATCCCACCCGAGCCCGAGCAGGCGGCGGTGGAGCTCCTGGGCTGGCTCGAGCTGCACCTGGACGACGCCCCCGCCCTGGTCCTGACCGGCGCCCACGACCCCCACCTCCCCGAGTCGATGGGCGCCCACCCCTTCCTCCCGGACCGGCTCCGGGCCGAGCTGGGCCTCGGGGACGACGAGGCCCGCTTCGCCCGCGACGCCTACCTCCTCACCGCGATCCTCCGGTCCCGGGAGGCGGTCCGGATCGTGGCGGGCCGGACCGACGCCTCGGGCGACCCCCTGCGGCCCAGCCGGCTCCTCCTCACCGAGCCCGGCCCGGGGATGGCCCGGCGCCTCCTGCGCTTCGTGGAGCCCGGGGAGGAGGCCCCGGCCCCGGTCCCCCCCCTGGGTTCGGGAGCGTCCGGGGAGAGCGCGTTCGACGTGCCCCCGGAGCCCCGGATCCCTCTCGAGGCCGCTCCCGAGTCGTTCCGGGTCACCGAGTTCCGGGCCCTCCTCGAGGACCCATACCGCTGGGCCCTGGAGCGCCGCCTGGGCCTCGCCGAGCTCCACGACCGGGAACGGGAGCTGGACCCCATGCGCTTCGGGACCCTGGCCCACGAGGTCCTCCACGCCTTCGGCGATTCTGACGAAGCCGCGGCCGACGACCCCGAGGCCGTGGCCCGGCGCCTGGACGCCCTCCTCGACGCCGTGGCCCGGGCCCGCTTCCGCCGGAGCCTTCCGTCGGTGCCGGTCCAGATCGAGCAGCTCCGCACCCGCCTCCGGAGCTTCGCGCGCTGGCACGCCGCCTGGGTCGCCGAGGGCTGGCGGGTGTGGTCCACCGAGGTCGCCCCTCCCGACGGCGTGCTCTTCGAGGTGGACGACCGGCCCGTGCTCCTCCGGGGCCGCATCGACCGGATCGACGTTCACCGGGAGGGCGGGCGGATCGCCGTCTTCGACTACAAGTCGGGAGACCGCCCCGCCGACCCCGAGCGCGCCCACCGCTCCCGGAGCGGCGAGTGGCGGGACCTCCAGCTTCCCCTCTACCGCCACCTCCTCCCCCATCTGAGCGACGCCCGGGGCCGGCGCCTCACCGACGTGGCGGGCGAGGACGCCGCGGTCCGCCTGGGCTACGTGCGCCTCCCCAAGGAGGAGGGGGAGGTGGGTCCCGCCTTCCTCGAGTGGGAGGACGCGCTCCTCCGGGCCGCCGACGAGGAGGCCCGGCGGCTGGTGCGCTGGCTGCGCAAGCGGGACGCCGTGGAGTTCGACCCCGAGCGCTCGAGCACGAACCGCTGGGACGCCCTGGGCTGGATCCTGGGGCGGGGGGTCCTGGCCACCGCCTCTCGCCCGGACGACGAGGAGGAGGACGACACCCCGTGAGCGGCCCGATCCCGAGCCGAACCCGATCCCACCCGGAGGAACGACCATGCCCCGACCGATCCGTCTGAGCCTTCGCCTCGCCCCCGCCGGCGCGCTTCGCGGTGCGCTCGTCCCGGCGGGGGTCCTCGTGGGAGCGCTCGCGCTCGTCCTGGCCCCCGCCGCCGCCCAGGAGCCGCCGCCGGAGACGCCCGCCCCCGACCCCGCGGACGTGGAGTCGGTGGACGCGATCGTGGCGGCGGTCTACGACGTCATCAGCGGGTCCGCCGGCGAGGCCAGGGACTGGGACCGCTTCCGCTCCCTCTTCGCGCCGGGAGCCCGGCTGATCCCCATCGGGAGGGAGAGCCCCGAGGGTGCCTGGCGCGGCTTCCGCTGGGGGGTCGAGAACTACATCGAGCGGGCCAGCAGCAGCTTCGAGGAGAACGACTTCTTCGAGCGGGAGATCCACCGGGTCACCGAGCGCTACGGGACCCTGATCCACGCCTGGAGCACCTACGAGTCCCGGCGCGCCGCCGCCGACCCCGAACCCTTCGCCCGGGGGATCAACTCCTTCCAGCTCCTGGACGACGGCTCGCGCCTCTGGGTGGTGAGCATCTTCTGGGCCTCCGAGGGCCCGGGCCGGCCGATCCCCGAGCGCTACCTCCCGGGCGGGCCGTGACCGGACCGGCGCCCGACGCGACGATCATCCTCCCCCGGGAGCTGGTCCTCGCCTCGGCGGGGTCCGGGAAGACGTTCCGGATCTCCAGCCGGATCATCGGCCTCCTCGAGGCCGGGGCCGAGCCCGACCACCTCCTCGCCTCCACCTTCGCCCGGAAGGCGGCGGGGGAGATCCTGAGCCGGGTGCTGGAGCGGATCGCGGAGGCGGTCCTGGACCCGGAGAAGGCGGAAGCGCTCGCCGGCCACGCCCTCCTCCCGGGCCGCCGCGAAGGGGACCCGGGCCTCGCCGCCGAGCCGGGCCCCGAGGAGTGGCTCGTCCTGCTCAGGGCCCTGGTGCGGAAGCTCCACCGGGCCGACGTGGGCACCCTGGACTCGTTCTTCGTGCGCACGGCGGGGGCGTTCTCCACCGAGCTGGGGCTGCCGCCGACGTGGCGGATCGCCGACGAGCCCACGAGCCGACGCCTGGAAAGCGAGGCCCTCCAGGAGGTGCTGGGCTCGGCCGATCAAGGCGAGGTCGTGGAGCTCGTCCGGGCCCTCATGCGGGGCGAGGCCGCCCGGGGCGTCCAGGACCGGCTCCTGGAGCAGGCCCGGGCCCTCCGCGACCTCCTCCACGAGCTCGACCCCGACGCGCCCGAGCCGTGGGTTCCCTTCGAGGAGGGCGACGGCCGACCCACGGACGCCGAGCTCGAGGCGGCGGCGGGGGCGATCGAGGAGCTGGACGCGCCCTCGAACAAGGACGGAAGCCCCAACAAGACGTGGCTCGGAGCGCTCCCCGACGCGGCCACGGCGGTGCGCGAACGAGCCTGGCACGGCCTGGTGGGAAGGGGGATCGGAAAGAAGCTCCGCGAGGGCGAGGACGAATACGCGCGTCATCCCATCCCACCAGAGGCCGAGGAGGCCTTCGCCCGGGCCCTCCTCCTGGTCCGCCGGGACCTCGCCGCCGACTACCGGGCACAGGGCCGGGCGATGGAGCGCCTCGCCCGGGACTTCGACGACGCCCTGGCCCGGAGGCGGCGAGACGAGGGGGCCTACGGCTTCGACGACGTGACCCGCCTCCTGGGGGGCCCCGATCCCCTCACGACCCGCCCCGACCTCTGGTACCGCCTGGACCGGCGGGCCCGCCACCTCCTCCTCGACGAGTTCCAGGACACCTCGGTGAGCCAGTGGCTGGCGATCCGGCCCCTGGTGGAGGAGCTGCTCTCGGGCCACCGGGACGAGCGCTCCGCGGTGATCGTCGCCGATCCGAAGCAGTCGATCTACGGGTGGCGCGGCGCGGAGCCGGCACTCGTTGCGCGGGTCGGCGAGCGCTTCACCCTGGAGCGGGATCCCATGCACCGCTCCTGGCGCTCCTCCGCCGTTGTGCTGGAGCTCGTGAACCGCGTCTTCGGGGAGATTTCCGACAACCCGGTGTGGACCGGGGATTCGGGGGACCGGGCGCTGGTCCGGGAGTGGGCGGCGTACTTCGAGACCCATGAAGCCGCCCGGGACCTGCCGGGAAGGGTCCGGGTGGAGGTCGGCCCACGGGACGAGCGGATGCGGGCCAAGGCGAGACCCCGGATGATGGCCCGGGCCGCGGAGCGGGTGGCCGAGATCCGCGGCAACGCTCCGGGCGCGACGATCGGCGTCCTCACCCGGCACAACGAGGCCGTGGCCCGCCTCATCGCCGAGCTCCGCCTCCGGGGGATCGAGGCCAGCGAGGAGGGGGGCACCCGCCTCACCGACTCCCCCGCGGTGCTGGCCACCCTCGCCCTCCTGCGGACGGCGGACCACCCCGGCCACACGATCGCCCGCTGGCACGTCAGCCGAACGCCCCTGGGGCGGGTCGCGGGGCTCACCGACCATCGGGATCCCGGCCTCGCCCGCCGGGTTTCCCGGGAGGTGCGCCGCCGTCTCCTCCGCCGGGGCTACGGCGAGACGCTGGACGCCTGGACCCGGGGGCTGATCGAGGCCGACGCCCTGGACGCCCGGGGGCTCCGGCGCATGCTCCAGCTCGTGGAGATGGGGTTCCGCTGGGACGAGAGGGCCGGGGTCCGCTCCGACGAGTTCGTCCGCTTCGTGGAGTCGGAGCGGGTGGAGGACCCCACCTCGGCGGCGGTGCGGGTCATGACCGTGCACCGGGCCAAGGGATTGGAGTTCGACGTGGTGGTGCTCCCCGAGCTGGACACCCCGCTCACGGGCCTGGGCGGAGGCGCCCCCGCGCTCCTCCCCGAGCGGGACCCCGAGACGAGCCGGGTCCTCCGGGCCTTCCCCTACGTGCCGAAGGACTACCGTCCCCTCTTCCCCGAGGTGGACGCGGCGTACCTGCAGCACCGGGGCGCCGAGATCCGGGACGCCCTGGGCGTGCTCTACGTGGGCCTCACGCGGGCCCGGCATGCCCTGCATCTCCTGGTTGCCGCCGACGACCCCGCCTCCGGCCCGCCCTCCGCCGCGACCTTCGCCCGGGTCGTGCGGGAGGCCCTGGGCCGTCACGACGACGCCGTCGCCGACGGGGAGGTCCTGTGGGAGACCGGGAGCCCACGCTGGCAAGAGGAAGCGGGAATCGCCGCCCGGGGAAGGAGCGCGGGCGAGGAGACCGGCCCCACCCCTCCCCCCGACGTGCGCTGGTCCTCGCGCCCCCGGCGCCGGGTGCTCCCCCACCGCGCCCCCTCGGAGCTGGAGGGAGGAGGCGCCGTGGAGCTGGCGCGGATCCTCGACCTCTCGCCCGGGAGAGAAGAAGCTCGCCGCCGCGGCGACCTGGTCCACGCCTGGTGCCGCCTCGTGGGCTGGCTCGACGAGGAAGGAATTCCCCGGGAGGAGATCCTCGCCGAGACCGCCCGCCGGGTGGCGCCGGAGATGGCGCCCGAGGAAGTCGAGGCGCTGGCGGAGGAGTTCCCGGTATGGCTGGACCGGCCGGAGGTGCGGGCCGCCCTCGCCCGGGAGGAGATCGATCGCTGGGCCCGGCCCGGTGTCGGGACGCCGGCCCTCGAGCTGCACCGGGAGCAACCCTTCGCGGTCCGCCTGGGCGAGGAGATCGTCCAGGGGGTGATCGACCGCCTCGTCCTGGTCCGGGACCGGGAGGCCGGCGGCGGCGCGGAGGCGGTCCCGTCCGCCGCCCGGATCCTGGACTTCAAGACCGACGCCCTGGATCCCCACGACCAGGAGGCCGTGGAGGCCCGGATCGAGCGCTACCGTCCCCAGCTCGACGCCTACCGCAGGGCCGTGGTCCGGATCCACGGGCTGGAGCCCGGGAGGGTCGACGCCGCTCTCGTCTTCCTGAGCGCCGGCATCGTGCGGGAGGTGTGAAGCGCCGCGGGACGCTGATTGCGTCCCCGAGGGCGCGCGATGATCTTCTCCGGCGAGCCGATGACGCCCAGCATCTCCGCCTCCGCACTCCCCTCTTGCTGACCGTCCGGGACGCCGGCCGCCGCCTCGACGACGGCTGGATCTGGCGGAAGCTCTCCTTCCGGCTNNCGGGCCCTGGCCGCCCTGGATCCCCTGGACGAGGGAACGATCGAGCTCGATGACCGAGCCCTGGACGACTGGGAGGTCCCCGAGTACCGGGCCCGGGTCACCTACGTGCCCCAGGAGGCCACCCTGGCCGAGGGGACCGTGTGGGGGAACCTCCAGGCGCCCTTCGCCTTCGGGGTGCACCAGGGCAAGGTCTTCGACGAGGAGCGGGCGGCCCACCTCCTCCGGGGCCTGGGCCGGGGGGCGTCGTTCCTGGAGAAGGAGAGCGGGGACCTCTCCGGGGGCGAGCGTCAGGTGGCGGCCCTGGTCCGGTCCCTTCTCCTGGAGCCCCGGATCCTCCTCCTCGACGAGCCCGCCGCGTCGATGGATGACGAGCTGGCCGCCGGGGCCGAGGACCTGGTGTCCGACTGGATCGAGGAGGACGGGAGGGAGCGGGCCCTGATCTGGACGAGTCACCGGGCGGACCGGCTGGAGCGGGTGACGAGCCGGAGGATCGAGCTGTGACTCCCTACCTGGAAATCGGCTACGGCGACCTGGTCCTGGCCGCCCTCCTCCTGGTGATCAACATCGCCCTCTCGGTCGTCCTCCGCCTGGGCCTCTCCCGGGACCTCCTGGTGGCCTCGGCCCGGATGACCGTCCAGCTCCTCCTGGTGGGGCTGGTCCTGGACTGGGTCTTCGCCACCCGGAACCCGTGGATCATCGTGGCCATGGCGGTCCTCATGGCGGCGTTCGCCGGCGTGGCCGCCGTGAACCGGACGGCCCGGCGCTTCCCCGGGGTCTACTGGAACAGCCTGGTGGTGATCATGGCGTCGTCGTTCCTGGTCACCGGCTTCGCCCTCACCGGGGTCCTCAGGGTCGACCCCTGGTTCGACCCCCAGTATCTGATCCCCCTCCTTGGGATGCTCCTGGGCAACGCCCTCAACGGGATCTCCCTGGGGCTCGACCGCTTCGTGGAGGGGTGCGTGGGCGGACGGCGGCGCATCGAGGCCTTCCTCTCCCTGGGAGCCACCCGCTGGGAGGCCGCCCGCCACGACGTCCAGGAGGCGATGCGGGTGGGGCTGATCCCCGTGGTGAACTCCATGATGATCATGGGGGTGGTGAGCCTGCCGGGGATGATGACGGGCCAGATCCTGGCCGGGGCCGATCCGGGCGACGCGGTGCGCTACCAGATCCTCATCATGTTCATGATCGCGTCGTGCGTGGCCCTGGCCACCCTGGGGGTCGTGCTCCTGGCCTACCAAACCCTCTTCGACGAGCGGCACCGGCTCCGCATCGGGAAGGTGAGGCGGGCCGGGGAATAGGGGGCGGACTTCCTACCGCGGCGCCCGGGGCCGGCTCCGGCGGACGGGCTCGTCCAGCAGCTCCCGGACCACAGGCTCCCAGCCGTGGGGGCCCACGCCCTCCACCCGCTCCAGCCCGGGGAGGTCGATCTCGGCCCAGCCGCCCCCCTTCCGCTCCACCAGATAGGCCCGGTCCACCGCATCGAACATGGGCGCGTCGCTGGCGCCGTCGCCCAGCGCCACGGCCTCCACCTCCTCGCCCAGGCTGCGGCGGAAGAGCTCCCGAACCACCCGGACGCCCCGGCCCTTGTCGGTGCCCGTGTCCACTACGGTGCCCATGGGACCGGAGCCCTGGAGGTCGCAGCCCCGCTCCTCGAGCGCCGCCGAGAGGGCATCCCACGCATCGGGACCGGCGTCGAGGTGGATTGTCTCGCTGAAGTCCCGGGAGCGGGCGCGCATCGCCTGGGCCTCGGGAAGACCCGTGGCCTCCATGAGCTCCTTCAGCGAGACCTCCGTGATCCCGCGCACCGGCAGGCCGGTCTCCTCCCGGACGGCCGCCAGGGCCTCCCGGACCTCGACGTGCCCCCGGCCCAGGACCAGGATCCGATGTTCGCCCACGACGCGCAGCGACGCACCCGACGCCTGGGCCACCTCCTCCAGGGTGTCCCGGGAGAAGTAGTCCTCGGGGACGGCTACCGCGCCGCCCGACTCCACGACCATGGGCTCCTCGATGTCGATCTCGCGCTGATACGCCAGCTGCTCCTGCAAAGTCTTCGACGAGCAGAAGACCAGGGGCACCCCCCGGGCCCGCACGTGCTGGAGCGATCCCCCGGCCCGCTGCCAGGTGTAGCCGTCGTAGTCCAGGAGCGTCCCGTCCAGGTCCGTGAAGATCACCAGCACGCTGCCGGCCTCCCCTTCGGTGATGGGGCCTCGTCCGTCTCGCACATCCATGGTAGGACGCTGGCGGGCTGTGGGTCCGGGGCCGACCGGATCCCGGGTCGGGCTCATCTCTCTGTTCCGGCCCGTCCCCAGGGGGTATCTTGCCGCCAGTTGGCGCGAGCTCGCGGCCCCTCCTCCAGCCCGACGAGATGTCCACCTTCCGCACGCTGGCCCGGGAGATCCACCGCCGCTCGGTGTGGCAGGTCCTGGGCGTCTATCTCTTCGCCGCCTGGATGGCCCTCCAGGTCGTGGACGTCCTCACGAACAACTACGGGCTCCCGGACTGGGTGCCCGGGTTCGCCCTGGTGCTCCTCATCATCGGGCTGCCCATCGTCCTGGCCACCGCGATCGTGCAGGAGGGGGCCCCGGGCCGGGAGACCTGGACCGGGAGCGCCGGAGACGGGACCGACGAGCGCTCCCTCATGGAGGGAGAGCCCCACCCCCTGGCGGCCGGGGAGCCCCATCCCCTGACCCCGGAGGAGCCTCACCCCGTCATCGGCACTCCGGGCGCCGAGGGCTCCGCCGGCGGCGGCGGCCCGGGCGGCTCCCCGGCGCGGGAACCCCGCCTGATCCACCGCCTCTTCACCTGGCGGAACGCGATCCTGGGCGGGGTGGCCGCCTTCGCGCTCCTGGGGTTCGCCGTTGCGGTCTACTTCACGATGTGGGCCACGGGCGTCGGGCCCGTGGGCTCCCTGGTGGCCCAGGGGGTGATCGAGGAGCGGGACCGGGTGGTGCTGGCCGACTTCGGCAACTCCACCGACGACCCGGGCCTGGGCGACGTGGTGACCGAGGCGCTCCGGGTGGACCTGGTCCAGTCGCCGATCCTCACCGTGGCCGATCCCTCCTTCGTGGACCGGGTCCTCCGGCGCATGGGGCGGGATCCGTCGGCGGACCTCACCCCGGAGCTGGCCCGGGAGGTGGCGATCCGGGAAGGTCTGAAGGCGGTGATCCAGGGTGAGGTGGCGCCGGCCGGCGGGGGCTCCCTCCTCACCGCCTCGATCGTCGCCGCCGACGACGGCGCCGTCCTGGCGGCGTTCCGCGAGACCGTGGACGCGGACGGCGACGTGATCGCGGCGATCGACGGACTCTCCCGGCAGATCCGGGAGAAGGCCGGGGAATCCCTCCCCCGCATCAGGGCGGGCGAGGCCCTCACGACGGTGACCACCTCCTCCCTCGACGCCCTGCGCCTCTACAGCGAGGCGATGCGGCTCACCGAGGGGGGCCGGCCCGGGGAGGCCCTGGGGCTCCTGGAGGAGGCGGTCCAGCTCGACACGGCCTTCGCCATGGCGTGGCGGAAGATCTCGGCCCTGCGGAGCAACGCCTCCGCGCCCCACCTGGAGACCTCCGCGGCGGCGGCCCGGGCCTACGCCCACAGGGACCGCCTGACCGAGAGGGAGCGCTACCTCGCCGCCGCCTTCTACAACGACGTGGCCGTCGGCGACCTGGAGGCCGCGAATCGGGCCTACCGGAGCGTGCTACGCCTCGACCCCGACGAGGGGACGGCCCTGAACAACCTGGCCCTCAACCTCCTGGACATGGGCCGGGTCGACGAGGCCCGGGAGCTCCTGGAGAGGGCGGTGGACGGCCCGGGGGAGACGAGCGTGGCCCACGTCAACAGGATGCGCGCGTACGTGCAGTCCGGCGATCCGGCCTCGGCGCGCCGGGCGCTGGTGCGGGCCAGGGAGCGCTATCCGGGCAGCCGCTGGACCAACGCCTGGTTCGCGTTCCTGGTGGCGCATCACGCCCGTGAGGACGAGGCGGCTCTGGAGGCGGTGCGCCGGGTGGAAGAGATCGAAAACGCCCCGGTGTGGCTGCGGGCGACCGGCGCCCTGGCGGAGGGATTTCTCCACCTGGGCGCCGGACGTCTCGCCCCCGCCCTGGACCGCCTCGACGCGGCCACGGCGGTGGCGGAGCGGGAGGGCCGGGCCGATCTCGGCCTCCAGATGCGGGCCGGGTGGGCCGGCCGGATCGGGGGCCTCCTGGACGACCCCGGCGTCGCCGCCGGAATCCTCGAGCGGGGAGACGCCACCCGGACCTTCGAGTCGGTCCCCCCCGAGGACCGTCCCTGGGGAGCGCTCGTCGGGGCGCTCGCCGCGGCGGGGAGGACCCGGGGGGCCGCAGCCGTCCTCGACCGCTGGGCGGAGGAAGTTCCGGAAGCGGCGCGGGCGCCGGGATACGAGTGGGCGCGGCGGGAGGCCGAGGCCAGGCTCCACGGAGCTCGGGGAAGCTGGCAGACCGTGCTGGAGTCGTACCAGGCGGCCCGCTCTCTCCGGGGCTGCCGGGTGTGCTACCGCCTCGAGGTCGCCGACGCCCTCGCCCGCCTGGGCCGCCCGGCCGAGGCCGTGGAGGAGCTCGGTGCCGCGCTCGAGGCGCCGGCGGTGGGAGCGCTGCCGTTCTTCCGCTTCGACCGGGCCGTGGCCCTGGCGCGCCTGGGTGAGCTTCACGAAGCCCTCGGCGACTCGGTCCGGGCGGCCGAGGCCTACCGGGCCTTCGCCGAGGCGTGGGCCGACGCCGACCCTCGGCTCCGGCCCCGGGTACGCAGGGCCGGGGAGCGGGCCGACGCCCTGACTCCCTCGCCTTCGGGCCCGTAGCCGACCGGCGCCCACCGGGCCGCCGGTCGGCCGTCGGCTGAGGCCAAGCTGCGTTTCCACACAGACGCCATCCCCATGCCCGACCTACACACCCGCCTCGAGATCGAGGGCGGCCGCGCCTTCTCGGTCACCCTGGGCGACATCACCACCGAGGACGTGGACGCCATCGTGAACGCCGCCAACGGCCAGCTCTCCCACGGGGGCGGGGTGGCCGCGGCGATCGCCTCGGCCGCCGGCCCGTCCCTGAGCGAGGAGTCCCGGGCCTGGGTTCGGGAGCACGGCCCCGTCCCCACCGGCGAGGCCGCGGTGACCACGGCGGGCGACCTCCCCCACCGGGGCGTGATCCACGCCGTGGGCCCCCGGCAGGGCGAGGGCGACGAGGAGGAGAAGCTCACCGGGGCCGTGGCCGCCTCCCTGGACCGGGCCGCGGAGAATGGCTGGTCGTCGGTGGCCCTGCCGGCGATCAGCGCCGGGATCTTCGGCGTGCCCTACGCGGTCTGCGCCCGGGCCTACGTGGCGGGGGTGGAGCGTCACCTGGAGGAGAGCCCCGAGTCCCCTGTGAACGACGTGCGCCTCTGCCTCTTCCGGCCCGACGACGAGCTCCTCTCGGCGGTGGAGAACGCCCTGGAGGCGGGATTCTGAGCGACGAAGGAGGCGGCCTCGAGCGCCGCAAGAAGCTCACACTGGCCGTCCTGCTCGCGGTGGCCGTGGGCCTCGCCTTCCTCCCCCTGGCCATGGCCACCGGGGTGATCGGAGGCGCGGAAGAGACGGTGCGCGTGGGCTTCCTCCCCTTCGAGGCCCCGGGCTCCGACCCCGGCGTCCAGGAGGCGGCGTCGGCGGTGACCCAGTCCCTCCACACCCGCTTCGTCCGGGAGGACGACGCCCGCTTCACGCTCCTGAGCCCGACCCTCGCCTCCCGATACCGGGACCGGGGGCTGCTCCCCGCCGAGATCGGCCGCAGCCTCCGGGCCGACGTGGTGGTCGCGGGTCAGGTGAGGCGGGACACGGCCACCGCCGGCGCCCAGGCGGTGGTCAGCGCCCAGCTGGTCCGGGTGTCCGACGGGCGGGCGCTCTGGACCGGCCGGTGGCAGCTCGGGGACCCGGCCAGCGGTCCCGACCGTCGCCGGGTCGTGGACTGGCTCGAGGACCGAATCGGCCGGACGCTGCAGACGGTGAAGCCCTGAGGGGCACCGGCCCACGTCGGCCGCGCCGCGAGAGGCTCAGCGGCCGCCGCCCACCGCCGCCCGGGCCGCGTCGAGTCCCATCGCCTCCAGGATCGCCCGGTAGCGCGGCTCGTCCCTCAGCGGGTCGAACGCCGGGTCGGGGTCGATCCAGAACATGAGGAAATCCTTCTCCTCCAGGCCCCTCTCCAGCGCCTCCAGGGCCCGCGCCGCGTCTCCCAGGAGGGAGCCGTACTGGGCCGTGCGGTAGGGAGAGAGGATCCCGCGCTCCACGAGGCGATCGAGGGCCTCGACCCCCCCATCCCGCCGCCCGGGGCTCTCGATCCCCGCCACGATCGCCGTCCAGGGCTCGGCGGCGGTCCCCGTCCTCTCGGCCCAGCTCAGCAGCGCTTCCTCCGCCTGCCGGTACCGTCCGGCTTGGAGGCAGGCCAGAGCAAGGAACTGGAGGCCCAGGGGGAAGTCCCGCTGGAGCTCCAGGGTGCGCTCCAGCTGCTCGATCGAGGCCGGGTAATCCCCCTCGAAGGTGAAGTGTGCCCCCAGAACCGCGTTCAGGATGATCGAGAGAGGATCGAGGGCCACGGCCCTCTCGAGCTGGGCCCGGGCCTCCTCCCGCCGACCCACGGCGTCGAGGAGCACGCCGTACCACTCGTGGGCGGTGGCGTAGGACGGATTCAGCTCGATCGCCCGGAGGAAGCCCTCCTCCGCCCCCGCCCAGTCCCAGTCGTGGGTCGTCTTCACGAAGGCCAGGGCGGCGTGGGCCTCGGCCAGGGTGCCGTCCAGGGCCAGGGCCTCCTCGGCGGCCCGTCGGGCCGCCGGCATCGCCTCGGCCGAGGGCACCCCGGCGTAGAGGGGCATGAGCACGTGGGTATTGGCCAGGCCCGCGTGGGCCAGGGCGTAGCCCGGCTCCCTCTCGATCGCGCTCCGGAAGAAGTCCGCGGCCCTTCGGAGCTCCTCACCGGTTCGCCGGTTCCAGTGATAGAGCCCCAGGAGGTAGAGGTCGTGGGCCCGGAGGCTCACCGCGGGTCGGCTGACCAGCACCGCGTCGGGCGCCCCCGCGAGCTCCACCTCCAGAGCCCGGGCCACGGACCGGGCGATATCCTCCTCCACGTCGAAGAGGCTCTCCATCGCCAGGAGCCGCTCGTAGGAGTCGGACCAGAGATGCTCGTCGGTCCGGGTGTCCACCAGGCGAACGGTCACCCGGAGGCGCTCGCCCGCCCTCTGCACGCTCCCCTCCAGCAGCGAGCCCACCAGAAGCTCGGCCCCGATCCTGCGGGTGGTCGCTCCCATCTCCACGTAGCGCTCGGAGGAGGTGCGGGACGCCACCCGGAGAGACGGGACCCGGGCCAGGGCGCTCCGGATCTCCTCCGCCACGCCCTCGCTGAAGAACTCCTCGTCGGGATCTCCCCCCACGTTCTCGAAGGGAAGGACCGCCACCGATCGGAGGGTCACCTCGGGGGGGATCACCGGCGCCGTGGCCGCCGCCGGGGCCTCCTGGAGTCGGGCCACGTCGAAGTGTCGGTAGGCCCAGAGTACGCCCCCGACGAACGCGAGGAGGGCCAGGGCGACGGCCTCGAGGCTCGGAAGGCCCGGGAGGGGCGAACCGTCCCGGGGCTCTGCGGGAGGAGGGGGCGGAGCTGCGGGTCGGGCGACTCCCGGCTCCTCGGGCCCTCCGCCCACGAGCCATGCGCCGGCCAGGACGAGGGGGAGGCCGGCGAAGGTTGCGGCGATCGCCACCCGGACCACCCAGTCCGCGAGCTGCAGGTAGGGAGCCACCGTGGCGAGGAGCTGGACGAGGAACCAGCACACGACGGCATAGACGCCGGCGGCGTGCATGAGCCCCCGGCGCTGGATCTCGTCGAAGAGCCAGTCGAGGCCCCGGGCTTCCCCGGACACGCGTCCCCTCCGGTCTGTGGTCGAGGTGCGGGACGGCGCAGGGGCGCCGTCGAATCGGTCGCTCAGACCTCCCGCACCAGGTAGACCACGCCGCCTCCCGGCGTGGCCCGCAAGCTGTGGGGCGGATCGTCCGGATCCGACTCCCACGCCATCCGCTTCACCCCCGCGTCGTCGTGGGCGGCCTGCTGGGCGTCCCCCATGGACCGGAACGTCCCCAGGGCACCCTCACTCAGCTGTGCCTCGTCCGACGTGTCGGCTCCCTCGTTCAGCTTCACGAGCTGCCACTGCATGACGGTCGATCTCCTTCGTCGTCTGGCTGAAGGTTCGTTTGGTCGGCGCTCCGACGCCGACCCGCGGGCTACCGCGCTCCTCCTCCCCGGGCGAGGGTCTCCACCTCTCCCTCCCCGACCTCCTCGAGTAGATCCCCCAGGCGGTCGTGGACGTCCTCGATCTCCGAGTCGGTAAGACCGATCTGGATCCGGCCTTCCTCCCGCCGGACCCCGAAGCGTCCGTCCAGCGTCGGGGTGGGCTCGACCCGCTCCAGGCTCCCGTCGGCCGCTACCTCGAACTGATCCACCACGGCGAGAGCCCCGGCGAGGTCCTCGAGGGTGATCGAGCGGAGCCGTTCCACGGTCCGGGCCGGAAGCGCGTTCACCCGGATCTCGTCCCAGTAGGTTCCCCGGTCGCTGGGACGGCTCCGGAACGCCACGCCATTGTCCACGCTGAACGTCCTCGGGTCGTTCTCGTTCCGGGAGATGAGGAAGTTCCCCTCGTTCTCGTCCTTGTGATCGATGAGGTAGGTCAGGACGTTCATGTTCGCGATGTGTCGAGCGTACGCCCCGTCCCGCTCGAAGCGCTCCTCGTCCAGCTCCTCGAAGGGCTCCACAGTGAGGAGCCAGTACTGGAGAACCGCCAGGACGGACCCCGTGTCCTCGACGGTGGGCCCGGCCTCCGGGTCGAACGTCTCCCTGTACCACGCCAGGGGAAAGGGTCGCAGAACGGTCGGCGGCACGCAGTACTCCTCCGGCTCCAGGAAGAGCTTCTGAAGCTCGTACGCCGCCCGCTCGTAGCGGGGGACGTTGTTCCAGACGTCCCCCCCGGGGGCCGACCGGGCCCATTTGACCAGCACCGACTCGCCGTTCTCGAAGAAGAGCTGGACCTGGCTCGTCCGGTCGCCGGGATAGCGGGAGCCCCGCATCCCCCCGAGCTCGAACTCCTCCTCCAGGAGCCACCGCTCCAGGGTGTCCGGCGGCTGGAGGAACTGCGCGTGGAGCGCCGTGGGCGCCGGGAGAACGGCCGCGACGGCGAGACAGAGGCCGACGCGGCGTGGGTTCCCAGCATGGAGTCGACGCTGTCGCATGGCTGCCCCTCCGGAGGCCCGGTCTGGAGGCGGCGGAGACCCCACCGTCCGGCCGCGTCCGGACGGCCCCCCCCGCGCCAGCTTCCCCGCATGAGGTGCTGACAAGATGGGTGTCGACCTGGCCCGGGCACAACCAGCGCACGGCGGCCCGACGGCGCTGACCTTGACAGCTGAGGGGAAGCGTGCGAAGGTTCTCCTCATCCGCTGAGGTCAACCTCGCAGAAGCCCCGAGCCCCCGGGCTGCGGAAGGAGCCACCGGGACCCATGGGATCGATCGACTCCGACACGCTCTACGGCACCCTCAACCTCCTCGTTCTCCGGGCCCTCTCCACCGAGCCCCTCCACGGCCTGGCGATCAGCCGCCGAATCGAGGACGCTTCGGGCGACGTGCTCTCGATCGGGGAGGGCGCCCTCTACCCGGCTCTCCACCGGATGGAGCGGGACGGCCTGGTGGAGGGAAGCTGGGGGATCTCGGAGAAGAAGCGGCGGGCGAAGTTCTACGAGCTGACGCCGAAGGGGCGTCGTCGTCTGGAGCGGGAGGTGGAGCGGTGGAAGGCCCACACTGAGGCGGTGGGCGCCGTGCTGGACCTGCGGCCGGAGTGGGCGGAGTGAGGGCCCCCGGGCTGGAATCCACCGCCATGTCGCTCCGGGCCTCCGCGCCGCCCGGACGGCGGGAGGGCGAGGGGGCCCCGTGACCTCCTGGCGCGAACTCTGGCGGAGGATCGTCCCCTCCCGGACCGTGGCACCCGAGGTGGACGACGAGCTCCGCTTCCACATCGAGGGGAAGGCCGAGGAGCTCATGGCCGAGGGGATGAGCCCCGACGACGCCCGGGCCGAGGCCCGGCGCCGCTTCGGCGACTGGGGGGAGGTGAGGGCCGCGACCCGGCGCTACGCCCGGGAGCGGGCCCGGAGACAGGAGGTGCGGGCCGCGGCCGAGGGCTGGTGGAACGATACCCGGGTGGCGCTTCGCAGCGTGCTCAGACGCCCCGGCTTCGCGGCCACAGTGGTCCTCACCCTCGCCCTGGGCGTCGGCGCGGTCTCGGCCACCTACAGCGTGGTGGACGCGGTTCTCCTCGACCCCCTCCCGTATCCCCGCTCCGACCGTCTCGTTCGTATCTACCAGCAGAACTCCCCCACCAACCGGTGGGGACTCTCCGCCGCGGACCTCGACGGCCTCCTGGAGCGCTCGCGGGCGTTGGGGTCGGTGGCCGCCCTGGTGCCGGGCGAGGCCGTGCTCCGGGACGCCGAGCGCCCCCGCTGGGTCCCGGCCGCCCGGGTCACCCCCGGCTTCTTTGCGACCCTGGGGGTCTCCCCCGCCGCGGGCCGGGGCTTCCGGGAGCCCGAAGGCGACCCCGACCGGGCCTCCGTGGCGGTCCTCACCCACGCCCTCGCCGGGTCCCGCTTCGGGTCGGCGGACGCGGCGCTCGGAGCCTCCCTCGTCCTCGACGGGGTCCCCCACGAAGTGGTGGGGGTCCTCCCTCCCGGGATCCGGGAGCTGGCGGGGCATCGCGCCGAGGTGTGGCCGGTGCTCCAGCTCGCCGAGCCCCAGCGCCGGGGCCCCTTCTTCCTGCGGGTCTACGGGCGACTCGCCGACGGGATCGAGCTGGAGTCGGCCCGACTGGACCTGGACCGGGTGAGCCGGGCGATCTTTCCCCTCTGGGCGGACTCCTTCCAGGACCGGACCGCCCGCCTGACGCCCGTCGCGCTCCGGACCTCCATGGTGGGGGACGTTCGGACCCTCCTCCTCGTCTTCATGGGCGCGGTCGCCCTGGTCCTGTGCATCGGGGTGGCGAACGTGGCCAACCTCACCCTGGTCCGGGCCGCGTCCCGGCGGAGGGAGCTGGCCGTCCGCTCCGCGCTGGGAGCCGGTCGGGGCGGGCTGGCCCGGACCCTCCTGGCCGAGAGCGCGGTCCTCGCCGCGATCGGCGGGGCCGCGGGCCTCCTCCTGGCCGGGATCGGCGTGGAGGTCCTGGCCGCCGCTCTCCCCGACCTTCCGAGGATCGGCGAGGTGGGGATCGACGGCGAAGTCGTCGCATTCACGCTGGCGGTCACCGCGGCCGCAGCCGCGGTGGTGGGGCTGCTCCCTCTCTTCGCCACCGGGACCCGGAGCCCCGGCGACGCCCTGGCCGGCGGCGAGCGCGGGACCACGGCCGACCGGAGCGCCGCCGCGCTTCGGGACGGCCTCGTCGTGGGACAGTTCACGCTGACCGTTCCCCTCCTGGCCGCCACCGCGCTCCTGGTGGCCACCCTGGGGGAGCTTCAGCGCGTGGACCCCGGCTTCGATCCCTCGGGCGTCTCCGCCACCCGCATCTCCCTGCCGGCACCGGACTATCCGGGCCTTCCAGAGGTGTGGGGTTTCTGGCAGGACGCGCTCACCGAGGTGCGATCCGACGCGCTGGTGGCCGCCGCCGGAATCGCGGGGGGACTCCCCCCGGACCGGCCGGCGGCGTTCAACAACTTCGACCTCCTGGACCAGCCGGTGGAGCCGGGCGGCCGCCAGCCGGTGAGCCCGTGGACGCCGGTGGACGCCGGGTTCTTCGAGGCCCTGGAGCTGACGCTTCTGGAGGGACGGCTCTTCCGGCCCGACGACGACGGGGCGGCGCCGCCGGTGGTCGTCGTGACCCGGAGCTGGGCCGAGCGTCACTACCCGGGGGAGAGCGCGGTGGGGCGGGAGATGGTCTCGGGAGGCTGCACCTCCTGCCCGCCCACGACCGTGGTCGGCGTGGTGGAGGACGTGAGCTACCGCGGGTTGGACGGGAGCCAGGACGCGGTCTTCGTGCCGTTCCGCCAGTGGCCGCTGCGGACGATGCACCTCCTCGTCCGGAGCCGGGGCCCGGCCGCCGTGGGTCTCAGGGGCGTCCGGGAGGCGATCCGGGCGATCGACCCCGGGCTCCCCCTGACCGACGCCACGACCCTCGAAGATCGGCTGTACGCGGCCACCGCCCGACCTCGCCACTGGGGTCTCCTCCTGGGCGCCTTCGCGGCCGCCGCCGTGGCCCTGGCCTCCGTGGGCATCTTCGGCGTGCTGAGCTACGCGGTCCGGCGCCGCGAGCGGGAGATCGGAGTCCGGCTCGCCATGGGAGCCCGGGCGGGATCGCTGGTGGCCCTGGTGGTGGGAAGGGGGATGCGCCGGGCCGGGCTGGGCGTGCTCCTGGGACTGGGTCTCGCCCTCGGGACGAACCGCTGGCTGGAGGGGCTCCTCTTCGGCATCGCTCCCACGGATCCCGAAACCCTGGCCGGGGTCTCGGCCCTCCTCCTGGGCGTGGCCCTCCTGGCCTGCTGGCTCCCCGCCCGACGCGCCACGCGGGTGGATCCGGTGAAGACGATGAGCGCTGCATGAAGGGGCGTTGAGCCGTGACCTCCTGGCGCGAGCTCTGGCGGAGGATCATCCCCTCCCGCACGGTTGAGCCCGACGTGGACGACGAGCTCCGCTTCCACCTCGAGGGAAAGGCCGAGGAGCTCATGGCTCGGGGGATGAGCCCCGGGGAGGCCCGGGCCGAGGCCCGGCGCCGTTTCGGGAACTGGGACGAGGTGGAGGCCGCCACCCGCCGCTACGCCCGGCAGCGGGCGCGAAGAGAGGAGAGGAGAGCCGTGCTCGACACCTTGCTGCACGACCTGCGCCACGCCTTCCGGGCACTGGTGCGAAACCGGGGGTTCACCGCGGTAGTGACCCTCACCCTGGCCGTGGGGATCGGCGCCACCACGGCGATCTTCAGCGTCGTGAGCGGGGTGCTCCTCCGCCCCCTTCCCTTCGACGCGCCCGAGCGCCTGGTGATCGTCTGGCAGAACGACCGGGCCACGGGCACGACCCGTGAGGCCGCCTCCACCGCGGACTACTGGGACTTCCGGGAGCGGATCCGTTCCTTCTCCGAGCTGGCCATGTACGCCACCGGGTCGGTGAACCTGACCCGGGACGACGGGGAGCCCCGTCGCCTCGCCGCCGCCGTGGTCACCCACACCCTGGACGACGTCCTGGGCATCCGCCCCGCACTGGGCCGCGGGATCGCCCCCCGGGAGGACCGTCCCGACGCCGGGCGGGTCGCCCTCCTCTCCCACCGGCTATGGCGTACCGAGTTCGAGGGCGACCCGGAGGTGATGGGCCGAACGGTGCGGGTGGACGACGAGCCCGTCACGGTGATCGGGGTTCTTCCCGAGGACCTGGACTTCCCCGACGGCGAGACCGACCTGTGGCTGCCGATTGGCGAGACCCCCGCCACCTCGGTCCGGGAGCGCCACTGGGTTCGGGTGATCGGGCGCCTGGCGGCGGGGACCTCCCTGGCCGCGGCCCGGAGCGAGACGACCCGGATCGCCGCCGAGCTCGAGGCCGAGTTCCCCGCGAACGCGAACCGGGGTGCCTTCGTGGAGCCCCTGGAGGAGGTGAAGCGCGGCGACGTGGCCCTCACCCTGTGGGTCCTCTTCGGCGCCGTCATGACCGTTCTGCTGATCGCCTGCGCCAACGTGGCGACCCTCCTCCTGGCCCGGGGCGCTTCCCGGGCCCGGGAGCTGGCCGTCTGCGCGGCCCTGGGTGCGGGCACCGGCCGGCTCGCCCGTCGCTTCGTCCTAGAGGGGGGCCTGGTGGCCGCGGGTGCCGCGGCCGGGGGGCTCCTCCTGGCCCTGGGCGGGATCCGCCTCCTGGAGGGCCTCGCCCCGGCGGGCATCCTGGCCCTGGGAGAGGTAGGAATCGACGCCCGGGTCCTCGCCTTCACGACGCTGGTGGCGGCCGTCGTCGCCGTGGGATTCGGCCTCCTCCCCACCCTACAGGCCCGGGGCCTCGATCTGCAGACGAACCTCAAGGAGGGACGGGCCACGGCGGAGGGCGAGGCGGTGGGGCGGATGGGCTTCCGCCGGCTCCTGGTCGCCGGGCAGGTGGCCCTGGCCGTCGTCCTCCTGGTCTCCGCCGGGCTCCTGGGTGTCACGCTCCGGAACCTGAACGCCGTGGACCCGGGCTTCCGGGCCCGGAACGTCCTCCGGGTCAGCTACACCCTGCCCACCTCCCGCTATCCCAGGGACTTCGCGGTCTGGCCCGAGTGGTCCGAGATCCACCAGTTCCACCGGGAGCTCCTCCGCCGCACCCGAACCCGGCCCGGCGTCTCCTCGGCCGCCGTGACGCTGAGCCACCCCCTGGACCCCGGCTTCACGAACAGCTACGTGGTCGTCGGCCGTCCCTACGACCCGAGCCAGGGCGAGATCCCGGTGAGGATCGTCTCCCCCGGCTACTTCGAGACCGCCGGACCGCGGGTGCTCGAGGGCCGGGCCCTCCGCATGTCCGACGATACCGAGGGGCCCGGGGTGATGGTGGTGAACCGGGAGACGGCCCGGCGCCTCTTCCCGGACGAGCCGGCGGTGGGCAACCGGATCGCCATGTGGGGGGGACGGGAGTTCGAGATCGTCGGCGTGGTGGAGGGAGAGCGGATCCACGGTCTCACCGAGGCGGTGCCCCCGGCCTTCTACCTGAGCATCTTCCAGGCCCCGCCCCGGCCGGCCCCGATCACGCTCATGGCGCGCACCGCCGCCGACCCCCTCCAGCTCGTCGAGCCCGTGCGCCGGACGTTCCACGCGATCGACCCGGACCTGGCCCTCTTCGACGTGACCACCCTCACCGACACCCTGCGGGAGGCCACGGCCCGGGAGCGCTTCGCCACGCTGGTCCTGGGCATCTTCGCGGGGGTGGCCGTCTTCCTGGCCCTTCTGGGGATCCACGGAGTCCTGAGCTATCTGGTCGCGCGGAGGCGCCACGAGGTGGGCGTGCGCATGGCCCTGGGAGCCACGGCCGGCGACGTCCTCTGGCTCTTCCTGCGCCAGGGTCTGGGGATGACGGCGGTGGGGCTCGTCGTGGGGATCGCGGGCGCCCTGGCCGCGGCCCGTGTGCTCGAGTCCCTCCTCTTCCGGGTCTCCGAGACCGAGCCGGGAGCGTACGTGCTGGTGTCCCTACTCCTGGCGGCGACCGGCTCCGCCGCCTCCCTCCTTCCGGCCCGGCGCGCGGCGGCCACGGATCCGGCGGCCTCGATGAAGGACGAGTAGGCGCCCTCCGGTAAGCTCTCCCGCGGGCGGAGCGCGGGGGGCAGCAGACCCGCCCCGGTGCCCGAGACCCGACGACGGAGGCACGACGATGCCCGGCCACCCTCTCTCCACGCCCCTTCTCGTTGCCGTCGCGTACGGGGTGCGCCACCGGCTCGTGGAGGGTGCCTTCACCGCCGCGGGCCGCCGGTGGAGGATCCGCCCCGGGGAGACCACCACCGTGCACTGGCGCTTCCATCAGGGGTGGGACGGCGCACGGGGCGCCCCCTTCTACTACCAGGCCCACTCCTCGGGTAGGGGCAGTGGGATGGGAGACCAGACGCGGTGGGGAGGCGCGGCGACCGTCCTGATGCAGTAGTTCGGCCGGGCGGACGGCGGGTGCCACCCCCTGCGGGCCCGGATCCGGTGCGGCGAGGCGGTAGAGGTCGAGGGCCGAGGAGCGGCCCGCGGCCCGCGTGCCAGGGCTCGGGCCCCAGGAGCTGGGAGCCTCTCGCCTTCAGGGGCGGTAGAGGACGCCCTCCTCCCGCGCGTGCTCCACGAAGCGCCGGTAGACGGGGTGGGTCGCCACGGTGGACGCGTCCCCGACGGCCACGAGCTTCCGGCGGGGGCGGGTGATCGCCACGTTGAGCCGGCGGACGTCGTTCAGGAAGCCGATCTCGTCGTCCTCGTTGCTCCGCACCAGGGAGAGGATCACCACCTCCTTCTCCCGTCCCTGGAATCCGTCCACGGTCCTCACCTCCAGCCTTTCGGCCCCGTCGGGCGTCAGACGCCGCAGCCGGTCCACCTGGTCCTGGTAGGGGGCGATCACCGCGAGCTGGTGGTCGGCCACCCCTCCCCGCAAGAAGGCCCCGGCGAGGCGCGCCACCAGCTCCGCCTCCCGGGGGTTCTCCCGGGAGCTGGAGTCGGCCCGTTGCCGCTCCGGCGCCTCCAGGCCCGAGGTGTCCACGAAGACCACCGGCTCCTCGGGGAGCACCGCCGGCCGGAGGTCGGGATCGGCCATCCTCTCGTCGAACCCCAGGTCCCGCAGAGTGTGGGTCCGGACGCTCCCGTGGGCCTCGATGCGGCCGTCGTAGAACTCCCGGCCCGGGAAGGCCATGATCCCCTCGTGCATCCGGTACTGGACCCCGAGCATCTCCACCAGCCTCTCCTCCCATGCCCCGGCCATGCGCTCGAAGAGGGTGCGGGCCAGGCCCCCCTCCTCGGCCTCCCGGCTCAGGATCGTGGGGGGAAGCTGGCGGTGGTCGCCGGCGAGGACGACCCGCCTCCCCCGGGTGATCGGGATCAGGCAGGAGGGCTCGGTGGCCTGGGTCGCCTCGTCGATCACCACCACGTCGAAGCTCCGCCCGGCCAAGAGGTCGCTTCCGGCCGTGGAGTTGGTCGAGCACACGACGTCCGCGGCGTCCAGGACCTCCCCGATCGCCGCGTCCTCCAGCTCCCGGGAGCGCTCGAAGAGCTCGTCGGCCTCCTCCTGGATCTGGATCCACTCGGCCATCTCCCGGACGACGCGGGGGGGGACGCCCCGGTTGCCCCGGCCCCGCTCGGCCAGCTCCAGGATCCGGGCGTTGGGCATCCCCCGGCGGTGCCGGCCCGAGGGGTGGGTGAGCTCCTCCTGGTCCTCCTTCCGGGCGAAGGCCTCCTCCCGGAGCTCCCGGGACGCCCGCCACGTCTCGTTCTCCCGCAGGAGGGCGTCCAGGGTGTGGGCCCGGAGCGCCGGAGTCACCCGGGCGGGATGGCCCACCCGGACCACATCGACCCCCCGCTCGGCCAGCACCTCCACCACGTTGTCCACGGCCATGTTCGAGGCGGCCGTGGCCAGGACGCTCCGGCCCCGGGCGGCGTGCTGCCGGACCACCTCCAGGACCGTCGTCGTCTTCCCGGTCCCCGGCGGGCCGTGGACCAGGAAGAGGTCCGGGGCGCCCAGTGCCCGGGCCACCGCGCGGCGCTGGGACGTGTTCAGCGCCGGATCGTGCCACCTGTCGGGGTCCTCGGCCTCGGGCTCCGCCGGCTTGGCGGCGCCCACCAGGACGTCCCGGAGCTCCCCCAGGCGTCCCCCGGCGGCCCGAAGGCGGCCCAGGGCCTCGAGCATGCGCCGGTAGGTGATGTCGTTCACGTAGAGGTCGACCCGGAGCCCCTTCCCCGTGACGAAGGACGCGGGCCTCCCGTCGAATGCCACGGTGAGGGAGTAGCCCGTCTTCTCGGTCACCGTGCCCGTGGGGTTGTCGCCCCGGAGGGGATCGCCCCGGCTCACCATCACCAGATCGCCCACCAGGATCTCGGTGTCCGGCAGCTCCTTGCCCGGGCGGCCCAGGAGCTTCACCAGGTGGCCCTCCAGGGCCTCTCCCCGCCCACGGCCCCGGAGGTCCAGGATGGCCCGGCCCCGGGCCTGACGCTCGGCGCCGCTCAGGGAGCGGATCTCCCGCTCGTGGGCCTCCATCTCCTCCTCGCGCTCGAGCTGGACTAGGGCGGAGAAGTGCTCCGAATGGGCGTCGGGATCGCCGGCGAAGGAGGAGCGGAGATCGGCCCGCCGGGTCCGGGACGTGGGGGAGGAGGTCGGGGTCATGGCGAGTGGAAGGTGACGAGCGGGCTCGGGTCAGGAATCAGGTAACCCTCTACCCTGCTTGGAGTTCGGACATGGAGGCGGAGCCTTCCCGGGACGGAACGTCGAGCCGGGCCGGCCGTACGTGGACCCACGGAACTTGCACGGCACTCCCACACGGAAGAGGAGACCGCATGCGCGCCCGCACCAGAGCCCTCATCACCGCAGCGGTGCCGATCCTGGCGATCGGCCTGCTCGCGGCGCCGACCGCCGCGCAGGAGACCGGAGGAGAGGAGAGCCCGGCCGAGCAGGTCGCGGAGATCCCCGACCAGGAGCTTCAGACCTTCGCCGAGGCCTACGTACAGATCGCCCAGGTCCGCAGCCAGATGCGGTCCCAGGTGAGCCAGGCGGGCTCCCAGGAGGAGCGCTCCGAGATCCAGCAGAAGGCCAACCAGCAGATGGGCTCGATCCTCCAGGACCACGGTCTCTCGCCCCAGCGTTACCGGGAGATCACCCAGACGCTGAACCAGGATCCGGCCCAGCGCTCGCAGTTCCAGCAGCTCGTCCAGGAGATCCAGGGCGAGGAGAGCGGCTCCGGCGGCTGACCCCACCCGCACCGCGGGAAGAGAGGGCCCGGGTCGGCGCCGCCGGCTCGGGCCCTCGTCGCGTCTGCGATCCCGGCGGGCTCCGGCCCACCCCCTTCCTCCGGTCCGACGACGCCGGGGCGGCCCGGGATGGCGGCTCGCGTCCGGGCTGGCCTCTCGTCGGTCGGAGCGCTAAGGTTTCCCGGGTTGCGCTCGTCCCCGCCGCGAGCGGATCCGACCGAACGTCACCCGACGGCAGCGTGCGCCGTCCCCGTCGTCACATCCGTACCACGCGCCCGGAGCCGACCATGTGGAGAAGCGCCCTACCCTCCCTTTCCCTCGCCGCCACGCTCGTCCTCTGCGTCGCCCCGGGACCCGAACCCGCCGCCGCCCAGGACCGGGACGCCCTCCTCGCCGACGTCGAGGCCGCCGTGGAGGCGAACCGGAAGCTCGCCCAGGTCATGGTGGACAAGATCTACTCCTTCGGTGAGCTGGGCTTTCAGGAGTTCGAGACCTCGGCCTACGTCACATCGATCCTCCGGGAGAACGGCTTCGAGGTCCAGGAGGGGATCTCCGGGATCCCCACCGCCTGGTGGGCCACCTGGGGATCGGGGCGGCCGGTGATCGCCTTCGGGAGCGACATCGACGGCATTCCCCGGTCGAGCCAGAAGCCGGGCGTGGCCTATCACGACCCGATCATCGAGGGCGCCCCCGGCCATGGGGAGGGGCACAACTCGGGGCAGGGCGTGAACGTGGTGGCGGCCCTGGCCCTCAAGGATATCATGGAGCGCGAGGGGATCGACGGCACCCTGGTGCTCTGGCCCGGGGTGGCCGAGGAGCTGGTCGCCTCGAAGGCGTGGTTCGTCCGGGACGGCTGGTTCGAGGACGTGGACATGGTCCTCTTCACCCACGTCTCCAGCAACCTGGGCGTCACCTGGGGCGGCAACCGGGGCACGGGGCTGGTCTCGGTGGAGTTCTCCTTCGAGGGCGAGGCGGCCCACGGCGCCGGCGACCCGTGGCAGGGCCGCAGCTCCCTGGACGCGGTGGAGCTCATGGACATCGGCTGGAACTTCATGCGGGAGCACGTGCGCCCGCTCCAGCGCTCCCACTACGTGATCACCGACGGGGGCGACCAGCCCAACGTGGTGCCCTCCCACGCCTCCGTGTGGTACTACATCCGGGAGATGGACCAGCCCCACATCCAGGAGAACTTCGAGAAGGCGATCGAGATCGCAGAGGGCGCGTCGATGATGACCGACACCGAGATGTCCTACCGGATCTTCGGCACCGCCTATCCCCGGCACTTCAACCGGCCGATCGCCGAGGCGATGCACGAGCAGATCGAAGCGGTGGGCCTGCCGGAGTGGACCGAGGCCGACCAGACGCTGGCTCGCGCGATCCAGGAGGAGATGGGCGGCGAGGTCGAGGGGCTGGCCGAAGAGGTCCGGGAGCTCCGGGGCCCCCCGGACGAGCCCGACTCCGGGGGCTCCGACGACATCGGTGACATCTCGTGGAACGCACCCACGGTGACGCTGCGCTTCCCCTCGAACGTGGACAACCTCCAGGGCCACCACTGGTCTGCCGGCGTGGCCATGGCCACCCCGATCGCCCACAAGGGAGCGGTCGCGGGAGCGAAGGTCATGGCCCGGACGGCGCTCCTGTATTTCATGAGCCCGGAGATGGTGGACGAGGCCTGGAACTACTTCGACGACGTCCAGACCGCCGAGCACACCTACACCCCCTTCATCGACGAGGACGACCCGCCCGCGATCCACCTGAACGAGGGGATCATGGAGCGCTTCCGCCCCCGGATGCGCGAGTTCTACTACGACGAGACCCGCTACGACACCTACCTGGAGCAGCTCGGGATCGAGTATCCGACGGTGCGGGCCCGGGCGGAGGAGGGCGGGAGGTGACGGCCGGGTCGTAGCCGGGGGGTGAGCCGGGCGTAGAGCGGGCGCTGGCGGCGGCCCGGCCGGAGGCGTCCGCCTACCCCGGATCCAGATACGGCCGCTCGTTCAGGTCCTCTCGGCTCCAGACGGAGAGCCCCGCCCGGCGCCCCACGGTCTCCACGGCCAGGACCGCGTCGGGGTCGTCGAAGGCCACCGACGCGGATTCGCCGGCCTCCTCCAGGGCCTCCAGGAGAGCGTCGGCGATGACGCGCTCCGCCCGGTCGCTGGCGATGAAGCGCTTCATCCCCCTGCGGTGGACCCGCACGTAGAAGGAGCGGCCGGCGATTCGGGGAGCGAAGGCGCGCGCCGCTTCGGCGGCCGTCGCCTCGAAGGTCCGCCGGTCCTCGAACTCGATCGTCCTCTGGGCGGGCGCCACCCGGGCGATGGCGTCGGTGAAGAGGTCGGGAATCAGCGTCGCCCGGTCGTCCAGGGCCTCGAGGAAGGTGTCCCGGTCCTCGACGCGGAGCACCAGGACGTTGTAGTAGTCGGTCCGCCCCACCTCGCCCAGGTCCCGGAGCTCGGCCTCGGCCCGGTCGAAGCCGTCGTCGTGGGCGGTGACGACGACGTTCCAGTCCACGGCTCGTGAGAGTGGGCGGCTATCGGCTCTCGTACACCTCGGTCCGGCCCCGACCGTCGAAGGTGACCACGTCGTAGCGGTCGGCGGGACGTCCGGGCACCTCCATCCCGGGAGAGCCGATCGGCATCCCCGGGACCGCCACGCCGGCCACCTGGGGTCGCTCCTCCAGGAGACGGCGGATCACGTCGGCGGGCACGTGTCCCTCGATCAGGTATCCGTCCACGAGGGCGGTGTGGCAGGAGCGGACCGGACCGGGCACGCCCAGCTGGTTCTTCACGGCCGTGAGATCGCGCTCGTCGTGGGCCGTTACGCGGAACCCCGCAGCCTCCAGATGCTCGATCCAGGCGGAGCAGCACCCGCAGGTCGCGGTCTTGTACACCACGACCTCGGGAGATTCCTCCGCCTCCGGAGCCTCGGCCGGGGTGGGCCCCGGACGCGCCGTGGCGGCCTCGGCGGAGATGGCCTCGCCCCCGGCGGGACGGGCGTCGGTCGCGGCGGCCGGCCGCTCCGCCGCCCGGGCCTCGGCCGGGGCTCGAGCAGCGTCGGAGGCGGCGTCCCCCCCGCACGCGTGGAGGCCAGCGACGAGCCCGAGAACGAGCGTCGCGAGGACGATTCGTGAGGCACCACCCATGGCTTTCCGCTCCTTCGTTCCGGGGACCGCGGGCCGATCACCCGGAAGGTAACCGATCCCCGGCTCGCCTTCCACGCACCGGCGACCCGGGCGCCGACTTGCAACCCGCCGGGGTCCGGTCAACAATTCAGCCGTCGAGAAGTACCGGAACCGTCCGCGCACTCTCGAACGGAGGCGTCGCCATGCCCGCGGAGCTCTACCCCTGGATGCACCTGGCCGGCCGTACCCTCTTCGCCCTGATCTTCGTCATGAGCGGGATGAACCACCTCATGCAGAGACAGGCCATGACGGAGTACACCCGAAGTCGGGGAATCCCGGCTGCCGGGCCCGCCGTGGTGCTGAGCGGGATCGTGATCCTCGTCGCCGGCGTCGCGATCGTCCTCGGCTGGCGCCGCTTCATCGCCTCCGGCCTCCTCTTCCTCTTCCTCCTGGGCACGGCCTTCCTGATGCACCCCTTCTGGAAGGAGGAGGATCCCCAGGCGAAGATGAACGAGATGACCCACTTCCTGAAGGATCTGGCCCTGGCCGGCGCCGCTCTGCTGATCGCGTACTACGCCGGAGAGCCCTGGCCCATGAGCCTCTAGCGGGTCGCCCCCGAAGGGCCCGGCCGTGACGTGTCGGGCCCTTCGGGCGTCGGGTCCTTCGGCCGGGCGCCCCCACCCGCTTGCGGTCCCGGTCCGATCTCCAGATATTCGCATAGAGCGTATACACTGATGGCGAATAGATCCGGAGACGCGAAGTGACCGAAGACGCTCAGGGATCCCCCCCGGTGGAGGAGTTCCTCCCCATGACCGCGGTGGAGTTCGAGATCCTCCTGGCCCTGGCCGGGGGTCCGCTCCACGGGTACGGGATCATGAAAGAGGTGGAACGGCGGACCGGAGGCGCCACGACGCTGCACCCGGGGACCCTCTACCGGGCCCTCGACCGGCTGGCGGGGAGCGGGCTCCTCGAGGAGATCCCCGAGGAGCTGGTCCAGGAGGGAGAGGACGAGCGTCGCCGCAACTATCGCCTGACCGCCCTGGGGCGTCGCGTGGCACGGGCCGAGGCCCTCCGCCTCCAGAGCCAGGTCGGCGCGGCCCGAGCCCGGGATCTCCTGGGGGGAGCCGGCCCCGGTTGAGCGCGCGGGACCTCGGGGATCGCCTCCACCGGATCCTTCTCCGGGCCTATCCCCCCGGGTTTCGGGCGCGCCACGGGAAGGAGATGCTCCGGGTCTTCCGGCGGCAAGTCACGGAGGCCCGGAGCCGGGGCGGCCCCCCGGGCGTGCTTCGCCTCTGGGCCGCTCTCCTCGTGGACACCGCCCGGAATGCACTCGCCGCCCGATGGACGGCGTGGAGGAACACCTCTCGATCCTCCGGTCCCGGGGGGCGTTTTCCCGGTCCCGGGGGACGCTTCCCCCGCTCAGGGGGAGGAGTCGGTGGAATGCTCGAAGACCTCCGCTACGCCCTCCGCTCCCTCCGCAAGAGCCCCGGCTTCACCGTGGTGGCGATCCTCACCCTGGCCCTCGGGATCGGGGCCAACACCGCGATCTTCAGCGTGGTGGACTCGGTGGTGCTGCGGCCGCTGCCCTATCCGGAGCCGGAGGAGCTCGTCCTGGTCTGGGGCCGGATGGACCAGCGGGGAGTCACCGAGTTCCCCCACTCTCCGCCCGATTTCCGGGATTATCAGCGCCACTCGACCCGTTTCGAGGGCCTGGCGTCGGTGATCACTTTTCCCCAGCCACTGGACGGGCAGGACGGCGAGCCGGAGCAGGTGAACGTGGGCGGCGTCTCCTGGAACTTCTTCGACGTCCTGGGCATCTCGCCGGCCCTGGGACGGGACTTCCGGGCCGAGGACGGCGTCCCCGGCGAGTCGATTCCGGGCCAGGCGCCGGGCTTCTCGCCGCCCTCGGTAGCGATCCTGAGCCACGCCCTCTGGCAGCAGCGGTACGGCGGTGACCCCGAGGTCATCGGACGCCGCATCGACCTGGGGGGCAATCCGGTTACGGTGGTGGGTGTCCTCCCCGCGGCCTTCGAGCTGCACCTGCCGCCGAGCGTGGCCTCCGCCCAGGACGCGGACGTGTGGACGGCGATGCGCATCGACCCCGAGCAGGCCCCCCGGGGCAACGTCTTCCTGACGGTGGTCGGGCGCCTGGAGGAGGGGGCGACCCTGGAGCAGGCCCGGGCCGACATGGAGCGCGTGGCCGCCCACCAGCGGGAGATCTACGCGGGGTGGGAGAACGCCGGCTTCGGCCTGGACGTGGTGCCGTTGCAGGAGCACCTGACCCGGGCGGTGCGGCCCGTGCTCTGGGCCCTCATGGGGGCCGTGGCCTTCGTGCTCCTCATCGCCTGCGCCAACGTCTCCAATCTCCTCCTGGTCCGCGCCACCACCCGGGAGCGGGAGATGGCGATCCGCTCGGCCATGGGGGGCTCCAGGAGAAGGCTGGTCCGCCAGATGCTGCTGGAGAGCGGCGTGCTGGCGGCGGGCGGCGCCCTCCTGGGCCTCATGGTCGCCCGGGCGGGCATCCAGGTCCTCCTCGTCCTCCGCCCCGAGGAGCTGCCCCGGATCGACGGGGTCTCCATGGACGGCAGCGTCCTCCTGTTCACCGTCGCCGCGGCGGCGGGGGCCGCCCTCGTCTTCGGCGCGGCCCCCGCCCTCCAGGGCTCGACCCTGGAGCCCGCGGAGGCGCTCCGAGACCGGGCCGGCACGGGCGAGAGCGGCCGCGGCCGGCGCCTCCGCAACAGCGTGGTCGTGGCCGAGGTGGCCCTCTCCCTGGTCCTCCTCATCGGCACCGGCCTCATGGTTCGGAGCTTCATCCGCCTCCAGCAGGTGGATCCGGGCTTCCGAGCGGAGAACGTGCTCACCTTCGACCTCAATCTCCCCCAGCCCCGCTACCCCCTGCCCGCCGACCGGGCGCGGATGAACGCACGGCTCCAGGAGCGGCTCCGGGCGCTGCCCGGCGTGGAGGAGGCGAGCGCGGCGATCCCGCTCCCCCTGTCGGGGGTGCAGATGAACGGCCGCTACGGCGACCCCGAGGCCCTGAGCAACCCGGATCGCTACCGGCAGGCCGATTACCGGGGGGTCCTACCCGGCTACTTCGAGGCCCTGGGCACCCGTCTCCTGGAGGGCCGGACATTCACGGCGGCGGACCAGGCGGACAGCACCAATGTGGTGGTGGTGGACGAGAAGCTGGCACGGACCCTGTGGCCGGACGAGGCGGCCGTGGGCAGGCGCTTCCTGGTTCGGGTCGTGTCCCCGGAGCCCCAGTGGGTCGAGGTGGTGGGAGTCGTGGAGCACCAGCGCCACCAGTCCCTGGCCGCGGAGGGGAGGGAGACCGTCTACTACACAGACCGATTCATCGGCAGCGGGGGGTTTCTCACCTGGGCCCTCCGCACCTCGGTGCCCCCCCTCTCGCTGGTGGACGCGGTCCGGCGGGAGGTTCAGGCCCTGGACGCCCGGCTGCCCCTGGCCCGGGTCCGAGCCATGGAATCCTACGTGGACGACGCCAAGGCTCCGACGCGGTTCGCCCTCTTGCTCATCGGCGTCTTCGGCGTCATGGCGCTGGTCCTGGCCGCGGTGGGGCTGTACGGGGTGCTGGCGTACGCGGTCCGCCAGCGCACGGCGGAGATCGGCGTCAGGATGGCGTTCGGAGCCGAGTCCGGCAGCATCCTGAGGATGGTGGTGGCGCGGGGTCTGGCCTTGAGCGGAGCAGGAGTGGTCCTGGGGCTCGGCGCCTCCCTGGTGCTGACTCGCCTCATCGCCGGGATGCTGGTGGGGGTGGCCCCCACCGATCCGGTCACCTTTGCGGGGATCTCCGTCCTCTTCCTGGCGGTGGCCGTCACGGCGTGCTGGATCCCGGCCCGCCGGGCCACCCGGGTCGACCCGGCGATGGCGCTCCGGGAGGAGTAGCGAGACCCCGGTCGGCTCCGGGTGAGTCCGCTCCCTCCCGGGGCCGGCGCTCGCATCCCCGGCGAGCCCGCCGCTATCTTGGGAATCGTTCCCCCCCATCGCTTCACCGGCTCCCGGGCCGGTGCGACCCCACAGGCATCCGGAGACGGCTGCGGTGACACCGACGCTCTCCATCCGCACCTCGCTCTTCGCACTGGCCGCAGTGATCGTCCTGCCGCTGGTGGGACTGGGAGCGTTCTCGATCTACTCCGACTTCCGGGCCGGGTCCGCCGAGGCCGAGGAGGACGCCATGGCCCGAGCCCAGGCGGCGTCGCAGGACCTGGAGCAGCTCGTGGCGGACAACGAGGAGGTCCTCGCCGTTCTCGCCCGATGGTACGTCCGCGAGAACCCGGACGCCGAGGAGTGCTCCCACCACCTGGTCGAGGCGAGGAGCCTCCTGTCTCGCTTCTTCACCCTCTCGGTGGTGGACCGGGACGGGCACCTCCTCTGCGCCAGCCGGCCCGTGGGCACCGACACCTCCGCCTCCCTGGCCGACCGTCAGTGGCTCCGCGACGTGGTCGCGTCCGGATCCTTCGTCGTGAGCAAGCCCGTCCGGGGCCGCTTCTCGGGCAAGTGGATCTCGGTCTTCGCCCATCCGATCCGGGACGGGGAGGGAGGGGTGACGGGAGCGATGGTGGGCTCCGTGGATGTGCACACCTTCCAGGCGGAGTTCGACGACTTGCTCCTCCCGCCGGGCGGCGTGATCACCCTCGCCCACGCCGACGGGACCGTGGTCGCCCGCTCGGAGGATCCGGACCGGTACGTGGGCACCGTCCTCCCCGACGGAGAGCTCAGCGAAGAGCAGCTCCTGGGTGGGGTCGGCTTCAACCGTACCCGGGGAATCGAGGGAATCGACCGTATCTGGGCGTGGAGCCCGATCTCCGGAGTGAAATGGGTAGTCTTCGCCGGAATCCCCACGAATTGGATCTACGGGCCCATCCGCCGGGCGGCCCTCCAGCGAGGCCTCCTCCTCCTGGCGGTCTTCTCCCTGGTGCTGCTCCTGACCGTGATCCTCCACCGCGATATCTCCCGCTCCCTGGAGCTCCTGGCGGGAGACACCCGGGCGGCGGCGGAGGGAGCGAATCACCCGGTCCGGGAGCAGGGGCCCCTGGAGGTCCGCCAGGTGGCCCGCCAGTTCAACCGGACGCTGCGCGCCCGGGTGGCCGCGGAGCAGGAGCTCAGGGAGACCGAGGACCGGATGCGAGAGCGGCAGAAGATGGAGGCGGTCGGTCGGCTGGCCGGCGGCGTGGCCCATGACTTCAACAACCTGCTCACGGTGATCCGCGGCGAGGCGAGCCTCCTCGCCGAGGAGATCCCCCCGGAGAGCGGGCTCCGGAAGAACGCCAGCGCCATCGCCCGGGCCGGGGAGCGGGCCGCGGATCTGGTCCGCCAGCTCCTGGCCTTCAGCCGTCGCGAGGTCACCCGCCCGCGACCCACCGACCTGAGCGAGACCCTCCGCTCCCTCGATTCGGTGGTCCGCTCGCTGGTGGGCGAGAGCGTGACCGTGGAGACGGAGCTGGTGGAGGACCTGGATCCGGTCCTGATCGACCCGAATCAGGCCGAGCAGATGATCCTGAACCTGGTCGTGAACGCCCGGGACGCCATGCCCGATGGGGGTCGTCTGCACCTCGAGACGAGAAGCGAAACCGTGAGCGATGGGGAGGACGGAAGCGGCGCCGTGTCGGGATTGCCCCCGGGCGACTACGTGGCCGTCTCGGTGCAGGACACGGGAGCGGGGATGGAGCCGGAGGTCCGGGAGCGGATCTTCGAGCCCTTCTTCACCACCAAGGCCCGCGGCCAGGGCACGGGCCTGGGGCTCTCCACCGTGTACGGGATCGTGACCCAGCTCGGCGGACACGTCTCGGTCGAGAGCACGCCGGGGGAGGGATCCACCTTCACGATCCATCTCCCGACCCACCCGACCTGGACCCGTGCCGAGCCCACCCACGTCCCGGCGAGCGGCTGACCCCGGCGCCCTTCACCGAACCCGTCGCCCTTCCTCGACCCAGAGCTCGGCGCCCGCCCGCACGGTGGCGTCGGTCACGAAGTTCCAGCGGACCCATCCTCCCCCCACGGCCCCGCCCAGCTCCGTGTTGTCTCCCAGGGAGAGCCGCACCACGCCGGCCCCGTAGCCGTAGTAGGGAATCCACGGCTCGCGCTCCGGCACCGCGAGCAGGGGGTTGAAGCCCAGGGCGAATTCCCGGAAGCGCCGGGCCACCGGTCCGGCCCGGGCCATCTCCGCGCGCACCGCCGCCTCGCCCTCGGCGGCCTCCAATGCCACGACCCGGCCCGCCTCGATCTCGAGGCGCAGGTCGGCGACCCGCACGCCGCCCCACCAGGAGGCGGGGAAGACGATCACGCCGTTCACCGTCTCCTCCAGGGGCGCCACCCGGACCGCCCCCGCCGGGATCTCCACTTCCCGGTCCACCAGGTTCCGGGCCCGGTCCGCCCGGGCCGCCGAGGCGTCGCCGTCCTGACGCGTCACGGGTCGGTCTCCGATCCGGAAGCGGAGGTCGGTTTCGGCCGGCGTGCTGACCCGGATCTCCTTGCCTCGCATCGCCTCCACGAACGCCCTCTGGTCGCGGGCCAGGGCCCGGTAGTCGGTCTCCAGGACCGCGCGCTCGTATGCGCCGTCGATCTCCGGGGTGACCGGGAGCTCCCTCCCCTCCAGGTCGAAGGCCCCGGCCCAGTGGAAGTGGACGGTCCGGGCCCGGCTCCGGCGGAGCACGTCCTGCATCGCCACGTAGGCCGTGTCCTCGACGGAGGCGCCCGGGAGCATGACCGCCACGTCGACCCGGTCGGCGAAGAGGTCGGCCAGGGCCGCCCGCCCGAGCCCCCGGACCGCCCCGGCCAGCGGTCCACGTGCGCCCCCGGTTGCGAGGGCTCCGTCTTCCACGTTCAGGGCTCCGGCGAACACGGCCCCCGCCTCCTCCGCCCGACGGCGAAGGAGGGGAACGAGGGGATCGAAGCGCCCGGAGCGGCCCACCAGGAGGAGCCGCTCACCGGCCCCGGGGTCGATCCGCTCGATCAGGGTGCCGGCGAGGCGGGGAAAGTCCGGGGTGTCCTCCTGGGCACGGGCGCCCGTGACCCCGAGGAGGAGCAAGCCGGCCACCACCACGGCCGCCGCCGGGCTCCGGTCAGGCGCCCAGCGCACGCGCCACCTCCTCCGCGGCCCGCTCCAGGCAGCGGCGTCCGATCTCTTCGCTCATCCCCCGGGCGTCTCCCAGGACGCCGTTGGGGGTCACGCTCCGGAAGCCCTCCCGGAAGATCCGGTCCAGGAGCTCGCCGGTGACCTCTTCCCCGTAGCCGGCCTCGGCCCGATCCCTGCGGACCAGCTCCGGGGCGATGACGAGCATCTCCGAGCTCTCGGCCACGTCGGCGTGGCCGCCGACCCGGGCGCCGAGGCCCGCCGACTCCTCGACCGCCCCCCGCCAGATCTGCAGGAACCCTTCCAGATCAGTGTAGGCTTCCACCTCGCACTCCGGGCCCGCGGCTTCGTCGAGCTCTTCGAGCATCTCACCCAGGGGGCCGAAGTTGCCGCCGTGGGAGGGGACGAAACAGAGGCGCCGGAAGCCGTGGCCGGCGAGGCTGGTGGCGTAGTCGAGGCAGATCGACCGCAGGGTCTCCTTCCGCAGGGTGAGGGTGCCCGGGAAATCCATGTGATGATCCGAGCATCCCACCCGGATCGTGGGCGCCACCAGCGCCTTCCCCACCCTCCGGGCCACCAGGTCGGCGAGGCGGGTGCCCCGCTCGGCGTCGGTGGAGAGGGGGAGGTGGGGCCCGTGCTGCTCGGTCGCCCCCACCGCCACGATCACGGTGTTCCAGCCCTGGGCCAGGGCGTCGGCCACCTCCGGCCACGTCATTCGCTCCAGATGCCGCTCACGCTCGCTCACGTCGCTTCCTCCCTCCGCAGAGACCCGAGCCCCCCGTCACAAAGTAGCGCCTCGCCTGTACGACCCCATGAGCATGCACCGCCGATCCCTCTTCGTCATCCCCCTCCTCCTCGCCGCCCTGGCCGGCTGCGGCTCGAACCCCGCCGCGCCGCCGCGGCTCGAGGGGGGCGTTCTGGCCACCTTCGACGTCCTGGACGAGGTGTTCCGCGTCTGGACCGACGACGGGGAGGCGATCGATCAGCTCTTCGCCCTGCGGAGCGGGACGAGCCCGGCCACGATCCCGACGGGCCGGCTCCTACCGGGACCGGGACGAGGCGACCACAACGAGCCGTGGTCCTGGCACCTGGATCCCGACGACTTCGAGATCGTCGAGCTGACGATCGAGCTCTGCGACGGCCGGCCCTCGTCGGTGGAGGAGAGCCTCGACTACTGGATCGACACGGTGGAGAGATTCTGCCCCTGGGCCGCCGAGCTCGCCGAGCTGGAGGACTACCGGTAGGCCGCGAGGGCGGACCCCTCCTCACACCTCCATGACCACCCGCACGTCGTCGGCGATCTCCTCCGCGCCGTCCCGGCCCGTCCAGAGGGAGACGCCGAAGAATACGACGATCGACAGGACCAGGGAGGAGCCGGCCACGGTCACCCCCGCGGGAAAGGTGTAGGCGCCCACGTAGCCCAGGATCTCGAAGAGGAGGGTGAAGGCGAGGCCGGTGACGATCGAAGCCACCGCCGCCTCCCGGGTCGCGCCCCGCCAGTTGAGCCCGATCGCCAGGGGAGCCACCACCGTGGAAGCGAAGAGCCCCCACCCGAAGATCCCCAGGAACGCCACCAGGGTGCCCGAGAGCTGGGCGGTCAGCGCGGCGGCCACGGAGATCACGACGGTGGCTGCCCGGCCCCAGGCGAGCTCGTCCTCCACGGGCCGGCCCAGGGCCACCGGCAGATCGTGGGTGACGACCGCGGCGCCGATGTTCAGGAAGGAGTTCACGGTGCTCATGATCGCCGCCGCAACCCCGCTGAACACCAGGGCGGCCAGGAGAATCGGCGTGAAGCGCAGGAGGAAGAGGGGCGTGGCCGCGTCGGGGTTCGCCAGGGGCTGGAGCCTCCCCTCCAGAACCAGGGCCTTCACCGCGACCCCCACCCCGAAGTAGAGGAGGGTGGCCAGGAGGATCGCCAGGGTCACGGTCAGGGGATACCACTTCAGCCGCCGGGGATCCCGGATCATGAAGAACTTGTGGAGCACGTGGGGCTGGCCGAGGGAGCCCAGGCCGAAGACGAAGAAGAGGGAGATCGCCGCCAGGGGGCTCATCGTCCCCCAGGGACCCAGGAACCCGGGCTCGGCCGCCAGGATCGTCCGGGAGATCCCCCCCAGCCCGTCTCCAGCCCCCAGCACGAAGAGGAAGACCAGGACCGAAGCCCCCGCCATCATCGTTCCCTGGAGGACGTCGGCGTAGATCCCCGCCAGGATCCCCCCCGTGGCCGAGTAGGCCAGCACCACGGCGGTGCCGATCCAGATCCCCCATCCCAGGCCCACCCCGAAGATCGCGTCCACCACCACGCCGAGGGCCAGTACGTTGGTGCCCATGTAGCCCACCACGGCCACGAGGAGCGCGACGCCGCTGAGGCCCTGAGCCAGGGGGGAGCCGTAGCGGAGCCCGATCGCGTCGGGGATGGTGAGCACGTCCCGCACCTCGGCCAGGAGCCGAAGGCGCTTCGCCAGGACCCAGGCCCCCAGGGCTCCCGTGAGGGCCGCCGGCAGGATGATGTGCATCGCGCCCAGGCCGGTGCTGTAGACGAACCCGGGGCCCCCGACGAAGGTGAACCCCGAGAGGGTGGACGACATCGCCGCAAGGCTCAGCGCGAGGAGACCGATCCCCCTCCCGGCGGCGAAGAAATCCGTCGCGTCCCGGGTCCGACGGGTGGCCCACACCCCGATCGCCGCCACCGCCACGAAGTAGGTCAGCGCGACCGCGACGATCGTGGGCCGCGTGGCCGAGGGGAGGCCCGAGCCCTGGAGAACGGCCGCCACCGACGCCGTCACCCGGGAGGCTTCCCGGCCATCGCGTCGCCTTCGCCGGGTCCGAGCCGGCGCCCGGGCACGGCGGACCCGGCCCCCGCCGCGTTCTCCGCCGTCTCTCTCCGGCGCCGGGCCCGGCGCACCCGCTCCAGATCGTCCTCGCTCAGGGTGAGCCGGTCGAAGGTGAGGGCGTAGGCGACCGGCACCACCAGGGTCGGCAGGAGGCCGATCCCGTAGAGGAGGATCGCCGCCCGCTGCGGGAGGCCCATGAACAGGTCGGCGTCCGCGGAGCCCGTGGACGGGAGCGCCAGGAGGGCGCCGAAGCCCCCGCCGACCAGGATCGCCACCGCGGCGAAGGCGAGCCAGAGACCGCCCAGACGACCTCCTTTGACCGCTCCCAGGGCCATGACCGCCACGATGGCGCCGACGGTACCGGCCGCCATGAGCCACGCGGCCCACCCCGGGGGCGGGGTGCGGAAGAAGGCGGCGCCGTAGGCGACGCCCACCGCCAGGACGCCCGTGAGCAGAACGGCGAGGGCCCCGGTCCGGATCCGATCGCGCCCCCTCTCCCTCACGGGCGCTCCCCGCCCGCGACCGGGGCCGGAGCCGCCTTGCCCCCGGTCGGCCCCCACGCCAGCTTCCCTCCCATGCGAAACCTGGTCGTGCGTCTCTTCATCAACGCCGTGGCCCTCTGGGGCGCCGCGTACCTGGTCGAGGGGATCGAGCTCAGCGAGAGCTTCTGGGGCGTGATCCTGGTGGCCGGCCTCTTCGGGCTGGTGAACGCCCTCATCAAGCCGGTGGTGACCCTCCTCACCCTCCCTCTCCTCATCCTGACCCTGGGCCTCCTCACCCTGGTCATCAACGCCGGCATGCTGCTCCTGACCGACGCCCTGACCCGCCAGCTCGAGGTGGAGGGGTTCATCCCGGCTCTCCTGGGCGCCCTCGTCATCTCGATGGTGAGCCTCCTCCTGAGCGTATTCCTGAAGGAGAGGGGAGAGCGCTCCTTCTGAGGCGCCTCACGACGTCAGCCCGACAGTCCGCCTGAAATCCGGCGAAACACGGGCAGCCCGGAGGCCGCCCTCTCCAGGGGCCACCGGTCCCCGGGAAGCTCCTCGTGGGCGCCGATGACGAGGCGGGAGGCCGGGAGCATCCGCTCCAGGATCCCCCGGAGGAGCCGTCGCTGGAGCGCTTCCCGGAAGTAGGTGAAGACCAGGTTGCGGCAGAGGACCAGGTGGAAGGGTCCCTCGGGCATCGTCTCCCGGACATCCTCGTTCCGGAGCTCCACGGAGCGGGCGTACGGAGCGCGAAGGCAGCACGGATCCGCCGTGGCCGGATCGTCCGAGCAGACGAACGCCGCCTCCACCCACCCCTCGGGCAGATCCCGGAGAGTGCTCCGCGGATAGCACGCCCTCCGCGCCCGCTCCAGGACCTCGGGCTCGGCGTCGGTGGCCACGATCCGGAGCTCCACCCCGGGGAAGCGGTCCCGCAGGGCGAGATCCCAGACGAGGCGGAGGGAGTACGGCTCCTCCCCCGACGCGCAGCCGGCGGACCAGGCCCGCAGCGTCGACCCCGCCTCCACCCTTCCGGCGAGGTCGGGGAGGGCGCGATCCCGGAGGTGGTCGAAGACCCCCCGGTCCCGGTAGAAGCGGGAGATCGTGACCCTGCAGAGGGAATCCAGGACCTCCCACTCGGCGGAATCGGACTCGAGGCGGGCCCGGTAGGCCTCGATCGACGGAAGCCCGATCTCCGCCATCCGCCGGGCGATCCGCTTGCAGACCTGGTCCCGGGGCTTGCGAAAGCCCTCCCATCGCATCCCCATCCGGGGCAGGGCCCAGCGGAGGAAGGCCACGCACGTCTCGTTCCTCACCGGATCCCGGGAAGGGCACCCCGGCCGGGACCCCTCACCGGAGGGTCAGAGGAGGGCCGGGTTCAGGGCGTAGGTTCCCACGATCTCGGCCGTCTCCAGGACGTGCCCCTCCATCGCCTCGAGGGCCTCGGCGCCTCCGAAGTCCCCGGTCAGGTGGAGCCGGTTCACGTCCAGGGCGTAGACGCGGAAGTGGTAGCGGTGGATCCGCTCGTCGTTCCACGGCGGGCAGGGGCCGTCGTAGCCCCCGTAGGTTCCGCCCATCTCCTCGTCGCCGGCGAACCACGCCGTGTAGTCGTTGCGGCCCCGGATCCCGTACTCCGTCTGGCCCAGCTCCTTGCCGCCGGCGGTGACGCCGTCGGAATCCTGTCCCTCGGAGAGCTCCCGGACCGAGGGGGGGACGTTCACCAGGACCCAGTGGTAGAAGTCCGTGCGCTCCAGGTCGGAGGGGACGGTCCTGCCCTCCACGTTCACGTCGTCGCCCACGGTGGGCACGTCCACGTCCACGCAGATCACCACGAAGGAATGGGTGCCGTCCGGGACCTCGCTCCACGCGAGGTGGGGGCTCAGGTTTCCCCCCTGGGACACCGTCGCCTCGGGGTCGGGGGCACAGAAGGCGTTGGCCTCGGGGATCCGCTCGCCGTCGGTGATCGACCGACTCTCCAGAATCATCGAACCTCCGTCGTCTCGGGGTGCGAAAGTCGGCTCGCCCTCCCATGATGGACGGGGCGCCCCCTCCGCGCCAACCGCCCACCCGAAACCCAGGAGCCCCCTCCATGCTCAGGCCACCCCGACGCCGCTCACCGCGGCTCCCCAACCTGCCCCTCCTGGCCGCGTGCTTCCTCACCCTCGGCCTCCCCGGGCTCGGGGCGGTGGCGCAGGCCCCCCCCGGCGATCCTTCCGACGGCACCCCGGGGCGCCTCCGCGCCGAGCTTCTGCGCCTCGCCGGCGGCGTCGACGGCACGGTAGGCGTGGGCGTCCACCACCTGGAGAGCGGCGTCGACCTCTACCTGAACGGCGACGAGGCCTTCCCCATGGCCAGCACGTACAAGGTGCCCGTGGCGGTGGAGCTCCTCCGTCGGGTGGACCGGGGCGACCTCCGCCTTGACAGCCTCGTGGCGGTGGATGCCGGCGACCTGCACCCGGGAAGCGGGGTGCTGGAGGACCTGTTCGACGATCCCGGCGTCCTCCTCTCGGTCAGGAACCTCATGGACCTCATGCTCCAGATCTCAGACAACAGCGCCACCGACCTGGCGATCGAGCTGGCGGGGGGCGTGGAGGCCGTCACCGAGCGCATGCGGTCCCTGGGACTCGACGGGATCCGGGTGGACCGCCCCACCGTGGAGCTGATCGCCGACTTTGTGGGGGTGGAGGAGCTGCCCCCGTCGCACCGGGTGACGAAGACCCGCTGGGAGGAGCTGGCCGAGCGGGTTCCCGAGGAGGCCCGGGACTCGGCCTCCCGGGCCTTCGACCGGGATCGCCGGGACACCGCCACGCCCCGACAGATGGCCCGGCTCCTCCGGGGAATCTGGGAGGGGGAGTACCTGAGCGATTCGGCCTCCTCCCTCCTCCTGGAGATCATGTACGCCTGCCGGACCGGAGAGGGCCGGCTCAAGGGCCTCCTTCCCGAGGGCACCGAAGTGGCGCACAAGACGGGCACGATCGGGAGGACGACCAACGACGTGGGGATCGTCGATCTCCCCCCCGGCTCGGGTCACGTCATCGTCGCGGTCTTCGTGAAGGAGTCGGAGACGGAGGTCCCCGAGCGGGAGCGGATGATCGCGGAGATCGCCCGGGCGGTCCACGACTACTTCGTCTTCCGGACCGTGGCGCAGGAGTAGAGGCGCTCGGACGGCCGCGGAGGAGAGAGGGCGGTCGACGGACCGGCGAAGAGCGGACGCGGGGGACCGGTTGCCGGGGAGGGGGACGCCGGAACCGAGGGCTTGATTTTTCGGCGGATCGGAGGAAAATTAGGCGACCCTAAACTTTTGACGAGCGGAGCCGCCCCGAAGGCCTCGACCGCCATGACCCGCACCCACACCGCACCCCTCCCCGTCCTCGTCGGAGCCGCCCTCGCCGGGCATCTCCCCGCCGTCATGCCCGCCTCCGTCGGCGCCCAGGAGGGTCTCGCCGCCGCCGTCGAGGCCGACGCGGCGTACACGGCCGACCTGGTGGTGAACGCCCGGGGAGGCGTGGAGCGGGGGGTGGCGGGGCTCGGCAACCTCGACCTCACCGCCCGGGTCGACCTCGACGAGCTCACGGGCTGGGGCGGAACGACGATGTTCGTCTATGTCCTGGCGAACCACGGAGAGAATCCCAGCGCCCACGTGGGCGACGTCCAGACCCTGAGCAATATCGAGGCGCCCTCCGCGATCCGCCTCTACGAGGCCTGGGTGGAGAAGGATCTCCGGAGTGCCCGGCTCTCCCTCCTCCTGGGGCTCTACGATCTGAACTCCGAGTTCGACGTCCTGGAGAGCGCCGCGGTCTTCGTGAACAGCTCCTTCGGGATCGGCGCGGAGTTCGCCGCGAGCTGTCTGAACGGTCCGTCGATCTTCCCCGTCACCTCTCTCGCCCTGCGGGCCAAGTGGCGCCCCACCCCCTCCATCTACGTCCAGGGAGCCGTGCTGGACGGGGTGCCCGGAGACCCGTCCCGGCCGGGGGAGACCGCGATCCGCCTCTCGGCCCGGGACGGTGCCCTCCTCGCGGGGGAGGTGGGCTGGATCCTCCGCCGGGACGGCGGGGAGGACGAGGGGGGACCCCGTCACCGGACTCACGGTCCGGTGGGGCGCCGCGCCTCCCCCGACGGGACCCGGGCGAAGGTGGCCGTCGGCATCTGGGACTACACCCGGTCATCGCCCGGCCTGGACCCCGACGCCGGCGGGCGGCGGGTGGAGTCCCGGCCCGGCGCGTACCTCCTGGGAGAGTGGAAGGCGATCGACGGGGCGAAGGACCCGTCCCGGGGCCTGACCCTCTCGGCCCGGGTCGGAGTCGCCGACCCCCGTACCAACCGCTTCGTGTCCTACACCGGGGCGACCGCCGTCTACAGGGGTCTCCTCCCCGGGCGCCCCGCCGACGAGACGGGGATCGGGGTGGCCGCGGCCCACAACGGGAATCCCTTCCTCGAGGCCCGGCGGGCGGAGGGACGGCCGGCGGCGCGGAGCGAGACCGCGCTGGAACTCACCTACCGGGTGCAGGGAGAGAGGTGGGCGCTCCAGCCCGACCTGCAGTGGGTGCTGAAGCCGGGGACCGACCCGACCCTCGACCCGGCCCTGGCGGCGGGCGTCCGGGCCGAGCTGCGGTTCTTCTGAACGAGGGTCGCTCGCCTCCTCAGCCCTCGGCCCCGGGCCGGGGCGGCCTCCGGCGCATCACCCGCGGCGACCGGCTCCGGCCCGCGCGGGACGGGCCCGGCGTGGAGGGGTCGGGGACCAGCTCGTTCTCGCTCCGGCGGCCCGGCCCCTCCCAGCCGCAGTGGGGACACCAGCGCCACTCCAGCAAGGGCGCCAGCCGCCGGAGCCAGGGCCGGCGCACCGGGACGGTGGCGTCGAAGCATGCCGGACAGGCGCGGACCCGGGGCACCAGGAGGAGGACGCCCCCCCAGAGGAGTCCCCAGCGCAGCGCCACCAGGGCGAAGAGCACCCCCACGTAGATCATCTCTCGCGCCTCACCTCGGGACGGGCTGGAGGCGGAGGGCCGGCGCCCGGGTCGCCGGGGAGGCCTCCGACGGCGCCGCCACCCGGACCGGGGCCTGGCTCGGGATCGTGGAGCCGTCGCCGAGCTGGCCGAGGGCGTTGGCGCCCCAGCAGTAG
>JABAHQ010005671.1_pt1 | contig 50503 bp, 43 predicted proteins | sample 7062091 | NCBI WGS metagenome assembly JABAHQ01 (sample SAMN14534359, study PRJNA622989) | marine sediment metagenome | biome: marine biome [ENVO:00000428]; feature: marine pelagic biome [ENVO:01000023]; material: deep marine sediment [ENVO:00002113] | place: India: Gulf of Kutch | collected...
GTATCCGAGGTGCTGGTTACATAGATATAATTACGAAAAAGCACTTCCGGATTGATTACATCCAAAAGCTGGACTAGGGAACACTGTTCGCAAAAATATACATCTAGCGGATATTGTTGTTCATTTACAAATTCTTCTTTGCTTTTCAGAAAGGAATTAGCCAAAGGAGAGGAACCCAAGGATAAAAAACGGGATAATAAAGTTGACCCACATACGCGGCAATCCGGCCGCTTCCGGTGTACTTGACCACGAGAGTTCTTTCTCATTACTTTAATACCATTTACTGTTGGTGGTGAGATGTCATGGAATTTATGTTTGAATTAGTGGGAATTAACTGCTTTGTTTTTAAAAATTGAGCGATTTTATGAGCGGCAATTTGACGCCCTTGCCGGGTTAAGTGAATTTGATCTTCCAATAAGTGAGTCTCAGGATCTATTTCATTAAGTAAATCCAATAGAGGAATATCAAATTCAGCACATATTTTTTTCAATTTCCGTTGAGGCTTGGTCACATATTCATAATCTCGTTCTAAATATTCCTCTCGTAATTGTTCACCAAACGGAAAAACAACCACAAAAACCTTAAAGTCATGTTCATTACTTAATTTACCAAATTCCGAAAAGTAAGTGTTAATATATTCCCATGGTTTATCTTTCCAGGCAGTATTAAAATCCGGACGATAGTCAAAAGTGAAACCATTACTGGTTTTGAATTCAATCAACGTATCGAAAATGCTTAGTTGATGACGTAACCAAACCAGAAAATGACTTTTTCGCGCTAATTGATAGAGCGGATTTTTTACAGTTTGAACCGCGGTTTCGGAAAACACGTAATTTTCACCGACAATTTCACCATTTTCTACGACAAATTGGTGTAAAAACTTGTGCAAATCATTTAGCACAAAACTAATACAGACCAGATCGGGATTAAAGGCCAGTCCATATTTTTTTAAATAAAGAAGTTCTTGGTAAGTGGTGTATCCTTTAATTCCTGCATTAATCACTTCAGTGGCGACCAATTGCGAATCATTATTTATTATTGTTTCTAAACGTCCAGGATAGGTATCATCCAAATTGTCTCCATAAAAAGGAACTGAATCCCCTAATAAAAGCAGTCGAAATTTTGTCTTTCGGCTATCAATAGGATCATCCCTTAATCCATATTCATTAAAGTCGGCAAAATTAGGGCGCAATCGATAGCCCAAATCCCTATCATAAATCGCCCATATTTGACTTGGATCTTCGGGCGCACTTAGTTTTTCAGTCAAACGAAAACCCAATTCCAACAAAACAAATAGAATCAAGAAACTTAATAAACTGATGCCAAGGTTTGTTAGGATTTTTTTCAAAAGTCTTATTTTTACCATAATCTTTACCACAATTACTATTATATCCAACAAAGAAAATTATAATGAAACGGAATCATTTGAAATCTTATAATTCAGAATGAACCCATTAATTCTTAGCTAGTTAGGCGGTGACAATAGTATATGCTGCCTTCCCTTCTTCTAGTGATTGACGAGTGTGCAATAAGAACGCAAAGAACCCAACCAAATATATAATTAGACCTGAAAGAAGTGTTAAAAAAAGGCCAAGAAACAAAGAAAGAATGACGCTCAGCAGGCCACCAACAACAGTAAAAAATCCATTTAAAGCCCAAGTTAGAGCTCCCTTGGGCTGGGATTCAACCCTGAGAATGCCGATTGGAAAAGGCATGCCAAGAAAAAATCCTAATGGAAAAATCATGAAGCATGAGACTAAGATTCTTACAGATATGGGTGATGCCAAAAATTTGTGAAACATATAAGAATGTGTAAATAGAATTAATAAGCCAAGCGACAATATTCCGATAAATGGTATAACCCAGCGCCAGCCTTCATNNCAGAGGAAATCCAATCAATTGCATCTATCTGACTCGCACCATACATAAGTGCAGCTTTGGTTTCCACACCGCCCGCACTGCCAATTATTAATACTTTCTGATCAGTATCACGCTTTAAATAGGGTGATGCCAAAATTTTTAGATTATAGAATTGCCCCTTCACTCCATGCTCTCGCACCTGTTCACGAAGCTTATGGTAGTCCCCATCAAATGGGTAGATGGAACTACTCTGAGCACCTCCATCATAAGCAATGTGTTTTCTGGATGATGATGTATCCATTTTAGCCATATTGACAACATCAATTTTTGAAATGGGATCCTACCGAGTGTACTCGATTGCACCTATCTTTCGTGCCTCCTTCACCCCCGTTTACTAGTGTGTTCCTCAAAATCAAAATATTTGGGTGAATGAAGGAACGGAACAATAATAAGTATCATACTTACAGCAAATATAACTGTTTTCCAAGCAGGGTTACCCGTTACCAAGCTAGCAGATATTAAAGCAAGTCCAGAAGCTAAATAAATTATTCCTCCAGGGCCGATGGGCGGCAACAATGGTACTATAATAATACATCCTATGGCCGCACCTACCAGATCCCAAAAATAGAGCGTCTGTATATTATGTGAATATGTTGAAATAAGAGTAATGACGATTAATCCTGAGAGGAAAAATGGCAGAGCGAGGACTAAATACATAGCAAAAAATGAACCAAACTGTAAGAAGGGATGTGCGGCAACCTGTGTGTAATCAAATGGAAGAAAGTTCATAATCGGACGAATCACAAAAAGGGCAGCAGCCAATAATCCCATGAGGGTAGGAAGGAAAAAGCCTTTGCTCATATATTTTTTAAATCGATTAGGCTAGCATAGACACCAGCCAAACTGAATGAAAACATGGCACAGGTAATAATCATATAAGCCATGTTGGTTGTCAACAAGACATCAAAGACACGAGTCAGCACCAATTCGGTCATTAAGGTGATGAGCGTTATGATGAATATTACTATATATATATATGACGCAAAAAATCTCCTTTATCAAGAGGAAATCGTAAATTTCTGTTCTGTCAAACTATTTAATCCAGAATCAATCTACAGGCAAAAACTTCCGGTGTACTATGCTAAGGCACGCCGGAGGCTTCTGTTGTTTTCTTTTCTAAGTTTGACGTTTTATGGAGATATTGTTTTTTCCATTGCAGAAATTCATTAGAAAATCGGAAAACAATCAAGTTTCGAAAAAACTCCAAACAAGTGGACATTCGCACATGTGAAAGCCCATTACCCCGCATTCGGGCAAATACATTTAGTTCCATGACTCTCAATCCCATGTAGTAGGCTTTAATCATGATTTCTGGGTCGAGTAGCCAGCCTTTACTTTTTAGATCCATTGCCAATATTACGTCCCGGGGCAAAATCTTCGGCACGCCATTTATATCTATGGAGCCAAGCTTCCACCACAACATTCGGATAAACACATTGTAACCGACCGAGATAATTTTCCGTTTCAGACCATCCATACGAAAGCGCCGCCGTACTTTACCCAACACCATTTCCCCACCAGCTAAAACCGCTTCAAATAAACGGACAACATCCTCCGCGTCAACTTGACCATCTGCAGGAATGAAACCTACCCAATGTCCTGAACACCTAGACAATCCGCTCAGAATACCAAAACCATATCCTTGATTCTTTTTAACACGGTGATATACCACATTGTTATGTTGAGTAGATAATTTTCTAATGATTTCTCCGGTTCGATCCCAGGAACCATTATCAACCGCTACCAATTCCAGTTGATACCCTTTTTTCCTGAATGCCTCTAGCAAATGCGGAATTGTATATTCCAAAATCGCCTCTTCATTGAAGCATGGCATAATGAATGATATGTCAGGTGCTGAATTCTCAGAAACAACGCTTTTCTGATTCTTCATACTCTACTCCTTGATGATTAGCTTCATTTTTTAACTGTGGATCGATTAAGCCTCTCTAGAAATTTGACAGTTTGCATTATTCCTTCTTTGATAGTAATTGCAGGCTGCCATTTTGTGATGTCCTGAAGCCTCTTGATGGTGACCGGGTCATGTTTCATTTCTTCCTGTCTGACAGGAATAGTGCCAAAATCCAATCGCGCCGCATTAATTTTTAAAAGTGAGGCAGCTGTTTCTACAAATCTTTTTACAGAGAGCAATTTGCCCGTCGCAAGGTTCACAATTTTATACTTATTACCATCTGTTAGACCCAAACGCAATAATCCCTGGGCTACATCCTCCACGTAAATAAAATCCCTCCGTTGGGAGCCATTTGTCAGAGGAATTTTGCCTGAAGTTTTTGTACATTCTATTAAACTTGGCAATAAGCGTCCCTGATTTTCCCCTGGTCCATATACAGTAAACAATCGTGCAGTGACAGCCTTTAAATTTGTTTGATCGCAGATGTTACACAAAAGTTTTGTTCCAGCTAATTTGGTTTGCCCATATAATGTGGTAGGGTGGGAAAGAGAATTTTCCGATAGGTTTCCATTAATGGCACCGTACTCCAGAGCTGTTCCAACATGTACGAGATTCAACCCCGTCCAACTTCGGTCGCTTGTTTTTTTGAGTCCCTTACCCAAATGGCCTATCAAGTCCTGATTAATTCTCTCGGCAATTTGGGGATCACGTTCTGACCTATCCACTCCATAGCCACAAAGATTAAAGGTAATTGAGGGTTTAACTTCTTCAAAAAATTTTTCTACCGTCGAAAATTCCATCAAGTCAAGTTCACTTACTTCACCGGAAATTTGATAATCGAAAAAAGTTTGCTTAGCACTTTCATAATCACGAACTGGAAGATGCAGTTTTGCGCCAATCTGATTGAGATAGTGTGCAACCCAACGCCCGATAAATCCCGAAGCTCCCAAAACAACTACTCTTTTATTCCGATAATTTTCAAATAAGTCAGACGGCCAGAGATTCATATATATTCGCAGGCTATAGTATCGGTCCGTTTAATGTTCCAGTCAGGGAATATTTTATTTTGCCACTGTATTATTTAATCTTGTAAGCAGATCTGTGGCAGATATGGGACCTTCGACAACTTGATAAGTAGAATTAGTCAAAGAAGGCCCGTTGACAATCCATACGAGGCGATTGGGGAAAGCCTTCAAGACTTCACGACGTACTTTCTTATTTCTATCCCAGGCATATACCGGCTGATTAGCATCGAAATTTACAGGATTATAGACTGAGGCAGAGATAAAATCAGGATGACGGTTGCCGCGAATTAAAACCAATGATTTGCCAAAATTGTATTCTTCAGCAATATTGCGTATATCCGGACGCATACTGCGGTAATGATGATATTTATCAATCGCCCGCCATGGGAAGAAATTGATCAAAGTGGAACTACTTAATAGAAATACACCAATTAATAAATAGGTATTGTTCACTGCAATGTTGTTGCTATTTCCAACCTTGTTAGACAAAAGCCGGATTCCATGTGCGGTTAATATCACACAGGGTATTATGATTAAAAACCAGTATCTGGCCCCAAAATCGGGACCGCCGTTGAACCAATACAAGCTATGAAGTCCAACAATAATCACAATAAAGGCCAGCATCCATAAATCAATAACCCGTTTAGATTTAGAAAATAAAACGATCAATATCAATATTAATGAACCTGTGCTCCATCCGTATAGCTCGATATTGATTAAAAAAAAATTTAAAACAGTATTTACAGCAACATCCCTAATACCATGCCCCGGAAAGGGATCGATTCCCATCCATCCCAACCCTTTTTCGGCTCCGAACCCGAGTGAATTAGAACCAGGACCGTAATACTTATCCGTATATTCCATGATGGGAAATTTGGTGGCTTTGTCTGTCAGGTACTTGTTATACGGCAGCACAACTCCTGCGACCATTAGGGGGTAGAAATAACCATAAAGGCAACAAGTATTATCTTTTTACGCCACGGTTTAATGCTCAAGGCAAAACTTCCTAAAACAATGGCAACAGCTAAACCCTCCAGAGGTCTTATTAAGCTCACTGCGCCTATCGCTGCTCCTGAAATTAGTGCCCATTTTGCACTGCAAAATGTCTTCATTCGTATCGCTGCTAATGCAGCGACCAGTGCACTTGTAAGAGTAAACGTATGGGTCATGTAATTCATTGCCATAAAAATATACCATGGAGACACACTCAACAGCATAATGGATATGCGGGCTATACTGTTGTCTGAAATCTCTCGAATTAATAGATAACTGAGCAAAATATTAATGCCGGCAAGGAGCGGATTAAGCAAAAACGGTAAATCAATTAAGCTGCCCAAAGCTAAAAATGCAGGCCATCCCGGTGGGACTGGTGAAAACCATCTTTGGTTATCCTCATCATAATACATTAAGTTGACATTAAAAGCCTCCGGAAAAGGCGGTAAATTTAGTGTAAGATGGCCTTCACTGAAATATTCGGCTTGATATAAATATACGACTTCATCCGGAATATGGGGATGTCTTTCGTAGGAGAAAATATTTAAAATTAGTGCAAAACCAAACACCCAAAGTGCACATAAAATGGCAAATCGATCAATCTTTTTGTGTTTGTCTTTTGACCATAAAGGAAACCATTTTTCAAATTTTCCTTTAATATTCTGTAATACTTCCGGAGGTATTGCATGAACAGCCAGAACAACAGTTACCAAATTTACTACCTGTATAAAAGCAGCAAATATGAGCTCAGCCAAATATTCAGGTATATTACGTGAAAGAGCTGTACTGGAAAGTATAAATATGAAACCTATTAATATTATTTGCCAAACGTTTAAATTAATTCTTATCCAATTCCATATTGATTGCCAATACTTACTTAATCCCCATATAGCCATAACAGTCTGGACTATAAAAAGACCTATTAATACTAATTGATAGGTATTTTCAATGCGATAGTGCTGATAACCGATTTGATTGCCTGCTTCTATCAATTGAAGTGAAATTGCCTGTCCAATTACTAGCAGGGAGAACCATCCTGCCGAAGCCCTCCACTTCTTCACTAAAGAAACGCCCAGGAAAAACAAAACAAAACTTAAAACAAAAGGAAAACAAAACACTCCATCAAGATATCCCTCTGCATCGCGGAGTTGCGCGCTAGATAAAGACCACAGTAGAAGCAATATTGAGGAAATTATTAACACTATTCGAGATAGTTTGAAATACACAAAAGAATTAGGAGCAAAAAATTTATCTATCATTGTCATATTTGCAAGGTAAATTTAAAACATACATTCCGCCACTCTTGTAGCGTTTGCCATCAACGTTAAGGTTAAATTTTTAGAAGGCAGAAATGGAAAGGTTGTACCATCAGCAAAGTATAAGTTATTAAATTCATTACTTTGACAGAATTCATTGCTGGTATGTATACCGTTTGTTGCTGACATCGGTATAGTACCTGCATAATGAACGCTTGCTCCCATTGGGCGAATATGAATCATCCCTGGGGGAACTATACATCTTAATTTTCTCAACGCTTTCTGTAATTTTTTTATTATTTCTTGAAGCACTTCCTGTTCACCTTTTTTGGGTGAATATTTAATTATCAGGTGGGTTTTATTTGTGCTTCTCTCCCTTTCTAGGCTAACAAAATTCTCATCTCTGCGATTATCCGAAACCATCAAGTTGATCATACCTAATGCGGCATGAATATATTTGAAAAGAAAAAGTGATGTGCGGAGATCAGTAGGCAGACTCTGAACAATTGGGTGAATCATGGCAGTTTTTAGCGTCGTTATCTGACCATGAATGTAGTCAGATTTCGTATGCTCAAAACCAATTGCCAGCTGGTGGTATTGATATGTTTCGGGATTATAATTTTTACCGATCAATGGCAGGTTTAAGAAAGGTACCAAGATTTGTCGATTATCCATCAAGCCGGGAAGCTTTATAATCTTGCCAGTGTTCGCAAAAATTGAATCTAAATAAATCTTGCTGGAAGGTAATGTACCTGCAGCTAAAATCAACTTATCAACATCGAATTCTACCTGTTTGTTATTTTTTATGTCAGTAGCAATTACACGTTCAATTTGTCTTTTGTGATTAAATTGAAAGTGCTTAACAAAAATCCCCGGAATATATTTAAAATTTGAAAATTGTTTACACTCTTCTAAAGTGAGTGAAGGAGTATAAAATGCATTTATCGGACACCCCCAGATACATCGTCCGAGATACTGGCATTTTTTTCGATTGCTTTTATCATGACTTAATACCGCAATTCGGGAACGTCCTAAGTAACAGCTCAGCCTTTTATTAAGATATTCTTTTGAGTCTTGATATTGCAACAAGAGGAACTTGGAATGCTCATCAAGTTCTAATGGATTCAATAATGAATCGTGGACCGGAAAAAATTTAGCGAGATCATCTTCCTCACCTGCAATCCCGATGCGCCTGGCTACCTCATTATAATATGGTTCAATATCTTTATATTTAAAGGGAAAATCTCTTAAGTCGACATCATTAAATGCATATGAGCCAGCAGTCCATGCTTCGCCAAGTCCTCCTTGAGCAAAAGAAAGGAGGGGCTGAAAGCCCCTTGAGTGTGTTGAAAAAGAATTTATTTTTTCAAAAACATAATTTTTACTAGGTGGAAATCCATAATATTCGGTATCATCACTCGGGTAAACGACTGCTTCAAAATCTTTGCCAAGGAAATACTCAACCGGATCTAGCAAATTTTCTTTAAGTTGTGGAAATGTGTCGTGAGGTTTTACATCAATGGATTGCTTGAAACCAACATCTAGCATTAAAACCTTGTAACCCTTTTTTAAAAGGGATAAAGCGAAATGAACTCCGCTTGCTCCTGAACCGACAACCACAATTCTTTCCATAAAAAGCTAATTGGTATTCCTATTTTGAGAAAACCGTTCTACAATTCGGGTTAATATTTGCAAGGGTAGCAAGAAAATAAGCGAAGCAAAAAACATGAAAATAAAATAAATTCCAACCCAAAATGTTTTAAGAACAAAACTCAGCTTGTTGGATGCTTCAGGTTTATCAAAATACTTATAAGCAGGACTCGAGCATTCTAAAATTGCCAATATTAAAATTAATTTTCTTTGAATCAGGGAATTTCTGTAAAATATTCTGGAATAAGTATCCGCTATTCTGGTGGCTGAAGGATGAAAAACTGCAAACTTCAATAAAATGTTGTCAAATCGAGAGGTGATGAGAAAATTGCCAGATTGATTTCCCTGTTTATATTTGTCAATAACGTATTCGGTTGGCTTCACCCCAGTCAAATAGAATGCAAAGACCATACATTCCTGAATTAACTTGTTGTCTGTCAAATCAGATTTCACCACTGTTTGCGGAAACACGAATTATTTCATCAGCATTTTTCATTTGGGAACATAAATTCTTGAAAATTCTATTTTCAAGAATTATACCGTCATTGTTAAAAGCAGCCAATTGTCCCACAGTAATGGGCAGGAAATTATACAAAAATTGTTCAAAGAGAGATAAAACCGGAATTACCAACTTTAAAGGAATATGAATCACTCTCGGTTTCTTGTTATAATGAAATTGATGAATCCGTTTAATAAAGTCTTCAATGGTTAATATTTCCCGCCCGCCTAACTCAATAGTTTCTTTAGCAAATTGCTCTTCATCTATAATTTTGAGAAGACAATCGACTAAATCATTAACAAAAATCGGCTGAATTTTTGTCTGCCCATTTCCAAAAATGAAAGCAAAAGGAGCTTTAGCTAATTGAGAAAAATTTTTCCATAGTGATCCATCCTTGCCTAACACCTGTGTAGGCCTAACAATAATATAATCTAATCCACTTTTTTTAACCATTTCTTCGGCTTGGAATTTAGATTGGGCGTAATAATAGCGATGTTTATCTGAGAATTTAGCGGCAATTGAACTGATATATAGAAAGTTCCGAATTCCACTCTGTTTACAGTTATCAATCAAAAGTTGAGTACCTTTGGTGTTGACTCTAAAATACGCCTCAGGTTTATGTTTGCCGGTTAGTGCGGCAAAGTGAATAACCATATTGCATTTCTTTAATTTGTCTTCATACTTTTTCCAGTCAAGAAGATCTGACTTTACTATTTCTAAATTTTGAATTTCTGAAATATATTGAGTTAAAAGGCTAGGATTTCTCGTTAAACAGACAATCTTATCATACTTATTATGTTCCAATTGATTAAGAAAATTTCTGCCAATAAATCCGCTTGAACCTGTAACAAATAATGAGTTTGTCATGTTTAATTCTTCTTTTAAAATTTAATCCGGTATTTCTAATTAATCTTCTGCGATAAAATATTTACAATACGAAATGCAGCATCTCCACCGCCGAAAAGTTTCTCGGGTTTAGAAGTAGGCCATTTAATATCGAAAACAGCTTGAATAATTCGCTGAGAGTGTGCGCCGGTTACAACATTCCAACCGGAATTCACAGTTTCAAGCCATTCGGTCTCTGTCCTGAGCGTGACACAGGGAACTTCAAAGAAAAATGCTTCTTTTTGAACTCCACCGGAATCAGTTAAAATTAATTCAGCATATTTCTCTAAGACCAACATATCTAAGTATCCAACCGGATTTATGAAATGTATTTTTCTATTAGTCTCTAAGTCTTCCATTTTATTCAGTAATGCATTCGTTCGTGGATGTACAGGGAAAATAACCGGTTTATTAAACGCTTTTAATGCATCTAAAATGTTTGAAAGATTGCTGATGTTGTCCGTATTATAGGCTCTGTGAACCGTTAACAAATAATAGGATTTCGGGGTTACTTGGAGTTCCTTTAGAATTGTTGAGCGTCTCTCTGCAATAGGGGTAAATTCCAAAATAGAGTCAAGCATCGTATCTCCGACAAAATGTACCCCATTTTCAATGCCTTCTCTACTCAAGTTGTCCACCGCCACTTTCGTTGGACAAAATAACAATTCTGAGCAATGATCTGTTAATACTCGATTATGTTCCTCAGGCATCCCTCGATTAAAAGAGCGCAAACCAGCCTCCACGTGCGCCAATGGAATATGTGCTTTACATGCCGCCAAGGCACCGGCTAATGTAGAATTTGTGTCCCCATAGACTATTATAAAATCAGGTTTATGTTCAACGATTAATTCTTCAAGCGCCATTAACATTTTAGCCGTTTGCCAGCCATGTGAACCTGAGCCAATACCCAGGTTTATTTCTGGCAGAGGTATTTTCAACTCCTCAAAGAAAACATCAGACATGTTAGAATCATAATGTTGCCCGGTATGAACAAGTAATTCATTGAAACCGCTTCCCCTGAGTTTTTTACTCACGGGAGACGCTTTGATAAACTGCGGTCGAGCACCAATAATGCTCATCACTTTCATGAATTTATTTACTTCTTTAACGAAGAGATGGGTGGTGATTTAGTTAATTGTTTGGCAGTGTGGAATTCTGGCAGCGATCCAGATATATAGCGATGCCTTCCCTGGAGATAATATGCCAAGCCGACAAGACTAATTAAAATCATTAATATGCGCCAACTGATTAATAATCCTGCTCCACCGTTTAAACCAACAATGTTGAATAGACTATCAAATGCTGCCTCCCCAACTCCCAGTCCACCAGGAGTAATGGGAACGCTGTTGGCAAACAGTCCTAACGGAATGAGTAGGCTCATTTTCACATCAGCACCAGCAGGATTTACAATCATAGCAAGGATCAAAAAAATCACAATTGATGTTGACTGTGCTACCACAGAAAGAAGGAGAGCTCCTAAAATAACTTTTTTACGAAAAAAATATATATGAATTGTATCAATTATCCGTTCCGCATAACCACCGAATGATAATTTTTTTAAAATCCAGGAAAATAAATGGCTGTCTCTCACATACCTTGTCATCATGAATAATGGTATCAACATTAGAAGAGAGAGACCAAGGACACTCCATAAAATTCCTTTTAAGGCAGAACTAGCGGCAATTACAGTGGCAAAAGCTGGAGCTATTAGCAGCGGCAAAATCAGCATAGCATACATCCCGATAGCACGATCCAATAGGAGTATTGTGACCACTTCTGTTCGTTGCCCCTGGTTGCCTTTGCCAGCGTAATAGAATTTAATTAGATCACCCCCGGCTGATCCAGGCATATATGTGTTGAAAAAAACACCAATTAAAGTTAAGCGAAAAGACGCATAGACAGATAGCTCAAAACCTTTTGTCTTCATTAATAGACTGAGACGAGCGGACTGTATAATAACGGCGAATATTAATAAAATGATAGTTAAGCTGGTAACATACCAGAATTCTCCTAAGCCTGCTAAAACTGACCAATTAATTGCCCCGGATTTCCATAAATAGTATAACAATATACCTGCAATAGATATTCTGATCAGGCTAAAAATAACTTGTCTAAATCTACTCAAAACTCTCTCTATTAATTTCTAATTTGTTAGGCGCTCTCGATTTTTTATAAGAAGACCAATTGCTTTATAGAGTCTCTAATTGGATTTGGCAAATGTAACACTGTTTTATCTGGTATGATCTTTGGCTGGTCAGATACCTTAACTTTCCTCTCAAAAATATGAATAGGAGGGTTGACAGTTGGATAATCCAATTCAGGATATCCTATCCAGGAAAGTTGAGGTGGGCTTTGGAAAAGGGCTGCCATCCGATACCCTAATCTCCCTTCCATTAATTTATCAAAAATTTGTGGAGGACAAGTATGGCTGTGCAAAACGCCCTCAGGACTGGAGTGATCTGGCATGATGATAATGAATTTAGGTTTTCGTTGCTTCCATCCCATTTCAATCTCGTGGACAATAGAATCATTTATCTGTGGCTGTTCGTTCGCACCAAAGTATTCAATAGCACGGGTAGTTATTACCCCTTTTTTCAGAGGGGGCAATTTCTGATTAGGCCCAAAGTATTCGATAGAATCCCCCGGCTGGGTCCGTTCATTCAACCATTCTCCCGCGTCATAGCGGGAATCGTTTATCATGGCTTGGGTTAATATCCCTCCACGCAACAATCCGATACCAATTATACTGAACGCAAGAATAATGAACGGTACTCGAATGAAAGATTTATTGGCTTCCGCACAATATGTAACTGCTCGAGCAGCAAAAAATGATAGTGAAAACACCGCTGGCATCACATAACGCAATTGAGCCAACCTTGCTGACCAAAACAATACAAGTAGATAAGTTAGTATAGGCAATGCAAAGAGAGCTATGCGGGGATCACGGCGTAATACCCAGACTATTCCTACGATAGAAAGTAGGAAACCAGGTAATGTCATGGCATCGATGATATAGCCGACAATTGCTTTAAGTAATTGAATATTGCCTTCAAGAGTAAATTGATAGGTTTCCATGAATGCAATGTTATCGGAGTGTGCCGCGTTAACACGTGCTTTGACAAAAGCAACATGAGCAAAGTATCGTTCGGGATCAACAACTAAGCCACTGGCAATCCCATAAACTAATGCGGTCACAAACAATGTCACCAGCGGTAGTTTCCAAAATTTCCATGAGAGAAAATTAGAATCCTGTTTGTGCTGCTGCCAGTGCAGCAGAAGCAAGAGAACAAAAGGGAAAGCCAAGAAAGAGGCAAAAGAAGGCTCTTTGGTTGCCAAGGCAAATCCGACGAAAACTCCCAACCAGATTCCCCTTTTTATTGTGAAACCTCCGACTATAATTCGTGCGAATACGGCTAGAGCGAGTGCGGTGAAAAACAATACAGGGACATCTACATTACCGGTACGAGCGTAATAAAACATCGGCAATGATACCATTGCAAAAAGTGCCGCAAGCACACCATTATAATGATTCCATAAAGCCTGTCCGGCATAATATGCAGCCACAACGATTCCAACACCCATCAGCAAGCTAACAAAGTGCGCAATTAAGGTAAGTATTTTTAATGTCCTAGTCGGATTCGATAGGCCATAAGGATAAATGGCGCTTGGTGAATTAAATTGGTCGCTTAGCCAAAGGTAACCTAAAAAGGGCGTATATGCTGCAACAACAATAAATGAGTATAGTTGAGGATAGCCAAGGCTCACCTTCTGGTTAAAACGATCCGGATTTGATTTAACGATATGATAAACTTCTGTTAATGGACCGAGTGGCGTTTCATCGTCTACACCCCATGCTTGAACCCGATCTGGAGCAGTTGCATGAGGTACTCCCCACCAGAAACCTGGAAAATATATCATGAAAGCCAGAACACCAATTGCCAAAGGTAATAGCTTCTTAATTGCACTGGGGTGACTGTAGTACAGGATATTAAATGTCATTAAATCTCTTTTCTGATATTTTGCCTGGAGTACGGAGGGAAAACAAATTTAGTCTTATTTTTCAACCGTATCGATGTCCCTGAATTGGTTTTCTTTTCGACTAAAATTGTTGATTTTCGACTGTGTAACTAAATAGGGGCCAATATTTAACACATCAAGATTGCTCTGCTGAAAAGCAACAAGAGCTTCCTCTGGCGTACGCACTATGGGTTCTTCATGCATGTTAAAACTTGTATTAATCAAACATGAAATTCCAGTTAGTTTCTTATATTCTGATAAGATTGCGTACATTTCAGGATTTGTTTCTCTTCGCAATAGCTGCGGTCGAGCCGTCCCATCCACATGCACAGCAGCAGGACAAGTCTCGATCATTTTTCTGGTACACCTTACTACTAGTGTCATATACTCGCAGGGCCGAAGTTCCCCCTCACGAATTTCAAAATACTCGGCTGCATCCTCATAAATACAGATTGGCGCAAAAGGCATAAATTCAGTTCTTTTCAATTGCCGATTTAGCCAATCATTTACTGACTGGTCGCCACATTGATATAGTATCGATCTGTTTCCTAATGCCCTTGGTCCAAACTCCATTTTTCCATCAAAACGAGCAACAATGTTCTCTTCTGCAATAAGCTTTGCAGCTTCCCGTGCTAGATTATCCGGCTTAGAGATTAACAAGTTGGGGAATTTTTGAAGAGCTTTCTCCAATTCTTCTCCCTGGAAGCGGCTTCCCAAATACATACTTTTAACCAAACCGGGTTTGGAAGCATTGATATTTAATGCTGCTCCGACACATAATCCTCCATCCCCCATATTTGGAAAAATATAGATTGATTCGAGTTNNTTTGGAAAAATATAGATTGATTCGGGTTTCAGAGATTGGGATAGTGCCATATTCAATTTCACATTCGCGAAGAGTCCTCCTGCAAGCACCAAATGATATGGTTGCCCATTATTCCCGGCAAAATACTTTGCTAACCGAACCATCTCCTCCTCAAGAATGCTCTGAAAAGCATAAGCTACGTTTTCACGCTCGTTTCCGGCGAGAAGCCTCTTCAAGGGTTTTTTATAGTTGCGATAATCAACAGAAAGAATATCAAATCTTCCCTGAAAGAAATCCTTTAGAGATGATTTGCGGATACGTAGAAATCCTTCCGCATAATACTTTTTATTAAGTTTGAACAGGCCGTTGCTCCCTGTAAAATAGGTTCCTTTCACTTTCCCGATCAAATCAGCCATGGGCTTTCCATAACCGCTCAAACCGGTAATTTTTCCTTCATGCCGCCCTCCTTTGAAACCAAGAATTTGGGTGCAGGCTGTGTAAAATTGCCCGAAAGAATTAGGATAGAAGTATGTAGCAATCCGGCGAATCGTGGATCCCTCTCCAACGGAAAATGTGATACAAACATCATCGCCAACGCCATCCGCAGTGATGATCAATGCCGGAGAACCATTGCCTGATCGATAAGCGCTGGCGGCGTGGGCTTCATGATGCTCTACATAAAAAATCTTGGGTGTGATGCCATATTCTTTTTTTAGGAAACTTTGGACAGCCTTGTAGCGGGTAGTTCGCCAAAAATAGAATAACCGGTATAGTATCCTGCAAAAATGTGGAAAATAATCATTAAATGAATGATAGTCCTTGAAATCTTCCCAAAGGCTCGCAAGCGTTTGGGGAAGCAAATCCTTCCAATTTAATCCGCCTATAGCAACAGCTTCGATATCAGCGGGTTCAATATTGGCCATTCGAACAGCCTCACGGATCGCCCCAACTGGCGGATATTTTGTATCGAGTTTTTTTCGTGTTAGTCTTTCCTCACTAATGGCGGATAATATTTTTTGGTCGCGGACTACGCTCGCGCCCGTCTCATGGGTTGTACTGATTCCAAGAATTGTCTTTGGGTTTAGATCGGGAGCAGAATCCGGCCATTCCTTAATAAGCTCCTCGGATGTGGTAAAGTTAAAGCTTTTGCGCACCTCGCTGATCATTCTACGCGCCAAGGCTCGCTTCTTATTCGAGGAAAATAAGTTGGTTGTGTATATTTGTAACTTAATTGGAAGGTCTTTTTTTTGGCTTTCTGCAAAATCGGTCAAATGAAATAGCAGTGTCAAATAATTATGATCTTTCTTAAATGCACTTAACGAGAATTTAAAGTACCATGAGGTAAGGTAGAAAATGTAAGAAGGGTGAAATGGTGGCAAGAAGTGGATAATAAATGGCAGAGGAAATTCGAAAAAGTTATGCTCCGGAAACATTAAAAAAGGTTCAGGGAAAATACGTTGTATCCCCAACCGCTTACGAAATTTATAGCTGGGGAAGATAGAGCTGTCATATTGGTAGCCCGCCTTTGTCAATAATTCTAATGAAGGGTAGTCAAGGGAGTACCCTGGAGCACGAAATCCTGCACATGGAACTCCCAAGGCATCCTCAATTTTTTTCTTTGATAATAGTATCTCCCTTTCTTTTTCCTTTTGCGGTATCTGGTTCAGATAAAGATGTTCAAGTCCATGACTGGCAATATGGTGTCCATTTTTAACTATGGACATAATTGCTTTTCTCTTGACGTTATCTTCCAAGTCCTTTGCAATAACAAAATAGGTGGCTCTGATCTCTTCCTCTTCAAAAAATTCCAGTGAATTTTCCACCGCAGAGAGGTAGAATTGATCTTGCCTACCAGCATAGGAATAACCGTGGGCTTTAAAGATGGTATTTAATCCATCCATGTCTACATGGAACCATACTTTTCTTCTAATCCTTCTGTCTATATTAACCCGCATCCAATTCTCCTATTTTGTTATTGATTCTGCAGCGACGACAGAATTCGCAGCGGATTTCTGGAGAAACTCACTATCATCGATAAACGCCCTGAACCAGAGTTCCAGACAGAACAACCCCCAAGTTTGTCGACCGAATCTTTGTTCTTTCAAAATCATCCTTTCCACGTTTTTGGGCTTATAAAGCCCGCGTTGTTTTGCCCGGTCACTCAAGAGAATATCACAGAGATAATCTCTTAATTCACCCTTAAACCATTCGGTTAACGGAACAGGAAATCCCATCTTGTCTTTTCGATTAAAAATTTCTTCCGGGAGCAAATGCCTCACAGCCTCGCGGAAAATTCTTTTGGTATCGCCCCCCTTAAATCTGAGTAAAGGTGACATTTTAGTAACCAATTCAACGATGCGATAATCGAGCAGCGGTACACGGGATTCAAGCGAGACACTCATACTGGTTCTATCTTCCACGTGCAGCAATGCGGGCAGAAGCGTATTTAAATCAAAATTAGTCATTTTATCAAAATAGCTTTTTGTGGAAGGATTGTTGAAAATTTGTTGGAAGGTGGAAAAGACGCGAGCTTGACTTTCTCTGCTCCAAAAGTCCGTAGTGAAAATGTTTTCAGTATTATCGATCCGGCTTACAAGTTTAAAATAACGGCGGTCCATTTCCTCGAAGAGCCCATCCCTCCAGAAGGTCTGTAATAATGGCTGATATTGTTGAAGTAATTTTAGATTGGGCATGATGCTATCCCAAGTAACCACAAAACGCCCTTCTTCCTGATTTCCATAGATAGCGCCCTTTAAACATTGCTCCAAGTAGGCTATCAGATAGCGAGCATATCCTCCAAACGTCTCATCACCTCCCTGGCCTCCAAGAACAACTTTAACATGTTCTCTGGCAATTTTGGAGAGGAAGTACTGAGGAAAAATGCCAGGCCCTGCAGCAGGTTCATCCATCATATAAATCAACCACGGCATAATTTCGGAAAAATCCTGAGCGGTCGGCCAAAACTCATGGTGAACAGACTGAACATGTTTGGCTACAAGTTGAGCATACTTTGTTTCATCATATTGAGATCCCTCACGGAATCCGCCAGTGAAGGTATGAAAATCACCGCTGTAGTTTGGGGCTGCCAAACAAACTACAGTAGAACTATCAATACCCCCGGAGAGATGCCCGCCAACCGGCACATCGCTCCTCAATCTCAAATTTATGGAATCCTGAAGTAAATATAGGAGCTGGTCTATGAAGTAGTCTTCTGTGTGGTGTGTATCTATTTCATAGTTAAAATCCCAATAACATACAATAGAGGGCTGAGAATCCCGATGAGGTCTAAAAGTCAAATAATGTCCGGGTTCGAGCCGCCAGATGTCTTTGAATAACGTTCTATCTCCCAAACAGAATTGAAAGGTCAGATATTCCTCGATTGCATGAGGATCTGGTTGAGGTTTCAGTATTCCAGCAGCTATCATCGCTTTGGGCTCGCTAGCAAATACAAATCTATTATTGTCCATAAACCAATAAAAGGGCTTGATTCCCAATCGATCGCGAGCAGCAAACAGGCGCTGTTGTCTGCTATCCCATATGGCAAAGCTAAACATACCATTTAATCTTTCAAGACAGCGTTCCCCCAATTCTTCATACAAATGTAAGATAACTTCAGTATCACTGTGGGTTCGAAATCTATGGTCTCTTTTCAAATCCCGGCGCAGTTCCACATAATTATAAATCTCTCCATTATAAACAATCCATAATGATTCGTCCTCATTGGTCATGGGTTGATGTCCATCCTTTAAATCGATAATAGAGAGCCGCTTATGACCCAATCCAACTGTTTTGTCTGTATATATGCCCTCATCATCAGGTCCTCGATGAGCAAGTGCATTCATCATTTTTTCAATTAAAATGGGGTTAAATTCATTTTCAGGGGTTCGTTGAACTATACCACATATTCCACACATTATATCTCACTCCTACAATTAATTGGTCTCTTCAAAGTATCCTTGTTCCTGATAAACAGCCTTTTTCCTCAATGATATTTTTTTCTTCCATATTTGTCCAATATCTCCCCAGAATGCGATATATTTAGCAATCAGAACAAGGTAACCAAGCGTTGTAATGCTCGTTACAACTTTGCTCTGACTTTTTTTCTGATCATAGCGCAAAACAAAGGGAATTTCGGTAACTCGAGCGCCCATAAGTTTACATTTGATTATTTTTTCGACGGTACCGGTAAAGCCCATTCCTTTCAGATCGATGAAGCGATTACCAAAAATATCGATGGTGTCCTGTATAAAAGAAACCCGATAGGCGCGAAAACCACATGTATATTCTTTCACTCCGCGGATAGGGAAAAAAAACTTTATAATTAGATTTGCTATTCTGCTGATTGTCGCCCGATACCAGTCCACTCCTATTTGCCCGCCACCTTTAGCATAGCGGGATGCAATTACCACTTCATAGCCCTTATTTATCCTTTTAATCATTGTCGGGATATACTTTGGATCATGGGTATCGTCACAGTCCATGCGCACAATTACATCATCGGGTTTTGCGACTTCCGCAATATATTCCATGCCATCGCGAATAGTTTCCCCTAAACCGCGATTATATTTATTGTTAATGACCTTTATCGGATGGCTGTTCACCAGTTCTCCCAGAACATCAGTGGTTCCATCTATGCTTCCATCATTTACGACAACCACCTGATACTTCAGACCCGACTCATTCATTACGCGGCGGATCTTTTCCATCAGCGGCCTGAGCGCATCCTCTTCATTATATGCTGGTAAGAGTATGTAAATCATTTGAATCTACTTCTCCCTTTCATTTAGGGGCATTTTCGGTAATTGATGCATGATATTCCATTAACGGATTTTCTGTGGATCAAATTAGGAAGAAAACTCCAGCACAATTTCATGATCGGCATGTCCTTCTTTATTCAATTTTTTAGCGACATGCGATAAGTCATATTTAGGAATTTCACCCAGTTGAGATGGATGAAAATAATTAGCAGAGCCCATATGGATTGCCATGAAAGAACGTACCAGTTCAATACCATCTATCCGAATACTCTTATCTCTTTTCAAAGAATCACGTATCAAAATTTTATCAGTTTGAAATAATATCCGTCTTTCCAGAAAAATTGGGACAAACCTCCTTTTGGTTATCAGGCGCGAGATAATCACCCTTCGAACTAAATCACCAAGCTGCTTATTATGAAACAGCGTAAGGTTCATAAGTCTCAGAAAAATAAGCCTTAATGGAGAAAGCAATTCCTGCTTAACTTTTCCAAATCTAGCAACAGTATGAACTTCTCTCCCTGCTTCAGTGAGCGACCCATTTTCGTTACGCAAAAATTGCGATGTATATATAGTCCTTCCTGAGCGAATAAGGTATCCGGCATCCTCATGAGCTATATTCTTTGTTGACTTGTCAAAAATTCGACAGATTCCTCCTTTTTTCAGATTTAAAATAGAAAAGTAACTTCGCGTACTATTAGCCAACATTCCCGAATCTGGAAAAAATTTATAGAAATTTTCATTTTGAACAGGCAGGGTTGGTAATTTGCGGTCATCTTGAAGATTCTCAGCTAAAGCAGCTTCCAAAAAAGTGTAAATTAACGGTGGCAAATTTTCACAATCGGAGATAGAAGGTAAAGCTACATTTCCATTATTTAATTTTTGACGCATGTATTTGGCAACTGCCGCAGCTTCAGGAATGGGATCAGATAAGATTTCAAATCCGGCCGGAAAATAGAGTGACGTATGTCGGCTTCCCAAATCTCCTCCAATACCGCCATTTGGTTGTAAGAAATGAGTATAAAAGGAAATACTTTTTTTTAGGGAATCAAGTAAATGGTTCAATCCAGTTCTTTTCCAATAGACAGCAAGATGAAAAATCCCCAAGGACTCGTAGCCGGGATCCGGTCCATAGTATTCGCTATACCAGCCGTCAGATGACTGATAATGAATAATCTGATCAATGATTTCTTCGCTTCTGCTTAAGTAATTTACGTTTTGAGTTAATTCATATGCATTTAGAAAGCCCACGGCAAACAGTGCCAAGTGATTGCTGATTATGGCATGCTTTTCTTCCCGATATAATGCAAAGTCGAAGGCTTTAGTCACAGCATCTAAAAAATGATGTTTCTTATTCTCGTCCAATTCATCTCTGAGGTAGCGAAATGCTTCAGTCATTCCATGCATAACCCCTAAAGTTGATCCCACATCTTGTTCATTAGGACTTGTGAGATCAAAAGATCCATTTCGATGTTGCATCTTAAGTGCATATTGCATACCCGCCCAGATCCAGTTAAAGAACTGGTTATTCTTAAAATATGGATTATTTTCAAAGGGGAATTTCCACAACAACGCCATTGGATATACAGAGGCTTGAAGCATAATCAATGGAAAATCCCGGAATTTCCATGACCAAAAATCACGATCAAAACATCCATAAGTTAATGAATGTGAAGATTTATCTATCATAGAGAGCAGTCGAGGAATTTGACTTAGGGTATACTCTAGATATGTACTAGATCTGATCATACGGGCTTCTAAATGAACTCATCCATTAAAATTTCTTCACATAGTATCTCATGGTCATACCTTGTGACTGAGCCATGCCAATTTCAATTGCATTTCGTCTCTTTAAAAAAAGATTGATCGCATGATTCTCCGGATGCACAACCCCATACCAAGTCTTGCAACCGTTAGTGCGCATAAATTCTTCCATTTTGTCAAACATCTTCTGAGCAATGTGTATCCCAGTTTTTTTCTTAAATTCAGCACTTCTATATTCGGGATGAACGCCGGCAACGATCCACCAACCATCTACCTCATCCAGTTGAGGTAATGTTTCTCCAAAAACATAGCGAAAATTTTTAATTACGGAAATTATAGTTGATGGTCTTTTTAACATTAGTGTTGCGGAAGTGATTCCAATTTTGACAAAATGCCGTCTGATCATTTCTCGAAAAATATGCGTATGATTGATAGTATAAACGCTAAAACCAACAATTTTGCTCTTGTATATCGCTACATCACAGCAGAAATATGGATTGTCAAGATTCAAACAATAAAAGATTTGATGAAGAAACTCCATTCCAAGTTTGGCAATGGAATATCCATGCATCTCACCTGTCCCAAACAACTCATAATGCATCTTCGCAACCACTCCTAATTCAGATTCATTTACCGCTCGCACCTCCAATTGCGAATCTCGACTTAATAGGGTTTCAGTTACTTCTATTTGATTTACATCTGTATGATCAATTGATTCTAAATTGAGGATATTCTCGTATTGTAAATAATCATTTACGAGATCTTCCGTCGTCATAAAACGAGTTGAGGAATCAAAATTCTTTCTGGCAAAATCGATAAGCCATTTTCCATATCTGGGGAAAAAATCAAAGTTCATCCCTCGAACGTGATAGTCTGTGATTACTATTCCGGAAACTGATTTTGTAGTTTTCAATAGATTTTGAGCAAACTCATTTGGATTTTCAATATTATTCTTAGCCAGTCGTCTATCAAAATGATCATCCATCCATGCGGGTGGTAGTTCCAACAAATTTAACTCTTTTCTTTCTGGTGGATAAAAGGGATGGAAAGGATGAGAAACTCCTCTACGAAAACCGGGATAAAACTCAAAAGCTAATGAGCTGTCATATTTAAATCCTGCTTGCTCATGCATGCAGAGCGTCTCATTGGGCGCTTCAGGATTTAAGTGCCAATAATGATGACGTAATCCATGCACTTCTGTTTGAGAAGCCTCTTCCAGGCGTGATTTTTCTTCCTTTAACGTTTTCACGTCATAATAGGCATTGTATGAAGGATGTAGCCCGATGACGCACCCACTGTCTTTAAGGTTTTCAAATAAATCACTGAATCTCTGACTACATATATCATAGAATGCATCTGGAATACCCAAAGCGTATTTTAGGAGCGACCCTTTCATGGCCATAAAAAAAAAGGTCGGCTTTGTATGATATCGTTTGGAGAACTCAATCCAATCATCAAACTTCCAAAAATGGTTAGTGCCATTTAGTAACGAAATAAAACCGCCTGTCTTTTTTAATCCACCATTCCACAAAAATTTTATGGTTTCTATCCATTTGATCATCTGAGGGTAATCCACATCGTGAGTAAAGGAAACGGCAACGGTTTTGCTGCCGTTGGTCCATGGTAAATCCAAGGGCCGAAGTCCTCGATCTTTAAAAAAGTTGCGAATGTAATCTCCATACTGGGATACCACGGGCTGTAAAAATAAATTGTGCTTTAGAAAGAAGGAATCATCGAGTTTGAGATTATCCCAACGATCACGCGGGTAATGGCTCTCTCTTGCTCCTGTCAACAGCCAATAAGAGGAAAATATAATATCATTAATGAATTCAATGTTTTGTTCGCTTCTTTTGAAGCTTGCGTTTACAAGTCCTGGAAATGAAATGAACGACAAGCCATCCTTGGTAAGAAGTTCATCGGGCTCCATATGAGAGACGTTCCCAAAAGATAAACCGCATGATCTGATTTCCATTTTTGCTTTGTTTAAACGCCCTGCCCTACCATAAAAAATATCCAGTGGCTCATCCTGATTATTTTTAACTAATGCAACATGATAAGGAAATCCTGCGATTTTAAGTAGCGTTCGAAATACATACTTAATTTCTGGGAACCATTCTGCGAAGGATATATCTATTCCAATTTTAAGGGGAACTGGCCTCACCGGGTCCATTTAAGTCAATCTCCATATGGACTTTTGAATGTTAATCCTGTGATTTGGATATTTTTTGAAAAGAATTATCATTCTGGTTCGGCAACTGGATATATCAATTTGCTCAAGCCTTAGCACTGTTTTTAGCGTTCGACGTCGTCATTTCCTGAAATCCGTTCTCATTCGTTTCGTTTTGATTATTTTTAGTATAAAACTCCTCAATAACGTAGAGGGGTCGTTGTTTGATCTCATTAAAAATTCTGCCAATATATTCACCAATTATACCTAAGCAAATTAATTGTACTCCACCAAGAAACAATACGCCCACCATGATGGTCGCCCACCCTTGTACCGTTCCACCCAACGCTTTTTGTATAAATACACTCCCTAAATATAGGAAGGCGAGAAGTGAGGCAAGGTATCCTAGCCACGTTGCCAATTTTAGTGGGACGGTTGAAAAAGAGGTGATACCATCAAGGGCGAATTTTAGCATTTTCTTGTACGGATACTTGGTCTCACCTGCGTGCCGCCTATCTCTTGAATAATAAACACCGGTCTGTTTAAAGCCTATCCAACTCACCAGCCCACGAACAAACCGGTCTTTCTCCCGGAGTTTTTGTAAATGATCGACCACCCTTCGACTCATTAACCGGAAATCCCCCACATCGATAGGAATGTCAATTTTTGCAATCCGTTTTAAAAGCCTGTAAAAAGAGGATGCAGTAAACAGCTTTATTCGCGACTCGCCCTCCCGGCGTTCTCGTATCCCAAAAACGACATCATATCCCTCTTGCCATTTGTCAATAAATTTTTTTATGACTTCAGGTGGATCCTGAAGATCTGCATCAATAATAACCACCGCATCTCCTTTTGAATGATCCATCCCGGCAGTTATGGCTGTCTGATGACCGAAATTCCGGGAAAATTTGATTATCTCAACATGTCGATCGAAATCCGCCAAATTCACCAAGTTTTGATATGAGCCATCTTTACTGCCATCATCCACAAAAATAATTTCATACGCATAATTAGACAACGAATATATGACTTCTCTTACCCGCTTATAGAAAGCTTCTATGACTTCTGACTCATTATATACCGGAACAATAATAGAAATTAGTTTCTTTTTTTTCATCTGATCTTTACATCATTTAAAGGTTGTTTTTGTTTGAAATCAATTAGCAACATTTGCAGGTTGATTTCCTTTAGCTAAGATTCGGATATCGGTAAAAATGGTTGGCTGAAATAAAATCATAGTCAGGAAATAAGCCAAAATTGCAAGGACGCCTTGCAGCCAAAATCCATAAGCCTGTAAGAATTGCACTGAAATGATTAAACCAATACTTATCAAACCAGGTTTTATTATATGTGGTAAAGCTGGAATCAGGTTAATTTCCTTTCGAACAAAATAGTAAGCAAAACTCCAGGTAAAAAATTCCGCAATCAGCATACTCCATGCAGCACCAGCGATGCCGTAGGCAGGGATTAAAGTAAAACAAAGTATAATACTTACAATAGCTCCTATGGCCGTGCTTCGAAAGTCCAATTTTTGATGTCCAAATCCGATTAAAATATAGCGGTAATGACCACTGAGAATAAAAATAGCGATCAGCCATACCATAATTTGAAATATTTTTCCTGCCTCCGAGAACATTGCTCCATAAATGCCATTAATTATTGGTTGTGATAGAATCATACCGATAACGCCAATAAATATCGTTATCCAGGACGTAACCCTCATAGAATGATGCATGAATCGATGCAAATTATTGAAATTGACTCCCTTGTATCTTGCAATTGAAGGTAATAAATTAAAAAGGTATAACATTACAAATGTGTTGAGTGCGAATACAATCCGATGAGATGCTCTAAACCAACCAACCCCTTTGTTATCGATCATTAAAACTCCTACGAGAATCGTCGGCAAGTGAAGCTTTAATGCCATCATGGCTTGACTTAAAAAAATTGGCAAGGTTTGCTTCAAAATCGATTTACTAAATTGGAAATTAAATCGAAAAGAAAAACGCTCTATCTGCAGCCGATAAATAATAACATTTAATACAATGGTGCCGAAAACAGAACAAACTTCAATAAGTGCTACGATCCAGAGCTGTTCAGGACTTCTAATGAAAAGAAAAATAAATAATGCAAAGATGAACTGACGTGTAATAGAGAATATAGCCACCCACTGCATCTTATCCAAGCCCTGAAACACCCAATTCAATAACCCCGGCAAGAGAAATAATGACAAGCCATAAAGTAAAATTACTTGCTTCACAGCAGCAGGCTTATTCAAAATTAAAACTAAACTAGTTAGGATGATATATGATGTACCAGCGAAAAATAGTCTAAGAATAATTACATGACTGGTGAGATTGGAAATGATCTTATCGCCCTGCGCTACCTGAACCGCGCCGAATTTCTCAGAACCAAAATCGACGACCTGTGACATCACAAATATCAATGTCAAAGCAAATTCAATTGTTCCGAAACCCCCGGGACCTAAAATTCTCGCCAGGAAAGCAAAGGCAGCGAAAGTAAGTATCTTGGAGATGACCTCCCCTAGGGATAAAATAAGAAAGTTTTTACCAAGACAAGATGACCCTGCGACCGACTTTTTCATTTATGCTGCGACGTCCCTCCGTTAAATATTGCTTTTTGATATAGATAGATCATTGACCTTCGCTCTACGTAAAGCCTGCGATTAGACTATGATATGAAACATCATTAATAAACAGGTTGGTGATTGTGTTTAGTTGAAATGCTGCGGATCCATATCCTAAATCCACCATATTCATAGAAAGAATCCTCTCTTTTCTGCACCCTCCACGGGTTGGTAAAATTTTGTTTTCGAAGTAAAAAAAACAACCATTGTGGGAGATATTTCAAAATGAAAGGCTGTAACTTGGGCAGTCTAAATCTGAAACCAGATATATGTTTATATTTTGCGCCACCTGTTTCACAAAATAAAACATTTAGGTCTTGTTTTGTCAGTAATGTCATCAAGGTTTCCTTACTGAAGAATGTAATGTGCGGCTCATCTGCACGTGGCGCCCATTTGTTATCAGGATATTTTGTTAAAGACTCAATCGGGATGTTAGGCACTTCAATGTAAAGAAGGCCACTGTTGGAAAGACGTTCCCGAAGTAATCGGACCATTTCCGTTGGATTAGATAGATGTTCTAAAACATGGGATAAGACAATGATATCAAATTGTTCATCCATCTTTGGTAAAATTGTCTCAGCCAGTTCCGGGTAAACCTTTATACCTAATGACGAAAGGTGTTTTATGCAGACATCAGATATCTCGATCGCATAGCGAGTAGAATCCGGGAAACATTTACCGAAAGCATGTAATATATGACCAAAGCCTGCTCCAATGTCCAGGATACGCACAGGTTCTGTTCCTTTTTGAATGTTGTAATATTGTGATACCAGCCTTGTAATGGATTCGCCCCGATTTAAATAGAATAAATTGTCGTAGGGAAAATTAGATACATCCGCCACATCAGATCCATAACGCCCCCCATATCGATAGTCTATAGCATAATAGTCGGCTAATTCAGCATTGGTGGGTATTGGCATCATTTGGACAAACGAACAATCTTTGCAAATGTATAACCCTGTTTTCCCGAATAAACGCTTTCCATGTTTTGAATCGGTTCTATATTTTCTGACAAACTTTAGATTGCTATTATTGCATAATAGACAATTGGAATGTTCATTCGTATGCATACGTAATACCAATTGAAAATGAATTCAAGTAAATTATAAAGCCTTAATTGTTATCTTCTATGATATGCTCTTTCATTGCTTTACTTTCGTGCAATCGCCAATATTAATGGTCCAATCCGAAGCATAATCCATTTACTCAAAGGAAGTTTTATAATCATCCTATATAATTGTGCCAGGAATTTGAAAGCCCCTTCGTAATGTTGAATTTGTTCCTGTGATAGATTGGGGATTTTCAAATCTTTAAATACAAATTTACTCTGCCGTAATAGAGCCTGTAGAGATCTAACAGTAAGAAGATTTCGTTTTGGTGGTATCCCACCTTGACGCTCAATATAACTTGCAGTCCAGCTTTCAGGTAAATAACCTCCTGCTATAACACCGGTATGAGGATCCGGCCCTATACTGTATTTATTGGGAGTGGAAAGGAGAAGATTCCCACCTGGCAATATCACCCGGTAACATTCCGAAAACGTCTTTGTTTGATCAACTACATGCTCGATAGTTGATTCCGCAACAACATCAGTAAAAACACTATCTGGGAATGGCAATGCTTCTGAGCAGGCACAAATTAAGGGAATATCCAGATTTGTTTCCTGCAAACGTTTTTTGCCGACGATTAACCACCGAAAGGCAATGTCAATGCCGATAGCACGCTTATATCTCTCTGAGGCCGCCACCAGAAGTGGTGCGGTACCACAACCAATCTCTAATAAAGATTCTCTCTTTACTTCATTATTAAATTTCATACCATTATTAAAAGATTTTAAAAAAGCATTGGCACGAGCTTCCCCTGCCATCAATCCCTGTTTAAACTGTTGTGCCTGATCATCAGTAACAACTGGAGTTATCCTATAATAATAATCTATTAACCCTTCAAAATCATAATCATCGAATTTTGCGTAAATTTTTATTCCCTTATCACGGTCAGCTTCCATATCAACATAAGGATCAGAAAAAACCCGGAGGTCGGGAATGTCCAGAATAATAGGAAAACCTTTCCCACATTCCTGACAGAGCAGCAGAGAATCCTCAATTCCGAAATATGCAAGCTCACCTTTACATCCAGGACAACAAATTTCTATTCCTTTAAATTTCATGAAGTTTTTTAATTAATACAGATTGGCTTTTAATAATCAGGCTTTAAAGTTGTTGCCGGACGTCCAGATAAATAACCGATAAATTCTCCCCACGCCCAGGCAATCCCCAAAAAAAGGATTGCCGGAATTGAAGTAAAAAATGTTCCGATCGCTCGCCTCTTTAAAAAAACATTTTTTGCAACTCTCGCCAATATCAAGCCCGGTAAAAAGACAGAAAAGCACGTGTAAAATAGACGTTTTATGGATGAAGTGGCAGCTACCCGGGTACTGGCGAAGAGGCGACCAAATGCATATCTTTCCCGGAACGCTACCTGATAAGTGAGACTTCGTTGCTGATCAACTACGACGTCAGGAGCTAACAATAAAATTTTTCCCTGCTTTTGCAAGGTCCAATTAACAGTTGTTTCGTGAAATTCCTTTTTCCATAGATCAAAAATAGGCGTTAACGCTTCTCTCTTATAAGAGACATTGCAATCAGTTAGATACATAGAGGGTCCCTCTTTCACCGGGGGCATATAACGCCCGAAATCGCTTAAATAAATTGCCCAATTTAATCTTGTATCCTTTCCATTTTTAACTACCGAACCACCAACCGCTGCTATTGTTTCGGCATGATGTTTAAGAATATTAGCACACCATTCCGGCCGTGGCAGGCAGTGATCTTCAGTTAGTGCAATGATTTTGCCCTGTGCTTTTTGAAACCCAATTGCTCTTAATTCCGCATAGGTTAGTCTTCCTTTTACAGAAACAAAATTAACATCCGGAAATTGCTGTCGTAATGCCTCTACATCAAAGATGCGATCATCGCAGGGCACAATAATTTCCTGACGCACCGCATGTTCTTGTTTTTGCAAGGCGGAAAGGCAACGCGGAATATACTCACGTCCACCAAGCGTAACAACCACAACCGAAAGTTCGGGAAAGGAGGTATTTAGTTCTTTATTCATCCACTATGGCCTTTATTAATGTTAGCAATATCTAATTGATAATAATGTACTTATGCTCGTTTCCTTTTCCGCATCGTAGCGAGATAGAACCCACTAAGCGCAGCAATTGAAGAAATACCAGCTAATAATATCAACAAAAACCGATAAAAAATATTATCTTTAAACAATAATCGAAGAATCGATAAATCATGTAAGCCAACAATAATATTACGAATTCGTGTATAGTGATCATTATGACTTACCGCCCCGCTTTTAATAGCCACATGAGATTCAAAGCCATGTTTGTGTTCAAATTCAAAGCGGTATGCCGGCAGGGGTCCTGCTGGATAACTCAAATCATGATCTTTTATTTGCCGGAAATCGGATATCCGGGGCAGGGGAGTAGGAAAATGTTCGGCCACCAGTTTAGTAGCAAGCTCCTTATTCATGGGAATGAATTTCCCCTCAGCAGCGTCCACGCGGAGCACTTTTCCTTTCTTGGTTTGCAGTTCATAAATAGTCATTCGCTTAAAATTTCGGAGACTGATTCGTGTGAACTTTAACTCGCTGCCAATTGAATGTTCAGCAATTCTTACCGCTTCTTTTGGTGTAATTTGAACTTCATTGATGGGTAATTCTTGAGGACGAGGATGAAGATAACGAACTGGTGAGGGAAAGGGTAACACCCAAATGCTGCCGCTAAAGGCCTGCCAGATTATAAAGGCACCGATGGCTACAGCTACCCAACGATGAAATTTGTAAAATTGCTTGCGTTTCCATGTTTTAGTTATCATCCCGGATTCTGCCTTCACTGTTCGGTAGAAAATTTAACAATTAACCGATTTCTCAGGTGATAGAATAAGACACTAAAATTGTTGTAACTGAAAGCCTTCAGTGTTTAAGGTAGAGTAATATGCAATTTCCATCGTTCGAAGACCATCCTCACCCCGAGCAACCTCTGAGGGCCTTTCCTGAATATATTCCATGAATGCTTGTAATTCATTTATAAAACTTTGCACAACTACCCATCGATAAGAATGCAGATGTTCACCAATGAACGTTTTCGGAAAAAAATATTGTTTTTTACGTGTTGATCCGGCAAACTCTTTAGACCAAATTACCTGCACAAACATTGGAAAACAATAGGCTCGTATGCAACCCAGCTTGCCGTAAATTTCTACCAACATTCGATAACCTCGCCATTCGTTCCAACTGGCCTGCAAGATAGCGACGCTCCCCCTTCTGTTCCGAATCAAGGCAAACCCGTTATCCTCACATCCGGGAAACTGCCATACAGAGTTGCTGCTAAATCCCTTTACTTCTGTTACATCATTAAGAAAATAACAAGTAAGATCGATTAAATGAATGCCATTGTCGCGAAGTGCCCCTCCTCCCATTATCTTCTCATCATGTAACCATTCCTGACCATGCTCTCTGGCAGAATAACCGGCATAGCTGCGGATGTGGTCTAATGGGCCAATAATTCCGGAATCCAGTAATTGACGGGCTTTTATCATCGAAGGATAGAAACGGTAATTAAATCCTGTCGCTAAAAAGCAACCCGTTGTTTTTGCTGTGGCTACCATGTCCTGGCACTCGGAGATGTTTTTCGCTAACGGTTTCTCACATAATACATGTTTTCCTGCATCTAATGCGGCGATACACATTTCTGCATGAAGATGGGGCGGTGTAGATACAATTACTGCATCAAGGTTTTCTTCACTAACCAGCGCTTGCCAGTCCTTTGCTTTTTTAGCACCAAATTTTCTTACCATTTCTTCCACCAAACTTGGGTCAATATCACAAACAATGGTTAATTCAGCTTCAGGGAGTTTCTTGAGCGCCTCGGCCCGCAATTGACCTATTCCGCCGCACCCGATTAATCCAAATCTCATCGTTTTTCCTCTTTAATATGCTTAAACGAAGACTTCACTAGTTTGATGTTTATTTTCTGTGATAAATTGAATGACCTCATCGAGAATTTCCGGCAGGGCGGTTTGCGGCGAAAACCCGGTAGTTCTGTTAATTTTAGAAATATCCGGTACACGTTTCGCCATGTCCTCAAAACCCTTCTCATAAGCTGTTTCATAGGGAATGTATTGAATAGGTGAAGAACTGAGAGTCTTTTGTTTAACTAACTTAGCCAATTCATTGATAGAAATCTCCGATGGGTTCCCAACATTGAATACTTCGCCAGGCGCCGCTTCAGAATTCATTAAGTCAAGCAAGGCATTGACGCAGTCTTTTACGTACAAAAAACATCGGGTTTGTTGTCCGTCGCCATAAACAGTAATCGGTTTACCATTAATGGCTTGATTTACAAATCGAGGGATTACCATACCATATTTCCCTCTCTGCCGCGGACCAACAGTATTAAAAAGCCTTACGATAATCGTGGAAAGCCGCTTTTCATGCCAATAGGCGGTAGCCAAAAATTCATCGACTGCCTTGGAAACTGCATAAGCCCAACGGTGTTTGTTCGGTGGTCCAATAACCAGATCATCATCTTCACTAAAAACCAGCTTGATGCTCTTACCATATACTTCCGAGGTAGAAGTAATCAGAATGCGTTTTCGATAACGGCATGCCAGGCGTAATACCATTTCTGTTCCCGATATATTGGTCTCGATTGTATTGGTAGGTTGTTGAACGATTAACTTAACTCCGACTGCCGCAGCCAAATGGTAAATTTGATCGCATTGTTTAATAAGCTCTTCAGTTGTCCGACTGTGTTCTACCGAATCAATTACACATCGAAAATTGGGGTTTGCTTCCAGGTGTTCGATATTACGAATTAAGCCGGTAGATAGATTATCTAGAATAAAAACTTCATTATCACGCTTTAATAATTCCTCTGCTAAGTGTGAACCTATAAAACCGGCTCCACCGGTGATTAAAATTCTCATAAAGGAATCCTTCTATTTTTTATCCCAAAAAGAATGTTGATATTGAATCGGATGAAAGCAGATTTATTTGGATCGAATCGTTACAATTTGATTATAAATAATCCCGATTAGCCATCCCATAACTCCTCCTATAATGGCGCCATATATCATTCCAATGAAGCATCCTGACCACGACACTGAATATCCGATAAAATATTGTCCCAATAAGTTTAAATGCATTCCCACATTCGGACCACCTTTAATCAAAAGCCAGGCGGTCATAATGAATACGGCTAATCCACCCAAAACAGCCATTACAAAGGCCAATACTCCTCCCTGAATCCTTGCAATAGCGTGGCTTAGCTCTTCATCCCCTTTAGATGTGGATCTCATGTGAATATCCTTTCTTTAGACTTTATCCAATAAGTCCTTATTCTCCCGCGCCTCTGCCCGACGCCTAATTAACAAAGCATAAGCAGACATTCCCCAGTTGCGCATGCGCGCGATTATATTACCGAGGACAAATCCCCCCAATCCCGCTTCACCGAATCCGATAAAGGCACCTTCCCAGGAGGCTTGAAATCCAATGAAATAATTGCCTAGCAGAGACAAAGTTGGTCCGATAATGTCGCCGCCTTTTAAGAGCAGAAATGCAGTTGCTAAAAATATTCCCAATCCGCTTACTACACCTATCGCTGTTCCCAAAGCAAACGGATCTAATGGGGCAAAAGCTTGTTCAACCACCTCGTCAAACGAAACTTCCGGTTCTTTTTCTTTTTCGGGAACGCGTGTTGGAATCATCCGGTCACCAGTCACCGTCTTTATTCGCTCATCTTCTTCATGGTAATCCATTTCAGTATTAACACTCCAAACGTCGTATGCCTCGCCAAAAATATTGTGTGCTGCATATACTGCGGTTAACATGGAATGGTCTTGATTATTGTATCGGTGTAATCCATTACGGCCGATGGTTTGTAAATTATCAAATTGATTAATATAGTTTTTTAGAACTTCCAAGGTATCATGATAATATTGATCATAAATCGGATATGCTTTTCTCATTCGGACCACAGTGCCATCGCTGACTTCCCCGCGTTCAATGAGTTCTAATTTCGCACATTCTCGAATCCCCAATTCGATTAATCTATCATTTGGCCAGTTCCATTCATCATCTTCATCCCATAAAAAGTATTCTAACCCTAAAGACGTTTTGTTTGGGTCCGGCACCATTTCCGGACTCCAGTTCTTATAGTTTTGAATTCGACCCATCCTTACTTCCGGAGTATGTATATAAATCCAATTATCGGGAAACACCTGTTTTCGATCAACAATTAAGACAACTGTTAGGTAATCACGGTATCTCAGCCGGTTTGCCGCTTCGAGAACTTCATCAGAGGGTGGGGGATCAAGGGCAAAAACCAATTCTCTCAAGGGCATCGACGAAATAAATTGTTCGCCGTTAAATTTTGTATATTCGCCTTCCTTATTCTTCGCATAAACCGATTCAACTCTTCCGTTTTTATGTCTTATTTTCACTACTTCCATATTATATAAAGTTTGATTACCTCTATCCGCCAAAATTTTTTCGCATTCTTCCCACATCATTCCCGGTCCGCGCCGGGGATAATAGAACTGCTCAATAAGGGTGGTAATAACTTTTCCATCTTTCGATGTACCGTTGCGAAATAAGGCATTGCGTACTGCTTCCGTTAATGAGAGATTTTTAATACGTTGTGCGGCCCAATCAGCGGAGATTTCTGTACAGGGAATGCCCCATACTTTTTCGGTATAATTTTTAAAGAAGATATGATAAAGACGATATCCAAAACGGTTGGAGACCCACTGCTCGAAATTGTCCTCATCTTTCTGCGGAAAAAATTTAGATTTGGCATAGCTCAGAATCACCAGTAACGACTCAACAGGCCCAAGCCCTGCCAGTGCATTAAGGGCTTTTAGTGGGTAGTCAAAAAAGTGTCCACGGTAGTGAATTCGCGAAAGCCGCGGACGGACCAGAAGCTCATCTGCAAGGATTTCTTCCCATAACTGTCTTATGTACGGAACTTTTGTAAAAAAGCGGTGTCCCCCTATATCAAAGCGATAACCCTTATAATTGGCAGTCCGTGAAATGCCACCAGCCTGACTGTCTGCCTCCAGTATGATCGAATGCATTCCAAGTTTATCAAGCTCATATCCGGCGGTTAATCCAGCCGGGCCTGCGCCAATGATTACTGCTTCAGACATTGTCTAATCCCTGACGTTATGTAAATCCAACATTAATTTTTTAATACTTAGATAGAACAAAGGTGAGCGTATAGNNAGCGTGTAGATCAAAATGTATCAATCCTCAACTACATGGGACTCAAATATTTTCCGGTATTGGTGCCATAAATTTTTATCGAAATTACCGGATTGATCCAAACATTCTATAGCCTTATAAGCCATATACAAAGCATGGTGAGTGTTATCATGGACAAACAAGCCCTGCCGTCCGAATGATAGCAATGAAGGGATATTGTTTAAATATTTATCAGTAATTTCAAAGTGTTTTTCATATCCTCTCTCATAAATCGGATAGGCGTGTCGTATTCTTCTGACTAACAGTTCAGTGACTTTGGTTTTTACCGGTATCCCCGCTGCGTTCAGAGATTTTAATACCAATCTTCCTAATTCAGCATCTTTCATTTGCCAGGTAGTGTCATTAACGTTTGCTGGCAGTTCTGCACATAGAGCCGTTTTCTCTTTCGGTTCAGAGGCATTGCTATAGTTTTTAGGCTCTGATAGCCGGGTAATAGGGATATCCGGTCCGGGAAAATAATGTGCATCAAATTCTGTAAATTGTGGTTGGTCCAGAAATAAATAGATTAAAATCATTGCTCTTAATTTAATTTTCTCAGCAGCCGCCAAGACATAACCAGGAGGCTGTGGCACTAAACTATTTATTAACAACGAAATAGGGAGTGTTGACCACACATGATCTGCTTCCATGGTATGCCAGTCACCATTTTTTTCATATCCAACAGTAAAGGCGCCATTCTCTTTAAGCCGGACTAATTTTACTCGCGCATTGAATATAAACTGCGCATTGTTCATGCAGGCTGCATGATATAATGCCTCGGAAATTTGTCCGTACCCATATCGTGGATAATAAAAAAACGGCTTCCCATCCATCGATCGATTCTTGGACTTCAAAAAAATTTTTCTAACCATTTTGCTAAAGGAATTTGCGGATATTCTCTTTTGTGCTTGAACTTTTGAGATTTTACTGGGAGGAATTCCCCATATTTTTTTCACATAAGGAAAGTAGAATTGACGGCAGATGGTTTTCCCCAACTGTTTTCGCAACACACTTTCAAATGTGTCACTCGAACCATTTGAAGTAGGTAGGGTAGGGAAGAGCTTGAAAAGTGTATCAATGGCAACTCCGAGTGAAAAATTAAGTGGCAATTTGATCAACAAATCAAGAGGCTGCAGCGGAAAGTGAATCCAACGATTTTGAAGCCGAATGCGCCCGTGACGAGGGCGTATTAAAAGCTCCTCCCCAAGAAGTTCGCGAATATCGTTTAAAATTTCCGGATCGCATGATGGATGTAATCTATGACTGCCATAATCAAGATATAATCCCTTATGTGCAAAAGAGCCTGAATTCCCCCCTACAGTGTTGTTTAGCTCAAATACAGAGACTTTTGCCTTCTTTTCTTTTGCTAATTTAAATGCAGCACCAACCCCGGCCGGGCCGGCACCTAAAATAGCTATATGTGGGTGATTTTTTGACATAGATCTCTAATTAATTTCATTTTTCACTTGAAGTTGAAGCCAAGACCGCTTTTAGCTGAGAGATTTCTCTGCCAAGTAATAAATAAATAGCACCTCCGATTAAACCACCGGTGATCAACACCGATTCCCAAAGTAGTCCCAGAGCGACGGCATTGGTAAAGGTTATATCCAGGCGCCCAAGCAATACACCTAATGCCACCTCTCGGACGCCTATCCCCCCCATACTAATCGGAAGCAACGCTGATAGTTTTGCCAGCGGCCAGACCAACAGCCAGGCAGTGAATGGTATCTGAATGTTGCATTGCGCCCCTAAGAGAGCATTTAGCCCTACAAAACCGGTTTGGATTAACAAGGAAATTCCTAAAACAACAAATGCACGTTCAGGATGCTTAATTATATAATCAAGAGGCTTTTTAGTGCGCTCGAGAGAGGTTTTTAATTTTGTAGGAAGCCAATGTGGAATTTTAATAAGTAATAATGTAATTGCCAGGAAACCAAGCAGAATAAAGATAATAAAAAATAACCAGAGAATTTTTTGGTCACCTTCAGAAACAAGGTGAGGTGAAAACCATCCTCCGATTAAGATTAAGATACATAGCGCAAAGACATCGATCAATCGATCGAATAATCCACCTAAAATTGTCCCTTCTGTTTCTTTGTTGTAGCGGATAGCTAAACCTGCCCTCACAATATCACCACCCACTAAAGAGGGTAAACACAAGTTCGCAAATAGACCGGCAAAATAGCATTTAAATGCAGTCAGCAGTGGAATCTTGCTTTGATTGAGAGTTATTAATATTCTCCATTTGAAGGCACCCAGTCCGTGACCCACTAAAAAAATTGCAACGGTAAATGCCCAGAGGTATGGGGAAATCCCAGTAACGATGGCCCAAAGTTGAGCGACCGGTAAAAATAAAAATAGCATGAAAAGAATAAGAACACTGCCAACAACTCGTATAAGCGGATGTTTTAACGCTGCTTTTATATTTGCATTCACAGCAAAAGCTCAATGAGATTTAATGCCTACGCTGAATCTGGCAATTTGATCCGAAAGGAGCCCCATTGCCCAAATTATGAAACCTCCTAAAAATCCCATTACAGCAGTTTCTGAGAGGTTACCAATAAACAGGTCATAGATAAATTTCCCTAAACCAATTAGAAAGAAAAAAGCGCCCAGTGGTAGAAAAACTTTAAGTGGATTAAAAAACACTATCGTCCTTAAGATTAACAGTAAGAAGTGGTATGCATCCATCGGACGAATCTTAGAATTTCCAATTCTTTCTGCATATTCAATGGGATGATAATACACCAGTAAATTATTACATAAACATGCCAGGGTGATAGTGGTTGTAAATGAAAATCCGGATGGAAGAATATGGAAAAATTTTTCGACCACAGACTTTTTTAACACCCGTAAACCGGAATTTAAATCCGGGATCTTCTGCCCTGCCAGGTAACTTGCCAAATGTCTTAAGAACCATTTGGCCGGTTTTCTTATGCTGGGGATATTTACATTAATCCCAATTCGTGCGCCCACCACCATATCATAATCAGCCGCTTTGTCTAGGAGTTGCGGTATTGATTCTGCAGGATATGTCCCGTCCGCATCAATGATGACGATGTATTCTGTTTCAGCATGTGATATACCAAGTTTTAGTGCAGCACCGTAGCCGCGATTTTGAGGCGATTTTAAAACTCGAACATTGTCCTGAGCTGCCTTTTCAGGTGTGCTATCTGTGGAGCCATCATCAACTACAATGATTTCATAACTCCAATGCGTCTCATTCATCGCCATTTTCACAGAAGAAATTTGATCTATAATGCTATTTTCTTCATTGTAAGCGGGGATAACTAGCGTCACCTTATTTTCAACAACCCTACTCAGCTTATTGATTGTTGCTACTTCTGTTTTAGAGTCAACCGATATTTGCCGATTGACTACTTTATATTGACTTGCCATTTAGCCTGATCCTATAAGGGTTTGGTGGATATTTAGTGACAATTGACCATTTATACATCAATTACTGGCAGTTGCTTTTGATTTACAGACAAATATATCTCCATCACCGACAGTGCCGTCGAAGCTTTTGACAGTGACAAATTGAGTTTGAATAACCTTCCAGACCTCAGGAAGGCGCGATTCCATATAGATAGGAAATGTATAAACTAGCCAAGTGGTTTTTCCCTCTGTCAAAATAGATTCTAACTTTTCCACCGAATTTACTGCTTCCCATGGCATTTTATAATAGTTCAAATAAGGGAATTTGGTTAGTCCTACAGTTACTACAAATTCATTGCTGTGTTTATGAGCCTCGATATATTCTAATGCTCCCATGTAATCTTGTTTAGGCTTATAAATATTGGGAATCGATATAATAGAAAACAATATGAATACCGCACATATCCCTGTACCTAAATTTGTACCATTAATAGTATTACGCACAATTTTGGGTAACATCCTTAAGGTCAAGTTGCCGAAAATGGTGGCGCCACGCACAATGATTAACAACAAAAACCCAAAGCAAAAAAAGAAAAATCGTGGCCATATATTATGTTGCAGGGCTATCATTACAATTAATCCAAGAACCCCTGGAAGTAGAAAAATTGCTAAGGCAAACGGATTTTCTCGTAAATAGCTGTATAACCCTCCTCCCAAAATAATGACTGAAGCGATAACGCCGACAATCATTTCGCCAAAACCCAGCTTCATTCCTTGAATAATTTCTGCAATCGTCCATAAGGGATTGGTCCACTGTGAACTTACCTGGCTTTTTTCGCTAAAAAAGTGCTGTATCATTTCTGATAAGACCGGTAAAAATAAGAACAGTACAAATATTGCTGTCAGTCCAAATCCCCACAAAAGCGATGTCTTTAAAAAGGATTTGTGGAGATGTCCTTTTGATTTTCTATAAGACACTTCACAAAAATACAGTATTGCATGAGATATAAGAACAAAGCCCATTGTAAGATGTGTATACACGCCAAGGGCCGCACTAACAGAATAGCCGCTCCAATACCTCGGTTGAGATTCCCTGATACTCTTCAAGAAAAAATAAGTACTGAGCAGTGTCCAGAATAAAAGCCCCGTATAGCCGCGTGCATTTTGTGAAAACCAGATATGATGATAGGAAAAGGTCAGAAGAAAAGCCGCTAGAAGGGATTCCCTACAAGACGTTAATTCTCGCCCTAATAAATACACTATTGGAATACTGGCAAATCCAAAAAAGACAGCTGGTAAACGGATTACCCAAGCTTCAACGCCAAAAACAGAGATGGCAATATGAGAAAGTATAGAATATAAAAAATGCTGATTTTCAGAAGGATAGGAGGATACGATTTCTAAAAATGGCAAAGTGACAAACTTTACCAGAGTTACAATCTCATCATACCACAGGCCTTGATTCAAATACAGAGTTCGTAAAACAGCTCCTAATAACGTAACAACAGATATAGCCAGCCATGGGTATGAAATACGTTTACAAATCATGTCTAGGGAATTTCGACAATTCGACAAAATTGAAGTGGTGTAGTGAAGCTGGATAGGGGAGTGAAAAACTTATAGCTCCGCCACGTGAATCACAAAAGTGGCTCGGAGAAACTTATATTGAAACTATCGGAAGCAGGAAAATATTATTGATATATTTTTGGATGGAACTTATTTATTATCATCTTATCGCTATTATCAATCCTAGCGCAGTTTAAAAAAACGATTTCCTACTACACTATCTTTCAAATACAACATAAACTATAAATACATAATTAAATTCTGGATTGACTAAAATCACAGTAATCAGTAAACATATTTTTGTTGTATGATCTATATGATAGGGGAGTAGACGCAAGGGGTAATCAATAGTGTTGGCGGTTGATATCCAACTTTACATAATATATATTATATTAAAAATCCCGTATTAAAAACTTCCCAGTTTACACTTGTCTCAAAGCTCCCTACTCTGATTTAAAGTGAATTTTGTCGAAATGTATCCAAAAGAGATAATAGCTTTTCAAGTTCTGCTATTCTTTCCGGCTGGTGATCATAACTGGAATAAGAATAATAAAGATTCCTCAATACTCTCCGCAGGATGTCCAAATTAGTGCAACCTTGTAAAATTTCCTCCCGGTTATCTGTGCCAATTTCACCAAGATAACTCAAACAAGCTTGACGCGTGTAAACTTTGCCTTCATAGAATGGATCAAAAAAAATTTCATCTTCACCGTTGTCAAATTTTAAAATAAAATGAGCGGGCATAGAAACCCCGAATACGGGGCAATTCAGTCGCTTTGCAATCAACATGTATAAAATTGACAGCGATATGGGGATCCCCTGCCCTGTTTCCAATATTCTATGAAGATAAGAATTATTTGGATTATGATAATCGATCTGGTTGCCTGTAAAGTGATACTCGCCGAACAAAACCTGATTGATGTGATCGATGAAACTTAACGGATGGCCATAACGCGGAATATCTACTAACACCCGTTCAGCAATTTGATCTAATTGCAAGCTTAAATTATGGCAGGATACATCCGGCATATCCCAGAAAGAAATCAATAAAAAACCCTTTTCCAGATCAATTTCATCCATCGGTATCTCTAAAAGTTGTTCAAATGCATTAAGTATTAGTTCAAAATGAAGCTGACTGATAATTTTATTGTAGTGCTTTCTTGCCAATATGGACAATGAATGAGAATATTGCTCTTTATTTAAGGTGATTTCCAACGCATTATTTAAAATCTCCTCGCGGAGAATTTTTTGTATCTTATAACTGTCATCATCTAAAAGTTTAAAAAGATGATTTAGTTTGGTATTGACTTCCAGTTTTGTTTGCATGATGGCACTATTAATTTTGTCTAACAATAACTCTTTTAGATCTTTAAAAAGCTTCGGTCTGATCTACGTGGCTCTCATCATGTTTAGCGGTATCGGCAAACTTTCCGTAATTTTTTAAGAAGGTAAGTTTTACCGTCCCCACGGCCCCGTTTCGATGTTTGCCAAGGATTATTTCTGCAATATTTTCGACTTCTTTATACTTGGGATCTTCCTGGTCTTTAAGATAAAACTCTTCTCGATACACAAACATCACCAGGTCCGCATCTTGTTCTATTGCACCACTTTCCCGCAAATCCGATAGCATCGGCCGTCGATCCGGCCGGGCTTCAACCGCCCGGGAAAGCTGCGACAGGGCGATAATCGGAATATTCAATTGCTTTGCCAATGATTTTAAGGAGCGAGAAATATAGGAAATCTCTTGCTGGCGATTATCCATGCCTTTGGGCGCGTCCATCAACTGCATGTAATCCACAATGATCAGTCCCACATTCCTTTCCAGGGCCATGCGCCGCGCCCTGGCGCTCAGTTTGACCATGTCTAATCCAGCTGTATCGTCAATATAGATCGGCGCATCAGCCAGACGACCTGCGTATCTGGAAAGCTTCGGCCATTCATTCTCTCTCAAACGCCCGGTTCTTAATCGCTGCGAATCGATCATGGCTTCGGCACACATGAACCGCTGTACCAGTTGCATATCGCTCATTTCCAGGCTGAATATTCCCACCGGAATGTTGGCTTCCATTGCCGCATTCCGGGCAATGTTCAAACAGAAGGCGGTCTTCCCCATGGACGGTCTACCGGCCAAAATAATCAAATCACCTCTTTGAAATCCGGTGGTCAGATTATCCAAGGTGACAAACCCGGAAGGCACACCGATGACACCTTTATGTTCCAAGTGATGTAACCTTTCCAGTTCCGTAAAAGCGTCATTCAGGATGATGCCGAGTTCCTGGTAAGTACTCTGCTTTTGCGTTTTTAAGATATCGAAAATTTCTTGTTGTGCCTGGCTGAGAATGCTTTCCACATCGGATTGTTCATCATACGCATCTTTGATAATTTCGGTACAGGAGTGAATTAAATTACGTAATATGGCCTTTTGTCTTACAATTTGTAAATGATATTCAATATTCGCTGCCGAAGGGACCAACGAAGCCAATTCGGCTAAATAATAAGCGCCACCGATGGATTCCATTGCATCCTGGCGGTTTAATTCTTCCGTAAGTGTAATCATATCAACGGGTTCATCTTTTCTATACAGTGCAATCATGGCTTCAAAAATCACTTTATGAGCTTCCCGATAGAAATGCCCGGAATCGATTTCTTCCAGCGCTATTGCGACCGCTTCGTTATCCAGTAACATTGCGCCCAGAATATAGCGCTCCACATCTACAGCCTGCGGCGGTACTCTTCCGCCCTGTTCAAGGGTTAAATCGGCATCTTTCTTTCGACGTGAGGAGTCGCTTTTTCGGTTAGACTTTTTATTATTGGCAGCCATCCTTTTGCCCTGGTTAAATGCTTGCGGTTAAAGTGAATTTTAATGAGTAAATGCATTTTTATAATAATCGATAATGTATTCCATGTCTTCAACTGCCTTTTCATACATGTTCATATTGCGCAGAATATAAGCCGGATGATAGGTAACAATCAACGGCATGCTTCGGTATTGCCATATTTTGCGGCGCATTTCTGATAAACTCATTTGATTATTTAAGAGATTCTGTGCAGCCACTCTTCCAACTGCCACTAACAATTTGGGCTGAATCAGTGAAATTTGCCGGTGGAGATAGGGGATACATTTTCCAACCTCTTCCGGTAACGGATCGCGATTGTTTGGAGGACGGCATTTTAGAATGTTTGCGATGTACACATCCGAGCGTTTTAGTTGAACCGCGTTCAGCAGTTCGGTCAGCAGCTTTCCGGCACGCCCAACAAAGGGAATCCCCTGTAAATCTTCATCCTGGCCGGGTGCTTCGCCCACAAACATAATCTCGGCATGTTCATTCCCGGCACCAAAAACAAAATTCGTTCGCGACTCACAAAGAGAGCACTTGGTGCAATTCTCAATTTCTTTGTTAAATTTTTGTAGTGGAGATGACGAATTTGCCGATTTTGATTTAGCTGTATCATTCATTGCGGACTTCAGAGAATTCTGTAATTGGAAAATTAAGCTGGCATCTTCAATATAGAGTTCATCGCCATATAGATCGCGATACCATTCCAAAAATCCGCTAATTTTTTCTTTCAGAGATTTATCCATCTTCCCTACTCTCCTTTTGTCAAAAAATTAAAAATTTCGCAGGCCACATCCAACTTATACATCAAATTTAATTCTTTTTTTTGATCAGCTTTCAACATGGTCACCTTGTTGGTTTCGGTTCCAAATCCGGCACCTTTTTCCAGCGGATTGTTTAAGACAATCATGTCCAGGTCTTTGGCTTTTAATTTCTTTAGCGCATTTTCTTCTGTGGCATCGGTCTCCACCGCAAATCCGACCAATTGTTGATGTGGTTTTTTCAATTTGGAGGCTTCTTTTAAAATATCCGGGGTCTTTTTCAATGACAATGTCAGTTGATCATTTCCTTTTTTAATTTTTTTCTCTGAAAAACTTTCCGGTTGATAATCCGTTACTGCCGCAGCACTGACAAAAATGTCTACATCGACGAATTTGGTCCGAACTGCTTTATACATATCTTCCGCTGAAATTACATCAATATAACTTATATGTCTTGGTATTACAATATTTACAGACCCTATAATCAGTAAAACTGCTGCCCCACGGGCGTATGCTTCCAATGCCAACGCAATTCCCATTCTACCACTGGACCGATTGGTTAGCATACGTATCGGATCCAAAAATTCCTGCGTAGCGCCGGCGGTGATTAAAACTGTTGTTCCCTCTAAATCTCGTGGATAAGGATGCATGGCCTTGTACACATCTTGAAGCAAATATTCCAGTCGGGCTAATCTACCCATTCCGGAATACCCCTCAGCTAAAAACCCTTCTTCCGGAAAACAGATAATTTTTCCCGCCGCTTCAAGTTTTTTGATATTCTTCCGAACGGCAGCGTTATGCCACATATGGGTATTCATGGCCGGTGCCAAAACGATCGGGCAGCTCAGTGCCAAGATTGTGGTGGAAACAAAATCATCAGCAATACCGTTTGCAGCCTTTCCGATGATATTTGCCGTGGCAGGGGCAATTATGGCTACATCGCTCCAGTCGGCCAGGTCAATATGATGCGTTCCTGTGAATCGAGCATGGGGAAACATTTCCGTATACACCGGATTGCCGGATAGAGTCTCAACTGTCAGTTTGCTGATAAACTTTTCAGCGCCTTCTGTCATCATTACTCGCACCTCAGCCCCGTGGCTCACCAGATAACGAATTAACTCGCAAGATTTATAGGCGGCTATGCATCCGGTGATGCCAACCAAAACATGTTTATTTTTAAATTTAGCAGTCGGTAACATTCTGTTTTTTCTTCTGTTAGTTGCGGACAATCCGCTCGATTTGATCGATGGTGCAAACCAAATCCTCATTCACGACTTCATGATCAAATAAAACGGCTTTGGCGTATTCTTCCGGCAACCGTTCCAGTCTTTTTTTAATCTCCGATTCGTCATCCGCTTTGCGGTTTTTCAGGCGCTCTTTTAATTCTTCCAAAGAGGGTGGGCGTATGAATATCAACAATGCCTCAGGATATTGCTTTTTAATATTAATAGCGCCATTTACATCAATATCGAATAAGATTATGTGACCTTGCCTTAGCATGTCATCAACAGTGGATTTGAGAGTGCCATAATAATTTCCATGAACTTGTTCATATTCAAGGAATTCGCCTGCTTCAACCTTTTTTAAAAAATCATCTTCCGATAGAAAAAAGTAGTCCCGACCGTGTATTTCATTATCCCGCGCTTTGCGGGTGGTCGCTGATATGGAGAGCTGGAAATCCGGATTTCTCTCTAACAATTCTTTACAAATGGTTGTTTTACCAGCACCGGAGGGCGCTGACAAAGCGACTAATTTAGCATGTTGGGATTTCATAAAATGTCATTGTTTGACTGGTAATTCATTACATTCGTTAATTAATTTTGGAATTTGTTTGAACATTGGTCCTCGGAATTTGGTGCTTTTCCGATGGTTACTCAATATTTTGAACCTGTTCTCTCATGCGTTCGATTTCTTCTTTAACGGTGACAATCCGATGACTGATGTCAATCAGACTATTCTTGGAAGAAATGGTGTTGGATTCACGATGCATTTCTTGTAAAATAAAATTCAACTTTTTTCCAATGGGTGACCCCTGGGCTAAATTTTTTCGGAATAATCGGATGTGACTTTGCAGACGCACCACTTCTTCACTGATGTCGACCCGGTCGGAAATAATTGCCAATTCCATCTCCATACGATTTTTATCAATTTTCTGTTCATCAATTAAGGAGAGAAGGCGGTGATATAATTTATCAAATTCTTGTTTTGCATTTTCTTTGCCCAACTCGGTTATTTTTTGAGATAATTCATCAATAGAAGACAGGCGCTTTTCTAAATCGTCCTTTAAATGATTCCCTTCAGTGGCCCGGCTGAGATTTAACTGATCAACCGTATTGTCAACCAACTTGAACATCGTGTCCTGTAGCGCTTTGTCAATTTCAGTTACTTCTTCAAATGAAAGCGCATCTTTAAATTCTAAAATGTCAGATACCTGAACAGGTTGATCGATATTGGCGATACTCCGGATTTGATCGAGCAACTGCTTATACATGCGAACAACGCCTTCATTCACTTGTAATTTTTCGATTGGCGACTCCTGAGAATCGATGGTAATGGAACAGGTAATTTTACCTCGCTTTACTTTTTTGCGGATAATGGTTTTTATAGAATCCTCCCAATCCTTTAAAGTCAGCGGGAGCTTAACGGAAATTTCCAAATATCGGGAATTAAGCGATCTCAGCTCGCAAGTGATTTCGCGAGTTTCATTTTGTACTTTTTCAGCGGCAAATCCGGTCATGCTATATACAGTGCCCATATGGCAGATCCTTTAACTATTCTAAGGGATATAAAGTAAATTTCTAATTCTAATTACCTGCTGCGTCCTGCTTAAATTACATTAAGTCTCAGTTTTGACTGAATATACAAGGGATCATATATTGACGCAAATGTTTTCACAAGTGTGAATTATTTGGCAAACTCAACAAGCCTAAAATAATCCCCTACCCTATCCGCAGTCCACAGAAACTATTATTTGTTAAATTAATTTTAATTTTATAATTTTGAAGCCTTTTCTGACGAATACTGATTTAGCGAATCATGTACAAATTCAATAGCGCAAATACATTAAGGAGAAAAATAGATGCATTATTTGGGCAAAATAAAAGTTACACCAAGTTTACCGGAAGAGATAACCCGATTAACCGATTTAGCTTATAATTTATATTTTTCCTGGACGCCTGAGGCCCGGCAACTCTTTCGACTGATCGACCCACAATTATGGACAAAATTGAATCATAATCCGGTGAAATTTTTGCGGGAAGTTCAGCAAAAAGAGCTGGAAAGATGTGTCAGCGATCCGGCGTATCTTTCTACTTTTAAAAGAGTAATGGCCGAATTCGATGAATATATGAATGCCGAAAAGACCTGGTTTATGCAAAATCATTCCAAACACAAAAATAAAACCATTGCATATTTCTCGGCGGAAGTTGGTATTCATGAATCATTGCCCATTTATGCCGGTGGCCTGGGAGTTTTATCCGGGGATCATTTAAAAGCTGCCAGCGACCTGGGGGTACCACTGGTTTGCGTGAGCTTGTTCTATCATCAAACCTATTTTACGCAGCAAATTGACGCTCATGGCAATCAGATTGCTCTTTATATTCCTATTAATCCTGATGAACTCCCCCTTTTTCCAGTGCTTAATAAAGAAGGGAAGCCCTTAAAAATCACTGTTCCGGTGGGGCCGAAAGATGTAGTCGTGCGCATCTGGAAGGCTCAGGTCGGACGCATCGCGACCTATCTGCTGGATACGAATCTTCCCGAAAATTCGACTGAGGATAGGCTGATAACAGCCAAACTATACGGCGGCAACCAGGAGATGCGAATTTCTCAAGAAATCGTTTTAGGCATGGGCGGCGTGCTCGCCTTACAGGCGATGGGAATACAGCCCCATGCCTGGCACATGAACGAAGGTCATTCTGTCTTTTTGGCCCTGGAGCGTATCCGCAGGGTGATGAAACAACATAAACTCGAATTATATGAAGCCATAGAAGCAGTGGCATCTGATACGATTTTTACCACCCATACTCCGGTGCCGGCCGGAAATGATGCATTTCCCCTGCACTTTGTGGATAAATATTTTCAACGCTACTGGGAGTCGATCGGAATCCGACGTTTTCAATTTATGGAACTGGGGTCTCAAGTTCAACCTGAAGGGTATGAGATTTTTAATTTGACCATTTTATCACTAAAATTGTCGAAATTCCGCAATGGCGTCAGTAAGCTCCACGGTGAGGTGTCGAGGGAACTCTGGAAAGATGCCTGGCCGGGTATTCCGACTGATGAAGTCCCCATTACCCATATCACCAATGGCGTTCACACCAACACCTGGACCGTTTACAAGATGCGCCAGTTATTCGATAAACACCTGGGCAAAGACTGGCAAGACCACTTGGATGAACCGCATTTTTGGAAAAGCGTGTTTGGCATCCCGGATGAAGAACTCTGGAAAACCAAATTAGAAATCAAGCAGAAGTTGTTTAACCATCTCCGGGAACGTTTCGAAGCGCAGAATATTCGCAACAAAGTTGGTATTCTCAGAATCCACCGTCTACGCGAAATGTTAGATCCCAATGTATTGACGCTTGGCTTTGCACGGCGATTTGCCACCTATAAGAGAGCTACCTTAATCTTTCGCAATAAAGAGCGCTTAAAACGCATTATCAATCATCCGTCCCGCCCGGTGCAATTAATTTTTGCCGGTAAAGCCCACCCCAAGGATGCTGGCGGACAGGAGCTGATTCGTAAAATAAATGAAATTGCTATGGAAGACGGATTTCGTGGCAGGGTCTTTTTTGTTGAAAATTATGACATGAGCCTCGCCAGGGATTTGGTCTCCGGGGTCGATGTATGGTTGAACAATCCCCGGCGCCCTCAGGAGGCATCCGGTACCAGCGGACAAAAGGTGGGAATGAATGGCGGTATCAATTTCTCGGTACTGGACGGGTGGTGGTGCGAAGGGTATAACGCTCAAAATGGCTTCGCTTTTGGTGATCGCGAGGATTATCAGGATCTTGAAGAATTGGACACCTGGGATAGTGAAGCAATTTACGATATTCTGGAAAACGACATCGCGCCGCTGTATTATGATGTAAATGACAGTGGACTGCCCCACAAATGGATTGATATGATGAAACATTCCATCGCCTCCATTTCGCCGATGTTCAATACCTCTCGAATGGTTAAGGAATATATCAATTTAATGTATGTGCCGGCAATTCAGCAGGGTGAAGAATTTAAAAAAGAAGATTTTGAAGTCACTAAAAAATACATCAGATGGCGAGAACATATTGAGAAAACATGGTCTAATGTTAAAATCGAGCTCAATGGAAAATTTGATGCGGAAAAGGAAATCATGTTAAAATATAATGAACCTTTCAAATTAAAAGTATTGGTTCATTTAGGCGATATTCCGCCGTCTGAGGTCAAGGTTCAGGTGTATTTAATTCACGACCTGAAGGATGTATTGCAGAGACAGAAATCCGAGTTGGTGGATATGATCCGCAAAAAGTCAATGGAAAATGGCAGCCATTTGTATGAAGCGACCATTATTCCTGAAAACAGCGGGGATTATAAATATACCGTCCGGGTGTTACCCTACCATAAGCGCCACGAACGCCTGACCGAAATGGGATTGATTCGCTGGGTCGCTGAGGATTAGGAACAGATTTTCTGACGCCAATTTTAATAAAAACAAAAAGGAGAGTTATCAACCCTCCCCTTTGTTTTGAAACAATATATTACGAAGATGGATTTTACATCATTGTGCCCGGCAATTCTTTTTCAACCCACTTTCCATCTTCTTTAATTTCCAGCTTTTGGGGAATCAACACATCGGCATGCTTTCCATACATACCTTTTACGCGAATTTCGCTGGCCATCCATTTGGCATATTCCTGTGCCGGTACTGCTAAAATATGGACGTTTTCATCTTCATCAACAATAGCGACAGGAATACCCATTGAAGCACAGGCGGTGGCGCAACCGGGCATCTTTTTGCCCTTAACCGTATGCGCGTCGGTCAGAAATGCACCCATCGAATAACACTTTGAATCCACTAAAGTGCCTTCCACAGTAGCCGCTTTTCCTTTGCTTTTACTGCCCGCTTGCAAAACAAATACAAACGCGCCCATGGTTAGCACTGCTGCAATTAAAGATATAAGAATTCCTTTACGCATGATAAATACCTCCGTTAATATATTTGATTGGACTTTATTGTCCCGCTCATCTCAGCTACTTAAGCTGCACGGAATCAACGTTTAAGGTTAATCACACCGCATCAGGTTTGGTGTAAGGTCAATTACAATAGCGGTTAATTTTTATGCACTTATTGTGCCTGGAGTGCAGCAAATGTTTCGGTCACGGATCCGCAATGGAGCATCATCCGGCCGTAGTAAGGATTGTAGATGGTATCTGTCGCACTCAACCAGTCGCCACCGGAATAATCAAACGCCATTGGACAGTGTTGGACGTACAGAGTCTTGTCTAAAGGAGCGTATTCTTTTACACAATCGATCACTAACTCCGATAATGGCAGGAAGGCGGATCGTTGTTCCATCAGATCTTCCCTGGCTATAAATTTATCGATTTCTTCCATAACATCGCTTCGCTTCTTATCCCAGCGAGCCCTCAGTTCGTTTGGTAAATTATCTTCACTTATTGAGGAGACCGCCTTTTTAAAATTATTCGCCTTTTCGTGAATTATTTCTTCTTTCGCCCAAACCAATGCATCTTTAAGTTCCAGATAATTTTCAATGGCGTCACTTAATTGTGATCTAAATTCAGGTTTAATCTCCTCAGCAAGGGCCGTATCGGCTGAATTGCCGTCGGAATTATTTCCGCATGCAGTTATGACATATAATCCGATAGCCAATAAAATTAACAATTTGTATTTTTGCATCTCTATTTGCTCCTTTTGTAACAATGAAAAATAACTTGTAAACTTTTATCAATCGGTTTAGAATTAAATCATTACTGAAATCAATTAATGTATGGTGAATTACGATGATTGCATTTTTCAAATTTTTTTGCTGCTATGGCAAAACCCATATGTGAGTGCGGTTTTACTGAACAACCTAATTTTAGCTTGAACATCTGTAGAAATTGCGGTAAGATTATTTATAGAAGAAGCCGCTAAAATGGGAACCCTTCAAAGTATTCTCGAGGAATCAATTTAAGAATTCTTTAATCTCGTCTTTTCTACACCAGGCGTCTTCCTCTCCCAGTTCGACCAGATGACGCAAGTAATCGGATTGGAACATGACCATGCTCAGCCAATCCGCGCTAACAGTTCTGCGAGTGCCCTGTCGACGCATTAAGGTGCGGAACAAATAGGGCAACCTGGGCTCAAATTGACTGG